>Ga0172369_10009353_pt1 | contig 10876 bp, 3 predicted proteins | sample LakKiv25m_FD_114539 | JGI IMG/M metagenome (GOLD analysis project Ga0172369, IMG submission 114539) | Freshwater microbial communities from Kabuno Bay, South-Kivu, Congo - kab_022012_11.25m | ecosystem: Environmental > Aquatic > Freshwater > Lake | place: Democratic Republic of the Congo...
CTCATGCAGCGCCTCGAGCAAAGCAGGCACGGCTCGGGGATTCTGATGAGTCCCGAGCGCCTGCAGAACCAACCCGCGTGTTGCCGGGGCGCGATCGTTCACCAGCCCAAGCAGGGTGTCGAAAATACGCGGATCGGTATTTCCACTCGCGCCGCGGATGGCGGATCGCTGCACTTCGACTGTTCGACTACTCAGGAACTCCAGCAGGTATTCGGTGCCCGGCTCGTGAATCTTCACCAGCGCCTCAGCGGCTGCAACACGCAACCTGACCTGCGGATCGTTGAGCGCCATGACGTGCAGCGCATCTGTCGCCTCGCGCATGCGGTATTTTTTGACAAGGTAGATGGCCCTTGAACGGATACCTTGATTTTCATCGGCAAGCAGTGGAATGACGGCAGTCTCAAAACCCGGGATGTCAACCTCAGTATTTGCAAGCAGGCTCAATATTGCGTCGCGGAGCTCAACATCCGGATCACGTAACAGCGGTAACAGCCGCTCCCCAGCCCCCGCATGGATCACGGCCCCAAGCCCTGTTCTGGCACAGCTGCGAACGACCGGACTGTGGTCATGCACCCAGGAGAGCAGCGGATCGACAATACCGGGATCGTCAATTTGCGCAAGACCTATCGCTAGTGCAACGTTAATCTCCACCCTGTTCCGTGGTATTTTTAACAGCGGGCCTATCACCGCCGGGTCGCCGATTCGGCAGACGGACTCGATCAGTGTCGGGCGTTCCTCCAGTGGGCTTTCCTGGATGAGCGCGATAAGCGGTACAACGGCCTGGCGTATCTTCAATTTAGCCAGCGAATCAGCGGCCTGCCGGCGCACCCTGAAGTCGCGATCCTGCAGCGCCTTCAGCAGCGGATCGGCGACCGCCCGAGCGTCGAAATTCGTGAGTGCTCCCAGCACCGCGGCGCGAACCGCGGCATCCTGGTCCTGCAGCAATGGGAGAAGGGCTTCCAGCGTTTGCCGTTCGGGAAAATTTCCCAGCGCCTGCACCGTCTTGATTCGCACGGCTGTAGCCGGGTCGGCCAGGAACGGCAGCAGCGGCAGCACCACCCGCCGGTTGCGCCTGGCGCCGAGGGCATCGATCAGCGCCAGCCGGACATCGGGATCTGCTTCCTGTTCCAGCATCACTATCAGCAGGTCCAATAATTTCGGATCGGAGAGGACGACCAGGCGGGGGAATGCCCGCGCCGCATCCGCGCGAAGGTTGGCGTCCGGGTGGGACAAGGCGTTGAGCAGCTCCGGCAAGACCGTGCGGTCACCGTAACAGGTGAGCGCGACCGCTGCGTAGCCGCGCACCAGCGCGTCTTCGTCCCGCAACAAAGGGGTGACCCGAGCCGCAGTCGCTGCCTGCTGTGCCGCCCTGGTTTGAGCGTCCATGAAATGTACCATGAGACTCTCGTTGGAAGCCTGCGGTGCTGCTGTCCACCAGCGACTATCCCCGTTGAAAGAGTGCCCGAAGAGCCTGGCGGCCGCTGCGCGCACGGCTGGTGAGGGGTCCCGCAGCATCGGGACGGTGGGTTGCAGGCTGCGGCTGTCCGGTATGCCGCTCAACCCCGTCAACGCCGCCGCCCGCAGCGCCGGCGAGAGGTCCTGCAGTAAGGCGAGCAAGGGTTCCACAGCCTGCCTGTTCGCTGTCCATCTCAGCGCCTTCGCAGCGTGTTCGCGCACGGTAGGGTCCACGTCTTTTAGCAAGGCAATCAGCGCGGGAGCCACCCAGAAGAGCCGGTACTTTCCCAACACGTCAGCCGCCACGGCCCGCACTTCGGGCGACGGGTCGGCCAGTAGTGGCCTGGCCTTTGCACCCATTCGCGCATCCGGCAGACGATCCATGAGTTGCAATGCCCGCAGGCGATCTCCTGGATCAGGACTCTGCAGAAGATGCGATAATTGCATAAAGTAATCGTTCTGCTCAACGATCTCCGGCTGAGCGAACGCCGCCGGCGCTGCCAGCAAGCCGACGATCAACATGAGCACAAATCGTCTCCACATCGTTGTTACCTCCTGAGTTTATTGCTTTCCATTCGCCTCCCACCATTGCCGCCACTTCGCCGGGTCCTCGCCGAAGTCCTGGCCGGTAATGTCCTGCAGAGCAGCGGCGGCAGCGGTTTTGATGCGGGTGCCGGGTTCCGCCAGGGCGGCGATGAGCGGGGTGATCGCCTGTGTGTCTTTCAACTCGCCAAGAGAGCGGATGGCTTTCAGGCGGACACGGGTGGTGTCTGTCCGCACGGCCTGCAACAGGGCGGGCACGGCGCGGGCATCCCCCTGACGGCCAAGCGCGCCGGCGGCGGCTTCGCGCCCGTCCAGGTCGCTCTCCGCCAATGCTGCGATCAAGGCATCGACAATCTTCTCACCACGGTAAGGCGCCAGCGATTCGATCATCAGGGCAGCCAACCCATTCTGGTTCGCCTGCACCGGAAGCAGCCCCTCGATGGCGCGCGGATCCTGACGCGCAAGGAGCGGCTGGAGAAGCTTGAGCCGCCATTCCTCATTCCGCTCTGTCGCTACCGCCCGGACCAGCACCGGCGCCGTCCGGTCATACGCGGCCCGATCTGTGTTGATGGTAAACCAGGTGGCCAGTGCATCCGCGGTAACAAAACGGACGGAGTCGTCGTCCTGCCCGAGCTCGCCCAATATTATGTCGAGCGCTCGGGGATCGCCCGTCTGCCCGAGTGCGGCAATGGCGTATAATTTCTCCGGCTGTCCAAGCTGATCGACTTGCACAAGCTGATCGAACGGCCTCAACAAGAAAGTCATCGCCTGTTCATCACCATGCCGCGCCAGCGCCCCGGCAACGGCATATTTCATATCCATCGCGTCGCTCTCCCGCAATGGTTCGAGTAGCGCCGGTATGCGGGGATCGTCATATCGGCCCAGCCGGATCACCACACCGTTGTCTCCGCCAAACCGTAATCTCTGTTGCATCAAGTCGATCAACGGTCCGGCCGCCTGCGGATCGCCAAGCCGGCCCAGCATCTCGGCGATCAACCAGTCTCCAGCCATTTTATTGTGCATCTTCTGATACAACGCGGCAAGGACATCGGCCGTGCCGGGCGTGTTCAGTTTTACCAGCGCATCCATGGCGGTCAATACAGCATTCTGGTCTCCTCCTTCGATGGCGATGCGCCCCAGAAATGCCTGCAGAATCTCAACCAGCGCCGGTTTGCGTGCCTGCAGCGCCAGCAGTTCGTCCTTCAACAGCCAGTCCCCACCGAACACCGGGGCGACAACAACCCACTCCGCAGTAGTGAATCCCTTCGGGGTCAACATGCCTTCCGTCACCCCCAGCCGGGCCAGCGCCCCGGCGGTGCATTCGCGATCCCGTTCATCGCCGGCATCCTTGATGGCCAGCAGCGCAGGGATGGCACGCGCATCGCCAATCCGCCCAAGCTCGGACTTCGCCGCGCTGCGCACCTTCTCCACTGGATCGTGGATAGCCTGTATCAGCGGCTCGACTGCCCGGTCATCGCCGATCCGCCTCAGGGCACGCGCCGTAAATTCCCGGATCTCCGGTTTCGGGTCGTGCAGCATCGCGTCGATCAGCGCATCGATGGCCTGTGGTTCGGAACAGGCGCCCAAGCTATTCACCGCTTCCCAGTGGATATCGCCATCTTGATCTTTGAGGAATCCAATCAACGCGGCGACCACGCGCTCGCACTCTTCTCGATTGACCCGATGATATTGCGCACTCATCGCATCGAGCGCGGCCTTCCGCACGCCGGCATCCGGGTCACTCGCCGCGTGAAGTATCACCTCCAGCGCCCCATCTGTTCCATATTTCCCCAGGTGCCGCATGGCGGTTACGCGCATCCGCGCGTCCGGATCGCCGGCCAGCGGGATGAGCGCCGGGGCGACGCGTTCATCATCTCGATTACTCAGCGACTGCGCCGCCGCCAACCGCACCTCCGGCGCCGGATCATCGAGCAGCGGCAGCAGCGCGGTGGTGGTCGTCTCGTTCTTGCTGTTCTGGAGGCTGCGTATAGCGGCCTGGCGCAGCTTCGAATCGGGATCGTGCAAGGCTGTGATCAGTGCCGAGATGACGCGTGGGGCTAAGACATTCCTGAACGCCTGCGCCGCGGCGATGCGCACTTCCACGTTCTCATCCCCCAGCGCCAGCAGCAGCGGATCGATGATCTGCACGCCGCCGATCTGCTGCAGCCGCTTGACCACTTCCAACCGCGTCTGCTCGTTGCCTTCCTTCAGCCGTTGGGTGAGCCGCGCGATATCCGTCTCCTGCTGCACGGTCGGCGGCAACACCTCCGGCTGCGTGAAGGCCATCGATGCGAGCAGACCAACGATCAACACAAGCGCAAATCGTCTCCACATCGTGGTCACCTCCTGAGTTTATTGCTTTCCGTTCGCCTCCCACCACTGCCGCCACTTCGCCGCATCCTCGCCGAAGTCCTGACCGGTGAGGGTTTTCAGCGCCTGGACGGGGATGGGGCGGACAGGTTTGAAATCGGGTTGCCAGCTTTCGCCGGTCATGCGGAACTGGTAGCCGGCGATGTGCTCCAGGTAGTCGATCAGCGGCGGGATGGCGCGGGGGTCGCTGAGTTGGCCCAGCGCGGCGGCGGCGGCCTGGCGGAAATTCAGGTCGCCGGTTTCCAGGTGGGCGATGAGCGGCGCAACCGCGGCGGGATCGCCGATGCGGGCCAGCGCGGAGGCGGCGGCTGCGCGCGGAGTCAAGTCGCCGGCGCCGGTCGGGTCATCGAGCATCCCGATCAGCGCCGGCACCGCCCAGCGGGCTTTCATGCGCACGAACAGCTCCATGGTGTTCAGGCGGAAAAGGATGTCCTCGTGGTGCAAATTCGTAAGAAGCTGTTCCCGCACCGCGGGCTCAACCTCCGCCGGTGGGTTTTTCATATAGTACAGCTCGACCGGCTGGGGATCGGGCCACTGGCGCAGTGCCTCACGGGCACGCGGGTCACGGGACTGGGCCAGCAGCGCTTCAATATTGAAGTCAAACAACGGGAGGTGGATCAGACCATTATCTCGGATTTCGAGCAATCGGAGCAGCGGCTCAAGCGCGCGCGGATCATCCAACATACCCAGCGCAGTCGCGGCCCGGGCGAAAGCAAGGAGTTCAAGCATGCTTCCCTGCAGACTGACCGGCTGTTTAAGCAACGCTGCCAGCGGCTCGCATACGGATTGCAGCGCATCAGGTCCCATCAGTTGTGCTGCGGAGATGGCGCAGAAACAAATCCCTGGATCGGGATTCACAATGTCGGCCAGTATTGTTTTCCTCACCGCCGGATCATCGATGAACGGGGCGATGACCAGGAGCACCTGGAATGCCTGGTCATTTTCATGGAAGAGCGCCAGCAGGGCGGGAATCGCCCGGCGGTCGCCATACGTCGCCAGCGCCAGCGCCGCCTCCCGCCGCACGTCGGGATCGCGGTCCTGCAGCAGGGGGGCCAGGGCATCGGCGGCGCCGGGCACCTGTATCTCGGGCATGTCATTGAACTCCGGGAGCCGATCCCCATAATCTGGGCCAGCCATGCGCCGCAGGTAACAGGCAGCCCGAGCGCGGAGCGCTGCATCGGGCGAGCGCAATTGGGTGACGAGCCAGGGAGCGGCGGCATCACGCACACGTCCATAAATAAACTCTTGCCTGACCGGCTGCACATTTTCCGGATCGAGCGCAAACAGCGCCTGCGCGGCACGAATATCCGGGATGGCGGCCAGCGCCTTGATCGCCGGTTCGCACAGCCACGGCTCTTCCTTGAGCAAGGCAGTGAGCGGATCTATCGCTCGCGGGTCGCCGATCATTCCCAGCGCGAGAGCGGCGGATGGGCGGCAGCCGCGGTATTCCTGTGACAATCGAAAATAGTTTGCTCCCAGCGTGCGCACGCGATTGCGGGCGATGGGCAGATCCTCGCGGCTGACGATATTGGCATCGGGCCGTTGATAGGTGGGGTCGTTCAGCATGACCAGCAGCGGCTCGACCGCCGCGCGATCTCCGATCAGGCCCAGCGCCAGGGCGGCGCGGTCGCGCACGCGCAGATTTTCATCCCCCAGCGCCGCGACGAGCGACGGCACCGCCCGCGGGTCGGCGATATACCCAAGCGCTTCCGCCGATCGCTCGCGCACGCCGCGGTCCACGCTGGTGGTCAGCGCCGCGATCAACGGTTCGACGGCACGTGGGTCGGGGATGCGCCCGAGCGCCCAGGCGGCGGCGAACTGCACGTCGGCGACGGGATCATGCAGCGCTTCCATCAGGGCGGGCACGGCGCGGGTATCTTGCACGCCGCCCAGCGCCAGCGCCGCCTCGCCGCGCAGCGCCGGGTCGGGGTCGCGCAAAGCGGCAGTCAGCGCGGGCAGCGTGGACACGTCGCCGAACACCCGCAGCGCCCGCGCGGCCACCCGGCGCACGGCGGGCGCCTCATCTCCCAGCGCGGCGATCAGGCCGGGCACCGCGCGACGGTCCCCGATATGCATCAGAACGATGAGTGCCGCCTGTCGAACCAGCGCGGAGTCGTCGGTGAGCCGCTCCAGCAGCGGCGGCACGGCAACCGCCCCCTGTCCCTCCAGCAGGCCGATGATCTGCCGGCCCATCGCTCTGCCCTGACCACGCAGGTCGCTGGCGCCATACGGATCGGGGATCTCCTCCATCCACACGATATCCATGGCCTGCACGTTCTTTGCCAGCAATTCAAGCAGCACGGCAGTGACGCGCGGATCGCGGAATTGCCCCAGTTCAGTGAGCATCTCCGCATCGGGATTGTCCGCCGCCCGCACGGCCGCCGCCAGCACGTCGATGCCGCGCGGGTCATGCCGCCGGGCCAGTGCCCGCGCCGCCGCCAGGCGCACGCCGGGGTCCGTATCCTGCAGCGCCGCGGCCAGCGCCGGCACGATGCGCGGATCAGCATACGGCTCCAGGATGGCGAGCACCACGGCACGAGTGGCGGGCACCGGGTCAGCAAGCAATGCCAGCAGCGGCTCCAGCGCCTCCGGCACGCCGATCCGCCCGCGCGCCAGCAGCACGGCCCGGCGCACGGCGGGGTCGGGATCGTCCTGCAGGCGGGCCAGTTCGGGGAGGAGGTGGGGATCGATGGGCCAGCTCTGGTAATTCTCCGGATTGCGCACCAGGTCGGCATACCGCTTGCCCAGCTCATCCACCACCATTGTGCGAATCCCGGCTTGCCCATCGCGCAGGGCGAGGAGCAGCGCTTGCTGGATGAGCAGATCGAAATCGCGAAACCGCGGATACCCGATGAACGTCTGCACCAGCGCCTGGCGCACGCGGGGATCGGCATCCCCCAGCGCTTCGGTGAGGGCGCCGAGCAGCAGCCGCGTTCCCGCCAATCCCGCATCGCCCGGCGACGCCGTGCGCAGCGCCATGGCCGCCGCCACCCGCTGCCCCGCATCGAGCGAGCGCAACTGCTGCAGCAACTGCCGCGTCTCCGGCGGAAAGACGTATTGCGGCACCGCCTCCGGCTGGGCAAAAGCCATTGACGCCGCCAGGAAGACGGCATATAGCACGAGCAACAGATTGAATTTTTTCATCGAATTACTACTACTCCGTTCAGCTCACTTCTTTCCATTCGCCTCCCACCATGCACGCCATTTTTCGCCATCCAGGCGAAAATCCTGGCCGGTGACTTCGGCGAGGATGGAGGCGGCATAATCCTGAGAATTCGCGTAGGGGCCTTCGTTGTTCTCTACCGCGTCGATCAGCCAGGAAATGCCTTCGGGCTCGCCTTGTTTGGCGAGAGCGACGGCAGCTTGTTGTGCTAGCCAGGGAACACTGACTTTCTCCGGCAGCGTGTCCTTCCCTTCGCGCAAGATGCGTCGTTGAATGTCCACTGTGCGTGGATCCCGGTTGCCGGCCAGCGCCAGGGTGGCCAGCTTGCGTTCGGTTTGATCTTTTCCATCTGCCATCGCCAGCGCAGTCTCCAGGAAATTCGGTGTCATGCTGTATACCAACTGATATGCGGCCTGGAGCCGGTTGGGTGATTGCGGATCGAGGAATTGGCTCTGGATAAAGGCCACTGCCTGCGGGTTACCGCTATCTGACAGAGCCTTCATCGCGAAGCTGCGCGTCATCTCATTCTTCGAGACAGTCGCTGCTATCATCACCTGCAATGACTCCTGATACCCGAAATGAAGCAACACCGAATTCGCCTCCATCGCTATATTTGGATCGGGATCGTTTACCAACGGCAGTAGTGCCGGAATAACCTTCTCATCGGCCAGGGCACGGAGTCCGTAGAGGGCAATACTACGCTGTGCCGGGCTTTTCGATATCAATAAGGCAATCAATGGCTCTATAACGGTTTTCTCATGCATGGACACCAGGAGAAGCGTTGCCCAACTCGTTGCCTCCGATTGGTCATCTACGTTTTTTAGCTCGTTCAGCAACAGCGGAGTCATCCGCTCGTCGGTAATATGGTTCGTCAACGCGGTATGAATTGCATATTCCCGTGTCATCCCGTCGGTGCTGGCCATCTCCTTCAGCAGCATGTCTTTGACCTGCGTGCCCGGATAGGTTGCCAGCACCGGCAGGCAGGCGGCATGTGCGCTGCCTTTACTAGTTTGATAAAAGGCGAGGATCAAGTCCACACAGCGCGGATCGCGAATATCACGGAATGCGAGGACCACCGCGTAGAGGATATCATCGGATTTCTCGGTCTGCAGCAGCGCCAGCAGGACCGGCGCCGCCTTTACATCCCGGCAGGCGCCTAATGCCTGTACGACGTAGATGCGCGTTGCCTCATCTTTATCCCCAAGCGCGGCAAGCAAGGCATCCACAGCAGACGGATCGTGGATTTTCATCAACGCCTGGGCGACGGCCTGGCGGACCAGAAAGTCCGGGTCTTTCAATAACGGCAGCAGCGGCGCGACCGCTTCCTTGCGCTTTAGCGCACCCAGGGCTTCCGAGGCGGAGGCACGCTGTTTCGCATCGGGGCTCGTCAGCAGGGCAATCAGCGGATCGAGGGCACGGGGATCCTCAAGACCGCCCAGCGTGCGGGCGGCGGCGGCACGGACGCCGGCGTCCTTATCGCTCATCAGCGGGATGACGGCAGTCGAGATGCGGGGATCCTTACTGCCGTAGAGACCTTCCAGCGCGGCAGCGCGGACCGAGTCCTTTGGCGACTTCATCGCTGCCAATAAATCGGGAATCGCCTTGTCCTGCAGCAGGAAATTCCCCTGCCAGGAAAAGGTCTGTCCGGCCAGGTGTGCCACCTCCGGGTCGACGTCATTCAGCGCGGCAATTAAGGTGGGCACCGCTTGCACATCACCCTGCATGCGCAGGCATTCCACCGCCTTCCGGCGTACATCCGCCGAGGGGTCGGTCATCACCCCGCACACCGCCGGTACGATGCCCGGATATCGGCTGAAGCTGAAGTGCTCCAGCAGAATGCCACGCACCGCTGAATCGCCGGCCGCCAGCATGGCAAGCTGGATATCGAGGATTTGTGGGGTGTTTTTCTCTGACAATACCCAGGCAATGTCCAGCATGACCTGCTTATCTGCAGTCTTCAGCACTTCACGTAGCGGCTCATATGCCCGCACATCGTCCATTGTAGTGAGGGCGATGATGGCGGCCCGGCGCACGGCGGCATCCTTATCTTTCGTCATTACCGCGGCCAGGTCATCAGCCGCCGCCGGAACACGGATCGTCCCCAATGCCCAAGCGGCGGCGGCACGGACCGGCGCCGCGTCATCTTTCAGCAGTTTGGTCAGGGGAAGCATCGCACGGTCATCGGTCTTCTCTGGCTGCCATCCACACAGGCGTCCGAGCGCCGTAGCCGCCGCCGAACGAATATCGGCCGTGGGCTCGGTCAGCATGGGGAGCAAATCGGGCACGGCATCGCGGAAATAGAGCCGGCCTAATCGCTCAATCGCCTGCACCCTGTCCGCCGGCTTGCCGCCTTTGGCAACCACCAGCAACCGCGTGGTGTCAATTTCCTGCGCAATCGGCACCGGCGCCAGCTCCGGCTGCGCGAACGCCGCCGGCGCCAGCAGACCGGCGATCAGCACGAGCACAAATCGTCTCCACATCGTGGTCACCTCCTGAGTTTAAGGCTTTCCATTCGCCTCCCACCAGGCCCGCCACTTGCCGACATCCTCGCCGAAGTCCTGGGTGGTAAGAATTTTCAAGGCTTTTGCGGCAGCAGTACAGGCGCCGCCGGAAAGGTTGGGGAGTTCATCAATGAGCGGTTTGATGGCATGAGGATCGTTCAGCTTGCCCAGGGCAGCAGCGGTGGCGGCGCGCTCCGCCATGACGCCCCAGCCCAGGGCGGCGATCAGCGGCTCGACGGCCCGGGGATCGCTAATTTCCGCCAGCGCCTGCACAACCTGCATGCGATTGGTATTCGGAATGGGGCAATGTTGATCGAAGGCTATTGTAAAGTAGAGATTGGCCGGCGGATTGCGCAGCGCTTCGATGAGGGGTTCCACTGCGCGGGCATCGTGCAATTTTCCCAGCGGGAGCACGGCGGAGAGCGCGTTGTTGCGATACTGGTTATCGTCCCGCAGCAACTCGATGAGTGCCGGCACGGCGCGGGGATCGCCGATCTCGCCCAGCGCCGACGCCACCGCCCGGCAGAGTTGAGACTCGAAGCTTATCGGTCCGGTCGGCTGCAGGAGGGCAATGAGCGGCTCGACGGCGCGCGGCTCTTTCAGCATGCCCAGGGCGGTGATTTCGCTGTAAACAGGATCTTTGAGCGCCGGCAGCAGTGGCGGCAGGCGGTCCGCGAGCCCCGGCGCCTTCAACTGCGCCAACGCGATAATCGCCGCGCGCCGCACCGGCGTATCTTTCTCATCCAGCAACGGCATCAGACGTTCACCGGCACGCGGATCGCCCAACGTCCCGAGCGCCCTGACGGCAATTTCTCGGATTCCCCGGTCTTTATCCGTGACCAGC
>Ga0172369_10009355_pt1 | contig 10873 bp, 8 predicted proteins | sample LakKiv25m_FD_114539 | JGI IMG/M metagenome (GOLD analysis project Ga0172369, IMG submission 114539) | Freshwater microbial communities from Kabuno Bay, South-Kivu, Congo - kab_022012_11.25m | ecosystem: Environmental > Aquatic > Freshwater > Lake | place: Democratic Republic of the Congo...
CTGAATGACAAAGAACCTATTGCGGCTTTATGTCCATAAAGTTCTTTGATTAATTTTCCTCCGGCAGTATCTAAGATAATGATTTTTGGGTAACTTGTGTCATCAACCGTTGAAGCAGTAACAATTTTGTTGTCTGGTGATAACTTTAAAGCATAAAATCCGGATTTATTAATCTGTCTTGACCACATAACGTCATTTGAATCTTGTGCTCCAGCTCCTTGCCACATCCCCACAAACACAACTAAGAACAAGAGAAATTTCAGCAAAGTGTGCCCCCCCGAAGTAAAAGATTTGCGTTCCGTGCTCCATACCAGAAGGGAAAATGACCTGAACTGCTTGAATTGAAACATGTTACACCTCTCAAATAATTTAAAATTTATTTTTTAATATTGTCAACATGACAATACTTTAAAAATCATTCGGATTTCCTATTATTTGTTCCTAACCAAAGTTAATCGAAGCATTTTGTAAATGCAAGTAGTATTTGAGTTTTTTTTTAAAATTTTTTTTAATGTTTAGGTAGAGCAATTCCACCCATCCTGCCCTGGATGAAGTCAACACGTCGTTCGATGTAGGAAGTAGGCTCCCCGGGAGACCATCTCCGTGGGTTAGGCAGTACTGCAGCCAGAAGTGCTGCTCTCTTTTTGTAAGACTCGAAGCAGGTTTACCAAAAAAGTGATTAGATGCTGCTTCCACACCGTAAATCCCTTCGCCAAATTCGATTATATTAACATAGACTTCAAGAATCCTCTTCTTACCCCATATTTTTTCTATCAGGAAAGTAAAATAGGCTTCCAATCCTTTCCTGAAATAATTCCGTCCATGCCAGAGAAACGCATTCTTGGCTGTCTGCATGGAAATTGTGCTTGCTCCACGGAGTTTACCGTTATGATGACTTTCATTATATCGTTTTGCATTTTCTATTGAGTTCCAGTCGAAACCGTCATGTCGCATAAACTTTGCATCCTCACCGGAAATTACTGCACGAAAGACATTAGGTGAAATATCTTTGTAAGCTACCCAGTCTTTTTCTATTCCAATGTTTCTTCCTTCGAACCAGCCTTCAAATACACGGATGACCATAACCGGAGTGAACGGAGGCGGTAAAAACTTATAGAGAACAACGGTAAAAACAGATATTCCGATGAAACCAAGAAACAGCCACAAAATCCACTTTAACAATTTAAACAAGTTTAATCCTTTTGCAGAAATAAATTTTAAAAAAAACAAAAATATGATTATTTATTAAATTCTTCAATTAATTTCGATATTTCCTTTTCGTCAATTTCCTCAATGCTTTGGTTGTCTGGTGCAATTAATATTTTGGCTTTATCACTTAAAGGCAGCCATTCTTTTATTGAATTATCTTTATTAGAATAAAAAGCAATCGTTGGAACGTCAAAAGAGGCTGCTATATGAACGATTGATGTGTCAGGAGTCACAACTAATGATGCCATTTTGATTACAGCCGAAACAAGCAACATATCTGATACGGTAGGAAAAAAAATCACTTTCCAGTCAGTTTTTCCTGCAATTAATTTTGCTTTTTCTTCATCTTCAGGTGAATAGTGAAGTAGAATTTCTGTATCTGGCAGTTTCTTTACAAGAAGTTCAATTATTCTTAAGTTTTTTTCAATTGAAAAACATCTGTCTTCAATACCGGCAGATATATTATAAAAGATAAATTTCTTTAGATTTAATTCAGAGCACAAATTTTCAGCTTTTTTAAGTATAATTTCATCTATAATAATCTGCTTTGAAAGTAAATTAAAATTATAATCAGTACCGAAGACATATTTAACCTGGTCAAGCAGCATAAGTGCCATAAGTTTTTCGTTTCTTTCAGCAGGTATCTGAACATTAAAAAAAGCAGAATATAGTTTGTAACGAGCCTGATTTTTATAAGTTATTTTCAAAGGTTTTCGCCTTGCGATTAGATTTGAGATTAATCCGGCAAACGTGGATTTGGTGAAAACCCAGCAAAATACGGCATCATATTTTTCCATTCGGGCATTAGTGACTATCAGGAACAAGCTTTTTTTCGTACCGTCATATAAATAAATTTTATTAAATGTGTTGTCATTCCTGATAAACGAAGAATTCTTTGGTGTCGCTATTATATCAATCTTAATGTCGGGATTCAATGATTTTATAAATCTTGCGGCAGGAATGGTCACGAGCATGTCACCTAATCTGTCGTAACGGAATATGAGAATCTTCTTCATTTTTGAAATATCAACAGGAACATTGGCATTCTTGTTCCTAAAAAGTATTCTAAAGAACAGGTAAGACAGCTTTTTAATAAAAATTTCGATATTTTTTCCTAAATTCAAGTTTTTTATTATCACATTTTTATTTGAAAATACAAATATACGTATTAAAGCAGGTATATGAAACAGAATTTAACTAACTCATGGAAAGTCTTTCTTACAGAAAATAAGAATCGGGTTATTGCTCCAACCCTATTACTATTTATTTCAATTTTACTAATTATTTATCCTAACTTTCTGAATTTCATTGAAATCAGAAAAGGCGTATTATTAAATGACCCGATTTTAGCTCTTATCAAACCGATAGACCTTACATGGTTTATCTTCGGAACTTTATATTCATCAATAATTCTTGCAGTGATTTATTTGCTTAACAAACCCGAATTATTATTTAAAGGTATTTTAGCATATTCAATTTTAATAATTATCCGGCTAATTGCAATGTACATGGTTCCTCTTGAAGCACCAAGTACAATGCTTGCATTAAATGACCCCTTTGTTCAACTATTCGGCACAGGAAAAATATTAACGAAAGATTTGTTCTTTTCCGGACATACTTCAATGATGTTTTTGCTGTTTCTGATTATCCGTAAGGGTTTATTAAAATGGCTCTTTTTGTTAGGAACGGCTATTGTTGGAATTTCAGTAATTATTCAGCATGTTCATTATTCGATTGATGTTTTTTCAGCACCGTTCTTTTCGTATTGTTCTTACCGGATATCCTTAATGATTCTGAATAATTTCAATAAGCATCCTGAGAAATAAAAATTAGCAAAAAATTGCTAATTTTGTATTTTTAATTGTTTTTAAAACTTTAGCATTTAATCAAATTAAATATGCAATTAAGCAAATCTGAAATAACATTGTCAGTTGCTCTGATTTCGTTCAATGAAGAGAAAAACATCGGCAGGACACTTGAGAGCATCCAATCAATTGCTTCTGAGATTATTCTAATTGATTCGTTTTCCAAAGACAGGACAAAAGAAATTGCTGAAAGTTTTGGTGCGGCTGTTTACAAGGAAGATTTTCATGGTCACATTGCTCAAAAAAATATTGCAATTTCCAAATGCACTAATGAATGGATTCTCACTCTTGATTGCGACGAAGTTGCAACTCCCGAACTTATCAACTCTATAAAAGAAGCAATCATTAGTAAACGGGCAGATGGATTTGAAATTAACAGAAAAACTTACTACTTAGGTAAATTGCTTCATTATGCCTGGCAGCCGGATTGGAATTTAAGATTAGTTAAAAAGAGTTCATCTCCGGTCTGGAAAGGTTTAGACCCTCACGATATTTTAAAAATCGAAGGTAAAACCGGAAAATTATCCGGTGACTTAATTCATTATTCGTATTCAGGTTTATATAATCATTTCAACAAAACTATCGGTTATGCGAGTACTTCTGCGAAATCAAACCTGAAATTCGGGAGAAAGTTCAAACTAACCAATCTTCTTTTCAATCCCATAATTGCATTTTTTAGGCTTTATGTGGTAAGGAAAGGATTTTTGGACGGAGTTCGTGGACTTTTCGCAGGATTCAGCACTTTCGTTTATACTTTTTTAAAATATGCTTTTTTATGGGAATTAGAACATAAGGATAATAATGAAAATTGAAGTTTCAAATGGTGAGTTGGTAGACAAATTGACAATACTTGAGATAAAACTTAACAAAATAACCGATAAGTCAAAACTAATAAATATAAGCAAGGAATATAATTTGCTGAAGCTTGCCATGAATTCCGCAGGTCTAGATTCCGAATCGGAAGAATACAAACAATTAATGAAAGTAAATCTACTATTATGGAATATCGAAGATAAAATTCGTATCAAGGAATCGAAACAAGAGTTCGATGATGAATTTATAAGCCTTGCGAGAAGTGTCTATTTCGAAAATGACAAAAGGTCTGAAATTAAAAAGAGAATTAACCTGCTTTCGGGGTCTGCTCTTATAGAAGAAAAACAATATGTTGACTATCATCAGAAATAGCTTTAATGACTAAAAAAAGTAAGCTCAGGAATTTCTGGTGTTTTCTGATGAAGCTTATCTTCAGAAATGAGTCTGTTCATTATCCCCTTAACAAACAAATCAAAAAGATACTTATTTACAGAGCTGATGCTATTGGTGATTACATCCTGACAACCCCCTTAATAAATATTTTGAAATCAAATTTACCAAATGCTGAAATTCATTTTCTCGTATCACCGAGAAATTATCACCTTGCTGCAGAGAATGGAAATATCAATAAGCTCTATGTTTATGACGGAAAATTCGGAAGTTTTTTTAAATTAATTCCAAAAATAAGTAAAGAAAAATATGACCTCGTTTTTACTTTCATGATTTACAAAACATCGAAAGTAGGTACAATGCTCAATGTTCTTACGGGCAAAAATACTGTCAAGGCAGCCATTAGTCACAAAGAACGAGAAAAAGAGTATTCGGTTTATTTCAATATCCTTTATACTGTCTTAAGGAATACGTGTTCACTTGTTGAATTGCAGGCAAGAATGGTATGTGATATTATTGGAGCAGATATGGAGACACAGCAAATCATGCTCGATTTACCGGTTAGTAAGGAAAATGATGAATTTGCTGAAGAATATCTTCGAAATAATCAAATTTCCAATTTTGCAATTTACAATGTTTCAGCCGGAAGAGATTATAACCAATGGTCATACAAAAAAAATAGAGATTTCTTAAGTGAGGTAAATCGAAATTTTCCTTACTTAAAAATTGTTATAATTGCTTCAAAAACAGAGAAGGAAACTGCAGAAAAATTAATTCGCTCAGTTTCAGGTCAGCTTTTTTTATATCCTACCGAAGCGGATTTGAGCAGAATTGTTGCTTTGATTGAGAAATCCTCTCTTGTAATATCACCCGACACTGCTATTGTGCATATAGGAGCTGCCAAATCGAAACCCATACTGGCATTTTATTCATCAAAAACTTCGTTTCTTAAAGAATGGGAGCCGTACCGCGTACCTTATGAAATGATAATCTCAGAATCACAGCAACCAATAGAATCCATTCCGGTGAGTAAAGCAGTCGCCGGATTGAAAAAGCTGATTCAATTTTATTTCTGATTCAATTTCAAACTATCGGATAATCACCACAGGAAAACTGAAATTATCTCCGGATTGTGATATGTTTAGCAAGTAAGTACCTGTCGGAAAATCCGAAATATCAATTGTAAACTCACCGGTTTCCAAGTGTATGTTGTTTTCGTCAGTGGAACTCAAAATAATTTTTTCATAGTTCGGAGAATTTTTATTGAACACAGAGTAAAGACTAATATTAATATCAGGATTTTTGTCCTTATCCTGTTTTAAACTGTAAGGAATATTCAGTTTTACGATTGATGGATTTGGATAAGGCTCACCGATATTAAGTCCTTGCTTAAAAGGCAATTTTAGCGTTTTAAAACTTAACATGACACTGCATGATGAATTTCCTAAATAATCGTTTGTCAAGCCAAATACTTTCAGCTTCACCGGGTGTTCGGAGCAGATATCCTGTATAAATAACGAATCCCATAAAGCTCCTGTGGCGAGAGGTGATGTACAAACTGTTAATTCCCTGAAATCCAATGCAGGTATTACAAGAGTAAATTGACTCTGTGGCACAGAGAAATTTGTGTTATATTTTAAATTTATACTTTTTAATGCATAATCTGAAGATGAATTATTTCTTATTCTTAATTTTTTACAAGCTAAATTGCCGTAATTAACAGAATCGAAATCAATAATCGTATCATTTGCGAATCCGTCAAATGACAGCACGTCAATACTTGGTTCGACAGTTACGTCAATTAAATCCGAAGAAGTCAGACAACTGTCTTTGGTCATTCCTTTAACGAAATACTTGCCTGATTTGGCAACTTTAATTTTTGGCTGTACTTCATTCGGCAGCTTTCCTGACGAGTTCTCGTACCATTCGTAGTTCAAAAAAGTGCTGTCGGCTGTCAATTCGACGCTATCCGCATTACATTTTGCTATTTTGCCGGTAATCGAAACATTAATTTTTTCCGGAATTACTTCATCAACAATCATTTCGGAATAACCGGTACAACCGTTTGAATCAATAACGATTACAGAATATTTTCCTGGCTGGGGAACTGAAATTGAACTACTTGTTTCGTTTGTTGACCAACGAACTGATGAAAACTTTCCGTTCAGGCTTAAAATCCCTGTTCTACCTTTGCAAGGCTGCCTGAGTACATTGATTGACGGCAGCGGCTGAGGAAAGAAATACACATCGAACAAATCCGAAACAGCAATGCAACTATCGCTTGTTATGGCTCTAACATAATACTGCCCTGCTTTTGTAACTTTGATGTTTCGCTTTTTTTCAGAAAGGATTTCGGTATTGTTTAAATACCACTGGTAAGTAACGAAACCTGTTTCCGCATTAAGGGTTACAGTGTCGCCAAGACAAATCGGGATTTTGCCGGTGACCGTTACGTAAACATAGTTTTCCTTTACCATAATCTCAGTTGAACCGTTGCAGCCGTTTGAATCAACAACCGAAACAGAATATTTTCCGGCGGTGGGTGCCGAAATTGTACTTGCTGTTTCACCGGTTGACCATCGCCAAAACAAATAATCACCCGTAAGGCTTAATTTCCCCGGTCGTCCGTTACATGGTTGAAGCAATACATTTATTTCCGGTACCGGAAGCGGATTAAATTTAACACGAATAGAGTCTGATAATGATTCACAGCTATCGGCAGATTGCCCTTTGGCATAATATAAACCGGATTTAGTTACACGAATTGAACTACCGGTTTGATTAGTTAACTTACCTTCATTTTCTTCGAACCATTCCAAGTTGAATAATCCGGAAATTGCTTTGATTTCCACCGTATCGCCAATGCAGTAAAAAGGATTGCCAAGGAGCTGCAAATTAAATTTACCTGGTAATGATTCATCAACTACAATTTCCTTAGTCCCCGTGCAGCCGTTATAATCAACTACAGTTACGGAGTATTTCCCGGGTGTTGGTACTGAAATGGAACTTGTAGTTTCACCGTTAGACCAACGCCATGAGGCATAATGACCCGAAAGGCTGAGTTTTCCCTTACGTCCTTTGCAGGGCTGAGTTTCCATAGTTATTACAGGATTTGGTTTTGGGAGAAAATCAACAGTGAACTCGGCTTTGTAAATGACTTTATTAAAATTGGCTGTAATTGAGTAAGTGCCTCTTTGAGTGACAACTATTTTTTGACTCTTCTCGCCGGTTGACCAGTTGTAATTATTATAGCCCGGGTCCGCAAAAAGAGTTAAAGTATCGCCCTCGCAGATTGAATTTGTTCTTGAAGTAATTTTAAAGCCTTTATATTCATTAACAATATCAGAATCCGAAAGAGCCTTTGTAAAAATTTTAACTTCATCAATAACCCCTGTAAACCTTGCTGACGACCTATCATCCCCATAAGTCCACCAATGACAAGCGATACCGGCTGTATTGCCTCCGATTTTGATATCCTGTTTTTTGGTGCCAATACGTTTTCCATTAATATAAGCAGTGATTATTTTATTTTCGTAAGTAAAACAATAATGAACCCATTGATTTCGTAACTTTAAGTCGAATAGTTGATTCAGCGGGTCAATATCAACATTATTAGCACCGACTGAAAACAATGAGCAAAGAACTGTATCACCAACGAATTTTTGTAACGTGTGATTACCAATTCCTAACCATCCTTTATCATGAAAACCAAAATAGAGATAAAAATCACCATAATAGTAGGACATGCTCTCATCCTTTACCCATAACTCGCATGTAAATTCGGGATAATTTTCAAGAGGAATACGTGGCACAATAATATGGTCACCTTCCGGGACTTGAGGCATTGGAGAATAGTCACCTCTTCCAACGAAATGGAATGCAGTGCCACGATTGTATACTCCGGGTACAGGTGTAGGATTATGCATTATGGTTCCATGATAACCATGTCCACTGAAATCTTTAGCGGTTGAATCATCGAAACTCCAATAAGCAAATAAATATTGCTTATAGTTTTGGGCAGTAGAAATGGAAACTAAAAGAACTATTCCGAGTAATAAAATGAAAGTTCTCATTTTATTCCTTCCATTCATTTATTTTTTTGCAACAATTATATTCGTTGTAGCCATTGATGGAAAGACATTGTTAAATATCTTAGAATACAATGTCTCTCCTGAACCCCTATTATACATTAATAACTTATAATTTCTCATTGTAAAGTACTTTTTAAAAGACTTCGGTTGACACAAATGTACTGCATCGTCATCACTTCTTTCGAAGTCTATTTCTGTCCCGGACATCCTGGGGTAAATCAAGACATATTTCGGTTTATGACTGATTGTTGCTTCAAGCCACCATTTAACAGACCTAAATATACCCAAAAAGCTATCCGAAAATGAATTAAATCTCCAAAATCGGTCTTTACTCTTTAAAATGGACAAACATCCCATTATCGGTACATTAATACCGCTCCAGTTTGGACATGAAATTATGAATTTACCCCCTGGTTTAAGTACTCTGTCCATTTCATTTAGTATTGCTTCCGGATAAATTAAATGCTCGATAACACATAAAGAAGAAACTACATCAAACGAATTATCAGGAAACGGGAAAATATTATTCTCTTTGTAAGTAAATAATTCAACATTTGGGCTCTTCAAATGTGATTTATAGTTTTCAAGAATATCGTTACTAAAATAATCCAATCCAAATACCTTTTTATATCCGTACGCTGCAATAGTTTCAGGTATCCTCCAGCTTCCGGAACCTACGTCAAGAACAACCGAATTTTTATCTGAGCAAAATTTTGAAATAATATTTGAATAATCATTATAAGCTGTCTGCGGTCTGTCTAAAAGTCCATATTCGTCAGGTCTCTTATTATAAAATCTAATTAAAGAGTCTTGAACTTTATCATAATCTAATCTCGGCAATCTTTTCGGTTCTATTCTCATAAATTCTTATAAAGTGCGTGAAAACTATTGAATGTTAAATTTAAGCATTTATTTCAATTATTCCAAATTTTTTGGTGAGTATTTTCAGCAACTCGAAGATACTCCGCAGCTTCTTTATCATTAGGATTTAATTTCAAAGTCATTTTGAAGTCGTTGATTGCCTTTTGCATTTCTCCCAGCTTTGCAAAATCCACTCCCCTGTTTAAATAAATATCAGATTGTTTCGGTTGCAAAGATATGGCTTTGGAAAAATCATTGACTGCTTCGTTGTACTTTTCGAGTGCATCGCATGTCAATCCTCTGTTAATATATGCTTCTGTGTGGTTAGGTCTTAAATTAACAGCTTTGGAAAAGTCTTTTAATGCTTTGTCGTAATCTTTGAAATCGAAATAAATGTTCCCTCTATTATAATAAGCTAAACCTTCATTAGGATTTAATTTTATTGCTTTATTAAAATCCGACAAAGCTTCGTGGTATCGCTTAGCATTCAGATAAATAAAACCCCTGGCATTATATGGATTAGCTGAGTTTTCAGGATATTTTTCTATCGTATTGTCCCAGAGAGTGAGTTCCGATTCCCACGTTCTTACCTGCGAAGAACATAAGAAAGCTAAAACTACTGTGACACTTAGTCCGAAAATTATTCCGGATTTTTCTTTTCCGAACTTTTCCATTATGTATGCAAAAGCAAGTCCACCACCAAGCATTGAAGGATAAATATACCTGTCAGCCACGGTTGACCAATATTGAAAATTGAATGTAATTAATCCCGATAGAGGCAGGTAGCCGGCAACAAAAATCAGAAAGGCAAAAAGAAATTTCTTGTCTTTCTTCCTGAATAGTACAAATAAAGCAATCAGCGTTATTACTAATAAGGTTGAAAGATATAACCACGGACTACCGGCAAGATAACCGGGCGTTCTGCCGTAACATGCCGCAAGATTGACCGGAAAAATAATATTTTGGATGTAGAATACAATCGTATCGAAAAATATAAATGGTTTCTGCCATGACGTTGCAGCAAACTGCACTGCAAATGTTGACTCCCTCAGATTGCTAAGAATTGAAAACGGCAAAGCAATCAAAATCAATATACCGGACACAGGTATTATTTTCCTTATATGCGTTTTAAAATAAAACAAGTCAATCAGAAAAATAATTCCCGCAAAAGCAACACCCGAAGGTTTGGAAAGAATTGATAACAAGAAAGAAACAAAAACAAAAATGATGTATCTGTGAGGATTTTTCTTCTTGATTATATACCTTACTTTTTCTTTTTTGGGCTTGTTTTTCGGATGATTTTCCAAGGACCTTTTCCGCTCGGTCTCCGTTACCCGATGCCTGATGAAGTAATAAACAGCAAGAAATCCGAACATTGCCGCAAGAAGTCCTCTTGCTTCGGAAATCCATGATACTGCTTCTGCTTGAACCGGATGCACAGCGAAGAATAACGCCCCTAACCACGCATACCAATAATTTGTCACAAGGTGCGACAAAATGAAGAATACCAGCAAGGCATTGATTATATGAACGCAGATATTGAACACGTGAAAAGGTTTCGGGTCGAATTTCGGATGCTTTTCAGTTGAACCTAACGAAGCAAGGACAGACCAAAACGAATATGTTACCGGTGCATACATTGAC
>Ga0172369_10009359_pt1 | contig 10868 bp, 9 predicted proteins | sample LakKiv25m_FD_114539 | JGI IMG/M metagenome (GOLD analysis project Ga0172369, IMG submission 114539) | Freshwater microbial communities from Kabuno Bay, South-Kivu, Congo - kab_022012_11.25m | ecosystem: Environmental > Aquatic > Freshwater > Lake | place: Democratic Republic of the Congo...
AACCTCGTATTTAATTAACTTGGCGTAACAATCCTTTAACTTAAAAGATAGACCATTTGGTTTTTTGGGATATTTTTCAATTCCCTGCAATAAATACTTTTTACCCTTTATAATTATAAAAGCGTTTGGATATGGGTAAAGAAGACCCCGAACCAGGTTATTTACTTCATCAAAAGTCATTTTTGATAAGTTTGAAAATTTCAACTCACTTTGATCAGGGGTTCTTCTTTTTAATACAACATATTTCTTTAAAGATTTTTGGGGACTAAATACAAGAGTATTGTTCATGTAATCACTAATCAATTCTTTCGTAAGTATGGTTCCAAGATTGGTCATGCGACTAAAAATATCGTTTACATTTCCAATAAGGGACATAACCGTCTGTTTGTACAACGGACCTGAGTCAATACCTTTATCCATTCTAAAAAGCGAAAGACCTGAATTTTCAACACCCGAAATGATTTGATTTTGTATAGGCGTTCCTCCACGATTTTGTGGAACAAGTGAAGGGTGAACGCATAAACAAATAAAATTACTTAAAATTGGTTCTCTGACTATCCAACTCCATGAATACATACAAGCCATATCGACTCCATGCTTTTTCAATATTTTGTATATTGTTAAGGTGTCATTTGGGTCAACAATATAAATTTTGAAATTTTTCCTTATGTTTGAAGGAATCTTTATCTCATGTTGCTTAGCAAGAATCATTGGACCAACTTGAAAGTCTTTTCTTTCTTTTTGATATTTTAAAATATTATTAAAAATATCAAATCCCCACTGTCGATAAAGGCAAAAAACAATCTTTAACATTAATTAATTTCCCCTCTTAATAGATGATACCCTTCAGCGATCGTAAGACCTGCTTCAATACCGTAAATATGAGATATTCGTTCAATGTTTTTAATACTTCGAGCAAAAGGGTCGGTTCTTACCTGAGTCTTGTGGCATTTGATTATTTTAATCGCAAAATCTAGCAAGTTACCTTTTCCGAGCTTTTCGTCTAGATTGAGATAGACATTCGGGCTTGGGCGTTGACCTGTTCCCCAAAAATATGGTTCATAGAATTCTAAAACAGTTGGTACAAAATGTCTGATATTTCTTGGTACAGGTCTAAGGGCGGTAACAGAAGCAGTATAAACTGCTCTATGATCTTGATTGTATGAATTACGATAAGGAATTGCGACTATGTCTGGCTTAAATTCTTCAATTGTGTCTTCAATCTTTTCGATTATCTCCTTTTGTGGAACCATATCTAACCTACAAAATTCATTACCTTGGTAATCGATTTTAATGCTTGCATTAGTTAGAGCCTTGACAGCATTTATTTCTTTAAGACGAATTTCTTCTACCGTGCTTCCCGTTACCAGCTGTCGACTAGATCCAACTGAGGTATAGTTTATCAACAACTTCGCTTTTTCTTTAACGCACTTAGCAATCAAGCCGCCGACTCCGAGACTTTCATCGTCAGGGTGTGGACTAATTATCAAGACTTTTGTTTTTGATGTAATCTCCATATTCTTTCAGATCGCCAATTATATCAATTATTATGTCACTTTTTACATAGGCGTTAGTTGGTCTTACGACCCCATTGATATCGTCTTTATACACGCTTTCAATAACCAGTTTATTATCTATTTTAAAAGACTTGCAAAAATTTACAGCAAAATCAAACCAAGACATCTTAATCGAGCTAAATATATTTAAAATCCCTGTCTTATCTCTGTTAACATATATTTCTTTAGCTAGTCTATTAATTGAAACAGGGTTAATGAAAACATTTTTGTAACAAAAAGTATATTCTCCTTCTAATAATTTCTTTACCACATATGTTTTATTACTATAAAAATCTGTACGAATAATTAATACATTTTTGTCTTTAATTTTTTCCATCTCATTTTTACTTCTACCGTAAGCATTTTTGGGCCTCACAGCATAATTAGAAGAAAAAAGGATCAATTTCTTATCATATTTTTTACAAATTTTGGATAGATCTTTTGGGGCCAACGAATTTACTCTAAAACATTCTTTGGAATTATTTTCACAATAATCAACATCTGTAATGGCAGCAAAATTTATTACATAGTTACAATTACTGTTTTTAATGATGTTTTTAAGATTGTTCTTGTCAGTAATGTCACATTCATTTTTATTAACTATTTGACATTGGTCTTTGTAAAATTCTATAAAAGATTCAGCCAGTTTAGATTTACCACCTAATATTAAAAATTTATTCATTAAATTGAGAGCATATTACCATAAATTTTGCTAAACTACACCTAAATATTCAATATATGAAAATAGGTAAATATTTAAAGAAAAGAACATGTAGACTGTGTAGTGGTAGAAAGTTTAATACTTTGATTGATTTAGGTTATATGCCTCACGCAGGAGATTTTTTAAAAAAGTCAGAAATTGGTAAAGAATATTACTATCCGCTTCGGATATGGCAGTGTCAAAACTGTAAACTCGTCCAAATATTAGATGTTATACCCCCCCAAGTTCTGTTTAGGGATTATCATTATCTATCTTCAGTGGCACTTTCGGAACATTTTGATAAATATGCCCATGATGTGTTTAGTAAATTTCTTAATAATAAATCATTTGTCGTTGATATTGGTAGTAATGATGGAGTTCTTCTTTCCCCGCTAAAAAAGATGGGTGCAAGTGTTATTGGAGTTGATGCGTCAATAAATGTTGCAAAATTGGCTCGGAAAAGGGGTTTGGAAACAATTATTGGTGGATTTAATGAAAAGATTGCGAGAATGATAGTTAAGAAAAAAGGACAAGCCGATGCTGTATTTGCGAACAATGTATTGGCTCATATAGATGACATAAAAGAAGTATTCAGGGGCATACAAATATTACTCAAGAAAAATGGAATTATGGTAATTGAGGTTCATTATTTTCCTGATTTGGTCGCAAAATTACAATATGACTTTTTTTATAATGAGCATCTAATCTATTATACAATTGCCACTCTTTCAAGATTAATGAAGTTATATGGTTTGGTTCCTTTTGATTTAAAAAGAGTTTCAACACACTCTGGATCTATTCGAGTTTATGTAAAACATCAGGCAAACAAAAAATATTTACCGACAAAAAGATTGAAGGATTTTATTGACAAAGAAAAAAAGAACAACCCTTCATTGGTTAGAAAACTTATAAATTTTTCTGACAATGTTAACAAACATAAAAAAAATTTATTAGACTTAATAGCTGAGTTTAAAAATAAAAATGTTTTAATAGTGGGTTATGGCGCTTCTGGTCGCGCCAATACGCTCCTAAATTATTGTGGATTAGATAACAGTATGGTCAGCTATATTGTAGACGAATCTCAAGAGAGATATGGAAGATATACCCCAGGTACACACATCCCGATCGTCAAACCGGATATATTCAGGAAAGATAAAAAAAATAAGACGGTACTTCTTCTTGCTTGGAATTATAAAGAGCAGATAATGGAAAAGGAACGTGGTTTTATAGAAAAGGGCGGTAAGTTTATAATTCCTTTCCCCAAAGTATCAATTGTTTAAATATGGAAATTACTAAAGAATTATCGATAATAATTGTTCATTTCGGTAGAGGAAAAGAAGTGTATAAGTGTTTGGAGAACCTTAATCAAGTTAAAACTAAACTCAAGAATGCCGAATTTATATTTGTTGACAATAATGAAAAAACTTCTCTTAAGCTAAGGAGGTTCATCTATAACCATAAATGGATTCGATATATAAAATCTCCCAAAAATTTAGGATGGGGGGGAGGGAGGAATTTTGGTGTTAAATACGCAACAGGAAGATATTACTTATTTTTAGACTCAGACACTACAATTGATTATGAGTCGGTGGCAAAGTTGTATAAATTTATTAAGCATAAAAGAAAAGTTGGTCTTGTTTCACCCAGACTTATTAATATTTCTGGAAAATATCACGGCAATACAACTCTCGAGTTAACACCATTGCGAGGAATATTCTTTCTATCCTTAATTAATAAATATTTTCCAAGGATAAATATCATTCAAGATTATCTGATGACTGGATATGATAGAAAATCCACTAAAAAAGTAGATGTTGCACAGCTCGCTGTGTTTATTATTAGTAAGACTGCATATGATTCTATTGGAGGTTTTGATGAAAATTTATTTTTATATTTTGAGGAGAACGATGTCTCATCAAGCCTTAGAAAAAATGGTTGGTATATTTATCTAGTTCCTTCGGCAAAGGCTATCCATTTAGAGTCCCAGGGAACCCCAAAATCATCCCAAAAGGTTAGAAATGTGTTTAGCAGAAGCAGATATTACTATTTTAAAAAGCATTATGGTATTTTATCTGCAATTACAGTTAATTTATTTGCCAACATATCAAAAAATTTAGTAACACTTACCGTGGTTGTACTTATTGGAATATTACTTAGATTTTATAGATTTTATCCTAATTTAATACTGAATGGAGAGATGGGTACTGATTACATGAATGTCTGGAATATGCTTCATGGTACAAGAAACTTTTTAGTGGGGCCAAGAACTTCGCATGAGTGGTTTTTTATTTCTCCAATAGCATATTGGATATATGCGGTATTGCTGTTGGTGTGGAATTACAGTCCTGTAGTCGTTAATATTTTTTGGGGAATAATTGGATCTTTCTCAGTGATAATTTGTTATTTTATTGTTAGAAGACTTTTTGATGATAAAGTTGCCATGATTTCCTCCTTTTTACTTGCTTTATCTCCTGTTTGGGTTGACTCAACAAGAGCATCACGTTACAACATTGTCGCGGCAATCCTTTTTCTTCCTTATCTCCTATATTTAAAAAATTCAATTGAGGATAAAGGTAAAAGTTTGTTTAAATTGGGTCTGATACTTGGAATTTCAATGAGTTTTTTTCCAAGCCCTATTCTTTTAATACCGGCGGTTATAGTAAGTTTTATCATTTATAGAGTTAAGCCAAAATTTAAATATATATTTTATTCAATTCTGGGATTTTTGATTCCCAATATTGCCTTTATTGTGTATGAAATTGGCAATAAATTTGCTATAACAACCCAACTTCTGGCTTGGATTCCTTACCGTATCCTAGGTTTTTTTGGTTTATATCAGAAAAACAAAGTTGATAATATTGTTCTTTCTCAAAATTTTAATTCGATTTATAAATTTTTCGCCGAATCCTTTATCGGATATACAGGTATTGTTTCGACAGTCTTATTTATTTTAATTGGAGCCGCATCTTTGTATTTACTTATTAAGTTTCGTAAAGATTTTAAAAAGGAAATATCTTTTTATCTATTAATAATTAATCTTGTTGTTTGTTACTTAGGGCTTTTTATACATGGCAATCCACCCCAACATTACTATTATGTGATTTTTCCAATCCCTGCGATTCTAGTTGCTTTTATACTTACAAAATTAATCAATAACAAATTTGTTATAATTTTTTCGACCCTACTTCTAGGCCTGATGGGAATAGCGGGCCTTGTTAAAGCATCCTGGTTTTTTTCGGACAGATTGCCAGTTGATTACACAGTTCGCCCTGTTCCCTATACCACCCAACTTGATATAGTCGACAAAATTCTTAAAGATTCAAATGGGGTGGAATTTTCATTGGCAAGAATAGGGTTAAACGATCAGTTTGAAAACAATTTTGCCAATAATTATAGATATCTTTTAACAGCTAGGGGGGCTAAAGTTGTCAACGAGGCTGAACTGCGATATACAATAGTTGAGGGTGAAAATAATTATCAACAAATAAAAGGGGACATGTTTTTTTCGGAAAATGAAGTTTACGTAGTAAAAAATATTCAATGAAAAATATTCAAATACTAACTTTAAATGAAAGTAATATTACCGATTTTGCCGCCGCCAGAAATAGACTTTTGGAAACGGCAGAATCCGAGTGGGTTTTGTTTTTAGATACCGACGAGATAGCTACCGATGAGTTAAAAAAAGAAATTGACAATCTTGAACCAAACAGGTTTAATGGTTTTTACATAAAAAGAAAAATAGTTTTTTTGGGTAAGGAGATTGGTGAAGATAAGGTGTTAAGACTCGCAAAAAAGTCAGCGGGTAGGTGGGTTCGAAAAGTTCACGAGACCTGGAAAATACAAGGAAGGGTTGGTATTTTAAAGAACTACATAATACACAACACATCTAAAGACCTTCATTCTTATATTTCAAAAATAAATAAATACTCTGATTTACATGCAAAAGAAAATTTAAAGGAGGAAAAGGAAACAAGTTTACTAAAAATGATTTTTTATCCGAAAGCTAAATTTATCAAAAATCTTTTTCAAGGGCGTGGAATGGTCTTTAGCATGCTACAATCATTTCATTCATTTTTGGGTTGGTCAAAATTATGGGAATTACAAAAAAAATAAACTTTGAAAGTATATTTCTATTCCTTTTTTTAATACTTTTTCCTTTCGGTCAGATTATAAGGTTAAGTTTTAATTTTGCCGGTTACAATATTCCACTTCAACCAATTGACATAGTTGTAGGGTTAGCGACCGTTTATTCAGTAATATTTCAAAAACATAAAACGAAAGCACTGGCATATATAGGTTACTTTTTGGTGGTGGCAATCTTTTCTTATATTTTGAATATATTTACTTTTAAACTCCAATCTTTATATGGCCTTTTTTATTTGATTAGGACTGCTGGCTATGCTATTTTCTTAAATTACGTTTGGAATTTTGTTAAAAAGAAACCTCAAAACAAGGAACTTCTCTATAAATCTCTACTCTCGATTTCGATCGTTTCAGCTATATTTGGGTGGATACAGTTTTATTATTTTCCCGACATAAAACCGTTTATAGTTTACGGTTGGGATATGCATTTATTCCGTCTGGTTGGGGCATTTCTGGATTCAACATATTTAAGCATAGTACTTGTTTTGGGATTATTGATTTCAATCGGTTTATTTATTAATTCGAAGCAGAAAAAATATTTGTTATTAGCGTTTTTCCTTCTTATATCAATTGCCTTCACCTATTCCAGGGCTGGATATTTCGCTTTGTTGGCCGGTGCGGGTGCCTGGGCTTTAACGGAAAAAAGATTAAGGAAAATTGTTTTGTCAATTATGGTATTTTTGACAATTGTTATAGCCATACCAACAATTAATAATCACAGTAATGAATTTTTTAGGACTTTTTCAATAACCCGTAGAATCGATAATTATGAGACTACTCTTGCAATTTACTCCCATTCACCAGTCTTTGGGGTCGGCTACAATAATATGTGCGCCGCCTATCAGAAATATGTAGGATTCCAGGACTTCGCATCACACGCATGTTCGGGATCAGATTCAAGCCTTCTTTTTATTCTGGCAACTACAGGAATTGTTGGCCTTTTTGTTTTTTTACAAAATACATTCAACTTATTCAAATTGTTTATACGAAAACGCAATAATCAAGTCGTAATAGCATCCACGGTAGCTCTTTTTGTTCACAGTTTATTTTCTAACTCACTTTTTTTCCCTTGGGTAATGGGTTATATGGCTATTCTTTTGGCTACTAATATTAAGGAGTGAAGTTGAGAGATATGTTTTTCTCGGTGAAATTTCCTGCCTGATCGGTGGCCTTGACACTAAAACTATTCGATCCTTCATTAAGTGTTGTTGTATATTGAAAGGTTCCTTCCTCGTCAACAGAAATGATTCTATCGTTAACAGTTATCTGAGAGCCTGGATCGGTCGCCCCCTCAATAGTTATTTGTCTTTGTGCAGAACCAAAAAAACTTGAACCGTCTCCGGGAGATGTTATCTCCAGTTCTGGTGGTTTATTGTCAAATGTGATCTGATAATCTTCTGATTTTTGACTTATATTTCCGGATTGATCTTGGGCTGTAGCGGCAAAAACATTGGTTCCGTTTTGTAAATTAACCTGAAAGATAAATTGGCCATTGGCATCTGATAGTGTTTCTTGGAAATCTCCGTTAAATGTCAGTTTAACAGTTGCACCTGCTTCGGTGTTGCCTTCAAGTGTTAGACTTTGCTGATTCGTATATTCAGAAAAGTATTTAAATTTAGGAGGAGGGGGAGGGGTAATATCGGAAGAGTTTATCTTGTTACTGTTACCTTTAAGACTTGAAACAAAAGCGGTCATTTTTCCTAATAGGGGTATCCCTAAAAAGTAAATAATTGCAATCGCGGCAATAGTCAAAAACACGAATGTAACAGCCCTGCGGGTGTTACTTTTTTCCTCCAAATTTACAAATTTTCTTGATAATTTTCTCATTTCAATTTTGAGCCGAGAGTGGGGATCGAACCCACGACCTGCGGTTTACGATACCGCCGCTCTACCAACTGAGCTACCTCGGCTCGTCGGAACCAGCAATACTTGAATTATATCATTTTCAGGCACAAGTGTTTTTGGATAAGAAGATAAATTATTAAAAATATATTATTTAACAAAGTTTGGTTATAATGACTTGGTGAAAAAAAGTTACCGGGTTGATGAAATTAGATCTTGGGACCATTATTGGGAAGGGAGAGGGATTCGTAGTAAGCGCTATGCATATGACCTTATAGCCACTTATTATCGACGGATTCTTCTTAAGCCCGACCTTAATCATTTTATAAAGAAATACTTTGTCAAAAATGCAAAAGTACTACATGCTGGTTGTGGTGGTGGAGAAGTAGACTCGGATATCCAAAATTATTTGAAGATTACTGCATTGGATTTTTCCCAGAATGCTCTTAAAAAGTACAAAAAAAGATATGGTGGTAGTAAAAGTATTGTTTTTGGTGATATCAGAAATCTTAAATTTGATAAATCATCATTTGACGGTATATACAATCTTGGTGTTTTGGAACATTTTGAAATCAGTGATATTGAAAATATATTAAATAATTTTCATAGAGTTTTGAAAAAAGACGGGACAATAATAATTTTCTGGACTCCTGAATACGGCATCAGCGTATTTGTGTTTAAAGCTTTGATCTTTGTCCTAAAATACATATTTTTTATTAGAAATGTTGAATTTCATCCTCCGGAAGTTTCCAGATTAAGATCAAAAAAAAGGACTGAAGTGCTATTCAAAAAATGTGGTTTTCGAATAATTGAATATTATTTTGGATGGAGAGATCTTTTTACAAATGTAGCAATTGTAGCCAAAAAAAGCTAGGTTTAATAAAGAAGTTTGTTGTAGAAAACATGGTTTAAACCTTCATCTTTAATCAGACCGAGAGTTTTAATTGGAGTTTTGAATTGACCGATGATAAATGTTTTTAGTGTTAAATTGTCATCTTTTATGACCTCGGTCTTATTAAAGTAAAATTGGAAAATTGTAAGTAAATTCCAAAGAAAGAGAAATATAAATAATATGGATATATATCTATATTTAACTGTTTTTATGATCTCGGCAATTCCAAAAGCAAAATAGGGAATGCCGGCAAGAATGAATCTTTGTCCGAAGGCAACAGAAACGCTTGCCCACGAAGAGCTGACAAAAATAATTAAACCTAGTGTTAAAATAAAGATATATTTTCGTGATTTAATTAAACCCAATATTGCAAATAGATAAACAGGTGTCCAAGTAAAAAGTCCACGCTTTGCAGTGAAAAAGAAATTGTATAAGTTTTTAAAAGAATACGAAAAACTACCCACATCTCCCGTTAAGTATGGCATTCTAAAAGCATTTCCTGTCATTATGTAATAGCTCCAGAAAAGGGGAATGGTAAAGAGACCTGCACTTATTAGGGATACAATAATAAATTTAAATTTAGGTCTATTTTCTAGGATTTGATAAATGACTGGAATAAGAAAAATTGAATCCGGAATTCTGATTGTGAAAAGCAATCCTCCAAGAGCACCCACTAGTAAATAGTTATGAAAAGACGCACTCATCTTGTAGGTTTTATATAAAAGAAAAGCAATAATAAAAAATGCGGGTTGGTGAGAAAGTGCCGGCTCGAAAGAAGAGTAATATAGAAGATTGGAAGTAAGAAATATCGCAATAACGGAAGCCGTAGCAACTTTTTTGGAAAAAAAGTTTTGTAGATATTTCTCAAGAAAATATAAACCTCCAATAACGAGAATTATCCCGGTAAGACCGGGACCAATTTCATAAATAAGACTAAATCTGTTTTGAAAAAATAGTGAGGTTACAGCCATTGCAGGAATCCAAATAAGACCCGTGCCTATCGGATAAGGATTATATGGAGTGTCCCAAAACAAGCGGTTAAATTCTCCTTTAACTCCTTGGAAATGTTGCATGAAGTTATAAATTGGACCAAAATTCAGTCCCTTATCAAAAAAAAGTGCTTGGGTATAAACATAGTATCCGCCCCCATCCCCATAAATTCCATGCTTAATACTTATTGCATGAATAAGAAATATAACCCAGCAGATAGCGAAGATAAAAAAATATTTCCTCATTAAATTTGAGGCAGTGAGAGCTGGTGACCGTAATTGGCTCGAACCACTTTAGCCTGGGCGACTATATCACACCAGATCTTTTCTCTCAGCTCCAATCTCTTAAAGAACGAATGGGCATTGATTCTTTTGCCACTTTTTAACGATCCCAACATACCTATTTTACTTTATTTGCCACTGTTCATACAAGGTTGTTTCTGTCATTTTCTGATGTTGCGAAGACCTCGAGATAGATGTATTGTATAATACCTGTAACCTACATTAAAGATTTTTCTTTATTGTAGGAATAAATTTCTCGGTAGGCAGTTGCCGTTTTTTAAATGACTATGAAAGATAAAGGCTTAAAAAAGAAGCCACAAGCAAAGATGACAGTGTTCGGGACCGCCCCGGTAAGTTCACGCGGTCAAATTGTTATACCTGCAAAACTTCGCAAAGCGCAGAACATTCAACCTGGCGATACCCTTATTTTCACCGGCAATCCTGAATCAGGATATTTCCATGTA
>Ga0172369_10009364_pt1 | contig 10859 bp, 9 predicted proteins | sample LakKiv25m_FD_114539 | JGI IMG/M metagenome (GOLD analysis project Ga0172369, IMG submission 114539) | Freshwater microbial communities from Kabuno Bay, South-Kivu, Congo - kab_022012_11.25m | ecosystem: Environmental > Aquatic > Freshwater > Lake | place: Democratic Republic of the Congo...
ACTAAACTTAAACCCTATCTTTTCATAAAGTGCTTTTGCACGCACATTTTGTGGATGTACTTTTAACATAATTTGCTTAATTGAAAGTAACTTGAGAACAGAGATTGAAAATTGAAGTGCAAGTTTTCCTAATTCTTTACTAGTGTAATTTTGGTCAATCCAAACACCAAAGGAAGGTATTTCATATCCAGCATCAAATCCTCTTAACATAAAAAATCCAATAATCTTCTTTTTTAATATTAAAATAAAAAATAAATCTTTCTTTTTATTTTTGAAAATGCTCAACAAATCACTGAATTCAAATGGATGAAAAAACAAATTATATTCTTTATCAGAATCTATTAATAAATGTGTAAGTTCTCTTATCTCATTAGTTGATGTAATTTCTTTATTTTCCAGCATTCTTAATCAACGCAAATTGTTTAATGAATTCAATCGCTATATTATCCCAAGAATATTCTGCTATTGCAACTTTATTATGTCTGACTTGTGAAAGCCAATCAATCTTACCTGTTTGAAAGGCTTCAATCAAGTTTGCTAACTCTTTGGGATCCTTTGGGTCAAAAAAATTAATTTGAAGCTTTTCAGCGAACTCTAAGTTTGACTGAATTTTGGAAGCTAAAATAGGTTTTCCTATAATAGCCGCCTCCAGAATTGGGAAACTCGCAGCCTCATAGATTGCTGCAGAAATTATAAACTTAGAGTTATTGTAATAATTTAAAAGATCACAAAAATCTAAATGACCAAGATGTTTAATATTATCGGATAAATTGTGATTTTCAATAAAATCATTAATAAGAGTAAAATAAGAGGTAGTACTGCTACCTGTGAAGCAAAATTTCAAATTACATCTATCTTGCTTTTTTAAGATTTCCAAAGCTTTTAGTATAATTAAATGGTTTTTGTGTTCCCATAGTTGTGCTGGATATAAAAAGTATTCTTCTGTTTTATCGCTATACATATCAATTTTATTTTGATATTTTGTAATATCAATACCTGGTGGGATTCTAAATATTTTTAATGGGTTTACATTAAAATTATTAATTAAATCATCCTGAATAAATTTGGTACTGCAATGCAAATAATTAGCTTTTAATTTAGTTATTGTATATGTCACCCTTCTTTTTCTAATAACACTTGTATCAAAGTACTTGGGGAAATGAATATGTTGAATATCATGCAACGAAACAACCGTGATGATTTTATAATAGAGTGGAAATAGTATTGTTGTTGGGGTGTAAAATATATCGCAACTGTTGTTAACTTTTTTTGCAAAATCTAAATATAGTAACTTGCAAAATAACTCATAAACACGACGCATCCCTAAGTATGAAACAAAAATCCTTAAAATATTTCTTAAATAGATATCCTTGATATATATAATTTGGATATTATCATGAGTATATAATCTTTTATATTTGCTATAGAACTTTTCTTTGACATATAATACAATTTTGTTATTTTTATTAACATTTAACAACCCATTCAACAACCCAAACGAAAAAGTTGCTGTACCTACTTTTGAATCTGGGTCAACACTATATAGATTATACCCGATACGCATCTAAGCTTTCCTATTCATTTCAAAGTAGTTTCTTATTTTATCAGTAATAAAATTTATTTCTTCATCTACTAAATCTGGGTAACTTGGTAAAGTGATACCGCGGTGTCCGATTTCTTCTGAAATAGGATTTAAAGAAAAATGATTTGAGTATATCGGCATAGTATGGACTGGAAAAAAAACAGGTCTCGTTTCAATCCCATAATTGCTCAAATAAATCCGAAGTTCATCACGTATCAAATTATTTGGGACTAAAATAGAAACCATCCAATAAGAATGGTAAACATTTCCAACTTCTGGATGCACAATCAAATCGATATCCTTAAGTAAGTCTTTATATAAATCTGATATTTTTCTTTTCTTTAATAAAATTTCCTCAATTCTCTCTAATTGAGCCAGTCCAATTGCTGCACATATATTAGTCATACGATAATTAAATCCAATAATATCATGCCAGTATTCCCTATGTTTTGCTAATCCTTGGCCCTTTAAATGTCGTACTCTCTCTGCTAAAGTCAAATCATTAGTTACAACCATTCCTCCTTCACCTGTAGTAATCGTTTTATTCCCAAAAAAACTAAAAGTACTGATTTCACCGAATTGTCCCACATATTTGTCATTAAATTTACTGCCTATGGCTTCAGCACAATCTTCAATTAAAAATAAAGCATTATCTTTTGCAATTGTCATTATTTTATCCATCTGACAGGGATGACCAAATAAATGCACAACTAAAATAGCTTTTGTCTTAGGCGTTATTTTTCTTAAGGCATTTTCTGGATCGATTTGCCAGGTTTCCTTTATCGAATCCACGAAGACCGGCGTGGCACCAGTATAAGTAATGGCATTTACCGAAGCAATGTAAGTCAAGGTAGGAACAAGCACTTCGTCGCCAGCACCAATACCTAATGCTAACAAAGCAAGATGTAATGCAACGGTGCCATTTGTTACTGCTACGGCATGATTAATCCCTAAATATTTTGAGAATGATTCTTCAAAATTAGTTATATATCTACCCTTAGATGATATCCAGGTTGTATTCAAGCAGTCAAGTATATACTTTTTTTCATTACCATGTAGTGATGGTTTATAAACCGGTATTTTTTTGATTTCCATAAGCATTTAATAGATTTTGTTTTTCGATATCAATAGAATTTGTCTCAACTTTACTAGTCAAGTAATTTTCAATCTTGGTAATCAAAAACCTCTTTAGTTTATTTCTTTGCAAAACTTTATTATTAATTTTTTGATTAGTTAAAAGGTGTACTTGTTTGTTATCGGTATAAAAATACTTGTTCACAGATTGAGCTAGTTTTTCTAAAGATTTGATAGAATAAAATGAGATATGTTGACCCGCTAATGGCGCAAAATAATGCCAATTGTCTGTTTCTATGAAATTACGATTTGGAATTATTTCTGTTGTGATAAATAAACTATCAGCAAACTTAAGTGTTTCGTTAAAGAGCGCTAATGGATTATCTATGTGTTCTAGAACTTCTATCAAACTAATTAACTCAAATTTTATTGCGTCATTTTTTGGGTACCAAATCGTATTCTTGGCAAAAATATTTTCACTGTATTTATCATACCATAAAAAATCATAACCTCTATCTCTCATCATTCTTACAAATATTCCATATCCTGCACCATAATCAAGGAATTTTGAATTCAATTTAAAATGTTTTCTTATCAATTTTGCCAAAATATTAGCAAACTTTTCGCTCCTTTTCAATTGACCTATATCAAATTCGCTTATTGCACTATGTTCATACACTTCCTGAAGCCAAAAAGGATTATCAATAAAAATAAATCCACAATCAGTGCACCGTAGGTAATCAGCTTCATACTTATTTAAAATTTTATCAGTTGAAAATATTTTCTCAACAGGGGCGTTACATATTTTACATTTTGCATTCATAAGAATTATTTAGCTTTTATGAAACCAGGAATAAAATTGGAAAGTCCGATAATCTCTAAAATTTCAGTAGTAATTTTACGATACTCCTTCCTATCAAACATATAATAAGAGAATGAATATGTTATAATGCCTGCAAAAATGATTGATAAAAATGGTATAATCTCATTTTTCACCTCCATTAAATTAATCATGGATAATATAAAGAATGACATTATAAACGTGCTAATAAGAGGGATTTTAGCAATATTTAATAATTCTTTAAAACTTACCCCTAAGTATTTATGAATTATATAAATTTGAATAATCGCAAATAATAAGTCATTTAAAGTTTTGGCAATACAATACCAGAATAAATCGCCATACTTAGCTGTAATTATATAGATAATTGAACTAATGACAAGGTTGATAGTTAATGTTTTAGGATAAATCTGTGGTTTGTTCATTACTTTTAATAATTCCCTTTGTGCTCCAAAATTTAACAAAATTCCTTGTCCTAATATGATAACAGACATAACCATTCCAAGATGTATCCATCGATCAGGAAATACAATAGCTACCCCAATTTCAGAAAGTAAAAAAATTCCAGCAGTAATAGGTAAATTTATAAACATCATTCTGGAAATTATCTTTTTAAATGTTATTAACAACATTTCTTCTGAATTTTGGACTTTAGATAGTAGTGGAAGAGTCATATTTTGTAACGGTGCTCTTAATACAAGAAATATAGTCCCTAAAATATGAATAGCTACACTATATACACCTAGTGTACTGATAGATGCATAGTAACCTAAAATTAATAAACTCAAACTATTATTTGCAAAATACTCCTGAAATTTTTCAAAATTATTCCAAGCACCAAATGTGATAATCTTCCTAAAAATCTCTTTTGAAAATAAAAAATTAGGCCTCCAACTTGAGAGGAACCAAAATAAAGCTGTGTTAAGAATACTTCTAGCAATTTGTCCTGCAACTAAAGCCCAAACCCCGTAACCCGCCAACGCTAAAGGTAATGTCACAAGTATTGATGCTAGAACGGGTACAAGTGAACGCCAGAAAAGTTTCTTGAATTGCATCTCACGTCTTAATTGAGCAAACTGAACAATACCAAAGGCATCAATAATCAGTATTATACCAGAAATTTGAATAACTTCTTTTAATAGCGATTCATTATATATAGATGCAATGAAGCTAGAAGAAATATATAGAAATAAGAATAGAGCAAAACCTAAAGTTAAATTAATCCAGAAAGAAGTATTTAGCTTATCTTTATCAATTTCTTTTTCTTTGCCAATAAAATCTATTATACCAAAACCCTGGATTAAATTAATAAATCCAATTAATGTCCCACTTATTGCAACAACACCATAGTCTTTAGGTATTAGAATAGTCGCAAGATAAACTGAAATAACCGGTGTAATTACTTTTGGTAATAGATTTGCTAAAACAACCCATTTTATGGAGGATAGTGTATGTTTTCTAAGGTCACTCAATTTATAAAATTCCTAAAGTCTTCAATGTCTTTAACCACCCTTCAGTAATAATTTTTTTTCGCTCTTCAAAATCAATTTTATAATTTGAGATATGTATCTTTTGCAGTTCTTTAATTGATTTGAGTTGAGTAATGTCATTCCCTAATCTTAAAAAATCATCATAGTAATCCAGCATAAAATTGTTATAATTAAGCATATGGGTATAGTCAAAACTTTTAATCCCCATCCAGGATGCAGTTAATATTGCGGTTGAACCATATCCAAAAACATATTTTACATTCAATTTCTCGTTTAGATAAAAAACTTCGGCACTAATTTTAGAATCCAATAGATAATAAGATTCTAGCTTTTTAACATATCTAAAGAGTTTCGATTCGGTACCAGGATGATCCTTGATAAGAATATTAAAATTATTAGCATATTGATTAATTGCATTAAAAAATTCTTGCATTACCGCCCAATAGTGTGGATTAATATTACCATGCAAAGTCGAGACTAAGACAAAGATGCTGGGTTTTGAAGCATCGAATAAATCAAATTTCTCATTTGTATCTAGTAAAGGTACAGGGTATGATAAATTTTTAATTACTTTGCCAGCAATGGTCCGATGTGAAGAATTCTCCAAATTTAATTGATAATCAACTTTTTGGCTAAATTTTAAGAACCCGGTTAGTTTTGTGCCTCTAATTTTGTACCTACGGATTATTTTTCCGTTTGCAAAAAAAAAAGAGTAAAATGAAGCTATTATACTTTCGTATAATAACAATTTTGCCCTTTTATTCTTAAAAGGATTGCTTAGGTATGGTGTAATAGTTACAAGTTTTGGGAAGTTTATTTTTTTTTTTTGAAGTTTCCTTATATAACTATAAAATAAAATTTCTGACAATTTATATAGATCAAAAATAAAAACGAATGAAACAGTTTCCGTATTAATTTTTTTCAACTCTTTTCTATAATCTATTATTTCTTTTATACTTCTAATAATGTTTTTCGATATGTTTACTTGAGGTAACCGAATAACTTCATCAAAATATGATGTATATTTTTCAACTATATTATTGGCTATTCTTGGATGTGAGGGTACTATTAACTTAATATTTAAAATACTATTATTTGTTTTTATCAATTTACTTATTGAAGAAAATATCATCAAGTCTCCTTCAATGACACAAAAAAAACATATAGTAGAAATATTCATAATCCACTCATTTTCGATTTAAGAATTTTTCTAATAATGAAAAATTATTGAAGGATTTAACAAAGTTTTCCATTTTCCTAAATTCTTCTTCAGTGTCTATACTAAAATTACCTTCAATGTTATCTGATCGTATATAACAAATTCTATAATTACTTCTAAAGAAAATCGGTATAACGTGCTCTTTCTCAAAATCAGTAAGAAGCGTATCATTAATCTCCAATATCTTTGAAGATGAAATTATATCGAATGAAAAACCTTTCGGGACAAAAGATATAATAGAATTGTCAGGATTAATCTTTCGCGTTGTAGTAATATCAGGTTTATATTTTAAATGTTGTCTTATTCCCTCATTTAATAAATTTACATGTGTTAGCGGATTATCTGCTGTCAATCTAATTATATTTTCAAATTGATATGCATCCAATAATTTTTGAAATCTGACAAAAACATTTTCCTCTGATCCTCTGAAATAATGAATATTATTTTTTAGGCATATTTCAATAATTGAGTCATCAAGTGGATTTTCTGAAGTAGCCACAACAACAGGGTAATTTATATTCAATTGATTCAGTAATTTTATTTTATACATAAGTAGTGTTGTTCCACAAAAATCTCTTAACACTTTCCCATATAATCTTTTCGAATTTAATCGCGCCTGGATAATAATTCCAAATTTTTGCATTATTAATTACATGTTATTTTTAGCAATTAAATTAGCTATTTTAAAATCATACTCTGAACCAACCATATGTGCTTGCATTTGTGATATGATGATATGACCTACAATACCTCCAAATAATACTTTATTTTTTTTAAAGAAATCAAATTTTGTAACAGTTATACCGCCTACGTGCCTATATAACTGCTCTCTTTCAAGCAGTGTAAACTTATCCTGATTGAGAATGGAAACCATCCCAGCACCATGATGTTGATAAAAACGATCATTCTCAGGTCTAACACTAACGATTGTATCTGCACTATAAATTTGTAAAGTTCTGATAGCATCATCTATAGCATCAGGTCTAATGAAGGGGTATCGGATTGTTAAAGTAACTAGGATATCGGGTATAGTAGTTTTTGCATTCTCAGAGAATAGATCAACAATGCTTTCATTTAAACTTATATTTAGTCTAGCTAATTTTTCTTCTCGATAATGGAAAAATATCTTATCAGTTTTGTGATAATTTTTTTCTACAAAATTCTTAATATTCTTATCAGGGGAGGTTATAATTATTTTTGATATTAATCCTGCACTACTGGCTGCATCGATTGTCCATTTTAATAATTCTTTTTCCCCAATTTTCTGTAATGCCAAACTATCAACCCCTGCTTTCATCTCTCTTACCGGGATTACACAAACCACATTACCAAAATTTATTTTTTGATTTTGAAATTTTTTCTTAATTTTAATACGGGTATCTAAAATTCGATCTTCGTTCTGAGTAAGGTTATTTCCATGCTGTCGATAATAAAATAGTGGTGTATTAATATTTTGCACTTTATACTTTTTTATAAATTTTAACCAAAGGTCATAACCATCTTGACAAGTAAAACTTTCATCATATCCACCCAGTTGTCTTAAATATTCAGTGCGTATTAAAGTGCATGCGCCATGGGCTGGCATATCAAGTAGCTGTTCATCTCTCTTGAAAGAGTTTCTCTTAACTAAGTTAATAATATTGTCTTCAGCATCGACTAAGAAATAATCGGGAAAAACTAAGCCAATATTATCATCTTTTTCTATCTGATTTAACATAATCTGCAATGCATTTTCATCTAAAAAGTCATCGGCATCTAATCTCATTAAATACTTTCCCCTCGCAATTTTTAATGCAATATTATTAGATACATTCAAACCTTTATTATTCTGATAGATGATCTCTACTTTTTTATTTTTACTAAATTTCTCTATAATAACTCTAGAGTTATCAGTTGAGCCATCATCTATAATAATTAATTCAAAATTTTGATAGCTTTGATTAAGCACACTTAGAATAGATTTTTCAATATACTTATCATAATTATAGTTAGTTATATATAAAGTTACTTTGATCTCATTCATAATATTTTGATTTTAATAAGATAATTATTTCTCGCTGATTGTTTATTGTTATTTCATATTCGATTAAATAAAACTTTTTGATATGATTAATGAGATCGCTAAGTTTTTTTATATAACCGATTGGTTTTGGTGGCAAGTAAAGGTTTATTAGGCAATAATCAAAATTCTTATGAAGTATATTCAATATGCCTTTCCAATTACGGATATATGATAAAACCTCTACCATACAAACTAGATTATTTTCTATCTTAAAATTTTGGCCCAATTCCATAAAACGTGAAGTATTATTTAAATCATTTACCATAAACTTTATGTCTGGATATCTATTTTTTGCTATTTTAATCGCGGTTTTTGATATATCAATACCAATCACTTCATTATTTTTTCTTTTTAGCTGGTGCGTAAATGAACCCTTCCCACAACCGATATCTAATATAAGACTGAAATTATACTGACTTAATAACAGTTTATTTATTTGTCTTTTTAGGTGCCTTTGGTCTTCCTGAAACCAAGAGTCAAAATTTAGTCTTGCTTCATCTCTGTACATGTTTTCAAACTTCCCTTTAAATACTTTATTATCAAAGTCATAAACATAATCATGATATAATTTTTTCAACTTTATATTTCCAAAGTTTTAAAATATTCCCATTTCAACTCTTGATATTGATGCAAATTTTTTTCAACCACTTTACCTAATAAATTATAGTAATCACGCGCATCAATTCCTTTATTTGGTCTCAAGACCACAATATCATCTTCTCTTATTATATGGCCTTTAGCTAAATCCTTTGAAGGGTAAATGGCTCTCCTAAATGAGATGGTGTGTCCTGTCTGTTTTTCTATTTCCAAAGGCTTCTTAATATCACTACCCAAAATTTCTTTAATAACCTTAATATCACAAATAAGTTTTTTTACTTCGTCAGGTGTCAATGAGACTTGGTGATCCCTAAATGTTTTGTTGCTTCTATCATCAGTAAAATGGAATTCTAAAATCTTTGCTCCAAGTACAGTAGCGTAAATTAGTGCTTTGTCGCCTCGTGTATGGTCTGAATAGCCAATTGTTAAATTAGTTTTATTATGCAACTTTTTCATTACATTTAAATTGGTGTCTGCATTATCGATTGGGTACATTGAAGTGCATTGTAGGATTGCAAGATTTTCCGGCTGAGTGTATTTGCTATTAAGATTTTGTATATAAGCAACTGTATCTAAAACTTCCTTTTCAAATGCCAAGCCAGTAGATAAAATTATAGGTTTACCTTTTGAAACAATTTTATTAATTATAGGATATGCAGTTAAATCTCCAGAACCAATTTTATAAATACTTAAATATGGATCTATCCAATCAACCATTTCTATTTCCCAAACTGAAGCTAAAAATTTCTTACCAGCTTGTTTAATAATTTCTGAAAGATATAAATATTGGTCTTTACTTAGCTCAAATTTTTTAAAGTGAAGATTTCTATTGGTATCAATAATTTTGTTCACTATCGTATCGCCACGGTACATTTGGAATTTTATAAAGTCAACATCGGATTCTATTGCTAACTGTGTAAGTTTTTTTGCATACTCAAAATTACCCTCATGATTTCCTCCAATTTCGGCAATTAATAGTGGGCCATATTTCCCCTCAAAATTAGATTTATTAATAATCATGATAAAACTCCAAATACCAATCAATAAATTTTATTAATCCGGACTCAATATCTGTTTTTGTCACAAAGTTAAATTGACTTTCAATTTTTTGTATGTCTGCGTAAGTTTTAAGAACATCTCCCGGTTGTACTGGTAAATATTTCTTTATAGCTCTTTTCCCTAGTCTATTTTCTATAATTGTAATAAAATCTTCGATATTTCTAGGTTTATTATTGCCAATATTGTAAATATTGTTTTTATAAAAATTAGCACCACTGATTTTTCCATTTTTCTCTTTACCAGTTATTGCTTGAATAATAACCATTAAACATTCAATAACGTCATCTATATAAGTGAAATCTCTTTCGACTTTTCCATTATTAAATACTTCTATTGGAATATCCTTTTTAATATTTTTCAAAAATTTAAAATATGCCATATCAGGTCTTCCCCAAGGCCCATACACTGAGAAAAATCTTAGGCCAGTCACTGGTAAATTATAAAGATAGGTATATGTATATGCCATTAATTCATTTGTTTTTTTAGTAGCTGCGTATAATGAAATTGGAAAGTCAGTAATATCATCTTCAGAAAATGGGGTTTTAGTGTTGGCACCATAGACGGAACTTGATGACGCATAGACTAAATGCTTAATAAAATTTTGACGACAGGCTTCTAATAAATTAAAGAAACCAATTATATTACTGTCAATATAAGCATAAGGATTTTCCAATGAATTGCGCACACCAGCCTGTGCAGCAAGGTTTATTACATAATCAAATTTTTCATTTTTAAAAAGTTGAAAAATATTTTCTTTATCTAAAAGATCCAATTTAATAAAACGGTAATCCTTCATTGAATTACTCAATACAAAAGTATTGTATTCAATCTTTTCTTTGGATATTCCAGATTTAAGTAATCTCGCATATTTAAGATTTACATCATAATAATTATTAATGTTATCGAGGCCAACTATATTAAAATTATTATTTGCC
>Ga0172369_10009365_pt1 | contig 10858 bp, 12 predicted proteins | sample LakKiv25m_FD_114539 | JGI IMG/M metagenome (GOLD analysis project Ga0172369, IMG submission 114539) | Freshwater microbial communities from Kabuno Bay, South-Kivu, Congo - kab_022012_11.25m | ecosystem: Environmental > Aquatic > Freshwater > Lake | place: Democratic Republic of the Congo...
ACTAAAATTGTAAAATAATGAATATATACGGTGTTATTGGCTGGCCTATAAAACATAGTTTGTCGCCCGCAATGCATAACGCTGCGTTTAAAGCTCTTGGCATCGACGCGAAATACGAATTATTCGAGGTGAGACCCGAAGAGCTGGAAAATTTTATTCTTAACAGAAAAGATGTCTCCGGGTTCAATATAACCGTGCCGCATAAAATAAGAGCAAGGGAGATATTGGAGAAATCGCAACCACTGGTTACGCATACGCAGTTTGATGTTAAATTAACAGGAGCCGTAAACACAGTTAAAAGAACGGTAAATACTTTAGAATATAAGAATACGGATGTTTTAGGTTTTCAGACCGCGTTAAAAGAAGATTTAAAATTTAATGCAGAAAATAAAAACGCGTTAGTTATAGGTTGCGGCGGAGCGGGCCGGGCGGTTATAGCAGCGCTTAGCTGCAAAGATAACGGAATTAATAAGATATACGTGTGCGAGATAAACAATGCCCAGGTAGATTCTGCTAAGAAGCATTTTTTAAAATTGCCGCAGGATTTGCAGGATATAGTAAAGAAAAAAATAGAATTCATATCCCTGGAACAGCTTCCGGCCGGGATAAAAGCCAGCCAGCTATTGGTAAACACCTCTCCTTTGGGCATGAAAGAAGGGGATTTACCGGTTATAGATAAGAAGTTGCTTCATAAAGGTTTATCCGTATACGATGTAATTTACAATAGAGAGACCGAATTAATTAAAGACGCAACCTTGCTTGGGCTGTGTTGTTCGGGTGGTTTAGGCATGCTTTTATATCAAGGCGTCCATGCGTTTGAATTTTGGACAGGAAAGAAAGCGCCGGTAGAAGTCATGAGAAAGGCCCTAACCGCCGCCATCAAATCATAAACTTGACATTGTGACAATGTAAGTTTTGTCAAGTTTATGGTTACGAAGTTGGAGAATTATGACGTATTTATTGATTTTTGTATTTGGTTTAATTATCGGCAGTTTTCTTAATGTGTGCATATACAGGACTCCTCGCGGCGAATCTTTGATTTTCCCGGGTTCGCACTGCGTCTTGTGTAAAAAACCGATAGAGTGGTACGATAACATACCTTTATTGAGCTATGTTTTGCTTAGGGGAAGGTGCAGGTCCTGCAAGGCAAACATTTCTCCGCGTTATTTTTTTGTGGAGCTTATAAGCGCCGTATGTTTTCTTGTTTTATTTGCTAATTTCCGGTTCAGCTATATGTTCTGGATTTATAGCTTGCTGGCGTTTAGCCTTATAGTTGTTACCTTTATAGACCTGGAGTTCCAGATAATACCTGACAGGATAAGCCTTGTCGGTATATTTGTCGGGATCATTCTGAGCGTAGTTTTTCCGGGTCTTATGGAAGTCGCTAACTGGAAGCGAGCTTTTCTAAATTCCATAATAGGGGCTTTGGCAGGAGGAGGGTTAATATATCTTACGGGAGTGTTAGGCCAGCTCGCGTTTAAAAAAGAAAGCATGGGCGGAGGAGACGTGAAGCTTATGGCAATGATTGGGGCGTTTCTGGGATGGAAATTGGCTATACTTATTTTCTTTTTAGCGCCTTTTTTCGGAGCGCCTATAGGAATTTACATAAAGCTTGTAAAAAAAGAGGACACGATACCTTATGGCCCGTATATTTCCTTAGCCAGTTTCGTAGCTATGGTATGGGGCAATAAAATCCTAAGCTTGCTAATCCCCTGATAAACTTGACATTGTGACAATGTAAGTTTTGTCAAGTTCTTGGGGGGGCGGAGATTTTGAAAGAAGAAGGAGGAAAAGATGTTAAGATTTTTAACAGCTGGAGAGTCGCACGGGGAAGCTCTTGTAAGCATATTGGAAGGCATGCCGGCTGGCATGAAAATAGACGTTAGTGATATAAATAAAGAGCTTGAGAGGAGGCAGCTTGGTTATGGCAGGGGCCAAAGGATGCAGATAGAGCGCGACCGGGCTAGAATACTTTCGGGCCTTATAAGGGGCGTAACCATAGGAAGCCCGATAGCTATACTTATTGAAAACAAAGATTTCAGCGTAGATAAATTACCGGCTGTAAAAAATCCAAGGCCGGGCCATGCGGATATGGCTGGGATATTTAAATACGGGTTTGACGACGCCAGATGCGTGCTTGAAAGATCTTCCGCCAGAGAGACGGCCGCGAGAGTAGGCGTTGGCGCGATATGTAAGATTTTATTGGAAGAGTTTAAGATAAGTATCGCAAGCCGGGTCCTGACGATAGGCGAGGCTAAATCCGAAAAATCTATAAAAGATAAAATAGACGAAGCCGGAAAGTCAAAAGATACTCTCGGCGGCGTATTTGAAGTAATAGTTAGAGGAACGCCTCCAGGCCTGGGAAGCTATGTTCAATGGGACAAGCGCTTGGACGCCGGTATCGCGGAAGCTATCATGTCCATACCCGCTATTAAAGGAGTGGAGATAGGAAATGCCGTGGAATGTAGTTCAAAGCTTGGCTCAGAGGTGCATGACGAGATTTTTTATTCCAAAGAAAAAGGCGTATACAGAAATACTAATAATGCCGGAGGCGTAGAAGGCGGTATGTCAAACGGCGAAGATATTATAGCGCGCGGTTATATGAAACCTATAAGCACATTGATGGACGGGTTGAAATCAATAGATATCGATACGAAAAAACCCACAAAGGCTTCCACAGAGAGATCTGATGTGTGCGCTGTTTCCGCCGCAGGAGTGGTGGGAGAAGCGATGATGGCTTTTGTTATTTCCAGAGCGTTTTTGGAAAAATTTGGCGGAGATAGTATCGCAGAGATAAAGAGGAATCACAAAGGTTATACAGCCGGGTTAAAAATATAAAGTAATCGAAGAAGTCGCGTAATCAGAGTCAAAGGCGTGAATCCTGTCAGTGTGGCGCCAGCCGATTTCAAGATCCAAATTTGTGGTGACCCGATAAGGTATTTCTATAAGCACTTCATTAAGTCCTGCGGCGCCTTTTTCCAGATTGTAAGAATATTCATTCCAGACTCTAAATGAAAATTTTTTAGACAAAGGGAATACAAAACCCAGCTTCGCGGTAGTTTCTGTGGATATATCGCTCGGCTCGAATGTCATATAATCAAGAAGCTCGCCGTAAATAAGTTGTACGGATTCAGCGCAATAGATATATCTTAGAAAAATTTTCTCAACCTCCGCTCCGGATGTTACTTTTTCCAGCCTGGATGTCCCGAAATGCCATTGGCATTCTCCGAAAAGAGAAGCCTTTATATCGTATTTGGCGATATTTTTTGAAGTGGAAAAACGGTTCAAGTATATGGAGTTATCATTGTTTCTTATGTCCAGCAGAAAGCTGTTTTTGTCTTTGATATCAGCGCCATAAACCTGATTTAAGAATATTAATTGGATGGATAATAATATTATGCCGGATAATAGTTTCATTTGAGCGAGAAGTATAGCATGTAATCTCGAAAAATACAAGGAGTCTGACACTTCCAGCTCTGCGTCGAGAGGTTGACTATTATATGGTTATCTGTTATAGTTTATAAAAAAGAGGCTGATATGAAAAATATAATTTTAGTAGGATTTATGGGAACAGGCAAAAGTGTTGTCGGAAAACTATTGGCGAAAAAGCTTAACAGGGATTTTCTGGAAACGGACGATATGATAGAGGCGAAAGAAAAAATGCCTATTAGGGATATATTCGAAAAAAAACTCGAGCCATATTTCAGAGCGGTTGAAAAAGAGGCGATAAAAGAAGCCGCTAAGCGCGAGAATGCCGTAATATCCGCAGGAGGCGGCGCAATCATAGACGAGAATAATTTTAACAGTCTAAAAAATAGCGGCATTATAATCTGCCTTAAGGCGTCCCCCGAAACTATTCTGGAAAGGACAAAAGATCTGAAGACCCGGCCGCTTCTGAATGTTCCGGATCCTAAAAAAAGAATAGAAGACCTTCTCGCGAAAAGAGAGCCTTGTTACAGTAAAGCGGATTATGCCGTAGATACAGATAACCTAAGCATAGATGACGTGGTTTTGAAAATAATAACACTTGTTGTAAGCTAAAAAGCGCCTCTTAAAGCCTTTTTCTTAATATTAAATAATCACTCCGTCCACCCCGCCTTAAAAAACTTTACAAAACTTACATTGTCAGTTTGTAAAGTTTTTGAAGATTTTTGAAAGAAAATCGCTTCCAGATGTGTCTTATATAGCAGGGGTATTGATATGACCGATACAGAAAGATTGCTTATTCTTAATATGGTAGATGCCATAGGCAGCGTCAGGACCCAGGCGCTTCTAAAGCATTTCGGTTCGCTGGAAGCTGTCTTTGAAGCAAGTGAATACGAGCTTGGGAAGACGGAAAAGATCGGGCCTGTATTAGCCGGCGCTTTGCCGCAGGCGATTAAAGAGGTAAATCTAAAAAAAGAGATGAAGCTGATCGGCAAACACGGCGTAAAAGTCGTTACTTTTTTAGACAAGGATTATCCTGAAAATTTGAAAAATATATATGACCCGCCTGTTGTTTTATATGTCAAAGGAGATCTCCTGCCTGAAGATAAGCTGGCGATTGCAATAGTTGGTTCGCGCTTAGCGTCTTTTTACGGGCTCAAGACAGCCGAAAAGCTTGGATTTGAATTAGCTTCGCATGGCGTTACAATAGTTTCCGGGCTTGCCAGAGGCATTGATTCAAGCGCGCATAAAGGCGCGTTAAGGGCGAAGAAAAGGACGATAGCGGTTTTAGGTTCCGGGCTTGCCGATATTTATCCCGAGGAGAATATGAATTTAGCTGAGAGGATTTCTGAATCAGGGGCACTGATCAGCGAATTTCCAATGACTATGATGCCCAATAAGGGAAATTTTCCCAGGAGGAACAGGATCATAAGCGGGCTTTCTTCGGGAGTTGTGTGCGTGGAAGCGGCTGAAAAAAGCGGAGCGCTTATTACATGCGACTATGCTTTAGAGCAGGGCAGGGATGTTTTCGCGGTTCCAGGAAAAGTAGATTCCATGACTTCAAAAGGCACCAATAGGCTTATAAAACAAGGCGCTAAATTAGCTCAAGGCGTTGAGGATATACTCGAAGAGCTTAATCCGGACAATCTGCTAAGTTGCCAGGAAGTTAGCGCAGAGGGTAATATATTGGACAAAAATGAAAGTTTGGTATATACTTTATTATCCAGCGATCCCAAACATGTGGATGACATATGTCTGGAAAGCGGTATAGGGCTTAATAGAATTGCCGGGATATTATTAAGCCTGGAAATAAAAAAATTTGCAAAACAACTGCCCGGTAAAAATTTTGTTAAAATATAGAATGGAGAGCTTAAATGGCCAAATCGCTTGTCATTGTTGAATCGCCCGCAAAGGCTAGTACTATAAATAAGATCCTCGGTAAAGACTTCATTGTTACTTCTTCAATGGGGCACATAATGGATCTTCCCAAGTCCAAGATGGGCATAGATATAGAAAAAGATTTTACCCCTGAATTTATAATGATCCCTGGCAAGAAAAAGCTGGTGGATGCGTTGAAAAAAGAAGCGGCTGACGTAGACAGTATATTCCTGGCAACTGATCCTGACAGGGAGGGGGAAGCTATAAGCTGGCATCTTGCCAATATTTTCGGCAATAAGAAAAAAATCCACAGGATTGCGTTTCATGAAATTACAAGGGCCGCGATAGAAGCGGCTATCGGCAAGCCCGGCAAAATAGATATGAACATGGTGGACGCTCAGCAGACAAGAAGGACGCTGGACAGGTTGGTGGGTTACAGCATCAGCCCTCTATTATGGAGAAAGGTCGGCAGAGGCTTATCGGCGGGCAGGGTCCAGTCGGTCGCGGTGAGGCTTGTGGTGGACAGAGAGAACGAAATCCACGTTTTTGTACCGGAAGAATACTGGGATATAGAGGCGGAGCTTAAGAAAAAGGGCGCGGAAAATTCTAAATTTATTGCCAAGCTGGATAAAATAGAAGATAAAAAAGCGGATCTTAAAGATAAAACCGGTTCCATGGGCCTGGTAGCTGAGCTAGAAAAGGAAAAATTTATAATTGAGAAAGTTGAGAAGAAGGAAAAAAGAAAATATGCCCAGCCGCCTTTTATAACCTCCAAGCTTCAGCAGGAGGCTTTTTATAAACTCAGGTTCCAGGCAGTTAAAACAATGAAGGTGGCGCAGCAGTTATACGAAGGCCTGCCTATAGGAACCGAGGGAAATGTAGGCCTTATAACTTATATGCGTACGGACGCCGTCAGGTTGTCAAAGGAATCGCAGGATTCCGCAAAAAGCTACATACTTGAAAAATACGGCCCTGAATTTGCGCCCAGCATCCCGAACGTCTATAAATCAAAGAAAAGCGCCCAGGAGGCTCATGAAGCGATAAGGCCTGCGTTGCCGCTGAGAGAGCCGGCCAGCATCCAGGAATTTCTTACGCTGGACCAGTATAAGCTTTATACATTAATATGGAACCGATTTATATCCAGCCAGATGACGCCTGCCGTGTTTAACGTAGTCAGCGTCGGGATAAGAGCGGGCAGGTGTATCTTTAAAGCCAACGGATCCCAGAAGGTATTCCAGGGTTTCAGCATTGTTTACGAAGAAAATGAAGAAGAAAAAGAGGAAGAAAATATTCTTCCTTCTCTAGAGGCGAAAGAAGTGTTGGATCTTTTAAAACTTAACCCGAACCAGCACTTTACAAAGCCTCCTCCAAGATATTCGGACGCCTCTTTGGTAAAAGCCTTGGAAGAGGACGGGATCGGAAGGCCGAGCACGTACGCGCCTATTATTCAGACTATCATCGCCCGCAATTATGTAAAAAGGAAAGAAGGATACTTTTGCCCTTCCGATCTGGGCATGGTGGTTACAGACCTTCTGGTCAAGAGCTTTCCTAAAATCCTGGATATGGAATTTACTGCTAAAATGGAAGAAGAGCTGGACGAGATAGAAGAGGGAAGACAAAAAAGCGCGGAGGTCCTTAAGAGATTTTACGGGCCTTTCGAAAAAGATATGGAACATGCAAAGTTGAACATGCGCAAAGTAAAAGGCGAGGCTGTGAAAACTTCGGAGATCTGCGAGACATGCGGCAAGCCCATGGTTATAAAGTGGGGAAGACTCGGAAGATTTTTAAGCTGTTCCGATTTTCCTAACTGCAGGTTTGCCAAAGCCATACCTACCGGAGTGAAATGCCCTGAGCCTAACTGCGAAGGAACGCTTGTCGAGCGCCGCTCAAAAGGAGGCAGGCAGTTTTACGGCTGTTCCAAATACCCGAATTGCCATCATATATCCCGCAGGCTTCCTTCCCAGGATGGCGAAGATAGTGCAGTACCAGAGGGAGAAGATGCTTGATAGATTCGTCCATAAGTTTATAAATTATCTTGAGATTGAAAAAAACGCCTCGGGCCATACCGTAACTAACTACAAGATAGACCTCAAGGAATTCAGCGGATCAATAAAAGACAAACCCATAGAACAGATTACCCATCTGGACGTAAGGCTTTTTTTGGCCAGGCTGAAAGAGAAAAATTTTTCAAAGCGCTCCGTGGCCAGAAAGATGGCCTGCCTCAGGAGTTTTTTTAAATTTCTTTACAGGGAGGGGCACATAAAAGCCAATCCCGCGGCAAGCCTTTCAACCCCAAAAATAGATAAGAAGCTGCCTTTATTTTTAAGTGCGGATGACGCTGCGAAGCTCTTGGAATCCCCTGATCCAGGCGATGATATGGGCCTCAGGGATATAGCGATACTTGAAACGCTATATTCAACGGGTATAAGAGTGAGCGAGCTTGTGGGCCTGGATAAAGAGGATATTGATTTTATAGGCGGGGTATTGAAGGTGGCCGGAAAAGGCAAGAAAGAAAGGCTTGTTCCCATAGGAGACAAGGCGCTTAGGGCTATCAAAGCTTATTTTGAAAAAATCAAGGTAACTGATATAAATGAAAAAAAACCGGTATTTATTAATAAGAGCAAGCGCCGCGTAAGCGACAGAGCTGTAAGGCGGATAGTTGATAAATATATCCGGAAAACCAGCCTTAACGAGAACATCTCCCCGCATTCATTGAGGCATTCTTTTGCGACCCATATGCTGGATGGCGGCGCGGATTTAAGGAGCGTGCAGGAACTTTTGGGGCACGCAAATCTTTCCACTACGCAGATATATACGCATGTAACCACAGAAAGATTAAAAGCGATCTACGAAAAGGTCCATCCAAGGGCGTAAAATCATGAAAAAAGCCGTTGTGTTATTATCAGGCGGAATGGATTCAGCTGTTACTCTTTTCATCGCAAAAAGATCCGGGTACAAGACAAGCTGCCTTACGTTTGACTACGGCCAGCGCCATAAAAAAGAGATATTGTTCGCCGGAAAACTGGCTAAAGCCGCAAAATCTCAGCGCATTACTTTAAAGATATCCCTGCCTTGGAAAAAAAGCGCGCTTCTGGATAAAAATATAAAAGTCCCTGAAAATAGAAATATTTCAGGAAAAGAGAAAATCCCGGCTACCTACGTCCCGGCCAGGAATACTATTTTTTTAAGCTTTGCGCTTTCTTACGCCGAAGCGATAGGCGCGAACGCGGTTTTTATAGGCGCGAACGCGGTAGATTTTTCAGGCTATCCAGACTGTAGGCCCGAATATTATAAGGTGTTTAACAAATTGTTTAAAAAAGCCACAAAACTGAAAGGCATAAAGATAGTCGCGCCGTTACTGTACAAGACAAAAGAAGAAATTGTAAAGCTTGGCAGGGAGCTTGGCGTAGATTTTAACCTTACGTGGTCTTGTTATAAAGGCGGGCGGAAACCCTGCGGAGTATGCGATGCCTGCAGGCTGCGGAAAAAAGGTTTTCAAAGCGCAACAACTTGACAAAACTGACATTGTCACAATGTCAAGTTTATGCGGGATGTGGTTATGAATAAGGCGAAGATAACAGAGATTTTTAGCTCGATACAAGGCGAAGGGGCGTATGTCGGGCAGTTTCAGACATTTGTCAGGTTTTACGGGTGCAATCTAAGCTGCGGATATTGCGATGAACGCAAAAAAAATAAATTTAAAGAATATTCGGCGGGAAGCCTTATAGCCGCTATAATGAGGCAAAAAAATACTGTAGTTTCTTTTACGGGCGGGGAACCGCTTTTATACGCAGATTTTTTAAAAGAGGTTTTACCGCAGTTAAAGAAAAAGGGATTCGTTATATATCTCGAAACAAATGGCACATTAAAAAATAAACTTTTGGAGATTATTGATTTTTTAGATATAATAAGCATGGATATCAAGCTTCCGTCTTCTGCCGGACTCCGGGCTTACTGGAAAGAGCATTTCGATTTTCTTAAAGCCTCCGGCAAGAAAAAAGTTTTTGTAAAAGCGGTTATTACAAATAAGACCACGGCAGCCGATATAAAAAAAGCCGTATCTGTAATAGAAAAAATAAATAAGGCCGTATTTTTTATATTTCAGCCCGTAACAATCAACGGTAGGATACAAAAGATAAAAAAGGCCTGGGAATTCTTAAGTCTGGCAGGTTCCAGGCTGGATAATGTAAGATGGATACCTCAGGTTCATAAAATATTAGGTGTAAAATGACCAGGATACTAGATTCCAAATTAATACAAGACGCGGTAAAGGATTTGTTTATCAAGGCAAACACGTGTTTAAGGCCTGATATGCTTTCCGGCCTCAAGCTTGCGAGGAAAAAGGAAACCAGCGCAAAAGCCAGATACTGTCTGGACGTGATTATTAAAAACGCGTCTATCGCCAAGAAGAAAAAGCTGGCCATATGCCAGGATACTGGCATGGCGGTCGTGTATCTGAAAGTGGGCCAGTCTTTGATGATAAAGGGGGATCTTAAAAGTTCTGTTGCTAAGGGCGTAGCACTTGCGTATAAAGAAGGCTGTTTCAGGTCTTCGGTTGTGAGCGATCCGTTGATAAGAAAAAATACAAACACAAACCTGCCGCCTGTTATCTATACTGATATAGTTTCCGGAGATAAGATTAACATAAGGGTTATAGCCAAAGGCTTTGGCTGTGAAAATGTAAGTAAAATCAGGATGTTTAAACCCACGGATTCTGTCTCAAGCATAGAGGAGTTTATTGTAGAAACTGTAAAAGACGCTGGTTCCAGGCCTTGCCCGCCTGTATACATAGGTATCGGGATAGGCGGAACTTTAGATAAGGCAGTATCTCTTTCAAAAGAAGCGATATTCAGGCCTCTTGGAAAAAATAGTAAATACAAACATATTGCACAGCTTGAAAAAAACGTATTGAAAAAGGTAAATAATCTAAGGATCGGGCCTGTAGGCGTCAGGGGCAATACCACGGCTCTCGGAGTGAGCGTATCAGCCTATCCTACGCACATAGCAGGCTTGCCTGTAGCTGTTAATATAAGCTGCCACGCCACCCGCACCGCAGAATTTACTATATGATGTCTTACTTTTCCCGTTCTCCGAACGGGATACCTATCCCGTTCGGAGAACGGGAAAAGGTTAGTATAATGAGAAAAATAGCTTTGCCTCTTACAAAAGATGTTATTAAGACGCTCAAGCAAGGAGAGCAGGTGTTGTTGAACGGCTTTTTTTTAACTGCCAGGGACGCCGCGCATAAAAGGCTTTGGGATGCTTTGAAAGAAGGCAAAAAAATCCCTGTTTCATTGAAAAGCGAGACAATATATTACACGGGGCCTACGCCTGCAAAAACCGGAGAAATTATCGGCTCATGCGGCCCTACTACAAGCTCCAGGATGGATTTTTTTACGCCTTTATTGTTAAAATACGGGCGTAAAAACATCCATCCTGGAGCTTGTAGTAGGGCCGCATGAGCCGATAATTTCTCCGGTTTTTGCAGGCGTAGGCCCCGTGTAATATATTGTCTCGCTTTTCAATGAAACAGGGATTTTATCGGCTCATGCGG
>Ga0172369_10009367_pt1 | contig 10855 bp, 15 predicted proteins | sample LakKiv25m_FD_114539 | JGI IMG/M metagenome (GOLD analysis project Ga0172369, IMG submission 114539) | Freshwater microbial communities from Kabuno Bay, South-Kivu, Congo - kab_022012_11.25m | ecosystem: Environmental > Aquatic > Freshwater > Lake | place: Democratic Republic of the Congo...
CCTCAATTCCAATTCGCAAGCCCTCGATCCCAACATCGTCGGGAAAGAACATTACGAAGTGGCCCGCGCCGCCATCAAGATTCTGCAACGATATAAGGACCTCCAAGACATCATCGCCATTCTCGGCATCGACGAATTGAGCGAAGAGGACAAACTAATTGTCGCCCGCGCCCGACGCATCCGTAACTTCTTCTCGCAGCCGCTATTCGTGGCCGAGACGTTCAACGGCTTCCCCGGCAAGTTCGTCAAGATCGCCGACACCGTCCGCAGCGTCAAGAAAATCATCGAAGGAGCCGCCGACCATCTGCCCGAACAGGCCTTCCTGTACATCGGGACAATCGAAGACGCTTTCGTCAAAGCCGGCAACCAATAACGATGAGTATCCGTTTGGTCATTTTAACGCCGCGCAAGAAGTTTTTCGAAGGCGAGGTCGCCATGGTGACAATCAAGACCTTGGCCGGCGAAATCGGCATCCTGCCGGAGCATTATCCGCTTATTTCGGTCGTCAAGACCGGTTCGCTCCATATCAAGATTAAAGACAAGGTGCACTACTTTGCGACCTCTGGCGGGGTCATTTCCGTCGAAAGCGGCAAACTGGTGCTGCTGCTGGAGTCAATCGAACGGCCCGAAGACATCGACATCCAGCGGGCAGAAGACGCGCGCGAGCGGGCGGAAGCCTTGCTGAAAGAGCAAAGCGGGGAAATCGACATTCTCCGCGCCCAGGCCGCTCTTTCTCGAGCCCTCAACCGAATCGAAGTCTATAACAAGTACAAAGACTCTTAAAGTTCCATCGTGTTCGGTTTGGTCTTCCCGCATCCGAGGCAGACCGACCGGTAATAAGTGTTATAACGGCCGCATGCGCATTGCCAACTGCCAGGTTCGCCCTGATGTCCCTGGCGCGTCGCGGCTGTTTTCATTAATCTCTTACGCATGCTGATGACGTAGCGGTATAAAGTAATATCCAATACCATCAAGATGGCAAAAAGCGCTAGGGAAAGATAGAAGTGGACCGTGAAGCCATGCTGAAACAGCATCGCCAAAGTCAATCCGATCGCGGTGATCGTCAATAAAGCGCATGTTTTGAGAATGATCTTTGTAAGTCTTAGTTTTCTAACTGGGCTCATGCGAGGCGGTTTTTAACTAGTTCATAATGGAAACAAATGTGATGACAGGCAAATATGAACACTCCGATATGCCACGGGACGTTGATGATGAACGACAAGACGCTATTGGGCGCGAAACCGCCGGCAATCACCTTCAATCCGGTGAACAGCAGTGCCGTCATCAATAAGAAATGGGATAAAGACACGATCGGGCTGGCGCGGTTGCCAATCAAGAATATGAGATTGGTTATCATCATCGATACTAGCAGCATCATCAAGCTCATCGCGAAGTTGAACGTGCCCACCATGATGACGAGTCCCATCAGCTGTCCAATCAATATCGCAAATGCCAGCGCAAGCAGATAGATCCAGATGGCTTTACGCTCCGGCTGCCTGTTGAGGAAAACCGATATGAAAACCTGTCCCAAGATCGAAACGCCATAACCGAGATAGATGTTTTGCGCCTGCGGCAATAATAATAGCGCCACGCCGATGGCGGCCACCACAAGGCCGATGGCGAATAATAACCGACCCCTAAGTTTCCGATAGGATATAATCCAAAAAACAAGGCTGATCAAGGTCACGGCCAAACAGGTGAGTATATGCGGAATTGTCCCAAAAAAGACACCGAACACGATGACGATCAGTAGTTGGAGCACGCTGATGGTGATAAAGGTAATCATGTTAAAGCAAGGCGACGTTTTTGGCCTTCAGCATTTCGTTGACGGTTTCAGTATCATATATTTTGTTTCTAAGGCAAAACAAGACGATCAGATCAAGATATTCGTAAGGCCGTAACGTCATTTCAGCCTCGCTGACGAGGTTATAGGCATCCATCTCCGTCAGCTGCATCGCCAAAAGGATCCGCATCAAGATGTAGGCGGGCGGTTTGAAGCCGGCATCGCTTTTTAGCTTGTCGATGATGGTTTGTGGCGCTTTGCTTTTGGACCAGATGACGTCAAAAGGAATCTTCTTTTTGTTATATAAACGCATCAAGAAGAAAAACGTGCCCTGGTCGGCGCCGAATTCGGTGATTGCCATCGTGCGCTTGAGGCGCAGCCGGGCTTGGATCTTCAACCGCCGCATCGTTTCGTCGACGGCGATTTGTTCATAATAAGCCGGTGAGTCGATCGGGATGTAGTTCAATGACAAATATTGTTCGAGTCTATCCGCTATTTGTTGTTCCATTGCTTATATTTTATTACTAATTTGCGCCATTGCCGCAGTATTTTGACATCCAGGCCAGTTAAGTCATGTTTTTAAGGTGAAATCGCATGATTTGGAACAGCGAGGCCATGAAACTGCTCTTGGTGATCTTGAGGTTCTTTCCCAAGGTATTGCTCGAAGCTTCGATCGTGTATGGGAAGCCGTTTTCCTGCGTCAGTTTGCTCGATAGGCTGGCAAACATGCCCAAATGGCTCACTTTGTGCGGCGTCGGGCCAAGAATGATGCCAAGGTATCGGTCGCGGCTTTCTTTCAAGTAATCGAAATTAGTTCCTCTTAGTTTGTCGAAATCGATATTATGGCAATCGATCGTTCCGTGTGGTAGGCCGAGTTCATACGCCAATGAATCCATTTCCTGAGCGGAGACGAAACTGGGTCCGATGACGACGATGCGTTTGCCTTCGAAATAGTGGCGGAACCCATCGTAGGCATCACTCGGAAGGACTTTGTGATCTTGGAAAACCGCACCTGCGGTTGACGGACGCTCTTCGGCATGAACTGGTATCCGCACCAATTCTTTGAGCCGTTCAAGATAGATGCTTGCGATCCGTTCCTGCATCAAGGCCCGCGCGTCGTCGGAAGGAAGCCAGTAGGTAATTTTCTCATGGAAGATTTCGAGCGGTTTTAAATGCCCGTCGAGCAGCATATGCCGATCGAAATCGCCGTTATGAAACATTAAAAGCCAGACGATTTCTCCTTGCTCGTTCAAAGCGATGCTTTCAAGTTGCCAAGAAGAGGCGATATATTCGAGCTTGGTTTGATGGTACTCGTCCGGGTATTTCAATTTGAATGCCGTGAGGACGTTATTGCTGATGGCATCGATATTTTCACGATGGCGCAGCGCCAACCGCTCGGCGTAGGCGAACAAGCTTTTCGGACCCAGCGGCTTGAAAAATACATTTCGCTGCTGGATGCGATAGGTCACTTCGTTAAGTTCATCAGTCTGCCTGACAAAGTCGATGACGGATGATGGATGGAACGCCTTGTTGTCATAACGCAGTTTGCGGGCGTATTTCCGCTCCAGCGTCGCGTATTCGTATTTATTGACGTCGACCTTCCGGAACAGCCCGCCGCGGTTATATGATCCGACTTGAAATAGGTGGTTAGGCTTATTAATGCTGATGGCGATCCGGTAATGGCATTTTTGAACCGAGCTTTTACGGTCAAGAATCACTCCGGCCACTTCGTAGTTTTCTTCATCCAGTAGTGCCCCGACGAGGTCCCAATCGTCGATGTAGAAATCTTCTATCTTTTTCAGGACTTCGTAGCAGAAAGCCTGATGCGTAATCATCCGTTTGACATCCTCGTCGATGACAAAACCATCGATGAATGGCAAAACGAAACGTTCGACATAAGCAAAAAGGGGCCTGGGGCTTTCAAATCGCTCAAATGTCAATAATGATTGTGTGTTCATACTCTCTTAATAGATAAAGTATAGAATAACCGCGCCATCGAAAAAGACTTTTCTTCTTTTCAATCCCGTTTTGCCTTAATATTAACGGCATGGGAACATTGATAAACGCCGGCGCGATCGTCATAGCCACCCTACTGGGGATTTCTTTTAAGCGCTTGCTTAACGATAAGCGGCAGCAGGTAACGATGTACGTATTGGGCTTTTTGCTGCTCATTCTCAGTGTCGGCTGGTGGCTTCTTGAAGTGATCGACCTACGTAAAAACGTAGAAATGCTCGAACCTTTGCTTGTTATCGTCATTTCAATTCCCGTCGGATGGTGGCTTGGATCCCTCATCGATATTGACGGTAAGACGAATTCGTTACTGAAACGCATCGAGACCAAATTCCATTGGCCGCCGATTACGCAAGGCTTCATCACGGCATCGATCATCTTCTGCACCGGTGCGATGGCGATACTCGGTTCGATCGAGGACGGCATCAGCGGGGATATCGGCATCCTCCTAGTAAAAAGCGGTCTTGACTTTGTCACGGCGATGATGTTGGCCAGCGCACTGGGCATCGGCGTGATGTTTTCCGCTATCAGCATCCTGATCTATCAAGGTTCGCTTACCTTGATGGCGGCCGCACTCGCCCCATTATTGACGAATTCGTTTTTAAACGTCATCGGTTTCATCGGCAACCTGATCATCATTGCCATCGCCGTTAGTTTCCTTGGTTACAAAAAAATGAAGATCGCCAACATGCTTCCTTCATTGATTCTTCCTTTAATATACTTTATCGTCCGCGGACTAATATTCCACTAACGTTATGTTCCAGTTTTCAATGTTCGTCGTGAAATAGAACAGACGTTCGAGTTTGTTATTGGCAACGAATAGGTTCACGTCGCCCGACAATAGGAAACTAGGGTCTTCCGATATCAGCACGATGTGATCGCAGGTTACCGTTTCGCCACGGTCGACTTGGGGCGCCGAGCAGGTCATGTCGACAAAGCCATTAAGATACGGACTATTCTCTTTCGTTCCGACGCGGGTGAAATAGTAGTGGTGGTTTGGCAGTTCCTGCCAGTAATAACCCATGTTGAAATAGGTGGCTTTGTATTCAAGATAGCGGCCCCAGCCGATCGGTTCTTCTTTGTCTTGGAACTGATAGTCTTCCATCGCCGTGAAGCGCATACCGTCGATTTCGATGGTGACGGCGCCGTAGCCGTAATCGAACCTGAATCCCGTGCTGCCGCACGACGATAATAATAGCGCGCTTAGCGTTAAGGCCGTTTTGACCGTCGTCTTAAGTGTCATAGCAATACGATACCACCACCTATACCTAAAAGGTATCTTTTTGTTTTACCGAAGCTGACCGGGAATGACCGCTTTCTCCTTGTGCGGAAACCGCGCGTCATAGAGGTCGACTTCCTCTTGGTTTGTTTCATAGACGTCGGGTTCGATGTGCAAACCTTGATACGAATATAGATCGATATCGGCCAATGCTTTAACCATGAAGAAAGGCGCGCTGTCTTCAATGGGAACGTTACGCATGTGAATGCCGTATTTCGACGCCGTCTCGAAGCCGAACCGATGATAATAGTCGGGATGGCCGGTAATGCAGACGAGATGATGCCCGAGTCGGGCGGCACTGGTGAGCGTCGTCTGAATCAGCTTCGAACCGATGCCGCGTCCCTGAAATTCCGGGAGCACCGCGACAGGACCAAATAAAATCGTGGCCACATGAAGGCCGGTAGGTGTTTCGATGAACGACCTGGCATAGGCGATATGGCCGACGATTTGTCCTTGATAGATGGCCACGTATGCCAATTCTTTGATGAATGCCGGTGAGCGGCGGAGCCGTTCGACGATGTAATGCTCGACGCAACCTGGTTGATAAACGTTCCAAAACGCCTCGCGTATTACATAAGCGATCGTTTCATAATCGTCCAGACGTTCTTTTCTAAGAGTTACATTCTGCAAAATCATTTTATTTCCAAAGAAAGAAGGAACTTTCTAAGTTCGCGCACGTTCTTAAAATAATACTTCGTGCCCGGACATTGATTGAATCTTTCAAATAGCTTTATTCTCCTAGCTTTGGTTCGACCTTTAATTAGGAGCCACTGGCGGAACTCGGAGTCGAACTTTTCGATGCAAGGGCACGATAAACGTGATTGGCCGCGGTTTTTATGATAACGGGCAAGACACATGCGGTAACAATAAAACCGGTTATATCCAAGGAATATGGTGATGTCCGACAATGAAAAACGTTCGGGGGCGATATCGAGGTAATTGCCGTCGATGACCCAATCTTCATGCTCGTCAAGAAATCTTTTCACGATGTTTTGCTGCTCTTGCTTGTCGCGTTCTTGCCAGTCGCCGTAAAATTGGACATTGTCGAGATGCAGGCACTTCAGCCCGAAATGATTGGCCAGTTTGATGGCCAAAGTCGACTTTCCGGAACCGCTATAACCCATGATTTGAATGCGCATTTAGTTAATTATAGTCGTTAATTAGTAGTTTTTCATCTTTTCAAGAGGAAACGACGGCAATGAATATATAAGGTTATTGATTATTATAAGTAAAACGTCATCTGATCCTAGAATATATAACGCATTGCATTGATATGGTTCACCCGCTACAATGAAGTCATTAGCGCGGTAGGAAAAAATGAAATGTTCATCATGCAAAGCCGAAATTTCGGATAACGCGTCGTTTTGCCCCAATTGCGGCGCACGCCCATGACTACTTGCGAGCCGTGATGGACCATCGTCTGGATGTTGATGCCGATCATGGTAATAAACACCGGTTCGGCGTAAATCATGACGGCAAGACCGCCGAATAGACCGAACGTACCAAGAAAATTAATGATGGCTTGACGGACTTTGCCGGGTTTCAATATCGCGGCCAAAGGGGCCAAATACATTGGAATCGAGCAGAAATGGAACGGGAAGGCATACCACTGGTACGACCAGGAAGAAGTCATGGCGACCGGATCGTAATGGAATGAAAACACCAGTTGCTTGTATGTCTCGAACACGAGACAGGTGCAGCCGAGCACGGCCAATATGATCCGCATCGTCTTGTCATCGGCGTACTTGAATCTTATGGCAACGAAAATCGTCACGATGGCGACAAGAGAAAGGGCCAAAAGATGATACCAGCCGAACATCAACGGCAGCGGCATCTGACCTTGGAGCCAGTAGAGGAGTTTTTCGATAAACGACATGTTTTTTCCGTTAAGAATGAGTATTTCACTAAGAAAATCACGGGTATACAAACGTCCGGCATATTACATAATAAGAGGCAACGTCTAGCTAAATTTCCATCCTAAGTGTTTGTTCGCCGTCGTTAAATCCCGTGTCCTGGAATCCATAAGTACACCATAAACTTTAACTATTATGTCATCTATATCAAGATCAGCCACCGCCGACGAAGTGCGTAAACACGACTACATCGCCATCTTTGAGAATTTCCTTATCATAGTCGATGTGGTTAATTTTCATTTGGTTCACGAAAATCGCCGCCTGGTCGAAATCTTCTTTCTTCATCTTGGAAACAAGCACCAACACTTGATTTATGACCTCGCTCAAAGTTCCAGCCAGCACCTGCAGTTGTTCGACTTTGTATGTGCTTCTCAACAAATTGAGAAAACGAACGGTGACCATTACAAGCGTTCCTTCCTTTCGTTTGGTTCGTCGAACGTCAATATTTGATAATCATGATTAAGCAAATCGATCATCATGATCTTGTCTATTAATGCGTGTTCGTCGTTTTGCATGCACTTAACGAATTCGCCGACCATGATTCCCGCGATGACCGAAGGCGTGAAGGTCGGGCTCCCAAGTATTGCTTCTGGTCCTTGTTCTTTACCTTGATACAATCGGGCGAGGATGCGGGAGCCGGGCATGATGATTCCGACTTGACCATACCATCCGCCAATCGCGCCATGAATGAGCGGGACATTGTGCCTATATGCCATATCTTCAAGATAAATTCGCGTTTTCACGTTATCCAGCGCATCCATCACGATGTCAATGTCATTCCAAATATGACTATCGAGATTTTCGATTCGGCAAGCATGGACGACGACCTTCACATCTTGACGGATGCCTTGAACGGCTTTCCCAACGATATCGGCCTTCGATGATCCAAGCGATGCTACGGATGAAAATAGTTGCCGATTGATGTTGCTGGGCTGAAAAACGTCATGATCGCAAAGATGCAACGTCTTCACGCCAAGACGCGCCAAATGATTGGCTAAATGGCCGCCGATGCCGCCTAAACCCACAATCAAAACACGGGTATCCTTTACTTTATTCAAGCCTGTGATACTTATTAATTCGGTATTCTTAATATCATAATCATGCACGTCATGACCCGCCTTAGTAACTCGTTTATATTTCTATTATCAAGTAGATGTTGCAACAATGGCAATGATGTTTGTGATAACTAGATGATTCGTTGTGGTTATGACATAGCGTTGTTCGACTGTCTACTTGCTGATAATATCAATATATGAAACATCAATTTTGCCGCATTTATATTTTAACATTAGCATCGGTATTGTTTTCAAGCTGCGCCAGTTCAATCGTATCGAACCCGCTCGTTACATATGTTAATGAAGACGCGACCATCGAGATCGGTATATTAGATTTGTCTATTGCCGTGCGAACTCCTCTCAGTCCTTATGCTTATGGAAGCGTATTCGTTATTGATTTTTATGAAAAGAACCTTTCTCAAGAAACAACATTTTTCGATATTTTCTATGTATCGGGATTCAGACATGCCGACGGAATCGTGACCGAGTACGATGACTTATTCATTGTCGATCCGTCTTCCGACTATTTTCCTTATCTCACGCAACCATTGTTTTGCGATTCTTCCTTGAACGTCAATCCCATCCGAGCCAAGAAAAACATTACTTGCTCTTATGAAATAACCATTTCAATCGAACAATCATTCAATAAAGAAGGAAATTACACAATCGGATTTTACACTCAGGCTGGACCGCGGTCATCGTTCTTCAATTACTTCAACGAAGATACCGTCAATCACTTCCTTCTTGACAACCGAATTTTGTCGATTGATGTCTATTTCAATGAAAATTCAATGGTGATTTTGTGATGCCAAAAGTTGCCATACTTAAAAATAAGTAAAAAGAAAGAGAGACCATAAAAGTCTCTCTAAATCATATAATGGTGGCCCAAGCCGGGCTTGAACCGGCGACACACGGATTTTCAGTCCGTTGCTCTACCAACTGAGCTATCGGGCCACCTAATGGCGGATCAGACGGGGATCGAACCCGCGGTCTCCTCCGTGACAGGGAGGCATGTTAACCGCTACACCACTGATCCAGCGATTATGCCTACTAATTATCATGGAAACGAGGTGAAAAATCAATAAGATTTGACGCCTTGATAACTCAGGAAAAGTCGTTTAATAGTTTTCGGCTTTGATTTCGAAATACGACTGGGCGTGGAGGCATAACGGGCAAATCTTCGGAGCGGCTTTGCCGATGTGGATGTGGCCGCAGACACGGCATTTCCACATGACGACTTCGTCGCGGATGAATACTTTGTCGGTTTTCAGATTCTCGAGTAATTTCTGATAGCGAGCTTCGTGTTCTTCTTCGACTTTGGCGATGTTTCGGAACAGCGCGGCAATCTTTGGAAATCCTTCCTTGATCGCTTCTTCGGCCATGTTCTTATACATGTCGGTCCATTCGTAATGTTCGCCGTTAACGCAGTCTTGGAGGTTGTCGCCCGTTTCGGGGATAGTACCGCCATGCAGTTCTTTGAATAAAAGCTTGGCGTGTTCTTTTTCGTTTAATGCTGTTTCTTCAAACATTGCCCCGATCTGCTCATATCCGGCCTTTTTGGCTGTTTTGGCGTAGAACAGATACTTCGTGTGCGCCTGCGATTCGCCGGCGAAAGCGGTCAATAGATTCTTCTCGGTCTTGCTTCCTTTTAGTTCCATGTTGTCTCTCCTATTAATTGAGATTATAGGCGATGGGCCGGTCTTATAAAAGAACATTAACGAGAATGAACGCTTGGAAAAGTACTTTCTGGTTTAAAAAAGTTGATCAAGTCTTCCATCACCTCAAAGTTTGCTGGAAATGATAAGCAAATGTTCGCCATGCGTAAGATAATTCTCGTTATCACAAATCTGATAACCGAATTCATACCAGGCCATTCTTTGTTTGAATGGGGTATTCGCCAATAAATGCAAATAAGGGGCGAGGTTTCCCTCTTGAGAAAATATTGTTTCCGTCCGAAAACCTTTAACTTTGTCGAGCAAGCCTTTTGCATCTTTGACAGTGCACATGTATGAATGCGTGAACCCTTCGAAGGACAATGATTCGTTTCTTAACACTGTATCGAAATACCGACGTTCGCCCGAGTCGAGAATTGCCCCGCGGAGATCTCTTAGACAAAATATAACGCCACCGAACATCAAGATGAAAGAAGCAAACAGATACCCGCCAGTTTTAAGAACCCTTTTTGCCTCTTTTAAGGCGTTAAGGCGATCTTCTTCGTCCAAGAGATGGTACAAAGGTCCCATCAGAAAAACGATATCGAATGTGTTATCGGCAAATGCAGATAGATCCAAGGCGTTTCCTTGGCACGCGGAAATTTTGGTTTTGTATTGATGTGCTTTCTTTTTGGCGTATTTCACGTTTTCATTGGAAAGATCGACAAGAGTGACATCGTTCCCTTTCAATGAAAAATAGATTGCATAGTGACCAGGTCCACCGCCGATGTCAAGAATTTTATGGTGCGGTTTGACGTATCGATCCATCATTCTTGTTGTTATGTATTTCTCGTATGGATGCCTGATTTTCAACCGATCCCACTCTTTTTGGGGATTGACATCGTAATGCCTTTGAACTTCCAGTATTTCTTTTTTCATATTAAAAATTGTAAATGAACGGGGAGAAAAGTTCAATATTGCGCCGGAAAAAAGTCTTGGCAAATAAAAAGCCTTAATAACAAATGCATTAAGGCTGCTGTGTTCAATTGGTTGCGGGGGAAGGATTTGAACCCTCGACCTCCGGGTTATGAGCCCGACGAGCTACCAGACTGCTCTACCCCGCGATATCGTCCCTTTCGGGCGCTTAGATATATTATCAAATA
>Ga0172369_10009368_pt1 | contig 10855 bp, 9 predicted proteins | sample LakKiv25m_FD_114539 | JGI IMG/M metagenome (GOLD analysis project Ga0172369, IMG submission 114539) | Freshwater microbial communities from Kabuno Bay, South-Kivu, Congo - kab_022012_11.25m | ecosystem: Environmental > Aquatic > Freshwater > Lake | place: Democratic Republic of the Congo...
CGTCTTCCATGCCACCTCATCGTCACATCGCACCGGCATCCAATCATGACGGGAGTGTTAGGACCTCGCCAAGTGAGATCACTCACAGTGAGCGCTGCGCCCCTCGGGGCGCTGCGGGGCGCCTACGGTGTCCGCCGATCGCCATCGCGCGCAACGGTCGTCGGGCCAGGTTCCCGGACTCGATCAGGACTCGATGCGATTCGAGCGAGCGATCTCGCCGAGCCATCGCGCCGAGGGCTTCGGGGTCCGCTGCTGCGTCTCCCAGTCGATCTCGATTAGCCCGAAGCGCGGCCCGTAGCCGAGGGCCCACTCGAAGTTGTCGGTAAGAGACCAGTAGAAGTAGCCGCGGACGTCGATCCCGTCCTCGATGCACCGAGCGACGCCGTGCAGGGCTTCGGTGACGTACGCGATCCTGCGCGTGTCATCGTCGTGGCCGAGGCCGTTCTCGGTGACGATCACAGGCGTTCGCGCAACTTCGACGGCGTATCGGATGGCCGCTTCGAGAGACTGAGGCCAGTATTCGTAGCCCATCGAGGTCACCACCTCGACGCCCTTCTCCGGGGGAAGGGGCAGCCCGTCAGGGCCGATGCGCGTCCTCGAGTATGCCTGAACTCCCACGAAATCGTCACCGCGGCAGGCTTCGAGGTGCTGGCCCTCGTGCATCTGGCGCACCTCGAGCATCTTCTCCTCGGCGCCTTCGGGGGCCCACCAGTCGCCCATGGCGATCGTCTGCCCGAGCGGGAAGTCGCCGGGACCGGACTTGATCGTGTCGTAGGCCTTGCGGTGTGCCGCCCGGACGTTGTCGTTCACTACGGCGTACTCGCTCATGTCGTTGTGGCCGGGAGGGAAGACCCCGACCAGGTAGCCCATGAGCGAGAGGATGTTCGGCTCGTTGATAGTGCAGCCGATACCGATGAGATCCCCGAGGTGCTTCGTGGCGCTCTCACAGAACCGGGCGAAGTGGTCGACCGTCTCGCGGTTCGCCCAACCGCCACGCGCCGCTATCCATCGCGGAGAGCTGAAGTGGTGGAACGTGACCACGGGAAGCACGTCGTTCTCGCGGCAGCATGCGATCATCCGCCGGTAGTGCTCGAGAGCGGCGCGGGACACCTCTCCCTGCTCGGGCTCGATGCGAGCCCACTCGATCGAGAACCGGTAGGAGGAGAAGCCGAGGTCTGCCAGTAGCCGGATGTCATCGGGGTATCGCCAGAAGTGATCGCAGCAGTCGCCCGAGGGCACCGCACAGGGGCCGCCTTCAGCGTGCTCGAACGCCCACCAGTCGTTGTTCCAGTTGTTGCCTTCGACCTGGTGAGCAGCCGAAGCCGCGCCCCAGAGGAATCCCTGTGGGAAGGTGATCGTCATGGCTTCGGAGCCTACCCACCGGCGCGGGGCGCGATGGAGGACAGCTATCCGTTTCTGCGCCGATGTGTGCCGCCGGTAGCATCCAGTTCGGCATGGGCATCCTCGAGGAGATCCTGGAAGGCAAGTGCGATGAAGTCGCGCGCCTCCGAGATCCTGCCCGACTCGACGCCACGGCACGGGCGCTCGCCGCGGCCTCGCCGCCTCGTGACTTCGCCGGCGCCGTGCGCCGTGCCGATCAGCGGCTGGCGGTCATAGCGGAGATCAAGAGGCGGTCGCCGTCGAAAGGTCCCCTGGCCCTCGATCTCGACGTGGCGGCGCTCGCCAAGAGCTACGAGGCAGGTGGCGCTGCAGCGCTCTCGGTCTTGACCGACGAACGGTGGTTCGGGGGTTCGAAGGCCGATCTAACAGCAGCACGGGCGGCCACCGACCTCCCGATCCTGCGGAAGGACTTCGTCATCGATGCCGCTCAGGTCGATGAGACCCGGGCCCTCGGAGCCGACGCCATCCTCCTGGTCGCCAGGGCACTACGTGGTGATCTCCTCGCCGGCTTGCACGCCAGAGCGATCAGTCTCGGCCTCGCTGCGCTCGTAGAGGTGCATGACGAGACCGAGGTCGAGCGCGCTCTTGCTGTGGGAGCCACGCTCATCGGGGTGAACAGCCGCGATCTGCGCACCTTCGCCGAGGACCTCTCGACTGCCGAGCGCTTGGTCACCCTCATCCCATCCGATGTCATCTGCGTCGCCGAGAGTGCCGTGCGCGGCGTCGGCGACGCGGAGCGGATGGCTCAGGCAGGTTGCGATGCGGTACTGGTGGGCGAGGCGCTAGTCAGATCCGTCGATCCCGAATCCCTCGTGCGCGCTCTGGGAGCGGCACGCCGTTCCCCAAGGAGATGACCACGATGCACTTCCTGCTCGACGAGGACAAGATCCCGACTGCCTGGTACAACGCGGTGCCCGACATGGCGGAGCCCATGCAACCACCGTTGCATCCGGGCACGCGCGAGCCTGTCGGGCCGGCCGACCTCGCTCCCCTGTTTCCGATGCCGCTGATCGAGCAGGAGGTCACCACCGCGCCCTGGGTCGACATCCCCGGTGAGGTGATCGACATCCTCCGGCTGTGGAGGCCCACGCCGCTTATCAGGGCAACCCGCCTCGAGAAGGCGCTGGGCACACCGGCGCGCATCTACTACAAGGACGAATCGGTGTCGCCCGCGGGTTCGCACAAGCCGAACACCGCCGTCCCCCAGGCTTTCTACAACAAGGTCGGCGGCACGCTGCGCATCGCTACCGAGACCGGCGCGGGGCAGTGGGGGAGCGCCCTCGCCTTCGCATGCGCGCAGTACGACCTCGACTGCAAGGTGTACATGGTGCGGGCCTCCTACAAGCAGAAGCCGTACCGGAGGATGCTCATGGAGACCTGGGGTGCCGAAGTGGTCGCATCTCCGGTCGACGACCCCGACCACCCCGGTTCGCTCGGCGGAGCCATCAGCGACGCTGTGCGTGACGCCGTGAGCCGTGACGACACGCACTACTCGCTGGGCTCGGTGCTCAACCACGTGCTCCTGCACCAGACGATCATCGGCGTCGAGGCGAAGGAGCAACTTGCGATGGCGGGCGAGACGCGCCCCGACGTGGTGATCGGCTCCTGCGGCGGTGGTTCCAACCTGGGAGGTATCGCCCTTCCGTACATGACCGACGCCGCGGTGCGCCTGCTGGCGGTCGAGCCGGCGTCGTGCCCGACGCTCACGGGAGGCAGGTTCGAGTACGACTTCGGCGATGTCGCCGGAATGACCCCGCTGCTGCCCATGTACACGCTCGGCCACGACTTCGTCCCACCGTCGATACACGCCGGTGGTCTCCGCTATCACGGCGACTCCCCGATCATCTCCGCTCTCGTGAAGTCCGGCCGCATGGAGGCGGTTGCCTACCCGCAGGCGAAGACCTTCGAGGCAGCGATCCTCTTCGCTCGGACGGAAGGGAAGCTGCCGGCACCGGAGACCGGCCACGCGATCATGGGCGCGATCGACGAGGCCAAGGCCGCGACGGACGCGGGCGAGGAACGAGTGATCCTCTTCAACTACTCCGGTCATGGCTTCCTCGACCTCCAGGCGTACGACGACTACAAGTACGGCCGCCTCGAAGGCGCGTAGGAACGTCGAGTAGGCGTGTGTGAGAGGGGGTGAGCGCACGTGTTCGTGAAGATCTGTGGGATCACGAACGAGGAGGATGCTCTACTCGCGGTCGCTCTAGGCGCTGACGCACTCGGCTTCGTCTTTGCTCCGAGCCCCCGTCAGGTGAGGCCCGACGACGTTCGCGACATCGTGCGCAGACTCCCTCATGGGATCGTCACAGTAGGTGTGTTCCGCGACGAGTTGCCGCGCCGTGTCGTCTCTGTCGTGAATCGGGTAGGGCTGAGCGGGGCGCAGCTCCACGGACGTGAGTCTCCCGCCGACGTTCGCTCCGTCCGCGAGGGGGTCTCGTTCGTAATTCAAGCGTTCGCCGCGGGTGACCCTGCGATAGCCGAGTCTGCGGGCGGTCCGGCGGACATCGTGCTCCTCGACGCGCCCGACCCGGGTTCCGGGTCGGTGTTCGACTGGAAGCTCGCCGACGGCGTTCCGGGCAGCGTGCGCATGATGCTGTCGGGCGGTCTCACTCCGGCAAACGTCGGTGACGCCATCCGGCGGGTAAGACCGTGGGGTGTCGACGTGTCGACGGGTGTCGAGGCTCAGCCCGGATCGAAGGACGCCGTGAAGCTTCGGAAGTTCATAGAAGCCGCCCGCGAGGCTGGAGACGCGCTCGACGACGACCTCCCGGGAGCCTCCGGCGAGGCGCCGTTCGATTGGGAGATCGACAGCTGAGCGGATCCGGGGCGATCAGACGGACTTCGCGAGGTCCTCACACACGCTTGACGGCATCCGAGCATCCGGGTCCGACGATGAAGGGGTCAACTACCAGATCCCTCAATCGAAGGAGGAAACATGTTAAAGCGTGTTCTCGCAACGCTCGTGACGGGAGCCACGCTCTCGAGCGGGGCGCTGGTCGCCGGCCCGGCCGCATCGGCATCCGGATCGGACTGCCCCGGCGGAACCTGGCCCAGCGAGCTCGATGGCCGTCCCGCGGAGGTAGCGGTAGGCATGACCGGCATGGCGCTGTGGCGCGACGGCCGCGTTTGGAAGCTTCGGGTCAGTGAGAAGGGGCGCGACCTCGCCATCTTCACCGGGAGCATCTCTACCGACGGCCGGCTCGTCTCAGTCGGTGCGAACCTGGAACGTGGCGACCGCTTGGTGCGCCGGAGCAGGTCGAAGGTCACCTACGCCTTCACCAACTTCGGCGGTATCGATGGAGTCAACTTCGGTGCGGCCTGCGCTTCGCAGGTGACGATCAGCGGTCGATTGAACGGGGTGATCCTCGACACGACGACTGTGTATCTCGGTCACGGAAGCCAGCATCCGGACGGCGTTCCATTCACCGTCGAGAAGGCGGCCACACCCGTCTGAGGACACTCGCTTGCGAACCGCCCGCCGCCGGCAGGGCGACGTGAGCCGCCGGGCCTCCTTGCCTACCCGAGCATTCATGGGGCGGGCAAGGGGGCCCGGCCCTATCATCTGGCACTCGACGACTCTGGAGGCGAGCGCGCGATGCCCGATGTGCCCGAGAGAGGCGGTGCGCTGCACCTCGGACCACCCGGCCCGGAGCCGATCGGACTAGGTCGATTCGGCGAGTACGGCGGCAGGTTCGTTCCCGAGACGCTCATCGCCGCCCTCGAGGATCTCGAAGCGGAGTTCCGCTGCGCATGGTACGACGACGCGTTCAGATCCGAGCTGGCGATGCTGCTGCGCGACTACGCAGGTCGCCCGACCCCGCTGACCGAGTGCCACCGTCTATCGGAGCGTCTCGGCGTGCGCGTGCTCCTGAAGCGTGAAGACCTCACGCACACGGGATCGCACAAGATCAACAACGTTCTCGGCCAGGCGCTGGTGACGCGGCGCATGGGCAAGGAGCGCATGATCGCGGAGACCGGCGCCGGCCAGCACGGTGTAGCAACCGCGACAGCAGCGGCGCTCTTCGGATTCGACTGCACGGTGTTCATGGGCGAGACCGACGTGCAGCGACAGGCGCTCAACGTCTTCAGGATGCGGCTCCTCGGTGCGAAGGTCGTATCGGTCGACTCGGGCAGCGCGACCTTGAAGGACGCCGTGAACGACGCCATGCGCGAGTGGGTGGCGAGCGTAGGGAGCACGCACTACTGCATCGGATCGGTGATGGGACCGCACCCGTTTCCGTGGATGGTGCGCGAGTTCCAGCGCGTCATCGGTGACGAAGCGCGTGCGCAGTGCCGCGCGATGACAGGTCGCGACCCCGATGTCGTCGCTGCATGTGTCGGAGGTGGGTCGAATGCGATTGGAACTTTCGCCGGATTCCTCGACACGGAGGCTGCGCTGGTAGGAGTCGAGGCCGGCGGCCTCGGGCTCGACACGGGGCATCATGGGGCCGCGATCACTCGTGGGGTACCGGGGGTGCTGCACGGGATGCGTTCATTGCTGCTGCAGGACGAGTGCGGGCAGATTCTCGAGGCATCGTCGATCAGTGCCGGCCTCGACTATCCGGGAGTCGGCCCCGAGCACGCTGCGCTGGCGGCGAGCGGGCGCGCGCGATACGAGGTCGCCACCGATGCCGAAGCGCTGGCAGGGTTCATGCTGCTCTCGGAGTCGGAGGGCATAGTTCCGGCGCTGGAGCCGGCGCACGCGATCGGATGGCTGGTTCGGGAAGCGGGCCGATCCATCGCACGGGGTTCCACCGTGTTGATCACGCTCTCGGGCCGTGGCGACAAGGACGCGGCTCAGGTCGCGGAGATGTTGGGCGAGATGCCGGGAGAGGTGCTGTGAGGTTGGAGGCGTCGCTTCGCGAGCGGCGCGACTCCGGGCGCAAGCTCCTGGTTCCGTATGTGACCGGGGGGCTGGGGGCTTCGTGGCTCGACGTCGTCAGGGCAAGCGCAGCTGCAGGCGCCGACGCCGTAGAGATCGGCATCCCGTTCTCCGACCCGATGATGGACGGCAAGACGATTCAGGAGGCAAGTAGGCGCGCACTCGATCTCGGTGCTACCCCGAGCGGCGTGATCCAACGCGCAGGTGACCTCGACATCGGCGTGCCCCTGGTCGTGATGACGTATTACAACCTAGTTGCGCACATGGGTCATGACCGATTTGCGAGCTCGCTGGTAGATGCCGGCATCGACGCTGCGATCGTTCCGGATCTGCCGCTCGATGAGCTCGACGGGTGGGGCGACGCCGCCGCATGTGCCGGAGTGGAGACGGTCTTGCTTGCCGCGCCGAGCACGACCGATGATCGCCTCGCCGCGATCTGCGCGCAGAGCCGGGGTTTCGTGTACGGCGTTGCCCTCATGGGAGTCACCGGCGAACGGGCGGCGCTCTCGTCGCACGCCGCGGAGATGGGTCGCCGCCTCAAGCAGGCGACAGACAGGCCAGCGCTGCTCGGCGTGGGGATCTCGACGCCGACACAGGCTGCCGAGGCGGCCGCGTCAGCCGACGGTGTGATCGTCGGCAGCGCGCTGGTCAGGATTCTGCTCAAGGGCGGCGGGGCCGACGACGCCGGTGCTTTCATCGCCTCACTGCGCGCGTCGCTCGACGCTTGCTAGAAGCGCCTCCATCGCGATGTCGTAGCGGCCGTACTCACCGCGAACCGTCGTGACCGGCGCCCGGGTACGCGCTTTGGTGACGAAGCGGCGTCGTCCGGTATGTTGTCGAGCATGGCTGAGAAGATCACGATGCAATCCGACGGAACGCTCGTCGTGCCCGATGAGCCGATCATCCCCTTCGTCGAGGGTGATGGGATCGGCATCGACATCTGGCCCGCCGCGCGCACCGTCCTCGATGCTGCGGCGGCAAGGCACGGCAAGCACATCGAGTGGAGAGAGGTGCTCGCCGGCGAGAAAGCCTTCAACGCGACGGGCTCATGGCTTCCCGATGAGACCCTCGACGCCTTTCGCGAGTTCCTCATAGGGATCAAAGGTCCCCTGACCACCCCCATCGGTGGCGGGTTCCGCTCGCTCAACGTGACGATGCGCCTGAGCCTCGATCTGTACGTGTGCCTGCGGCCGGTCAGGTGGTTCGCCGGTGTTCCTTCACCTGTGAAGCACCCTGAGAAGGTCGACATGGTGATCTTCCGTGAGAACACCGAGGACATCTATGCAGGTCTCGAAGTCGAGCAGGGAACCGCGGAGGCGGCAAGGCTGATCGCGTCGTTGCAAGAGCAGATGGGCTGGAAGATCCGACCCGACAGCGGGATCGGCATCAAGCCCGTGTCGATCACCGGCTCGAAGCGGCTCATCCGCGCTGCGATCGCGTACGCGGTGAAGAACGGGCGTCGCTCGGTGACGATGGTGCACAAGGGAAACATCCAGAAGTACACCGAAGGGGCTTTCCGCAACTGGGGCTACGAGGTTGTGCGCGACGAGTTCGCGGATGTCGCCGTAGGCTGGGACGACTGCGGTGGCAAGCCCGGCGACCGGCTGCTCGTGAAGGATGCGATCGCCGACATCACATTCCAGCAAGCCCTTACCCGTCCCGAGGAATTCGACGTTATCGCGACCACGAATCTCAACGGTGACTATCTCTCCGACGCCCTCGCGGCCCAGGTCGGGGGTATCGGCATCGCTCCCGGAGGGAACATCAACTACATCACCGGGCACGCGATCTTCGAGGCGACGCACGGAACGGCACCGAAATACACGGGCCAGGACAAGGTCAACCCAGGGTCTCTGATCCTTTCGGGTGTGATGATGTTCGAGCACCTGGGATGGACGGAAGCTGCCGCTGACATCGTTCGCGCTCTGGAGAGCACCATCTCCGACCGGATCGTGACCTACGACTTCGCCCGTCTGATGGAAGGGGCGTCGGAGGTCAAGTGCTCCGAGTTCGCCCAGGCGATCGTCGATCGCTTGTAGACGCGGGAGCGCCGCGCCCGGATCGGTCCGAGAGAGGTGACTTCGGAAGGTGAGGGCAGGCGAGTGCCGGTGTCGGCGGGCGGTCCGGTAGTCGACGGCGGTCCATCTGTTGTCGTGGGCGGCGATGTCCGTGGCGCTCGGACCCTCGAGTACCAACCGGCGCTGGACGGGCTCAGAGCCCTGGCGGTCGGTGCCGTCATGGCCTATCACGGCGACGTTGCGTGGATGCGCGGTGGATACCTGGGCGTCGACGTCTTCTTCGTCCTGAGCGGCTACCTGATCACGACGATTCTCGTCGTCGAGTGGTCTCGTACGTCGGGCATCTCGCTGCGCGGGTTCTGGGCGCGGCGAGCGCGCAGGCTGCTGCCGGCGCTGTTCTTCATGCTCGCAGGGGCGGCAGCTTACGCGTGGCTGCTCGCTGAGCCCGACGAGCTCGCGCGATTGCGCGGCGACGCACTGGCGACTCTCGGCTATGTGGCGAACTGGCGCTATGTGTGGTCGTCGGCTTCGTACTTCGAGCAGTTCGGCGTTCCGTCACCGCTGAGGCACACCTGGTCGCTGGCGATCGAGGAGCAGTGGTACCTGCTGTGGCCGCTGATCGTCCTGGCGTTGATGCGGGTCGGTCGTGGCGGCGTGCGACTCCTCGGCTCGGTCTCCGCAGCCGGCGCCATCATCTCAGCGGTGCTGATGGCGGTGCTGTTCGATCCGGCGGGCGACTGGTCGCGCGTCTACTACGGAACTGATACGCGCGTGCAGGGTCTCTTGGTGGGAGCGGCGCTGGCTGCCCTGCTCGTGGCGGTGCCGCACGAGTTGCGCTCGCGCAGCGGGCGCGTAGTCGACGCCGCCGCGCTGATCGGTTTGGCGGGACTCGCGTGGTGTGTCTGGGCTGCGGCCGACACCGCCGAGTGGATGTACCGAGGGGGCTTCTTCGTGGTCGCGCTCTCGGCGGCGGTGGTGATAGCGGCGGCTGTCCGCCCTCGGCCCGCGCGATCGGGTCGCTCGATCCGCTCCCTGCTCTCCACCCGGCCGCTTCGTGCGGTCGGGCGTATCTCGTATGGCCTGTATCTGTGGCACTGGCCCGTCGACGTCGCTCTCACGTCCGAGCGCGTCGGGTTCGCCGGACCGGGTCTCTTCGCAGCGAGGACCGCGGTAGCAGTCGCCCTGGCGGGGTTCTCTTACCGTGTGGTCGAGCGTCCGATTCGAGTGCGAGACGTGTTGCGGACGTGGCGTGCGGCGCGCCTGGCGGTGACGCTGACTGCCATCGCGACGGTCGTGGCGATCGTCGCGGCAACGGCCGGGGCGCACCCGCTTCACGGAGTGAGAGGTGACTCGGCGTTGTCGCCGAGTGCCGGTCCCGACAAGCAGGGGACGGAGGCAACGAAACCGAGCGTCCTGTTCGTGGGTGACTCTTCGGCGCTCACCCTCGCGTACAACTTCGATTCGGCCCGGTGGCACGAGGACGACTGGCACTTCGTGGCGACGCTCGGCTGCGGTGTCATCCGCGGCGACACCGTCTCCGCCGGGCGGACTTGGAAGCAGCAGGATGTCTGTCGAAGGTGGCCGCGGCAGTGGGCAGCCGGGGTCGCGAAGTGGGATGTAGACCTCGCAGTCGTTCAGATCGGTGCCTGGGAGGTGCTCGACGCCAGCGTCGACGGCAAGACGCTGAAGGTCGGAACGCCGGAACACTCCACGTACCTCGCAGGCGAGCTGCAAGAGGCGATCGATGTGTTGAGTGCCGGGGGAGCGCTGGTCGCCTTCCTGAAGGTGCCGTGCTTCGGTCCGTCGTCGAGCGGCTCGAGGTTCGGGTCGGAGCGGACCGACACCGCCCGGGTCGCCGCTGTCAACGAGGTGCTCGCCACGGTCGTCGAGGCGAACCCGGGACGCGCCGAAGTGATCGATCTCGCCGAGTGGCTCTGCCCTGGTGGCCGCTATGCGGAGAAGATCGACGGGCTCCGGGTTCGCTACGACGGTGTCCACTTCGACGCCGCCGGCGCCGCCGCGTTCTGGGCCCGGCTCGCTCCGAAGATCGAGTCCCTCGCCAAGACCCCCCACCCCGCTTCTGGCGTCAGTAACTCGGGATAGTTGCGAGTTAGTGACGCAAGAACCTCTTGGGGCGGGGCTGTCGAAGCGACTAGGCGAGGCGGGTGAGGAGGGCTTCGAGGCCAAGCGTGTAGTGGGGGAGCAAGTCGATGCCCTGTAGGCGTAGGGCCGCGTTGTCGAGCACGGAGTTGGCGGGGCGCAGAGCCGGGCGCGGCGGATCGAGATCGGCGGTGGTGATCGGAACGACCCGACCGGGATCGAGTCCCGCGGCGCTCATCACCGACCGCGCGAATTCGTACCAGGAGACAGCACCCTGGTTCGTGACGTGGTGCACGCCTGGTCGTCGGTCGACCACGAGACGCTCCAGCATCGCCGCCAGGTCGGCTGCAAAGGTCGGGTTGCCGCGCTGGTCGTCGACGAATGCGAGCGTCGCCTGCTCACGAGCGAGGCGGAGGATGGTCTTCACCATGTTGGATCCGCGAAACCCGCA
>Ga0172369_10009376_pt1 | contig 10853 bp, 10 predicted proteins | sample LakKiv25m_FD_114539 | JGI IMG/M metagenome (GOLD analysis project Ga0172369, IMG submission 114539) | Freshwater microbial communities from Kabuno Bay, South-Kivu, Congo - kab_022012_11.25m | ecosystem: Environmental > Aquatic > Freshwater > Lake | place: Democratic Republic of the Congo...
CCAGTTTTCATCATCAGCAGATGGATAAGGGTTATCTGTGCGATAGTTATTTTTCTGCGCTGAGATATTACAAGAAAAACCGAATAATCTCTGGAAATGTTACTGAGGTAAAAAACCGACTCCTGACAGTTTTAAAAAATGAACTTGAAATTACTGCCAGGAGATTAAATGATTTGAATTTGCGTTTACAATCCGGGAATCGCGAGGAATATTACTATAATGTCGGACAGATACTTTTAAACAATATCAATACCCTTAAAAAAGGAATGTCCTCAGTTTTATTAGTAAATATTTCAGGTGAGACACAGAATATCGATATGGACCCATTGTTATCACCTTCCCAGAACATCGATAAATATTTTAAGAAATCATCCTCCGAAAGAATCAATTACAAGAAATCAATTGAATTATGGGAACATTACAAGACTAAATTTAGTAAATTACAAGGATTAATTGAAGAAATATCTCAAATTAATTCTCTGGAATTATTAAAAAATTACAATCAATACTTAAAGATGTCTCCCGAAACGAATAAGATAGATGTTGATCAGAGTTCAAAGTTTAGAAAATTCATCATATTTAATAAGTGGCAAGTTTTTGTAGGTAAGGATAATGAAAATAATGATCTTCTTACTACAAGATTTGCCAAACAAAATGATTTCTGGTTTCATGCTCGAAGCGTTCCTGGATCACATGTTGTTCTCAGAATTGACAACAATAAAGAAAGTGTTCCCAAAAACGTTCTTGAAAAAGCTGCTGCTTTAGCTGCTTTTTATTCTAAAGCTAAAACATCAAAACTTGCTCCCGTTACTTATACACGTGCAAAATACGTCTATAAAAAAAAGGGACTTGCTCCGGGTCAGGTTCTTGTCACAAAAGAAGATGTTCTTCTTGTAAAACCTGAAATTCCATCTGAATGTGTTCCTTTTGACCAGAATATTTCAATTATATGAAGTTTAAAGAATTAGATCTGATGTATATTGTTAAATTAATTTTCCTAAGTGCATTTTTAGGATTAATTATAAATGTTTTTAGCCAGAAAACTATCCCATTTATTCGATCGGAAAACCCATTGAGAAACATCTCGATTGAAGAGATTATCCTCACCGATTCTGAAATCGATTCGAAACTTTTTACGATCAATTTAAGTACTGCTAAAGAACTATTTGAATCAAAAAGGGCTATTTTTATTGATGCAAGAGATTCATGGGATTATTCGGACGGGAACATTCCGGGTGCAATAAATATTCCTGAATACAAATTTGATTATGAAATGGTAGAACTACTCAATAAAAATGCAATTTATACAGTTTATTGTGGCGGGACAGATTGCGATATAAGTAAACGCCTCGCGGAAAAGTTACAAAAAGCCGGGTTTAAAAATGTCCTTGTTTTCTCTGGGGGCTGGGAAGAATGGGTGTCAAGTGGTTATGAAATCGATAAATAATATACTTAGATTAAATCACCTTAATAAAATCTTTTTTGCCCTCCTCTCGACTGCATTAGGCGGGCTCTTTGTTTTTTCAGGATACCAAAAGATTATCGACCCGGTTGCTTTTTCCGATTCGGTTGCAAACTTCAGAATTCTCCCAACGTTTCTGGTTAATATTTTTGCGATAATTCTATCCTGGCTCGAATTTCTTTGGGCATCTTTTTATTAATGAATATAAATCGCAAAGAAAACCTTTTCCTTATTCTGATACTGATGTTAGGTTTCACCCTTGCAATTATTACTGCAATATTAAGAGGACTGAATATAAATTGCGGATGTTTCGGGGAAACATCTTCTGCTGCTGATTCCTTAAAAATATTGGAAAACTTGTTCATAATTATGGCAGTTTTTATAACATATTTATATTATTCTAAAAATCCCGTAAAATAATTCAAAGATGATTCAATCAGAAAAAAAGATCACGAAAATTTTAATTATTAAATTGAGGGGAATAGGCGATGTCGTTCAAAGCACTCTGATTTTGGATAGCCTGGTCAGCTCCTTCCCGGGATCCGAAATTGATTATCTGACTGACTACCCTTCCGCCGATTTTCTCTCAAAGATTCCGATTGTTAATAGTGTTCTCATATTTCCGCGAAAAGAGCTTTTAAAACGCGTGAAGCTGTTTTATAAATTATTTCGAAGACGATACGATCTGGTTATTGATCTGTTTTCAAATCCCGCAAGTGCTCAGGCAACATTTTTTAGCCGCGCAAAATACAGACTGGGGTTTCCCTATCGGGGAAGAAAATATGCATATAATATCTATGGACCTGAAAACAGAGCTGAATTTCATACTGTTGATTTAAATATTGAACTTATTAAAAAGATTGTACATTTTACGCCTACTTCCAGATTTTATTTCGGCTTCCCAGAAAGAGATCGTTCGGAAGCGAAGATTTTTTTTAATAACAATTTCCAGAAAACAGATAAAATAATTGGGATTTGTCCATCCGGAGGATGGGCATCTAAAAGATGTGACCCGATTAAATTTGCTGAGATAAGTGATTTTCTCATCCGCGAATACTCCGTTAAAGTAATCATAATTTGGGGACCTGAAGATAAAACTGATGCCTTAGAGATACTAGAGAAAAGTGAAATGAATTTGGTGCTGGCGCCTCCAACTTCAGTTAGTTCGATGGGTGCATACCTTGAGAATTGTGATATGGTTATTGCGAATGATAGCGGACCTATGCATATTGCCGTTGCAGTTGGGACTCCGGTTCTTGCTCTCTTCGGCCCAACCAATCCTAAATTTCATGGTCCTTATGGCGAAAAACACGCTTTTATTCAATTATCCGACCTGGGATGTATTAATTGTAATTTGTTAAATTGCCCCCTGTCTCACGAATGTTTTAATAATATTCCGGTTGAAAAGATTAAACCTTTTGTGGATAATTACTTAAAATAAAAGTGTTTAAATAGTTGTTTACAATTATCTTAAGAGTTGATTTTTGAAGTCTATAATAGTATTTATTCTTAAAATATTTTTTGGCTATAATAATAAAAGATTTACCAGCAGTAAGAATGAAAAACGTATTTTATTAGTTAGACTCAATCGAATCGGAGATGCATTGGTTTGTACTCCAATTATAAAAGCATTGTTAGATAATAATTTTCAGGTAGATATTATAGCTGACAAAAAAAATTATTTTATATTTAAGAATTTCTCAGGTGTTTCGGAAATCTTTATTTTTACACACAGACTTACTAGTCTCCTGGATATTATTATAGCAACAAACCGAAAACGATTTGATTATATCGTTGACCTCCACGATGATTTGTCAACGACGGTCAGTTTAATAATTGCTTTCTCAAATGCAGAGAAAAAATTCGGACTATCAAAGAAAACAGCCAGCCTTTATTCTAAAACAATTGATCGACCGGATGCCCGGTCAAATCACGTTATTGAACGAATAAGTCAATTATTAAAATTATTTAATCTGAATCCAGCAATCGCACAGAAACGTGTATTTTTCCCAATTGATGATCGTTCAAGAAATATTATTAATAATCTAATGAATGATCACTTCCCAGACAATCTTCCATTATTAGGTATAAACATCTCAGCGGGCAGCCCTGCCCGTTTCTGGGGAGTGGAAAAATATATAAAACTCCTTGAGTCAATCCCCTCGAACAACTTAAACATAATCATACTTTCTTCGCCTGGAGATAAAGAATTAGCTAAACGAATTAGCTCTGGAAAATATCTGACTTTTTCAACCGAAGATTTCACTGAATTCGCGGCGATTATTTCAAGATTAAATCTGCTTTTCACCCCTGATACATCTGTCGTTCACCTTGCTTCTGCATATAATATACCTATGTTTGGAATATATGTTAAATTTAACACTGATGAAATAATTTGGTATCCTTATAATACAGATTATGAGGCAATCATAACAGAGGAGCCAAATTTCATTAATCTTGAAGTGCAATTGGTAATTGATAAATTAAAAATATTTTTGGAAAATTATGTCAAATATTAATAAAGCCCCAAGCTGTAAAAAATTTACCGGATATAAGCCCTGCTACCCGGATCATAATTGTTATGTTAATGGATGTAAGGAAAATAATCCTACACCGATTAAAATTCTAATAATAAACCTTGATGCTATGGGTGACGTAATAATGACAACTGCTCGTCTTGAGAGCCTTAAAAAGAAATTCCCTGACAGTGCAATTTACTGGGTTACAATGAAGATTTCTGCACCCCTGCTTCAGAACAATCCATATCTTGATAAAGTATTTATCTATGATTTTGAAACAATAAGCATCCTTGGCCAGATTGAATTTGATTATGTTATGAATGCCGATAAGTCTCAAAAAGCATGCGCACTCACAAATATAATCAATGCAAAAAATAAACTTGGATTTGGACTTGATTCAAACGGCAAAATTGTACCTATGAATGATGGGGCACTATATAATTATAATCTTGGAATGGATGATCATCTAAAATTCAGAGTCAATCAGAAAACGAAGCAGGAGTATCTGGCAGAGACTTTTGAACTTCCTTTAACAAGAGATGAATATGTGCTGAATCTGGAACCCGGTGAGATTGAATATATCGAAAAATATAAAACTGAAAAGGGTATTTCACCTGAGGATAAAATAATTGGGTTTAATACGGGTTGCTCAAATCTTTATCCTAATAAAAAAATGACAATTGAACAACATATCTATCTAATAGATAAGCTGCTTTCAAAAGGTCGTTATAAAATTATCTTATTGGGTGGTCCCGAGGATAAGGAGAGGAATGAAATTATTTATTCTCGTTTTCCAGGAAAGATCATCGATGCACCTACAAATGACGGAATAAGAAGAGGTGCTTGTTATGCTTCCTTACCCGACGTTGTTGTAACAGGAGATTCATTTGGAATGCATCTTTCGATTGCACTTAAGAAATATATTATTGCCTGGTTCGGATTAAGCTGCTGGACAGAAATCGATCTTTATGATCGTGGAGTAAAACTATTTCCTCAGGATTTGTTCTGCTCACCCTGCTGGAAAAAATCCTGTCCGTATAATCTTGAATGTGTAAAAGGTATAGATCTCGATCGGATAATAGATGAATGTGAAAAATATTTCGTAAACTGATATGATTTCACCCGAATTCCATTCTGTTTTTTCTGGTTTTTCAAATTTGCCGCTTATTCTTGATGGTGCAGTTGGTTCCTGGTTAGAGGAAAAATCAAGTATATCGGAGGCACATACATGGAGCAGTCACTTTAATATTTCAAATCCGGATCTAGTGTTTGATCTTCACAAATTATATATTGATGCCGGCGCAGATATAATAACTACGAACACATTTAGAACAAATCCTTCTGCCTCAGAAATTTTTGGGCAGAACAATTGGAAAATATCATTAAAATCTGCAGTTAAATTAGCAAAACAAGCTGTTGGCGAAAATAGTGTTTTGATTGCCGGTTCGAATCCTCCAGCGGAGGACTGTTATCAGGCAAATAGAACAATAAGCACAAAACAGTTAGAACGAAATCACTTTGACCACATTAATAATTTACTTTCTGAAGGTTGTGACTTCATTCTTCACGAAACCCAAAGTCATCTTGATGAAATATTATTAATATGTAAATACTGCACAAATAATAATATCAAATATGCTTTGAGTATTTACTGTACAAGTGATTTAAATATCCTAAGTGGTGAAAAAGTAATAGAAATAATTTCACTTTTGAAGGATTATTCCCCTTCAGCAGTACTCTTTAATTGCATCAATTTAAATACATATAGACTTATCAGACAAGTTCTGCCTTCGGATTTCTACCATGGGTTTTATCCAAATTTAGTTTTATCGGATATCGGAACGAATAATATTAAATCTAGCCTCTCACCAATAGCATTTACGGAAGAAATGTTAAAATTTATTAACCCAAAGATACTTATCGTTGGCGCATGCTGCGGGTCCTCACCCGAGCACATAAAAGAATTGAGTAAAAAAACATATGAATTATTTGGAACTAAAATCACCGGCTAAAATCAATATCGGATTACGGATTACACAAAGAAGACCGGACGGATTTCATAACATTGAAACAATGTTTTATCCAGTGCATACTTATTATGACCAAATGAGCTTCTCCAAAAAAGAAACATTTTCTTTTTATTGTGATAATGATTTAACAGTAGATATTGAAGATAATCTTGTTGTTCGAGCGTTGCGAAAAATCGAGAGTTACATTAGACGTAATTTACAAGTGGCAATTCGACTTAATAAATTTATTCCTGCTGGTGGAGGTTTAGGTGGAGGAAGTTCCAATGCAGCAGCTACGTTATTAGCGCTTAATGAAATGTTCGAATTGCACATTCCGTTTACAGACCTCAGAAGAATTGCGCTGGAACTGGGCTCAGATGTACCATTTTTTTTGCGACCGAAGCCGTGTTTTGCCTCAGGCAGAGGTGAAGTGCTTGAATACTTAGATGATTTTTTTCTTTATAAATATATAGTTATCATCACTCCGAAAATTCACATATCTACCGCAAAAGCTTTTCAAAAGTATTCTCTGTTACGAAAGGAAGAAAAGATAGCTGATTTCATTTTTCAACATAAAGAATTTGAACCAAAGAATTACCATCTTTTCAGAAATGTATTCGAAGAAATGATAACCAAAGATAATCCTGAAATCGATGAAGCACTTATTTATTTACGTGAATTAGGAGCAGAATACGTTTCATTATCCGGTTCGGGTTCATCAGTTTTCGGATTATTTGAGAAATCGCCGGTGATCGATAAGTTATCAAAAATAGTAAGAAATTCAATTATTCATTTTTCAGCACCCGAGGAGGAAAAACTGTATTATTAGGTTTTTACCTGATAGTCATAGGGCAATGAGATTATCACCTTTGTTCCGGTCTCACTATTATCCTGCTCTGTCCTGCTTTCAATCGCAATCTCTCCCTGAAACCTGATAATTATTTCTTTTACAAGTGAGAGTCCCATCCCACTCCCCTCTGCCCCGCTTCTACGAATATTTGTTGCACGATAAAACTGATTGAATACTTTATCGATGTCCTGCCGAGGAATACCAATTCCAGTATCTATTATTTGAATTTCACAATAATTATTTCTATCATTGAGTAAAACCTCAACATTTCCGTTTTGTTGATTATATTTTATTGAGTTATTCAGAATATTTGAAAATGCCAGATTGAAGAGTACCGTATCACCCTTGATAAGCCTGTTTTTCTTTCTGAAATCATTAAATTTGATGGTGATATTACGCTTTCTGGCATTTTCTGTTTGCTGCTCAATCAGTCGGGTTAGTACTTCAATAAGATCAATCTCTTCGGCACTTGAAATATTTAGTAATTTTACCTGAGATATTCGTAAAATATTATTGATCATTTGTATAGATTCATCTGTCCGCAGTCTGGCTCTCTCCAATTTTTCAGATATTTGATCTGGAACCGGGCCCAGATATTTATTAAGTATTAACTCTATTATCGATTGAACGGCAGAAATTGGTGTTTTAATTTCATGAACCACACCCATTATATATTTTTGCTTCATAGTTTCTAAAGATTCGATCTTATCAAGAGATTCCCTCAATTCTTGTTCCCGGAGATATAGAGACCGGGCAATATTATTTGCCAGAATTACTCCGACAATAATCATTGCACTGAATGCGAGTATGAAGAACAGTACATAATTATCTGTCGGATGAGGCGGCAAGATGGAGTATAAGCCCGTGATAAAATGCGAAGAGATCGTTGAATTGTGCTGCAATATTATCAAAGTGGAATATGCAATTATTGTAATTGTGGCAATTGTGTAAATAACATAGCCGGGTAAAATCATACTACCAATAATTATTTGAAATATATAGAAGATAAATAAGGGACTGTGTATTGTTCCGGTATAATAAATTAAAAGGGTGAGTGAAGACAGATCGAAAACTGACTGTAAAATTGAAACATGGATCACATTAAAGTTCAGCGATGAAAAAGTAGCATAACGCCTAATTATTATTAAAAATATATTGTAACAAAAGATCAGACCGGTTATGATTAGAAAAGCATATAACTGTTTAGGTGAGAAATTAAGTTTAAATACATATTCGCCGAAAGTTATAAGAAGCAGAAGAAATAAAATGAAAATAAAACGTAGTTTAATAAACCAGAGATTTCTCTCCCTTATTCCTTTCCAAAATTCATCATATCTTTGTGCCCATTCGGGAACAAGGCTCATTCCTAACCATAGAAAATTTATGGAGTATTTTAATAATAAATATCGAGAATAGCAATTTTACAAGAGTTTATTTTCTTAAACTGAGTCATTAATACTATTGAATATAAATGAACCCTGGTTTTGAAGGATTAAGGTTAATTTTTTCACCTGAAGAGTTCGTAGCGAGAATGTATAAATACCCTAATCGAACAAGGCCCTTCTCATTAGCAGTGAAAATGATATCAATAAGATTTCCGCTTCCAAAGAATGGCGCTGAATTCTCTAAGGAAATGTATTTCGCTGGGTACATTTTCAAATCATTTCCAGCATCTTCTCTTATTACTACTATCGTATCATTGATGGTGAAATTAAGGGGGTTTCCTGAAATACTAAAAAGTTGGTCGGAGACAGTCAAGGTATCAATGCTTACTTTCGAATCATAGTAAATTAACATCTCTAAATGTTTAATATTATTAACCTGGTCGGCATTGATGCTTACTGTATCTGATGCGCCTGATTTAACTAATGAATTCGATGGATAAAAAACGAAGGCTGGGCCTTTAATTGCATCAATAAAAAAGTTTCGGCGGAGTGGGTCACTTACAAATTCATCAATCCTTCCCCTCACACTAAAAAGATATTGACCATCGTCCATATTATTAAGAGTGATAGTATTTACTGGTTCATATTCAGACCAATCAATAAGATTTGTGACATTTTTATCCGCATCCCAAAAGTATAAACTATAGCTAAAATCAACATCGTCCTGATTTGCTTTCCATGAAAAAGATATTTTATCAGTTGATAATGTATCATTTTCGACAGGGCCAAAAGTAAAATCAATAAAAGGCAAAGGCGATTGTACAATATTATCACCACAATATGAAAAAACAATAATACCAAGGATAATAGTCAATAATTTGCTAATTCTTTTAATATGTTTTGAAATAGAGTGTCTCACATATTTCCTAATAATTTATCCTGATAAGAGGTGAAAATGTTACATAATTATCCCACCGGTAAAATGGTACTCCATTTGTGGTCCATTTAATAGCTTTATAAAATCTAATATCAAATCCAAAAGTATTATTAAGCAAAAACCGGTATTTCATTCCAAGGTAGCTGTAGGCATCATTAAAATTGTAATTAATCTGAAGTCCAATATTATGAACAAACCATCCAGAATATTTATTAATACTGGCATCAATTTTTATATTTGTTTTTATTGAGCCAGAGCTAACCGTTGACTTAATATCTTTTTCTCCGGGGACTAAATAGTAGTCATTAAGATCATGAATATTTACTCCCAGTCCGGCATCCAACAAACCCAGATTCAAAACTTCAGTTAGATCGGTGTAAGTAGCAGAGAAGCCGAAATAATTACGGATAGAATAAAATTTTGTCAGATAATCGATTCCATAATCATCACGGGAAAATTTTGATGGTGTAAAAAATCCATCAAGAGTAATATCTATTTTACCAAGTTCAGGCATAAAATATTTTAGTGGCCTTCCGCCAACTGAGATATAAACACTGCTCCCTGATCGGTAAAGACGATGTCCATAAATATCCTGGTTGAAACTGAATTCTGGCTGTCGAACTCCGAATCCCAGTGCGATCATTCCTCGATATGAACTGTAAGGGCGACTATTAACAATTGAGTCAACATACTGAATACCAATCCCCGCAAAATAGTCAGGGCTGTACCATCCGGGATAAATGCTCTCATTGTTGCCCCATTTGCCCTTGAGGGAAAAAAGATATTTTTTCCTGGAAGTAGTATTTAAAGTATATACTAGAAATTCCGGGTCGAACAGAGACAAATAAATATCGAAATTATAACCAGAATAAGAATAACTTTCCTCTTTGGTGATATCTATATTTGAATACCCTTTTTTTTGCAGATTATTATAAAGGTCATTTCCCAATATTTCTTTTATAACTAAGTGATCCTCAGTAACATCAAAGAAATAATTCCGTTTCGTAGTATCAAGAGAATAAACCTGCTCAGTGAAAAATCTTAGTTGTTCAATTTCAGAATCATAATATCGCTGTCTGAACTCAACAAATATTTTCCCATCGTATATTTCCTTGGCTCGTGCATTAATCTCATCAGCTTCAGCATTTTTACCGTCAATTCGCAAAGCGCGATTAATGATAAATTTATTAAATATTTGCCTGACGATTAAAGGATCGTTTAATATCCAACTATGCTTAAGATCATTAAATGCAGTTGTGTTATATTCCAATGATTTATAAACGGAAACAGCACGTTCAAGTTCCTGTCCAAAGGTAAATGAAGAAACCAGAGCAGCGATAAAGTAAAAAGTTAAATAGCGGGTTTTAATTCTCATACTCAAAACCCATACCTATATATGAATCCCAAATAAGTACTACTTTTATTTTCCCATTCACGGGTTCCTCTATATAAGGGGGAGGATAGAATATATGTCTCGAATCTCACAATATGGAAACTATCAAATTCAAGAAGTTTTAACCATAACTTCGCTCGGATAACACTATCGTACATTCTAAGATTAGCATGAAAGAGTTCTGTTTCCTTGCCCTTAATCTTTGGAATAAAATTTAAATGGAAACCAATGAGCGGGTTAATAGAGTTAAAAACCTCTGAAGTCTTGGGAGAAGCGCCCCCAATATAATCAGCTCTGA
>Ga0172369_10009381_pt1 | contig 10848 bp, 10 predicted proteins | sample LakKiv25m_FD_114539 | JGI IMG/M metagenome (GOLD analysis project Ga0172369, IMG submission 114539) | Freshwater microbial communities from Kabuno Bay, South-Kivu, Congo - kab_022012_11.25m | ecosystem: Environmental > Aquatic > Freshwater > Lake | place: Democratic Republic of the Congo...
CAAGCCTACAAAGTTGTGGCGGAGAAACTGGCAGGCTGATTATTTAAACGACTCGGCACGCTGATGTCGCTGATCGTCGCTGCTTATCGCTGAAAGTTTTTAGTGTCAGCGTTCATCTGCGTCATCTGCGCTGTCAGCGTTCTGTTTTTTAACTCTATGTCCAAAACGATCTCTATCCATTCCTTCTTGCGCGGTGTTGGAAAATCGCACATCGCGGCCAACGTCGCTTCACTGTTAGCTCTGCAAGGCAAGCGCGTTGCCGTGCTGGATACCAACATTTACACACCGACCCTGAATCTCCTTTTCGATCTGGGATCGCTTGATGTTGAAAACAGCTTGACCGATTATTTGTTTGGGCGATGCGCCCTGGAGAGCGCGGCTTACGACCTCACCTCGTCACTCGGCACAAAACCAAAGGGGAAGCTATATGTGGTTCCGGCGGAAGGGCACAGCGGCGAGAGCGCGCTGTTGTTGCGCAAGGGATATACAGTGGATCAGTTGGGGGAGGGGGCGCATCATTTGATACATGCGTTAAACCTTGATGTGCTGTTGATTGATAACGGCGCGGGTTTGAATCAAGAGACGATGATCTCGATTGCCATTGCCGATTCGCTCGGCGTGGTGTTGCGTCTGGATAAGAAGGATTATCAAGGCACCAGCTTGGTTTTGGAGATCGCTAAAGAACTCTCCGTGCCGCACGCGTCGTTGATCGTCAACCAAGCGCCGCCGGACTATGATTTGAGCGAAGTGAAGTCCAAAGTGATCAAAGCCTATCACTCCGATGTCGCCGCCGTTCTGCCCTATAGCAGCGAACTTGCCACCCTCGTGAGCGATGCATTATTTGTGGTGAAGTATCCCAATCATGCAATGACAAAGTTGTTTAAGCAGGTGGGGGAGAAACTGATGTAGGGTTTTAACGGGGAGAGCGTCCCGAGCGGAGCGCGATGCTGAGCGCAGTCGAAGCATTCGCGCGCAGTCGAGGGATGCGGCGAATGCAGTGAGTTCCCGCCAAAGTCGGCAGAGCTAGAATTTGGAAATAAAAGAAGCCGCTCCGCTTTGCGGGGCGGCTTTGTGTTTTCGCAGGTGTAGATTTATCTGTAATCATCTTTTATTCACTGTCTCCGCCGCCGCCCCAGCCGCCACTTCGGGTGAGGCTTGTCCGTTCATCACCGCTTGCACCGCGCTGGTTACTGGTTGACTCAACGCATTCATCGTTGCAGGAGTCGGAACAATGATCGCTAACGAATCGCTGGCAATGTTTTTGACAGTACCCTCTGGCCAGAGATTGAACGCGCCTTTGCGAGTCGGCAGTACGTTGGCGGCAAACGTCCACGCGCCGAGTCGTTCGGGCGTGGTGAGGAAACGGATCATCTCCAACGCGGCGGCACGCCGTGCCGGGTCGGTAGTAATAATGGCGTAGCTCCATTGAGTGGCGTACGCGAGTCGGTTGCCATTGCGAGTCGGCGTCCCCGTGAATGTGGTGGGGGCGACACGCGCGCGTTCCGCCAGATATTGACTCAAGGTCACCGCCGCGAGTCGAGCCCGCCCCTCACGATATGCCGTCCACGTTTCACTTGCATCTATCGCTTTAATCGCTCCATTCGCCAATAAGCCGTTGCCCTGCATCGTTTGATAATTTGACAACACATCGGCTAACACCGCCGCATCAAGATACGGTTTGCCACTGGCGTCTATCATCGTTCCGCCCAGCGCGGCATATTGTTGCAAGGTGATCATCGCCTTGGGATCGCCGAGCGGCAGCCACAGCGGACCGTTCTCGCGCTTCAAATCGTTCCACGATGTTGGCGGTTTGGTGATGGCATTCGTGAGGTAGACGAAGCCCATCGTGTCTGCTGCGAATGGCACGGCGACAAATTGATCTTTAACGCGCACGGCTTGCAATGCAAACGGGTAGAAGTCCGAAGCGTCACTGAGGGTGACGGGTTGCAGTGACGGCATCACCGTGATCAACATGTGCGAGTCGAGGGCGATTACATCCGGTGCGACGCTTGGCGCGGCGGCGAGACTCGCTTGCAATGCATGAATCAATCCCCCTGGTCCGTTTGCCTTTTTGATTCGCGTTTCTACTTTCCACTTTTGTGATGATTCAAATTCGGCGATCTGTGCCGACAAAATTTTTCCGTGCGCCGTTTCGGCGGAGAGTGCGAACTGCGGCGGCAGCCACATCCGCAGCGGTTGACCTTGCGCCGGTGCGGGCGCCGTCAACGGTTGTGGCGCGGGCGTGCCGAGTGAAGCCGCCGCGCCCGTCGGCATTGCTGATGGCGCGGCGTTGGGCGTGAGCGGCGAAGGGACGCAGGAGGCAATGAACAGTGAGGCCATGAACCATGAACAATGGCCGATAGCGGATAGCCGATGGCGTATGGCGGAGGTGAGTGCGTCGCTAGAAGTTTTCATATCACGATTATAACTTCCAACATCCAACTTCTAATTTCCAATCTCCGGCATCGTTTGACACACATCCCTCCGTCATATACGATCACCCCCATGCCCGACACTTGGACGGTCTCTGCTCTCACACGCTACATTCGCACCACGCTCGAAACCGATTACCGCCTCAAAGAGTTAACCGTCGAAGGCGAAATCTCCAACCTCTCACGTCCCGCGTCGGGGCATCTTTACTTCACGCTCAAAGATTCAAGCGCCGCGCTGCGCTGTGTGATGTGGAAGTCGCAGGCGGCGCAGATGATCTATCGTCCGCGCGATGGAGATCGGGTGGAAGTGCGCGGCGCGATTGGCGTGTACGAAGCGAGCGGGCAGTATCAACTGTATGCCGATTCGATTCACGCTTCGGGTGAGGGCGATCTCTTTCGACGATTTACCGAACTCAAAGCGAAACTCGAATCGGAAGGACTCTTCGATCCGGCGCGGAAGCGGACTCTGCCTCTCCAGCCGCGCCGACTCTGCCTCGTCACCTCGCCCACCGCCGCCGCCCTTCGCGATATCCTCAACGTCATCCGTCGTCGCTCTCCGTCGCTTGAAGTGATCCTCTGCCCGACTCAAGTGCAGGGCGTGGATGCGCCAGCGCAAATAATTGAAGCGATTCACAACGCTAACAAACTTAACCCGGATGTGATCATCGTCGCGCGCGGCGGCGGCTCGATTGAAGATTTGTGGGCGTTCAACGATGAAGCCGTCGCGCGCGCGATAGCCGCCTCGACGACCCCGATCATTTCCGGCGTGGGGCACGAAACCGATTTTACGTTGGCGGATTTCGCTGCCGATGTCCGCGCCCCCACGCCGTCGGCTGCCGCCGAGATCGCTACGCCCGATCAGAGTGAACTCATCAACGATCTGCGCGATCTATCGAATCGGCTCATCGCCGCAATCGAATCGCAAATCCAAGATCGACGTTGGGCGTTGTCGGCGCACATCGCTTCGTTGCGCGGACTCTCACCCCGCGCCGCCCTCGCCAACAGCCGCCAGCGACTCGACGATTTAAATTTGCGCGCCACCCATGCTCTGCAACATCGTCTCGAATTAGATCGCCAGCGCATTGAGATCACAACACAGCATCTTCACTCCCTAAGCCCGCTCGCCATTTTAGATCGCGGCTACGCCATCGTCACCCGCGCCGATTCAACTGAAGTGATTCGTGATGCGGGTGAGGTGAAGAAGGATGAGACATTGAATGTGCGAGTGAGTAAAGGAAAGTTTGCGGTAAGAGTAGAAAAATCTTTAAAGGAAAACCATGCCTAAAAAAACTTCTTCTCCCTCCGAACCCACCTTCGAGCAAGCCTTCAAAGAACTCGAATCGATCATCGCCAAACTTGAAAACGGCGAACTCTCGCTCGATGAGTCCTTAGCCTTGTTCGAGCGCGGGCAAGCGTTGGCAAAACAGTGCGGCGCGTTGCTCGACGCCGCCGAACTTAAAGTCAAACAACTCTCGCCCGATGGCGAGTTAGAAGACTTCAATGAAGAACAATAAACACGCCCTGCTTAAAGTTCCCCTCTCCAGAAATGTGCCTCTTATTTCTGGACAGGGGGTGAGGTGATTCTATGAACCCTCTCGATATGTTTCGCAACGCGCCGCTCCTCGCTGCCGCCTTAGCCTGGGGACTAGCGCAGATCATTAAAGTCCCGCTCGATTATTTATACACGCGCGAACTCAACTGGCACTTGCTTCTCAGCGCGGGCGGCATGCCCAGTTCGCACGCCACGCTTGTCTCGGGTTTGGCGTGGACGATTGGACTCGAATATGGATTCAAGAGTCCCGAGTTTGCGGTGGCGTTTGTGTTTGCCGGTATCGTGATCTACGACGCCACAGGTGTGCGCCGCGCGGCCGGTCAACACGCCCGCGTCATCAATCGTATGATTGATGATCTTGCCGCCGGACATCCGCTCAAAGAAGAAGAACTTAAAGAGCTTTTGGGACACACCCCGCGCCAAGTTTTTGTTGGAACGTTGTTTGGGATGTTCGTGGGCTATTTGTTTTGGTCGTGGCTCAAAACACAAGGGATGTGAGGCAAAAGGAAAGAAAGGAAATAAGGGAAACAAAGGAAATCCAACTTCCGACTTCCAACTTCCAATCTCCAATCCCTAATCCCTAATCTCCAATTACTAATTACCAATTACCAATTACAAATTACATGACCAAACTTCCTCCCTCTTACGATCTTTCCACTCACGCCATCCATCACGGCGAGGGCACAGACGCCTTACACGCGCATGTTCAACCGATCTATCTCACTTCAACATTTAGTTTCGACGACGTAGATGTCGCCACCGAAGTGATGACCGGGCGCGCACCCGGCTTCTCGTACACGCGCGGCGGCAACCCCACCGTGCAACATCTCGCCAACAAATACGCGCTACTCGAAGGCATTGACCTCATTCGCGCCCATCCCGATTCGGATCCATCAACGCTCGTCAAAGCGATCCCGTTTGCCAGTGGCATGGCGGCGATCTCGGCGGGCATCTTGGCGCGTGTGCGAAGCGGCGAAACGTTAATTGCCCAACGATCACTTTACAACACCACGTACCAATTCCTCACCAACATTTTGCCGCGCTTCAACATCAACGTTGTATGGCAGGATGATCTCTCGCCCGAAGCGTGGGATGCCGCGCTCAAAGCGAATCCAAAAACGACTCTCATCTACATCGAGTCGCCTGCCAACCCGACGATGATCGTCTGCGACGTCAAAGCGATCACCGAAGTCGCTCATCGCCACAAGGCGTGGGTCATCACCGACAACACTTTTGCTTCACCCTATTGTCAGCGCCCGCTCACGCTCGGCGTTGACATCGTCGCGCATTCGACCACCAAGTATCTTTCCGGTCACGGCACACATCTCGGCGGGGCGATCATCAGCCGCCACGTTGATTTCGTGATGAACGACGTGCGCGCCATGTTGCGGACTCTGGGCGGCGCGCCCAGCCCGATGGATTGCTGGCTCGGCAACAACGGAATTAAAACTTTTGGCGTGCGGATGAAGCAGCACTGCGCCAATGCGGAGGCCGTCGCCCGCTTTTTAGATTCTCACTCCAAAGTGAAAGAGGTTCGCTACCCCGGGTTGGAATCACATCCTCAACAGGCGATTGCCAAGAGACAGATGATTCATTTTGGGGGCATGATGAGCTTTGAACTTCACGGTGGCGCCGACTCTGCCAAGAGGCTGATGACTCACTTGCGGCTTGCCTCTCTCGCCGCCAGCCTCGGTACGGTGGATTCCCTCATCCAACTTTCCAGCGCAATGAACTACAGTTTTTTGGATCGCGCCGCGCAGCAGAAGATGACCATCACCGAAGGACTCATGCGCTACTCCACCGGCATCGAAGACACCGAGGATGTATTGGATGACTTTGAGCAAGCGTTGAAGAAAGTCTAGTTAACTACCCAATGTACAAACTCACCATCCTCTTCCACAAACCTACCACTCTCGAAGATGAGCAATCCTTCGAAGCCGTCTGGACGTTTGACTTTATCCCGTATGTCGAGAAGATGCCCGAACTCAAACGGATCGAAGTCAGCATCATTCTAGGCACGCCCGACGGCGCCTCGGAGTTTTACAAGATGCACGAATTCTATTTTGAGAATCGTGCCGCAATGGATCGCGCCCTCAACTCCGATATGGGTATGCGCGCCGGTTACGCTCTACAAAAATTTCCAAAAGGAAGTTATAAATTGCTTTTTTCAGATGTGATGGAGATGGTAATGCCAATGAACAATGAGCAATGAACAAGCTTGCCACTTCGCACTTACAACTTGCCACTACTTAGAACTTCGCAATGAACTCCACCGACCTTCAACACTTCCTCACCACCCACGCCATCGCCGCCGAAATGGTTTATATGCAGGTTCACACTCCCACTGTTGAGACGGCGGCGCAAGCGTTAGGCGTGCATGTGAATCAAGTGATCAAATCCATCGTCTTACTCGCCGACGATTCTCCTCTGCTCGTCATCGCCAACGGCACCTCACGCATTGACCTCAAACGTGTTGCCGATCACGTAAACCTGCCGCGCAAAAAAGTAAAGATGGCAGACGCTCAAACGGTGTTGGACATCACGGGTTACGTCGTCGGCTCAATGCCGCCCTTTGGGCATTTAGCTCCGCTACGCACGCTGATCGATTCGCGTGTCTTCGATCAAACGCTGGTCTACGGCGGTGGCGGCGAGATTGACGCGATGCTAAAGATCGCACCGGGTGAGATTGAGAGGGTGACGAGAGGGGAGAGAGTGAGTGGAAGTTAACAAGGCGCCGAGTGTTTGGGGAACACCCGGTCTTTTTATGGAGCAGGCTGCGGAGTGAGTGGCAGCCAATAGTTGATAGAAGTTTTCTTTTCGACGGGGGGTGATGACACTACTTCATCAAGGTAATACCACCATTGGCTGCGGGGGCGCGGCTTGCGTTGGCGCAGTTGTGCGTAAAATGGCACAAGGGGGAGAAGTGCATCCTTTAGGTTTAAAAGCTGGCGATCCAGTTGTTCAATTTCACTTAAGTGAGTCTGCGCCGACATGTCTGCTGAAGCTAAAGCGCGTGCTAGGACGTCTCGGCTATAGAGCATCAAACTCAATTCATCTGCCAAAGATTCATCGTCAGTTAATTGCTTGCTAATATAGCTGGGCAATGTCTTGACGATGCTGGCGCGATAATTGCTAAGTGTTTGTAGGAAATCGTTTTGATTCATTTTCGTGATCCACGAATTTCGCGGAAATCTATTTGACTAGAGAGATAATCTACGCCATCCGCCAAAAAGAATCCGCTCATTAATCGGCTGGGACTGCGTAAACTGTTCGGCTTCCATGCAATGAAAAGTTGGTTGCGAGGATGCCAAAAACCTACGCGGTTTCCGCCATGCCAATAGCGCCCGACGTAGCTTTCCGAATTTGAAATGGTTACACCGATTTGCTGTCGGGTGAATCCACGCTCCCGCATCTTGTCAAAAAAATCCCGGCTGACGCGAGCATTTCGCCAGTCATCTTCCACTGTATGTAACAGCCAACGAATCCATCGTTGTGACCATTCGCGTGAGATGTTCCACTTATAATCTTCCCCGTTCATCTTGAATGATTATAGCCATCCATACTGCTTCGGTCAACAGAATCCCTAATTCCCCAAAAACTCTTTCACCACTGGCGCGATCCTTGCACGGTCTGGGATGAGTACACTGCCGCCTTGCGGAGTCGTCCAACTGATTAACATCGAGTAATCAATCGCATACGTCTTGATGTTCGCCCGATCTATTTGTTGATCGGAGACTCCGTAGCTGATCAATGTGGGAAGCGAGAGATCGGTATCGAACGATCCAAGTATGGCGTTATACACTTCGGGGATGCGGACAACCGCATTGACGCTTAATGCTTTATCCCGAATCGCTAACAGCACCCACTGCTGACGTTTGATCCGTTCCGTGTCGCTATCTGGGTGTCGTGTGCGAGCGTAACGCAGCGCAGTGATCCCGTCCAAATGTTGCTGCCCGGCTTTCAGGCTGAAGATCGTCGTCTTGTAATCATCGGTAGGAAATTCGGGATCGTAGATCGCCGTCGGCACGTTGAGATCAATTCCGCCCAGCGCATCCACCACTTTAACAAAACCTTGAAAATTGATCACCGCATAATGATCCATCGGGATGCCGAAGTTCAACGTCACGGTATCCATCGCCACCTTTGCGCCGCCGCCTTTGACGTTGAACGCTTCGCCGTAAAAGTATGCGCTGTTGATTCGATCTTCGGTGACGCCGTAACTTTTTAGATTCGGGATCGCCACCCACACGTCGCGCGGGATCGAGAGAATCTTCGCTGTCTTGCGATCAAAATCTACGCGGGCGATCATCATCGTGTCGGTGCGCGACGGTGTGTTCAGTTCGTTGGGGCGGGCGTCCGTTCCCATTAAAAGGATCGTCACCACACCCGTTGGCGGCTTCACCGTCGCCGTCGGGATCGGCACAACGGTTTGCAATAGCTCTAACGGCTTGGGCGGAGTCTGATTCGATTCAATTGCCCTCGCTCGCGCATTCGTGTAATAGGCGATGAAGAGGATCGTCATGCACAAGTTGAAGATCACCAACCCGCCCAACACCGAAGCAAAAATTTGCAAACACGAATTAGATCGTGATCGCTTGGGGCGATTGGATGCTTGGGCGGCAGGATGGTTAGGTGGTTGGATGGTTGCCATTTGTCATTCGTCATTTGTCATTCGTCATTTGTAATTCGTCATTCGTCATTCGTCATTTGTCATTCGTCATTCGTCATTCGTCATTCGTCATTTGCCATTTATCATTTGTCATTCGCCATTTGCTATTTGGTCTTTGTCATTCTAGAATCAACACCCATGTCTCTTGAGTCTGATGTAGCCTATCTTCACATATCCAACGGTGTTCGCCAAAGCGAAACGCTGCCGCACTTCGCCGTTAAGCCCGCGCCCAAAAAGTGCGCGCGGGGTCGTGACCGCGAACTGTTGATGCTCGCCTTCTATCTCAACACGAATGATTTTGGCGAGTGGATTGATCTCGCTAGCAAAACGTATTTCGATACGCCCGGCACCGTCACCTCGGCAACTCGCGCGGCGATCAGCGCGGTCAACGCCAAACTGCTCGACCTCAATCGTTGGCCCCCATCGAGCGGCGCGATCACCGGCGGGATGTGCTGCGCGGTTTTACGCAACAACGATTTTTACATCGCCCACGTCGGTCACGGTCAATCGCTCATCATCCGCTCGCACACCGTCGAGCGCGTCCCCGAAACCGCGCCCGCGCCCCTCGGCGGCAGCCCACAGCCCGACATTCAATATTTTTACACCACCATCAGCCCCGCCGATTTTTTAATTCTCTCCGCCTCGATCCCCGAAGGCTGGTCGTCGTTTCCGCATTTCACGTCGCTCACACTCGAGTCGGCGATTGCCCGATTGACTCGGATGGCAGGCGACGAAGCCAATTCGATGATCGTGCGCTTTGTGGATGAGAGCGTGACGCCGATTAAGACTCGACCCTCGATCACTGCCGCGCCACTCCTCCCTGAACCCAAACCCGAACCGATTCAGGTGATGCCGCCTCAGGTGCGTCAGCCAGCACCTGAACCTGCCTCAAGTGAACCGTCGTCGCTCGAAAACATTATAGCGCGGGTGCGCTCCTCGCCGATGATGGGCGAACCCGATCCCGACGCACCATTGCTCGATGAAGAAACAAAAGTTGAAGAGGCAGAGTCGGCGCCCCCTGAAGAAGAAGGGGTGGCGCAGATCGGTGAACACGTCTACGAATTTGAGGAAGATGACGATGATCAAGAAGTCCAAGAACCGTCGCGCCTCCAGTTGATGGCTGAGGAATTAAAATTAAAGATTAAAAATTGGTTCGCGGGCTTGCCGCTCAATCGTGGCGAGAGCGCCATCAAGAGACGCGGCGCGTTTGTCGGATCGAAAATTTCGTCGTCGGGCGCGTCGGCGTTGAGCCGATTGCTGCCCGAAGGCGTGTTGAATCCCGAAACTAAAATTCGCGTCCCCAATTCCACCATGATGGCGATAGCTATTATCCTACCGTTGATCGTCGGAGTCGTTGTGGGTGTGGTGTATGTTCAACGCGGGCGCAATCAGCAATTTAAAGAATATCTGGACGCCGCAAAATTAGAAGCCGGTCTCGCGCGCACCTCGGCAGACCCGATGTCGGCGAAGCCGCATTGGATCACCGCGATGGCTTATCTCGATCAAGCCGACGCGGTCTTCCCCAGCCAACCCGAGTCGGCGCTTCTGCGCGCCGAAGCGCAGCAGTCTGTAGATTCTGTTGAAGGCACACAGCGACTCAACTTTGAAGTGCTAGTGCCGGGCGGGTTTAATCCCACGGCGATGATCACTCAAGTGGTGGTGAACGGCAGTGAGGTCTACGCCCTCGACTCGGCGCATCAAAAAGTTTATCGCGCCATTCTCACTAAGTCGAACAAGTACACAATGGATCGCACCTTCGATTGCGCCGCGGGTCCCGTCGGCTCACTCGTCATCAAACGCATCATAGATATTGCCTGGCTCGATGTGCCGAACATCGTCAACCAGCCTGTGTTGCTCGCGGTGGATGAGAACGGCGCGTTGATGTACTGCAAACCTGATGGCACGCCGCCGCAAGCCTCACCGCTCATCATGCCTGACTCTGGATGGAAGAAACCAAAAGCGATCTCGATCTACGCCAATCGTTTGTATGTGTTCGACCCTGGCTCGAATGAGATTTGGCAATATGATCGTCCGAGCGGCGTGTTCTCTGAGCGCCCCAAACATTATTTCGCCGGTCAAACTCCCGATCTCAATAACGCCATGAGCTTCACTATCTCGACCAGCGGCGAAGTGTATATCTTGCGCGGCGATGGGCGCGTGACTCACTGCACACGCGACGCCGCCACCCAGAACAC
>Ga0172369_10009383_pt1 | contig 10843 bp, 9 predicted proteins | sample LakKiv25m_FD_114539 | JGI IMG/M metagenome (GOLD analysis project Ga0172369, IMG submission 114539) | Freshwater microbial communities from Kabuno Bay, South-Kivu, Congo - kab_022012_11.25m | ecosystem: Environmental > Aquatic > Freshwater > Lake | place: Democratic Republic of the Congo...
CCGGAGCGACTCCACCGGTTCGGCGCGATCGGCAATGGCGGCGTTGAGCGTGTACACGCCCAGAGCGGATGGTCCGGCCGGTACGCGCTCGTGGCGCATGTATCCTGCGGCCAGGTAGCTGAGGCGGGCGTAGGTCTCCTGCGTGACTCCGGGTGCGATCATGTGCCGGAAGCCGTCCACGCAGCGCACAAACACGGGTTCCGTGGAGAGGTTCTGAAGCGCGCACCTCCGCACGAGGCCGTACTGCTCGCACGTCGCAAGCTCCCACGAGAACCGCAGGCCCAGGTCCTCGTTGGTCTCCTCGAAGAGGACGCCGGCGCCGAGGATGTGCTTCATCAGACGCCGCTTCGTTCGGTACGGCATGCCGTCGCCGCGCCACGGCTCCCACAGGCTGAGACGCCCGGCGCGCTTCGCAAGGATAACCGTCAGAGCCCCTGACGCACCGTCGTCGCGGATGATCTTGTCGGCAGTCTGGTAGGGGAAGATGGCGCGGTCAGGCTCAACGCGCCCGGCAGTGAACGCGCCGTTGCTCCCGGCGAAGAGCCACACGTCGCAGGCGCCGACGATGCTCATGAAGAAGGGCGGCATGGCATCCACGTGATCCAGCACGACCCAGGTCTCGCCGCCTCTGTCCTCAAATCCGATGGACGGGTGTCGCGGATCGGTTCGGCACGGCGTGTCGCCGATGTGGATGGTGTCCCTGGACATGTGGGTGATCTCCTTGGCCGCGCGCGGCTCGGAGACTCAGCTTACCCTCAGAGGAACGGACGACCCACGCGATGCTCGTCGAGCAGCAGGCTGGTCGGCAGGCCTCGCCGGCCGCTCCTCATCGCCATCCGGCGCGCCTGATGCCGGGCAAAGGATCACATCTTCGTCGGGCGGCTCTGCGGGACGAAGGAAAGTGCCACCCACCGTTTCGTGGGCAAGCCGCTCCGGGGTCGCCGGCAGCTTGCGGCGCGCTCAGCCGAAGGCGCCCGTGCCGGAGCTACCATGGCTCTGGGGCAAACGCGGGGCTCAGACCCGCTCCTCTTCCACGGGGTTTGTCAGCGCCCCGATGCCGTCGATCTGCACGGTCACGGTGTCGCCAGGGAGGAGCCACCTCGGCGGCTTGCGCGCCATACCGACACCGTGAGGGGTGCCGGTCAGGATCACCGTGCCCGGCATGAGCGTCGTACTGCCGCTCAAGAACTCGATCAGAGCGGGCACGTCGAAGATCATGTCACGCGTGTCCCAGTCCTGCATGACCTGGCCGCTGACGGTGCACTTGATGCCAAGGGCGTTGGGATCGGGGATATCGTCGCGCGTGACGAGGCATGGGCCGAGCGGCGCGAACGTGTCGAACGTCTTCCCGCGGCACCACTGCCCTCCCCCGCCCTGTTTCTGCCAGTCCCTCGCACTGACATCGTTGGCGCACGTGTACCCGAGCACGTGCTCGAGGGCGTCGGCGCGTGTCGCGTTGCGGCACTCCTTGCCGATCACGACCGCCAGCTCAGCCTCGTAGTCCACCTCGTCGCTGCGCAGCGCGCGCGGAAGCAGGATGGGCGCGCCCGGATTCTGCACGGCGGCCGGCTGCTTCATGAACAGCACCGGATGCGGGGGGAGGGGCGCGCCGCCCTCCTCCGCGTGGCGCCTGTAGTTCAGGCCAATACACAGGATCGCGCACGGGGCCACGGGTGCGAGGAGGTCAGCGACCTTCGCCTGGCGGCCTGTGACCTCACAGTCGCCGTAGATGCTCCCCTCGATGGCCAATGCGCCGCCGTCGGGCTGCTGTGCCGCCCACGAGACCTCGCCTTGCGCGTCCCGGTACCTGATGATCTTCACGGTCCTTTACCTCCGAACCCCGTCTTGCCGTCGTGGTTCGACGCGCTCGGCGGCTATTCCCGCATGGACAGGGCCTGAACTGCTCGATCTATGGTCGCTTCCGGAACACGCCAGCGCCGGGCCAGATCGCGCCAACACCATCCGTCGAGGTAGGACCGCATCACGACGTCTGCGGCCTTGCCCGTGTGCGAGGAGAGCGTCAGCAGAGCAACGACGGTGTCGCCCGTTAGGCCCCGGTTCCTCATCGCGGTTACGGCATGCGAGGCGCCATTGAAGGTTCGCCCTACCTCGCTGCGCCAGGCCTTCTCGCGCCGCGGGTCGAGCGCCTCGGCGGCCTCGACAAGCTCCCTCGCATTGCCTCTGCCGAGGATGACCACCTGGAGGCCGTCCAGCGCATAGTCCACCTCGACTTCTCCGTAAGGACGAGGCAGTACCCGCGCAGATCGTGAAGGGAGGCCGCTCCGCCGCTGGGCCGGCGCCTCGATGATGGTCAGGTCGGACAAGCCATCGGTATAGCGAAGGAACACCGACGTGCGCCCCGCGATGCTCGCAGCAGCCCCGGCCACGAACGTGAAGCCGCTGGGCATGAGCAGCGGCGCGCGGACCTGGAAGCCGGCCGCCTTGGAGAGGTCCGCCACGCTCTGACGGACTCCCGACCGGCTGACACATTCGACTCGCGCTCCGCGAGGAAACCGCGGCGTGACTTCCGACAACGGGATCCTCGAAGGAAACGACACAGAGGTGTACATGACGATGCAGATCGTGCTGCCCGAGCCGTCCAGTTCGTCGCGCCTGAGCTCCGCCCCGTTGGCCTTATCCGTCCAGATGCGCACCGTCAGGTTCCGTTCGGTTCTGGGCTGGAAGCGGAGCCTGTGGCACTGACGACCAGCGACAGCCTCAAGCCCCTCGTGCTGCACACGGTAGTTCCGCAAGATCAGCCGGGCGAGCTTCGTGTCGGAGGAGCCGCCGTGGAGCTCCAGCGCACGCTTCTTTCGGACAACGCGCTCGGAGGGATCGTACTTGCGGGTCCAGGCCCCATCGTCTGCGAGGATCACGCCCTTCTGTGATGTCGGCGCCTCAAAGACCGAAAGGCTACGCCCGTCCGCCCGCTTGACGACTCTGCGCGAGGTCGTCCGCACGGCGCTCGGGGTCGGATGGACCGTCAGGACCTTGCCGCGTATGTTCAGACTCCCCTGAGCCGCTACGTAGCGTCGCACAATGGCCTCGGTGGATGGGGCGGCGCAGGCCGGCGCAAGGCCCGTGCAGACCATCGCCGCCACAAACACCGGTGCTGCAGCGGACCGCGCGATGGCCCGCGCGGACCGCACTCCGCAGCGTCCCGATGGCAGCCGCAACGTGCGTCGCACGGACTGGCCCACCTGCCTCAGGGCGATGACGAGGCGGGCCTGTAGGAATGCCACGCAGGCAGAGGACGTATGTCGGGCCCGTCGTCGGCATCCCCGTCCTGCGTTGCGGAGCGGTAGCTGACCGGCTGGGGGCGATCGAACGTCTCGTGGGCGAAGCCGATATCCGGGTATGGCAGTTCGGCCTGTTGCGCAGCATGGGCGGCGCGTGCCGCAACCTGGCGAGACCCGTTCAGCGTCCCTCCGCGCAGGACCGTCAGGCGCACCGACATTGCAAGCACGATCACGGAGGCGGCCGCGAGTGCGGACGCCGCGCGCAGGCGGGTGCGTCGGCTGCCAACCAACCACCAGGAGACCACGCGTCTCAGCGGGGTGCCCTGCGAAGCGCGGGAGACGAGGTCGCAGAGCTCCGACTCGAACTCGAGCCTCGGCTCGACCATACCCAGTGAGGAGATCACCCGCTTCGTATCCAACAACGACTCGTATTCCCCGAGGCATGAGCGGCACTGCTGCAGGTGCTCACGGACCCTCAGGGCATCGACTCCGCACAACTCGCCGTCAATAAGGGCGCTCACGAGAGATGACGCACGCCGGCAGTTCACAGCGAGCTGCCTCCGCGCCCCTGGGGTGTGTAGCACTCGCCCAGGAGCCGGTTGCGCATCAGTTTGCGGCCTCGGTGCAGCCGAGACCGGACCGTGCCCAGGGAGCAACCCATGGTCTCGGCGATCTCCTCGTACGAGAGCCCCTCAATATCGGCGAGGACGACTGCATGCCTGAAGTCCCTCGGAAGCGCGTCCAGAGCGCGCTGGAGCGGCTCGTCCAGCGTCGCGTCCATCGTGACGAGCTCAGGGTTGCCCGTGGAGTCCGGTATCTCAAGCAGCATCTCGCCCGACGTGCTGTGAGCGGTGACGGGCTGGTCGAGCGACTGGAGCTTGGCCTTTGGGCGCCTTCGTATCTCGTCCACGAAGACATTGGAGATGATCCGGTAGAGCCAGTTCTCGAACGGCATGGACCGCTTGTAGCGGTCGAAGAAGCGGAAGGCGCGGATGAACGCCTCCTGGGTGATGTCCTCGGCATCGGCATGGTTGCCGGCCATTCGGTAGGCCATGTTGTAGGCCTGCCGGTGGTACCGTCGGACATACTGGTCAAACTCATCGGCGCCGCACCAATGCGACGTGACTGGTTGGCTCAACTCCGTCCCCATCGCGCCTCCACCGTTCATCTCAGCTTACGGGCACGCAAAGTCCGCGAGTTCCCGCGCGCCGTCCGAGCGACTGTGGTCGCAGGACCACGGTATTATAGCCACGCAACGGGCTCGCGCAGTGCGAAACGCCGGGTCCTGCGCATCCGTCGAGGATTCGCTGCGACCGGCGATGCGTCAATGGTGGCGGCCACACCGCCCACGGAGGGTCGGGTTTGCGACTGAAGGACGCCAGGTCGTTCTGGCGGATTATGAAGAGCATCTCGCTGCGCGAGATCGAGGTGGAGGCCGCGCGCCCGTTCTCCCTGGCGCTGGTCGGCGCGCCCGCTCGACGGCTCGACGCCCTGCGCCGGCTCTATCCCGACGTTCCGCCCGAGACTGCTCATCCGCTCATTCGCGCGTTCGATTCCGTCGGTGAGTGTGACGGCTTTCCGCAGGAGAGCGGTTCGTTCGACGTCGTCATTGACGCGGGCGGTGGCTGGGCGCCCACCGGCGGGCGCGTCAGCATGTTCTCTGTCGGCGAGCTTGGCGGCTGGGACCTCATGGTCGAGCGGCTGCTGGATGAGCGAGCCGATCTGGCCCTGCCCCTCGCCCGACGTTTCCCGGGACTTCGGGAGGCGGTGGCGCGCCGTACGATCCGAGAGACAGCTACCGCGAACGCTGAGTTTGCCATGCTGAACGCGCTGCCCGGCATCGTGCCGGTACTCGGCATACTGCTGCCGACCGCCATCATGGGCGACCTGCTCATGCTTGCCAAGAACCAGGCGCTGATGCTCTACCGGCTCGCAGCCTGCCATGACCTGCCTCTCGACGCGAGGGCAAGGGCCCGCGACGTGGCGCCTCTGGTGGGCAACGCGTTCGGCTGGCGTGCGCTCGCCCGCGAGGTTGTGGGCTTCGTGCCGGGCGGCGTGGGGCTGGTCGCGCGCGGCGCCATCGCCTATGCCGGCACGATGGCGCTCGGCGAGGCAATGCACCGGTTCTACGAGATGGGCGAGCGACCCACGCGGGCCGCCATCGGGCAGCTCTACAAGCGGCGCATCGGCGAGGCCCGCGAGACGGCGAGTGGCATCCTCCATCGGGTACGCGCACTGCCGAGACCGCGCGGACTCCTGCGAGGGAGGCGCGAACCGGGTGATGCATAGCTCAGGGCGCCTCGTCGCCGTCGCAGCGTGTTTCTGCGCCATCATCCCTGCCGGCTTCTCCCGGCAGGCCGCAGATCCGCGAGGGACGGATCGGAGCTACCTCTGGAAACGCTCCGGGCGCGACCTCCTCAGCGGGTTCGGCAATATGTACAACCTCCACGTTCTCGACACGCCGGAGCGCCCCTATCGCTACCGGGCCTGGTTCTTCGGCTGGGCCGTCCAGGACTGCAACCGCCACATCCCAGGCTACAGCGCCTGCGACGCACTCTTCGCCGCCAGGTCGCGCACGCTCGACGGCCCGTGGGAGGTCTCGTGCGGTCAAGGCCGATGGGATGCCGAGATGAAGCCCGCGCTGTGGCGTCCGATCTTCGAGCCGCTGCCGTCGGCTTTCGATGGTTGGCACAATGGCGATCCCTCAGTCGTCCGGATCGGCAAGCGCTACTACATGGCATATAGCTCCGTCGGGCACAACGTTGACGGCATCCCGTTCGGTGGCGCGGGCGATCGGGACGGAAGCCTGCTCTGCATCATGGGCGCCGTCTCCGACGACGGCGTGAACTGGCGACGGTCCATCAAGCCGATACTGGCCCACCACGAGGACTTCGGCGCGCCGAACGTGGCAGGCGGCGAAGCGCACATGCACGGGTCCTATCATCGCCCGTCGCTGCTCCACGAAGGCGGCCGGTTCCGGCTCTGGTTCGACTACTGGGCGGGCGACCGCGACGGATGCTCGATGGGATACGCCGAGTGCCGCGGCGACTTCCTCGATGCCGCTCAGTGGAAGGTGATCAGAGCCGGCTCGAAGCCGGCCCTGCGTCAGTTCCCCAACCCCGACGTGGCGCGCGTCGGCGATCGCCTCTACGCCTATGGCGACCCGCCGGAGGGCTCAACACACCCATGGACCGCACGCAAGATCACCGAGGCCGTCTCGAAGGACGGGCTATCGTGGACGATCCTGGGTCACATCAGGCCCGAGCCCGACGCGGCCGCGCTGCACGTGCCGGAGGCCCTGGCGGAGCGCAGCGGACGGGGATGGAAGGTGCATCTCTTCTACGCATGCCAGATCGGCGGCGAGCCGTACGACTACCGGTACGACCGCATACGACGCATGGAGCGCATCGTGGCGGATCCGCGCGCTCCCGCAACTGGCGGACTTCTCGGCGCCCCATTCGTCCCATAGGTCACAGAGGTCCCATATGTCCCATTCATCCCAGACAACCCATTCCTCTCTGCTGCGCCGAGCCGACACCTTCCTCATGATCATTGACCTGCAGGAGCCCCTGATGCGCGTGATCCATGAGCGTGACCGTGTCGTCGCCAACACGCTGATGCTCATGGAGGCCGCCCGCGTGCTCGACCTACCCGTGATCGTGACTGCTCAGAACCGCGACCGGCTGGGCGATCTGGTACCGGAGGTGCTCGACCGATTGCCGGAGGGCCGCCCCGTGCTGAACAAGATGACGTTCTCCTGTATGCGCGACGAGGGGATCACGTCTGCGGTGGCGGGGCTCGGGCGACAACAGGCGCTGCTCTGCGGGGTCGAGGCGCATGTGTGCGTACACCAGACGGCCCACGATCTGCAAGCGCTGGGCTACCAGACCCATGTCGCCGCCGACGCGGTGTCGTCTCGGAAGCAGGCCAACTGGCTGGTAGCCGTCTCCCGCATGGAGCGGGCAGGGATCATCGTGACTTCTACGGAGATGGCTCTGTACGAGCTGATGGAACGCGCCGGCACGCCGGAGTTCCGGAGCGTGCTCGAGATTGTGAGGTAGCGTGTGGTGTGGTGCCGCGTGCATGCGGGATGCCGAGCGCCTGCCCCCCGGGGCCCTCTCCCGGGTGAGCCGAGCCTCGGGCTGAGGTCCACGACCCTGGGCGCGTTCACACTGATCGAGCTACTCGTCGTCATCGCGATCATCGCTATACTGGCCGCCATTCTGTTCCCCGTCTTTGCGCAGGCACGGGAGAAGGCGCGGCAGGCGGTGTGCTCCTCGAATATGCGGCAGCTTGGCATGGGCCTGGCCATGTACATCGCCGACTACGACGAGCGGTGCTTCTTCTTCGGCCACAACAGCCAGTTCAGCCGCGCCAACCCGGCGACGCCGCTGGGAGCAACACGAGCGAACCGGTGGTGGAACCAGATTCTGCCCTACACCCGCAACAACGGCGGCCTTCTGGTCTGCCCCTCAGACGGCGGACGCGGTCCACACGTGACTGAGAACGGCATTGGCGGGAACCCGCTCGTCCCAAGATCGTACGTGGCCAACCGGGCGGCGGAGTGGCTGGAGTTGGCCGCCGTTGACCGGCCTTCGGACGTCATTGTGGTCACCGAGAAGGGCGACCCGTTCGACGACTCGTGGTACGAGCCGCCCAAGAACCTCTACGACAAGGCCGGCTACAACCAGCCGGTCCTCGCCATGCGCCGCCACACCGAGGGGGTGAACGCGGCATTCTTCGACGGTCACGCCAGGTGGATCAGCCGGGGCACGCTTCTGTCGGACCCGTGCGGCGAGCCCTGGTCAGGCGTGGAGCTGATGCGGCGCTACCCCATTCCCGGCGCAGCGCCGTGGCATCCTAACTGCCCGCAATAGGGTCAGCCCGAGCTGCGACGGTGAGGCGGCGCGCATCACCGCAGCGCCGCCTTGCCTCGCATGCGTCGCCGGTGGGCTTCGCTACCGGACCGGTCCGGGAGGCCCGCCGCCGCCCGGCATGCCGCCCATACCCCCCATGCCCATGGGTCCGCCCTTCATTTCGCGGGCGCCCGGGGGCGGAGTGAACTTGAACTGACTATCGGCGATCGGGGCGTTCACGGTCTCGGACACCAGAACCATGGTGTTGGTCATCACCATGGGCTTCGCCTTGCCGCCCGATGACGAAGCGCCGTTCGGGCCGCCCATCATGCCGCCCGGCATCGTCATCGCGCTCTTGATCTGCCGCAGACGTCCCGTGGCCTCGTCAACGAATGCTTGAACATCCGTCTTCACGCCCTGGCCGGCTACCTGTGGGGGTAGCGGGGAGTTCACGCGGATCACGTGGCACTTCTTGCCGCGGACGTACTGACTGCCGACGTACTTGAACTTGACTCCCTGACGCTGAAGGTCACCCATCATCCCCATCATGCCGGGCGTGACGCCTGCTTTCGCCGGCGACTTCCAGTAGGCGTTCATGCCCTTCATGTACATCGTGACCGTCTTGCCGTCCGACACGGCCGTCGAGGACGCCATCCCCGCGCCCATGGCCATCATCCCCGTCGCCTTGCCCGCCGGCGTCGTTGTGATCGCCGCCTTGCCGCTCGCCGTCATCTTCATGTCCATGTTCATGGTCATTGAGCCCATTTCCCCCATGGACATGATCATCAGCCACCTTGCCTGGTAGGTCTTGGCGCTCTTCATGCCTGCAAACGCCTTCCGCATGATGGCCGCCGCATCAGGCGCCGCGCTTGCCGGTACGGCCACGCCTGCCACGGCAAGAGCGACGAGCGACCAAACGATCTGTCTTCGAGTCATTCCGCTGGTCCCTTTCCGGGCCGCTCCACCTCGGCCCGCCAACATGATACTACGCCGGCCGTCTCAGGCGGTTTCCCATCACCGGGCCGGGCCAGAACAGGCCGCTCGCCGCTAGACGTCCAGGACGATCCTCGCGGGCAGCCTGAACTTGAGGACAAGCACGCGTCGCGGCGCATCATATGTCGCCTCCGCTCCGCGGCATCCTGCAAAGCTATCGGTGACCGCGATCACTTCGGCATCGCCGGCCAGCGACGGGTCAAACGACAGCTCGAACGTGCGCCCTTTCCAGAACTCGGGTCCATCCGGGCCGTTCCGGGCTCGGCGTGTCAGATCCAGCACAAAGAGATGGCGCCCGCTCATCGAGTCGCGCCCGCCGTACATCAGGTTGGCGTCCCAGCCCGGGCGCGCCCGGCACCATACGCGCGCGCCCGAGCGCACCGACTGATCGCTGAGGAACTCCATGCAGGCTTGGGCATGGGCCGAGGCGGGGTCGACGGCTCGCGTGTCGAAAACCATGGTTCCCTTGCCCCATCGCCGTTCGATCACGCTCCCCTCTGGCGCCCGCTCGACATCCGGCGCTCGGAGCATCCCGGCAACATAGGGCATCCGCCTCAGGCTGCGGTTCGGTTCGACGACGTATTCCAGGCACCCCCTGCCGAAGGCCACCAGACGCCCGCCACCCGTCACCCAGCGTCGGAGCGCCCGCGCGGCCTCGCGCGTGGTCACGGTCACGCCGGTGTTCGGTATCACCAACAGCTTCCGGCCCGCAAGCCCGCCATCGGCCACCATTGTGTCGTCCACCACGTCCGGTGAGCCCAGAGCGCGGCCCCACGACGGATAGCCCTTGTCCCAGAACCACAGCGTGTTGCTCGTGTCGTAGAGCGAGACGCAGTCGCCGTTGGAGCGGCTCGGTCGGTACCACGACGTCACGTAGGAGTGGAACATAGCTGCATCGCTGCGAACGTAGCCCGTTCGGCGGCTCAGCAACTCCGGGGCGAGTTGCCTCCATACGCTATGGAACCAGTGCTTGGGATCGAAGAGCTCGCCGAGCGTCGCAAGGTGCACGTAGTCGCCGCCGCAGGCGAGCACGTTGTGCATTGTGTTCACCTGATGGAACGCCTGAAGGTGCGGCGGGCCAACGTGTTCCAGCATCAGGTTGATGCCATACTGCGAACATGCCGCCCGCGAGTACCTGCAGGAGAACAGGGTCTGGCTGTCGGTGTCGCTCAGGAAGGCAGGCTTGTGGCGGCCCAGCATGCGCGCGATCGGCCCGATGTTCCCGAGACAGATGCCCTGGCTCAGCCCGATCTTCGGACCGCCGAGCATGAGCGCGACGGGCTTGCTGCTCTCGGCCCTGACGGCCCGCAGACTGCGCAGGGACACCTCCTCCAGCCAGCCGTTGTACCAGTGGGTGAAGTCGGACCAGCTTTGCCGGGTGTCCAGCCCGGCCCCGCTGTTCACCGGACCCGCCGGAGGCCGGGCTTCGTCCCAAGAGGTAAGTCGCACCCCCCATGCGCGCGAGAGCGCGGCAAGATCGCCCTTGTAGGCGTGCTTCAGCCACGCACGGAAGTTCCGCCCGGCGGATCCCCCGAACACCAGATAGCCGCCAGCAGCGGAGGCCGGGTAGTGGACCTCACCGTACATGCTGACTGGCGACGACAGGACGAATGACTTCACCCACGGCGCCGATCGCCGCGCACGGGCCTTCCTGCGGACATACGCTGTGAATCGGTCCACCGCCGCCGGCTCGAAGATCGCGCTGACGACACCCTCCGACGACCGGTTGCCCTGGGCGTCCTGATCAACGTCGGA
>Ga0172369_10009385_pt1 | contig 10841 bp, 11 predicted proteins | sample LakKiv25m_FD_114539 | JGI IMG/M metagenome (GOLD analysis project Ga0172369, IMG submission 114539) | Freshwater microbial communities from Kabuno Bay, South-Kivu, Congo - kab_022012_11.25m | ecosystem: Environmental > Aquatic > Freshwater > Lake | place: Democratic Republic of the Congo...
CAAGGCAAACATCAACTCGCTAAAGTAGAAGGACGCGCAGAAATCATAACAACAAGCGGAGAGAGAAACAGCATATATTATGAGTTACATGTTGGCGGGCAGGAATTTTCGCTGGATCAGGGCATCACCGACGCAATAGTCGACGGACAAACTTATACTATTTACTATAGGAAACCTAATAATGACATCTTATCTGTAGAGAAGTTACTCAAAACAGAATAATTGGACAAATACGCAATATCCTTTTGACATTATTTTTTAACCCTGCTAGTCAGCTTCAGCCAGGTTTGCCAACTCCACGGCCCGCTTGCGCAAAGCATCGCGCAATTGTTCAGGCTCATGCACGATAAAGTCGAAGGGGAGTTTGGCCAATTCGCGAGCCAGCCAATCCAAGTCATCGGTACTGCCGCATAAGAGCAAAACATCCTTGTCTTGTTCCAATACGCCAAGTACATCCATGATCTCATTCTGTGCGTGGATCAAATCCGTTTTCAATAGGATTTCAAAAGTAAACTGACGCGGCAGGGTGGCTATCTTCTGCACCAGATAAGTCAGCGCATCGAAATGTGGAGGGTTACCAGGGCTTGCAACTAGTGCAGGACCGGTGATGGGGCACCAGTCCTTTTTGTTTTCCAGTACAATTATATAAACGCAAATTCAGGAGCAAATCTCATGGGTGTTATCCTTCAAACCTTTTACTGGGACTGTCCGCGCGAAGAGAAAAAAGAATTTCAGTGGTGGAATACTATCCGTGAACAAATCCCATCGTTAGCAAAAGTCGGTTTCACTGCGTTGTGGCTTCCGCCTGTCCACAAAGCCGCCAATTTAGGCGGACCCTCGATGGGCTATGACCCATACGATTATTACGACCTCGGCGAGTTCGATCAGAAGGGAACCATCCCAACCTGGTTCGGTTCGAAAAAAGATCTATTGGCTCTCATCAGCAATGCGCACAAATATAATATGGGTGTTATCGCAGATATTGTCATTAACCATAATTCCGGTGCGGACGCGCAGGAGGTCAATCCGCTCACAGGCCAATCGCGCTGGACACTCTTCAACCCGAAGAGCGGGAAATTTCCGCGCAACTGGGAATCCTTTCATCCCAGCATGTATGAATCATGGGACGAGATGACCTTCGGTGACATGCCCGATCTCTCACATCGTAATCCGTATGTTTATGCTGAACTGCTTAAGCTCATGCGCTGGCTGGTTGAAGAAGTTGGTTTCGATGGCTTCCGTTATGACTTTGTCAAAGGCTATGGCGCGAACACCATCACAGCCATTCAGGAATACCGTTACATGCGTGGTGGCAAGCCTTTCACTCCTTATGGCGTTGCTGAATTCTGGGACTCCGCTCGTGCCATCGAGAACTGGGTGGAACTCGCCAACTTCTCCAACAGCAATCCGGTGGACGCTTTCGACTTCCCGTTGCGTGAGATGCTTAAGGCGCTTTGCGATCGATATGGCTTCAGTCTGCGCAACCTGGCCACATGGGAAACTGTACTCCGGAAACAGCCGCAGACAACAGTGACCTTCGTTGAGAACCATGACCTGCGTGATGAAGGCCGTCCGGTCGTCAACGATAAACTGCTGGCTTATAGTTATATCCTCACTCACGAAGGCTATCCCTGTGTTTTCTGGCGTGACTATTTCAATTACAACCTTGCGCTGCGCGACACGCCCAACGGCATTGACGCGCTCGTGCAGGCTCACGAAAAATACGCGGGCGGTGCTGCGCAGACTCTTTATCTGGACGACAATCTGTACATAATGCAACGCACCGGCTACACTTCGCCTTCGCTCAGTGCAGGCGGCGACAAGCCCGGACTCATCTACGTGCTTAACAACAGCGGCAACGACTGGCGCGGGGCGTGGGTCAACACTCAGTGGCAAAACGCATCATTCGGACCCGTTGCCTGGTGGGGCAAAAAGGATATTTCGCGTCCCATTGACCAATCCACCGGCTCAGATGGCCGCGGACAATTCTTTGCCCCCGCGCGCGGCTACGCTGTGTATACGCTGAAATAATAGTCAAAGGCATCGTATCCATAATGCGCGTTACCATCTTTGCCCGTCAACCATTCAAATTTCTATCCGTGGTCAACTCGCATGGTTGGATTCAACTTGCGCCATTCCGCTTTCAGAACAATACCGTCTATTATGCAGACCGCCTCTCAGCCGATCGAGTTATCGAATATCGAATATCGGACGCGTCGGATGGAGTACAAATTGAAACTGACAAATTAAACAGGACCGAACAAAGCGAAGTCAAAGAAAAAATTTCGTGGATGTTTGGCCTCGATCAGGATTTTTCTCCTTTCTATAAAGCCGCGCGCAAGGAACCGAAACTTCGCCATTCACAAAAATTGGCGCGCGGACGCGTGCTCCGTTCGCCGACATTTTTCGAAGACGTGATCAAAACTATTTTGACGACGAATACATTATGGGCCGCCACCATACGCATGACGTCCAACCTCATCGCCTCTTTCGGGGACCCTCTGCCGGGCACCGATTTCAAAGCTTTTCCCACGCCCGAAAGGATTGCCGCGTCCAGCCCTGAACTCCTGAGAGAAGCGGTGCGCGTCGGTTATCGCGCTCCCGCCATCCATGAATTGGCGAGTCGAGTTGCGTCGCGCGAACTGGATGTCGAGTCTTTCAAAGCATCAACCTTGCCAACACTTGAACTTCGCAAAGAGTTGATGAAGATACGCGGCGTTGGGCCGTATGCCGCCGCGAACCTGCTGATGATTTTAGGGCGCCACGATTTTATCCCGATTGATTCGTGGGCACTGAAAGTGGTCTCGCACGAATGGTATCGAGGCAAGCCAATCACTGCCAAACAGGTTGAAAAGAGATTCGAGAAATGGGGCGAGTATCAAGGGCTGGCTTTTTGGTTTTGGGATTGGGATCTGAAATACAACGGAGGCTGAATGTACGAACATCATAAACAACCACTGGCAAACCGCAGGACGTTTGTTAAACGCCTTGTGCTGAACGCGTTCATGGGTTTCATCATTCTGGCTGGTTCCCTGGCAATAGGCATGGCCGGTTATCATTATCTCGAAGGCTTGTCGTGGATCGATTCGTTGTTGAACGCTTCGATGATCCTCGGCGGCATGGGACCGGTGAACCCTTTGCAGACGGACGCGGGCAAGATCTTCGCATCGTTCTATGCACTGTATTCAGGCGTCGTCCTGCTGGCCTCGGTTGGCTTTCTGGCCGCGCCCATCTTCCATCGCTTCCTGCATCATTTTCATCTTGCCGAAGACAAATGATGGACGAGAAACCCTTGCGTTTCCTCGATCAGCCCATCGAGATTTCTTTTAACAGTCTGCCCATTCACGAAAAATCGCCGCATTGTCCTGATAGCTTTATCCGGGAAAGGCAAACTTATCAAGTCGTTGAGACGCTCTCTTCCTGGAATGACTTCACCCGCCGCGGACGCGCGGCGCGCAACATGCGTCCATCCCACGCAGAGGTCGCGTCGGGCCGCGGCTCGTTGAACGTGGGGCGCTTCTTCTTTAGAGTGCGCGTGAACACGGGGCAAGTCTTCGATCTTTATTATGATCGAGCCATGAAAAGCGTGGATGATCGCAAGGGTCAATGGTTTGTGTATAGAGAATTAAGCACGGAATAAAACAACCCGCGTTTGAGCTGTGGAAGATCACAGGACAGGCGGGGAAGAGCAACTCTCGCAACGAGATGAATCCACTTTTCATCCACCCCTCAATTTCATTCTAAAATTGGGCCTTTTCTTCCTCTGCTATAATCTACAGCATGATACTGGTTACCGGGGCGACGGGATTTATCGGGCGCGCGTTGATCCGTCAGTTATTTGAGACAGGCCATCGGGTGCGGGTATTGATCCGCCCCTCGCGGCGCTCACCGCGGCTTCCGAAAGGCGTCCCGGTCGAAGTGGCAGTGGTTAGTTTGTCAGACGAGCGTGCCATCCTTGCTGCGCTCAAAGATGTAAACACGATCATCCATCTTGCTGGGACAGAGTCGCAGGGGCGCGACGCGAAGTTGTCAGCGGTGGATATGCAGGGCACGGAGAATCTGTCACGGGTCGCGGCTGAGGCGGGCGTTGGGCGCATGATCTACGTCAGCCATCTCGGAGCCAGCCGTTCATCGGGTTATCCAGTCTTCAAAGCCAAGGGCATTGCTGAGGAGCACATTCGTCGTTCGGGTGTGCCGTTTACCATTTTTCGATCAGCCATTGTTTTCGGCCCCGAAGACCATTTCACCAGCAGGTTGGCACGCTTGTTGCAAATAACGCCTTTTTTCTTTCCCATCCCCGGCGGCGAGCGGACGGTAATCCAGCCGCTTTGGGTTGAGGACCTGGTCTCTGTGATTATGTGGTCGTTGAATAATGAAAATACTCTCAACCAAACTTATGAGATCGGCGGAAGTGAATACTTCACCGTGCGGCAGATCATGGAGATCATCATGCAAGCCGCACAGCGGCCGCACATTTTATTTGAGCTTCATCCAGTCTTTTTGCGTGCGTTGATCGTGACCTTCGAGTCCTTCATCCCAAACTATCCTGCGTCTTCCTTCTGGCTCGATTATGTTTCGATCAGCCGTACCTGCTCGGTTGATAATTTACCCAACGCGTTTGGTCTGATGCCGGCGCGCTTTGCCTATCGACTCGATTATCTAAAGCGCGCACCCTGGTATGGCGAGCTTTGGATGAAGACTTCAAAGAAAGTTTCCGAAACGAGCTCCAGGGTTTTGAAAGCCATTCGAACGTTTCGATTGCCGTAGTAAAAGAAGCGCAGCATTAGTTGTTGAAACAAACGCAGACAATTTTTGAGAATAATGATGTCTCATCCAATCATCCGACTTTTGGAAACCCCCGAAGAAATGGCAGCGGTCGAGTCCCTGCAAACCGCAGTCTGGCCTGGCAGTGAGACCGACGTTGTCCCCGCGCATATGTTGATCACTGTTGCCCACAACGGCGGTTTAGTGCTCGGTGCGTTCGTGAACGAAAAATTGGTCGGCTTCGTTTTTGGCTTTCCCGGCCTCGAAACCACGCCCGATGGGCCGCGCCCCAAACATTGTTCACACATGGCAGGCGTTCATCCCGACCATCGTGACAGCGGCCTCGGCTTTGCACTCAAACGCGCCCAATGGCAAATGGTTCGACATCAAGGCCTTGACCATATTACTTGGACCTACGATCCGCTCATCAGCCGCAACGCCCAATTGAACATCGCGCGCCTCGGCGCGGTTTGTTCCGCTTATCATCGCTCCGAATACGGCGACATGCGCGACGGCCTCAACGCCGGTCTGCCCTCCGATCGTTTTCAAGTAGACTGGTGGCTCAATACCAAACGCGTCGAACGCCGACTTGGCAAACGGGCGCGTCCAACCTTGAAATTGGATCATTTGGCGCGCGTCGGCGTGCGGCCACATTACACGCTGCAAACCGGACCCGATAATTTGCCGCGCCCGCCCGAACATTTTCCGCCGCTGGATGCGCAACTGATCGCCGCTGAGATCCCGTCCGACTTCATGGCTTTGAAATCCGCTGACTTCGCCCTCGCTCGCGACTGGCGCTTCTTCTCGCGCGAATTCTTCGAGACGGCTTTTACCAAAGGTTATCTCGTCACTGATTTTGTTTATGACCAAGGCGAAGGCGGCCCGCGTAGTTTTTACATCCTCACTGACGGGGAAAGCACACTGGATTCTTCAGTATGACGCGGCCTGCCTTCATTCAGCGCGCCTTTCGCAAGATAGATAAGACTCTTCTTTCTCTTTTCTTTCTTGATCAATGGGTAATCATGACGGGGAAAAATATAAGCCGCGATTCGCTTGAATGGCCTGCACTCCGGCCACTCATCCCGGACAAGGACCGGTATTGGGCTGATCCATTCATCATTGAAAAAGATCATCGCTATTATGTTTTCATTGAAGAAAAAATTCTGGCTGCGGGGCTTGGTCGCATTGCCTGTTTGACTCTCGATAAAGAGGGCGGGTTGTTATCGAATCAAGTTGTCCTTGAACGTCCGTATCATCTTTCATATCCGTTCATCTTTGAGCAGGGTGGCGAAATTTACATGCTGCCCGAAACCGCGGCCAACCACACGCTGGAGTTATATCGCTGTGTGAATTTTCCTAACCAATGGCAGTTCATCAAGATGCTGATGACGGATATTTACGCTGTGGACGCTACCTTGCTCGAGTACGATAAGAAATGGTGGTTGTTTGCGAATGTCAAAGAAGAGGGCGGTTCGAGCCTCGATGCATTGCATCTCTTCTACGCCGATAACCCGCTTGCCGACCAGTGGACGGCGCATCCACTCAATCCGATTATCAAGGATATTCGTTCAGCGCGACCAGCAGGGCGCATCTTCACGCGGGATGGGCAGCTGATCCGCCCTTCGCAAGATTCGTCCCGCCGATATGGATTTGCACTCAAATTCAATCGTATCGAGAAATTAAATGAAGAAGAGTATAAAGAAACAAATGTGTCATCATTTTTCCCGAAAGGCGGAAAGATCCTTGCGACGCATACGTTCAATCAAGCCGGGGACTTCACGGTGATTGATGCAATTATCCGAAGAAGGAAATGACATAATTAACGCATGAGACGACTCACAAGAGTCGTCTCGGCGGTTGGATGGAGAGAAAACGAGTCTACCTCCACACAGATGGATTTTCTTCGTTGGACATTGCGTTCATACCGACGGGATGATACGTCGGCTCGGGACGCGACAATGGATGATTTATTGGAAGCGGCTTCGGGGCTGGGCGTGGATATGATGCAGGCTGCACGCGCTGAATCTGGGCAAGCGGTTGAGAACTGATCTGCAAATTTGAGCGCAGTGATTTCTGTGAAGAAGGTTGGTCACCTGCCATCGTGAACATGTTCTCGCCAGCAATGGAAAATGTACCGATGATCAACACACGGATCAGCCAGACCATCACAGCCACGAAGACCGGTACAGCTTTGGTCAGCATGGTTTGCCCAACCAATGCAGTGCCTGCGGATGTGTGATTAAGGATGGCAACTGACACGCCCCACCACGTCAACATGGCGTTGAAGCCTGCTGCCAGTAACCAGGCTCCGAACAGATACCAGACTTCGGCTGGCTCATCACGTCCCTGCTGCGGGGTGAAGATGCGGGCGATCCCCGCAAAGTCAATGCCGCAGAAAGCAAAGGCCAGAATGGTTGACCAAAGAATGCCTCCCGTCTTGAGGCCACCCAGGACATCTGCAAGGGCGAACGAAGTTGTTGAAAAGTTAAAGACCTCGAAGGCCAATAATGCGGCGACAAGGATGGCCCCGAAGATTGCACCACGTTTGAGGGCCGTCCCGCGCAGAATGGGCATTAAGTTGATGGAGAACGAACGGTTCATAGCACACCTCTCTTTCAATACTTTTGTTGAGGGCGAAGTTCATTCCTATTATAGAACAATAGTTCTATTTGTCAAGTACTCAATCTTGAAGTTTCATTACACTCCCCCGCTGCATTTGTTCTCTCCAACCGCCGTGAAAGGCTGGCAAGTGTGGGAATTATGTTCGCCTTGTCCAATCAGGATGATCGTATTTTTCATGGACGAGCTCATCGGCGCGTGACTGTTCGCTGGCGGATAATTCTCCCGCTTTAAGAGTCAAGCCCAGCATTGCTTCGAAACCCCAGACGAAAGCCTGCGCGGCGTCGTTCCAGCTGATCGTGTGGCCCAGCACGGACTCAACCGTCGTGGCACGCGCAAGCAAACGCCTCGCCGCATCGGCACGCGAAGATTCGTCAGCGAAGGTTAGGGCTTCGGTAATGCGCGCCAGGTTCCCGGTCAAGGGAAGGGAACCGTGTTGCAAAACACCTTCTTTGCGGCGCGCCTGCGCCGATCCAATCAGTTTTTTTCTGTTCACAGTAATTTCATATGCCGAGGGTACTTCAAAGCAAACGGGATTCGGCGTTTCATGGCTCGCACCGGTATCCTCTTTTATTTCAACCGGCAATCCCAGCGTCTCGACCGCTTGCAATAATGCAAGAGACAGCCGGTTATAGCTTTCCAGAATCGAACCGGCTACGTGCGGCTCATCGGCGGGGGCGATGATGGAGTATGTGATCTCGTCTGTGTGGAGAATGGCGCGCCCGCCGGTGGGACGGCGAACAACGTCCCAGCCGCGCTCTTCGAGACGAGCGATGTCAACGTCTGCAAATGGCTGGGCCTGACCAAGCGAAAGGCAGGGCGGAGCCCACGCGTAAAGACGCAGGGTCGGGATCGCTTGGCCGCGTCCAATATGCTCGAGGATCGCTTCGTCCACGGCCATATTCCACGCACCGCGCGCTGGAGGGGTATTCAAGAGTCGCCAGGTGTCGGTCATAAGCAGATATTTTACCCGCAGAAATCTGGATTTTGCCCAAGGCGTTCTGTGCCGTTTGCCCAAAGAAAGAAACTCTTGTATTACAATCAGACAATTTCAGATAGATGGTTCCCATATAATGTAGAAAACGGTGTGCTCGTACGAGCATTTTATGCAAAATCAGCGGATCACTCACATCAATCGTTATGCCATCGCAACCATCTTTTTGGTCATGACTTTGCTTGCCATGGGCGACATACTTGAGATCATTCCCTACTTCGCCCCTGTTGTCGCCAATCCGCTGTTTCCCTTTTTTCACGAGATCCACGATCTGCTAGCCTTGATAGTGGCTTTATATGCCGCTCACAAATTATCTCCGGCGATAGGCTGGGGGGCCGTAGCCTGGTTTATGGTCATACACATACCGTATTTTTACATAATGTTTCCAAAAGAACTGCCTGAACTAACACGGTTGGTGGTACTGAGTGTCGTGGCCGGTTTTGGCGTCCATATTATTGCGATACGCATTCGCCTTGTGACGCAACTTAATAAACTTGCAGGAGATCTGGAAACTCAACGAGCCGCCGCGTTCCAACGCGCAGACGAACTTACCATTTTGAATGGCATTGCTACGATCGGGGTGGAAGCGACCAGCGTCGACACCTTGATCGAAGACGCTGCCCGGGTTATTGATAGCGCGCTTCACCCGGACTATTTCGATATCGACATGGTTGATGAAGCGGCTGGCATGTTGCGTTTGTATCGCTCGACGGATACGATGGATAATGATCGTTTGATGATTCCCCTGGGAAAAGGTGTAACTGGCCGGGTGTTGACAACCGGCAAAATTCAGCGAATTTCAGATGTCAGTCTTGAGCCAATTTATCTGGCGGTGAACCCGAAAGCACGGTCCGAGTTATGCGTGCCGCTTAAAGTCGGGGAGCGCATTATTGGAGTGATCAATATTGAAAATAAGCAACTGAACGCCTTTAGCGAAGCCGATGAACGATTGATGATGACGTTCGCAGACCAATTGGTCACCGCAATAGAAAAAGCGCGTTTGTTCCAGTTGGAACAACGCCGTGCACAGGAAGCAGAAACATTGCGGCAGGCCGGCGCTATCGTGGCGGCAACGCTCAGGCAAGACGAAGCCATTGAACGAATCCTGGTACAACTGGAGCGTGTAGTGCCTTACGATAGTGCATCCGTTCAATTATTGAGAGAAGGTTATTTGGAGATTGTGGGCGGACGCGGCTGGCCAGACCCGGCGGCCATAATGGGAATGCGCTTCCCGATCCCGGGTGACAATCCAAACACGGTCGTCATTCAAGAACGCAGAACGCATATTTTAGGTGACGCACCTTCAGTTTACGCGGCTTTCCGCCAGGGAACTCACAGTCACATCCAATCTTTTTTAGGCGTGCCTCTGATCATCGGCGATCAGGTAATCGGTATGCTGGCAGTGGATAACTCAAAACCCAACTTCTTTACAGCGGACCATGCCCGGTTGGTCATGGCGTTTGCCGACCAGGTAGCGATTGCCATACAGAATGCCAGACTGTTTAGCGAAGTAGAACAACTGGCCAGTACCGACAGCCTGACCGGTTTGCACAACCGCCGTCACTTCATGGAACTGGCCAAACGAGAATTCGGACGCGCCCGGCGCTATCAACGCCCGCTGACAGCGATCATGATAGATATTGATCACTTTAAACAGGTGAACGATACCTACGGTCATGCTGTTGGCGATCAAGTCCTGCAGATTGTAGCCGAACGCTTTCGGAAAACTGTGCGGGACATTGACATTCTTGGACGTTACGGCGGCGAAGAATTTGCTACGCTCCTGCTCGAGACCGGTCTGGACGGAGCATGTACCGTGGCCGAGCGCCTTCGCCAATGTGTAACCGAACCACCGATTAACACAGACGGCGATACATTGTCCATTACGATCAGTGTGGGGGTGGCAATCCTGGACAAAGCGTGTACCGATTTGGATATATTGCTCGTGCGCGCAGACCAGGCATTATATGTCGCCAAACAAGCAGGGCGGAATCGAATATTCATATGGCAGGAATAGGACTCTCACATTAATCCCTTCCCCATGCAAAAAGAGCTTAATAAATTGATTACAGAGACCAAGATCGCAAAAGTAGGATTGGCCGCATACAACTTTTCAACCAGCGAAGAAATCCTTATTAACCCGGATATATCTTTTCATCCAGCCAGCATAATGAAGTTATGCGTGATGATGGAAGTCTTTCGTGAGGCGAGACAGGGATTGTTTTCGCTGGACGACCAGATAATGGTCAGGAACGAATTCGCCAGCATCGCGGATGGGAACGCATACGATTTGTCCATCGCAGATGACTCGGAGAAGGATTTATACAATCGCATCGGCCAGCCGCTTCCAATCCAGGACCTGGTGCGGCGCATGATTACCCTCAGCTCCAACCTGGCGACAAATCTTCTCGTCGAGCGCGTCACCCCGCAGCGGACAACTGCCTTCATGCGCGAACTCGGCGCG
>Ga0172369_10009387_pt1 | contig 10839 bp, 11 predicted proteins | sample LakKiv25m_FD_114539 | JGI IMG/M metagenome (GOLD analysis project Ga0172369, IMG submission 114539) | Freshwater microbial communities from Kabuno Bay, South-Kivu, Congo - kab_022012_11.25m | ecosystem: Environmental > Aquatic > Freshwater > Lake | place: Democratic Republic of the Congo...
GGAAATCCTTGCCATGCTGAAAAAAAGGGTCGGCGCCGTTCCCGGCAGATGGATATTCGGCTACGCCCATGTAGTAGCCCGCGAGTCAGGGCTGACGCGGGAGACCCCGCAGGAGAACCTGCGCTTTGTGAAAAAAGTGGCGCTTGTTTCTCTCTGGACATTCCTGCGGCTGCGTCACGGTATTCCGCTTGCCGATTTGAAAACAATTTTCGCATGGCTCCTGCATGCAGGGAAAAAAGGGCAAACACTATGCGCATAGGCTTTGATGTAAGTCAGACAGCAGAAGGAAAGGCAGGCTGCGGGTACGTAGCGGATCAGCTGATCCGCCACCTGGCGCTCCTTGACCAGCAGAACGAGTACCTCCTGTACCCGACGTTTTACCTGTACCGCGATCCTGAATATCACAAGGTGACGGCCCCGCATGCACCAAATATGAAAATGCACTTCAGCGGCGCCTCATTTCGCGAGATGGTGCATGGCTGGGAAACGAGAATGGAAGACCGGTCCTCCTGGCTTGGTTCTCCTGACATCATACATTCAAATAATTTTTCATGCGTCAGGGACCACCGGGCCAAAACAGTCTTTGTCATCTATGATATCGCCTTCCTTGTTCATCCCGAATTTACCTCTGAGGAAAACCGCCTGGTGTGTTTTGACGGATTATTTAATGCAAGCATTTATGCCGACCACTGCATTGCAATCTCAGAGTACACAAAAAATGCGTTTTTGCAGTATTTCCCACATTATCCTGAAGACCGCGTGACGGTCATGCATCTGGGGACCAGGCCCACGATTGCGCCGGTCCATGACGAAGCGCTGCGTAAAAAAGTGTTCAAAAAATACGGGCTCAAAGAAGACTTCTGGCTCGGGGTCGGCACCATTGAGCCGCGCAAAAATTACCGGCTGCTCATTGATGCTTTCTGCGCGTTGAACGATACCAGACAGCTGGTCATTGCCGGCGGCCGGGGCTGGCTTGAGTCTGATCTGGGGGAGAAAGCCGCCGTGATGGGGATCCAGGACCGGGTGAAATTTCTCGGCTATGTTTCTGATGAAGAGCTGTCAGTGCTATACAGCTCATGCTGTGCTTTTATCTATCCCTCATTCTACGAGGGTTTCGGCCTGCCGGTGCTCGAAGCAATGTCCTGCGGCGCTGCTGTTATTTCGAGCAGCTCAAGCAGCTTGCCTGAGGTCGGGGGCGATGCAGTGCTGTATGTGGATCCGTACTCACGGGACAGCCTGACAGATAAAATGCGGCTGCTGGCTGGTGACCAGCAGCTCCGGCAGGAGCTGCGGCGCAAATCAATCGAGCGCGCCCGGATGTTTTCATGGCAGGCAGCAGCGCAGACAGTTCTGCGGGTATATGAGAAGACCCTGCAGATGAAGCCATGGTATACAGAATAGCCGCGAGGTTTTACGGCGCACGGCAAAGGACTGGACGATATGGCGGATGCTATCAAAAAGAAAAAAATTGTTGTCACCGGAGGGGCCGGTTTTCTCGGGACCTGTGTGGTGAACAGGCTGCGGGAACATGGCTGGACAAATATTTTTGTTGCGCGCAGCAGAGACTATAACCTTGTTGAGCAACAGCATGTGAAAAAACTGTATGCGGACGCACAGCCGCAGATCGTTATTCATCTGGCGGCCGTGGTGGGCGGCATCGGCGCCAACCGGGAAAATCCGGGACGTTTTTTTTATGAGAATCTGATGATGGGCGCGCAGCTCATTGAGGAGGGAAGGCTGCAGGGAATTGAGAAATTTGTCTGCATCGGGACAATCTGCGCGTATCCCAAACACGCTTCGGTTCCTTTCCGGGAAAGCGGTCTCTGGGACGGCTACCCGGAAGAGACCAACGCGCCCTACGGCATAGCCAAGAAGGCGCTGCTGGTCCAGCTTCAGGCCTACCGGCAGCAGTATGGTTTCAACGGCATCTACCTGCTGCCGGTGAATCTTTACGGCCCCGGTGATAATTTTGATCCCCGCTCTTCCCATGTCATTCCCGCGCTCATTAAAAAATGCTGTGACGCCCTGAAGGAGGGGGAAAATACCGTTGAAATCTGGGGCACGGGCACTGCCACCCGGGAGTTTCTGTATGTGAATGACTGCGCAGAAGGGATAGTGCTTGCGACCGAGCAGTATCAGGGCAGTGAACCAGTCAATCTTGGTGCTGGTTTTGAAATATCCATACGGGACCTGGCAAATAAAATAGTGGCGCTTACCGGCTATCAAGGGAAAATTGTATGGGACAGCACCAAGCCGGACGGCCAGCCGCGGCGCATGCTTGATACCATCCGGGCCCGGGAATATTTTGGTTTTACGGCTAAAACTTCCTTTGATGAAGGCTTGAAAAAAACCATCAATTGGTATCGGGCAACCTATCAATAACAAAAGACCGTTAACAATGAAGAACCTGCTTATAACCGGTATTTCCGGCTTTGTCGGCAGCTATCTGGCTGACTACTGCGCCCGGAATGAACAAAACATCAGCATTCATGGTCTTGATATTTCCGCGGCGTCCGGCTGCCGTGACGCCCCGTACCTTTATTATCAGGCTGATTTGCTGGATAAAGACCGTGTTGAAGCACTGATAGAGGAGATCAATCCCGACACTATTATTCACCTGGCATCATTCAGTTCAGTCGGGGACAGCTGGAAGGACCCGATTAAAAGCTTTAAAAATAATACGACGATATTTTTAAACCTTCTTGAAATAACCCACAGCCTGAAGATTCCATGCCGCATTTTGTCGGTGGGCTCATCCGAGGAATACGGTATTGTGCGCACCGACGACTTGCCGCTTACCGAAAAACTGCCCCTTAATCCGGTGAGCCCCTATGCGGTGGCGCGGGTTGCCCAGGAACAGCTTTCGCACATTTATGCAAAAGGGTTTGGCATGGATATCGTGTGCACCAGGTCATTTAACCATATCGGGCCGGGCCAGGCAGACAAGTTCGTGGTGAGCTCTATCGGCAGACAGTTCGCGGAAATTAAAAAAGGTGCGCGGGAAAAACTGCATGTCGGCAACACGGCCATCATCCGTGATTTTCTTGATGTGCGGGACGTGGTGCGGGCCTACTACCTGCTTATTAAAAAGGGCAGCGCAGGGGAGACCTATAATATATGCAGCGGACAGGGAATATCCGTTGCGCAGCTGATTGATTTATACGCTGAAATATCAGATGTCACCCCGCAGGTTGAGACCAGGCCGGAACTGCTGCGGCCGGTTGAAAACCCCGTGGTCATTGGTTCTTATGAAAAACTTGCCGCACACGCTGGGTGGAAACCCGAAATTACCCTGATACATTCCCTGCGCGATATTTACGCATACTGGCTGGAGCATAATTAAAAAAGGAGGGAAAGAATAAACCACTGAGGACACAGAGATATTTTTAATTACATCAGGAAAACGTATTGTTAAGGCATTTTTATTACTATACCATTGGCAGCGTTAAAACTGTGTTGTTATAAAAAAGAAGAAAGAAGCAACATTAAAAAAACAGCAAAAACAGAGTCCACAGATCGGAAAATATTTAGTAGCCAGCTGAGAAAAAAATATTTCTCTGCGTTCTCTGTGTTTACTGTTATTTGCTGCAACAGGAGAGCATGCTGAAATGAAAAAGGCGCTCATCACCGGCATTACCGGTCAGGACGGTTCATACCTCGCGGAACAGCTCCTTGAAAAAGGATATGAGGTTCACGGCATTCTGCGCCGGGCAAGCACGTTCAACACCAAACGGATTGACCACCTGTACACAGACCCGCATGAAGCAGACACCCGCCTGTTCCTTCATTACGGGGACTTGACCGACAGCAGCAATTTGAACCGGCTGCTGGAAAAAATCTGTCCGGATGAGATTTACAACCTGGCGGCCCAGTCACATGTTCAGGTCTCCTTTGAGGTGCCTGAATATACCGCGGAAGTCGATGGGGTCGGCACCCTGCGCTTCCTCGACGCCATAAAAGAAGTGGGCTTGAAGGACAGAACCAGGTTTTACCAGGCATCAACCAGCGAGCTGTTCGGAAAAGTCGTGGAAACGCCGCAGAGCGAGACCACCCCGTTCTACCCCCGCTCACCGTACGCGGTGGCAAAACTGTATGCCTACTGGATTGTGGTTAATTACCGCGAAGCATACGGCCTGCATGCGTCCAACGGCATTTTGTTCAACCACGAATCACCCCGCCGCGGGGAAACCTTTGTGACCCGCAAAATAACCCGGGCGGTGTGCCGGATTAAGCAGGGATTGGAGAAATGTCTGTACATCGGCAATATTGACGCCCAGCGGGACTGGGGCTATGCGCCCGAGTATACCATGGCCATGTGGCTCATGCTGCAGCAGCATGAGCCACATGATTATGTCATTGCTACCGGGGAAACCCATTCAGTGCGGGAATTTATCGAGAAGGCCTTTGCATGTGTCGGCATACGCATTGCGTGGCGAGGCAGCGGCGTGAACGAAATCGGCATTGATGCAACCACCGGCGCTGTACTGATTAAAATTGATCCCCGGTATTTCCGGCCGACGGAAGTCGAAATCCTGAAGGGCGATCCGGGGAAGGCGCTGCGAAACTTCGGCTGGAAACCGCAGATTAAGTTTGACGAGCTGGTGAGGCTCATGGTTGCGGCTGATATGGAGAACCTGAGCGCCTAAAACGGGAAACACTATGAAAATATTAATACTGGTTCAACGGTTGTGAGAGTATACCGCAGAAGTATAATTAATTTTAGAGTGGATATGGTTATGACCGAGTCCTATGATAATCTGCCAGATGAAGTGTTTTTGGGCCAGTGTTATATTGATATCCTTAACCGGAACATTGATGCGCAGGGAAAAGCTCATTATCTGAAAGAATTGAAAAAGGGGAAGACATGTTTGTCTGTCATTCAGACACTGATTAATTGCGGAGAATTTAAACAAGCGCAAAAGACAACCAGGATCTATTCAGATGGCCATTTCCCCCCCCCCCTTAATTCTCCAGAAGAAATAGAAAAGTTTAGTTCTTTTAATTGGAACCCACCAGATATACCAGGTGTCATATTGAATGATGATGCTCAATATGAGCTTCTTCAATCATTCATACCGTTATATGATAGTTTGCCGTTTGCGGACCATAAGCAGAAAAATCTTCGCTACCAGTTTGTAAATCCTTCTTACTCATATGGAGACGGGATATTTCTCTATTGTATGATCCGGCACTTGAATCCAAAAAGAATAATAGAAATCGGGGCAGGAAATTCAAGCTGTCTCATACTGGATACTAATGAGCTTTTCTTCAATGGCTCAATTGTGTGCAGTTTTATTGAGCCGTATCCGGAATATTTTATCAGTTTGCTGCGCCCTGATGATATTGCAACAATCAAACTTATCCCCGAGCGCTTGCAGGATTTAGACCTTACTATTTTTGAGCAATTGGAGGCTCAGGACATATTATTTATTGATTCAACGCATGTCAGCAAACTAAACAGCGATGTGAATAAATATGTCTTTGAAATACTCCCATCCCTTAAAAAGGGGGTTAGCGTTCATATCCACGATGTCTTCCATCCTTTTGAGTATCCGCTTGAATGGCTACGGGAGGGAAGATCATGGAATGAACAATATGTGATCCGCGCTTTCCTGCAATATAATAATGCTTTCAGTATTAAACTTTTTACGACACACATGATTAAAAAGCATTATTCATGGTTTGAAGAGAAAATGCCTAAATGCTTAAAAAGTACCGGCGGGTCACTCTGGTTAGAGAAAGCCGGTTGATATCCTGGAGTAAGGGGTCCATCAGATATTTTGAAACAATAATATTGAAGATACAAAATACAAGGCACTAACCATGAACAACGAATTATTATCAATTATTGTGCCGGCATATAACGAACAAGAAATTATTTTTGAATTTTACGAAGAGCTACACAGAATAATTAAAGATTTGCATTACGAGTTAATTTTCGTAAATGACGGGAGCAGTGATAACACCCTCTCTATTCTTCAAAAGCTTTCAGAAAATGACACTAGTATAGTTATCATCAACCTTTCAAGGAATTTTGGCCATCAGAATGCACTTATGGCAGGTTTCGAATACTGTCATGGTGAAAATATTTTATGCATGGATTCAGATCTCCAGCATCCACCATCAGTGATCCCACATCTCATAGCACAGCGTACAAGAGGATTTGATGTCGTAAATACTTGCAGAATAGAAGCTGAAGGAACAGGATTTGTTAAAAAAATAACTGCGAATTATTTTTATAAAATATTTAATAAATTAAGCGGTCTTAAGATTGATCAGAACAGTGCTGATTTCAGGCTGATAAGTAGAAGGGCGCTGAATGAAATGATGCGTATGAATGAGAAAACCATATTTATAAGGGGTATGGTACAATGGATAGGTTTTAACCAGACATGTGTTGAGTATAAGGCTGCAAAAAGGATTGCAGGTAAAACAAAATATAGTTTTAAAAGAATGGTTCGTTTTGCTGCGGATGGAATTTTTTCTTTCTCATCAAAACCCCTTAAGGCATCCATTTATACCGGCGTGGTTATGTCTCTGCTAAGTTTTCTATATACACTGTATGCAATTATTATATTTTTATTTAAACGGGATGTTGTTTCGGGGTGGGCATCACTGTTAGTCATGATCACTCTTCTTGGTGGATTGAATTTGATATTTCTTGGACTGATCGGGCAATATATCGCAAGGATTTATGATGAAACAAAAGACAGACCTCGATATATCATAAAAGACATAAAAGGCAGAAGGAATGAATAAAGACAGGATGTATTTTTATAATGATGTACTTGGGTCGAACTTCGACTCGATAATGAATATGTATGACGTCAATAAACGCGTACGCCTGATTTTTGACCGGCTTTTAAAACAGGACATTAGAGACAAACTTTTGCTCGACGCGGGATGCGGTACCGGATGGTTCAGTCAACGGGCAGTAGAAAGAGGTGCACGGGTTTATTCTATGGACCTGGGAAGCAATCTTTTGAAGGAGGTAGAGAAAAAATGCAATACTAAAAAAATTATTGGAAGCGTTCTCAGTATCCCGCTTAATGACAATACTTTTGACTATGTGATTAGCACGGAAGTCATTGAACATACCCCGGAACCTGCAAAAGCGGTCTCTGAACTTATCAGGGTGGCTCGACCAGGCGGCATTGTTATAATAACAGTTCCAAATAAAAACTGGAAATTTTCGCTCTGGGTGGCAAATATTCTGAAAATCAGACCTTATGAGGGATATGAAAACTGGGTGACCATGAAACAGCTTGTTACCTACACCGATGGCTCATCGGTGGAGGTTCTTGACAAGGGAGGCTTTCATATTATACCGTTCATATTCCGGTTTACCTATGGAATAATTGATTATTTTGATTGCTACGGAAGGACTATCTATCCTTTCATGGTCAATCTTTATGTAAAAGTAAGGAAGCTCTCCTAAGAAAGCAAACCAGCCTTTTCAACCTTGTAAATACTGCATCCGAGAAATGTATTGGTCCTTTCAAAAAGCGGGGGCACAAGGGATTTGAGAATGAATGCCCGGTCCGCTATTTCCCTGCTTGAGACAAGCCGCATTTGAAACCCGTGCTTGGTAAGAACGGTTCCTCTGCTATTGTCACAGGGTGAAATCGCTCTGATGCTCCAGCGCGACGGTTTGTAGCCGGAAAAGACAACAACAATATCCCCGGTTCGCGGAGCATCGACAGATTTTTGTTGACTGTCGTCAATACGATATAAGCGCTTCATCTCGGCAGTAACAATCTGGGGATGCAGCACATCGTGGAGGCCAATTACCTTGAGGTCTTTGCGGCCAAAAATATTGTTCAAAAGGAGATTGGTTGCAGATATCTGCTCTGAAAAGGATGGCCAATTTTCAATGAACAGGCGGCTGCCGCGGTATTCAGTCTTAAGATATTCCTGAACAAGATGTTGGTATAGTTTGGTTTGCGCGACCTGCGTAGATGCAATATAGTAAAAGGCTGGGACAGAGAACACGCGGGTAACCGTCAAGAAGACAAGCAATGACGCATAAATAAATATATTTAATGCTGTACGTTTTCTTAAAAGCAGGACAAACGACATGGCGGAAATGGAGAAGAAGCCATACGCAAGATATGCATAATAAATAAGACTGCTTCGCCACACCAGGTAGCAACCGGCAAAAGAGCAGCCCAGAATAAATGTCATAAAGATATTGACTTTTTGTTCAGGGAAAAGTTTTAACGTGCTGCCGAATGAACAGATAACCAGTGATATTAAAGAAATTACGGCGAGCATAAAGAGATCAGGGGTCTGAAACAGGTAGAATTCATAGTTCTTATAAATGATATCGAAATTAAATTGATAGGTAATGTAGTTATTCTGGGCGCTTGGGCCTCTGAAAAGAAATGGTATGCGGCCGATTAGAACGGCGGCTGTCAGCATAAATGATAGCAACAGCAATTTATTTTTTAAATGGCGAAATGATTTGAACGTTAGCGTGACCAGCAGACCAGCAACGACCGTTACGACGATAAGCCCCCCGACCTCCTTCATAAGCATGGCGCATAGCATGGTAAGTGATATGAACAATATGTAAAATGGATTTTGGCAGGGTTTATCTGAAGAAATATATTTAACCAGAAGAAGCAGCGCCAGCAGAATAAACAGCAGTGCCTTGGGCTCAGCTTTGCCAAGAGTGTAGGCGTTCTCCGGCATTGCAGTGCCGGTAAGAAACAAAAGCGCGGCGATAACGGCCCCGGTCTTATTTTCTGTTATATGTAACGTAATAAAATATATCAAAAATGCGCTTGCAAGGATTACCAAAGACTGCACTAGGAAGAATGCAAAGGGGCTTTCGCCGAACATATGATAAATAACGGCATGATACAGCCAGTAGATCGGGAAATACCTACCAGTTGAATTGTCAGGAAAAATCCAAGAGGAGTTTGAGAACAGGTCGCGTGACACGCGCAGCGTCATCGGGTCATCAAGGTAGAACCACCAAGAGTTGATTGTACATGGAAAGACAAACAGGGCAGCAACCACAGCAATAACAAAAAGAGACAATATGTGCTGTATAAAATTTGATTTCAAGGCTCTTATCACTCAACTAAAACAGGTTTAACATTAGTTGTGAGCGAGGCTTAAACGGACAGCCCTTGTTTTCTATGGTCTGACTAGTGGCTAGCAGCTATTAACGCGATGCCGATTGCGATCATAAATGACCCTGCAATGTGCCAGGTAGTAACATTTTCGCTTAAAAAAATAGCACCTGTCAGCAGTGTACCAATCATTAGGGCACCAGCAGCAATTGGAAAAGCAAAAGATAAGGGAGTAATACGCAGGATAGCCATCCAGATTGCTGCGCCGGCACCATAAAGAACGAAGCCGATGACGAATACAAGCGTTTTCCAGTTTTCAGCAGCTTTTATGAGATATAAGCCAGAGCAGCTTGTGATTGTGTAAATTAAAAATAAAGTTGCCAACCACAGAAGGTTAGTCCAGCTTATGTGCATAAATCTACCTATAATAATTTATTTACAGTTGTTATATATTTCCCTGATTTATTGATCTCATCCTTCGATAGTATTAGATATGCTTGTATATACCACTACCCGTATCCGGCTCTGCCTTTCAAAAGCTATCCTGAAGCATAGAGAATTGGTCCTCGTTGAGATTAAGTCAGAAGATACCGCAATCACGTCCAACTTTTATCATCTGTACCTTGATATCACGAATGGTAATGTCACCGGCATACTGAATGAGATAATCTTTTCTCCAAACCCGTCAGACCGGTTCTGGTGCTTCTTGCGATTTGTGAACCAATATTGCCTATGTGTTATCGCGTTTTCTAAAGATTAGGTGAGAGGCAGCTGGAGTAGATAAAGATGTAAGCCCACGACATCAAATGAAAGAAGTTTATAATTCAGCTAAATAGAGAAGTTACTCGGTAACTGTTATGGCAATATCAAGTGTCTTTGCGCCTCTGTCGTTAAACCACGCAACCTTTTCTTGTACCATAGAAAATCTTAATATATATTTGCCCGGGTTAGCTGGTGCTTTAACGATCGCATTCAACTTAATTGATTGACCAGGTGATAAATCATAAGGCAGAAATATTCGCCCACCGCCTTCCATTGGTTTTTCTTTAGAGTACTCCATCCAATAATATCCCAGGCTAACAGAGTTATCAGACTTAGTAAGTGGCCATGTCTCAGTACTTATATTTTTTACGTTCAAGAGAATTTCAACCACTTTGTTTGAGCTCATCTTTTTAATATTAAAATCTGTGGTTATTTCTTGCGCAAACTCTTTTAAAGCAGATGGCTTTGATGAAGTGTCAGGTTGTGAAGTCTCAGATATTGAAGATAGTGCTTTTTCTTGTAGAGCATTCTGTTTATCAGCCGTCTGTTCCTGTTGGCTACAACAGATCAATGCCCCAGATAAAATAAATGTTGTAATTACCTTTAGAAATTTGCCACGCATTAAAAGAACTCCTTTCATCATTAGTCAATTTGTAATAAAATTGTCATATCTATATTATGTATTATATGCAAATTAAAGTTACTTGCAAGAAGAGTTATACAACACATTTCGGAAAACATAGCAACTCTTATTATTCCTTTAACTATCTATTAAAATATACCCCCCTCATTAAATGGGTTGCCATATTTTATGGTAATTTTTCAATGTGCTGTTTTCTAATTGACACTCAATAGACACTATCCTATATTTTATAAAACCCGGATGGCCACCCAAAATCCCCCAGTCATGGCCACTTGAAAATCCCCCATCTATCAAGTCCAGATAATCGGTAAAAGCCTTCACAAAGAGCTTTTTAAGCTGGCAACAGAACGTTAC
>Ga0172369_10009388_pt1 | contig 10838 bp, 9 predicted proteins | sample LakKiv25m_FD_114539 | JGI IMG/M metagenome (GOLD analysis project Ga0172369, IMG submission 114539) | Freshwater microbial communities from Kabuno Bay, South-Kivu, Congo - kab_022012_11.25m | ecosystem: Environmental > Aquatic > Freshwater > Lake | place: Democratic Republic of the Congo...
TTTGCTGTGAATAGAGTGTGTCGTAACTCTCCTATTCGACAGGAAGGCTCGAATACTTGCTCAGCCGACCGAAAAAATACGCGGTGTCGGCGATTTACGCTCGACGTGCATAATCCGGGCTAACAGGAATGGTAGGTCTTCGGGCGATGTAGGCACCGGCGGTTCTAATTCAGCACGAATCTGATCAAGGTTGACAATTCCCGGATAGCCATTGGCAATTTGAGTTGATAACTGGCGTAGCGAAGTAGCTAATTCGCCGGAGACCATGCGAGCATATCTCTCTATAAACTGGCAAATATATTCTGGAACATGCTCTCTCTCCCAAAGGTCATTCAGCATATCAATTAGTGTGAGTGGCTCATCAAGAGGTTTCTTCAGTTTGGGTAATGAGGCTTTATAGCATGAAATAATGTCAGACGGATCACCCGGTTGAATGAGCGCAATAAGTTCTTTGAGTTGAGGTTCTAACCAGTCATTGACATCAGGTGGAAATAGCCAACCGATATTTTGATTCATCCATAATAGAGGTGAAATGGACGAACCGGTGGATTGAAATTGGTGGTCCTGCACGGCCAATCGATTACGACCAGCCTGCACAGCAATATCAAAGCGTTTTGTCTCAGCCAAAACATGATAAAAGGTTTTGAAGAAATTCCATCCATCAACCTGTTGAAGTGGATAGCGCATGGCGATCACTGTAGGAATACTTCGATGTACCATCCGCATAGCTCCACCAGTGTGGCAGTTCTCCATAGCCACTTGCCCACTTTGGCATGCATGCAGTATTACTAATTGCGGACGATACTTCGTGAAGAGAGAAGCAAAGGAATCATCGGTATATTCATGGCGAGAACCATCTTCTTCGCACAGCAAGTAAAAACCACGTTCGTTGTCTAATTCACCATGGCACAAGAAATGGACAATATTAGGTTGTATCTCTTCAAGTTTCTCCTGAAAAACAACTGGCTGAAGATCGGAATAGCTATTCAACTCGAACGGCGATATGCTACTGAGCTGTTCGATATGTGTGCGGATTGGACTATCAGCGATTGCGCCATAACCCTGTGGATGCATATGCACGAACAGAACTTTTAACTCATCAGGGGTGCATTGTCCGTCAAGCGAGTATGTTGATTGGTTAACAAATCCGTAGGATAGACAGAAATGTGGATCTGTGCCTAGTCGAATACCGCCGACCTCGTCTGGCAGGTAGAGTAGCTCCCACGGGAGACGAAGGATACTTGCTGGGACATCGTCTTGAAAGAGAAGACGAAGGTGAATTTGTGCGTAGGGAGAGCGTAGATTGAGAGTCTGTTGCACAATATGTCGGAACTGCCCACGAATATCGCCGGCAAAGAGCAACTCGTAAAGACGAATACCGAGCGCACGCAACATCTCCTGCCTACCCAGAGGGTCAAATATCTGCCCAAGGGCTGTGTCAGTAGCTTCAACTAATTCATCAACAAGCTGCCTATCTATCTGCGCTGGCATAACAGCCTTCAGGGTGTTCACCCTGGCTGTTACCCGTAAGTCGCTTTGTATCGACAATGTATAGATGAGCGGTGAATTCATGCGTTGCCACGACACATGCTCAATTGCGTGATGTCATCCCATTCTTTAGTAGTTGTGATAGGACAACCGTTAGTGAAGAGCGACTTCACATTTTCCGAAAAGTGGTCCCATAGTTCGGTGAAGATGTCAGACGTGAAGAGTTGGAAGCTATGCCGTGCCTCAAAAGCACCGCAGGCATGTATCGGTAGTTGGCGTTCTTTGGGAACACGTAGAATGACGCCAAAGTTTACCATCTCTTCGTCAATCCTCTCGGTTCCCTCCATGTACCAATCAGCTAACTGGTGACCGGTGTTACCAGTGCGGATTTTTGCCCGTCGAAAGCCATAATGAAAAGGACCGAAAACCATCCCGAGACCACCAGTCGCACAAGCTACGGCGCTCGCTTTCTCCGCAGTTATACTCATATTGTATTTTAGAGAGGCATCTAGAGTAATATCGAGGGAGCTAGATATCTTCAATTGAGTTTGCCATTCGGACTTTGGCGAGAGATCGTGAATGATGACAAGGTTGCGGACATCATCTTCTCCAGGACAGAATTTGATACGGCACTTCAGCCGTGTGAATGCCCATCCACATCGAGGGATTAATTGCATTGGGATATCCAACCTGAAGAAATTAAATTTCACCATCAACTCCCGTAACATATCTGAGGGCTGTAGCCCAATGCTGATAAAACTTTGCTCGGTCATGGGCACAACACTGCAGACACTTGGGAAGGCGACTGTTTCTTCGCGGAGTGAATTCAATAATGAAACAGCTTCATCCGCCTCACAACACGTTCCCCTATTTGCCTCACCTAAGAAACCATCACTGCACGAGATTATCGATATAGCCTCGTGCAGAAGCTGATTACGGTCAACGATATCAGAGAACTCAAAGTCCATATCTTCAAGCATTTCAGGCTCCTCTGGTGATAGCGGCCGCAGATTAGTGCGGGAATGCCTAAGCCAACAGCTCAGGCTGTTGAGCGAAAGCGGTGTTGCCGGCAGTTCACTAATATGGGCACTTGAATTGGTAGTTCGCTAACAGAAGGCAATTCCCTGCTGGATATCGCTCACAGGTTATATCAACTCTCACTCTTCATCTATGACCAGATGCATCAGTGCGTTGCTTCCCAACTATTAAGAACATCGGTCTTCGGAGACTGACCGTGTTCAAACTTCCCCTAGCCGCGGTCCCATGAAGATAATGTAACTACTAATTGGCTCCACTACAAGGAAGCCAAGGATGGCTAAATTCCATTTAGCGCCAGTTATGGGGAGCTAGCTACTTCCTGGCCGTCATTATGGGAAGCTAGCACCGGCACCGATCCTCCGGCATCATTGCCCCATGTGCTTGACTGGCGCGCCCCTTCACGGTAGGGTGTCGTCTGAGATGACGGAGCATGACGAACGTGACACAACAACCGCCGTTTCTGTGGTGATCTCGACCCCGCCTGGTTTGGAGGGAATCGATCCGCAGTTGGCTCACCTCCTACAACGCGCACAAGACTACTATTCACGTGGCAAGGCGCAGGCAACTCGTGAAGCGTATCAGACGGATTGGCAGGACTTCACGGACTGGTGTGCCACGCATCATCTCACCCCACTACCAGCAGCACCCGCCACCGTGGCTATCTATCTCACCGCATCCATCGAGCGAGGGCAAAAGGTGAATACGCTCGCCAGGCGCCTTGCGGCAATCAGTCACGCGCACCAGGCAATGGGCTACGCAACGCCGACAACCTCCGAGATCGTGCGGGCGGTGTTGATCGGCATTCGCCGGACGCATGGCAAAGCCCCACGCGGCGCAGGCGCGTTGATGACGGAAGAGATTCGACGCATCATCGCCGCCTTGCCTGACACACCCATGGGATTGCGCGATAAAGCATTCATCCTGCTCGGGTTTGCCGGAGCATTTCGCCGCTCGGAGCTCATTGCGATGAACGTCGAGGATCTCCACGAACGGCACGAAGGTCTGGTGGTGCTCCTCCGGCGGTCGAAAACGGACCAGGAGGGGCGTGGGCGCCTGGTCGGCATCCCCTTTGGGCAACACGAACAGACCAGTCCGGTACGAGCCTATGCGCCTGGTTGACCTGCGCCGACATCACGAACGGCGCCATCTTCCGCGGGATGAACCGCTACGGGCAGATAATCACGACCCGCTTATCACCCCGGGCTGTCGGACAGATCATCAAGCGGTCTACCGCTGCTGCGGGCCTTGACCCCTCGTGTTTCAGCAGCCACTCCTTGCGGGTCGGGCATTGTACGACGGCCGCGCGCGCTGGCATCAGCGAACGGGTCATCATGGCGCAAACCGGGCATACCACTGATGAAATGGTGCGGCGCTACATCCGTCAGGGTGGCATCTTCGTTAAAAACTCAGCCGCTAGTTTAGGATTGTGAATGCTGATTACCGTGCCTATCTCTGAGCGGACACCTCAAGTATCATCGCTTTTCGTTGGCGAGACACCGGTTCCCAACTGAGCCTGATTATGGGGTACCAGGATGATGGTCCTATGCCAGTGTCTCACTGTCAGAGTTCAATACCATACAGCAGATGCGCAGATGCGCTGCCCATGTTCACCCGTGACGCGAGCCTCCTGCAGGCGCTTTCTGCTGCAGATACCCCGGCTCCCACTGGAGACGGATGATCGACCGATACCGATGTTGCCGTGTGTCATACCGCGCGAAGGGGCGCCCCGGCACCGTCGGAAACAGTTGCTGTAGATGATCCGCCAACTGCGATAATCCAGTGATCAGGTTGGGCGAAAAGGCCGAGAATCGAGGCGCATTCGTTCGCTGGCCGTGCTGCACGGGGGGATACAGCACGGACCGGTGGTCAGGATCATAGACGCCTTCATAGGCGGCAAATTCCCACAACAGCTTCCAGAGGCGGTTCGGTTGGCCGTCACGGGCATTCGCCAGGCCCAGTTCCAGGTAGCTCTTCCTCACAGGCTCACCTACCGTCCAAATACGGACATCCTCATCCGAGATGAACTCCAGCCGCACCTGCGCCCAGGTGAAGCCGGCAGGGACAGAGATCGGTGATGGCGCCGGCTCGGTCGTCGCTCCAACCAGTGCCACTGCAAGGTGATCCAGATAGGCCTTGTCCACCAGCAGATCCGTCCCCTCCACGCGCAGGACATCCTCCAACGGGACGGCCATGGCATTGCGGGGGAGTATACCCGATGCGGGCAATGCCCCCGGCACCAGTACCAGTCCTTTCTGCACCTTGAGTCGCTCATGCAACGGCGCCAAGATCATCGCGGCATCGGGCCGGCGGACGCCGCGGAAGAGAAACAGTGACACCGCCTTGCCCATCCGCCCGAGCGCCCATAGTCGTCTGGGCACGATCTCCTCGACGTGGGATGTCCCGCCCACCTGTTCCGCGAGCATCCGGGCGACGGCTCCTATCGTGAGCCGCCACCGGCGCAGATCCGCTTCCCGGTAGAGCAGCGATTCCCCCGCAGGACAGAGCGCGATATATTCCGGGTCCGCATCGGTTCCACCCATCCGCTCGACCGGACACCCAGGACCCAGAGCGCAATCCCGGCAATCGCTATACAGATCGAGACCGGCATACTCGACCAACCCCGCCTGTGTCAGCACCGCGAGTTCATTGGGCGCGATGTCACGCTCCCGCAGCATCACGCCCCTGTCCGCATACTCAAGGCGCACTAACCATTTCTGAGACATCATGGGCCACATCGATTTTCCACCGTTTCAGCAGTTCCTGGATCTTCGGCGCAAAGGGGTCATTGCGTTTGAAGGTATGAGTGTTCGGCGTCGCTACCGTGAAGGTACGGGTCACCTGGCTACCACCATCCTGCCGGCGCTGGAACACCAATTGGAACGATGCCCGGGCCACTTCCAGTTGTGCCAGCGACAGGTTGCCCTCCGTGATGACCTGCTCCATATAGGCATACAGATCATTCGGGTTTTTGACGCATCGACTCGCGAGCACCATTTCCCGAGGCTCATCTCCGGCCGTATCGACAAAACACAATCGACGCAGTCGCACGGCCACCACTTCATCCGTGGGGGACAGCGGGAACGCACAGGTGGGATACTTCAGCTGTTCTAACTGGTAGACATGCCGTGGACCGCTCCACGTACCCAGCTCGACCCCGAGGATCGCGCGCCCGAAGAACCGTTTCAGCTTCTCCCGGTCGCGCGTGCTTCCATTGACATAAAGCTCCAGCGTCTGCGCAGGACAGTGGTAGACATAGACCACCTCGAAAGCCGGTCGGAAGGCTTCGACCATCAATTCTTTTTTGTCGTTGTAGACCATTCGCCGCCGGGTGTAATCCTCAGGGTAGGCGAAGACATAAAGGTCGTCCCCGCGCTCCTCGACATCGATCTCGCACCCCGTGCCCCGCCCCTGCTGACGAAAATAGTTGCTGATGGCCAGGCGAAGGCTGTCCAATGTTCTATCGGTCACCCGGAGGTCGACATTGTCGATGCGTCCGGTTTTATGCCAGCGGCTTTCGCCAAAGCTCTCGACATGGGCAAAGCGAAGAGCTTTGTGGAAGATGTCGGGATACGCTGATAACGCGAACAGCGCTTTCGCGTGACTGCCGGCGTAATGGCCGAAATGCAGCGTCAGGTCAACGGGTTCCGCTTGGCACCGCCCCGTCGTCAGCAGGTACTCGATACCCCGCCCGTCGGCCAGCGCATCGACATCGGTGAAGTCCTGGATAATGCGGTCGCGCAGCGCGGGAGGCGCCTCCACAATCGCCTGTCGGACGAATGCCATGCTGCGCCGGTCGGCTTCCAATATCTGTATCGTCTTCCAGGGGATGCAACTGCCCCATTCCTCCGCACACAAGCCAACATCAATCAGATACTCTTCCAACAAATCCAATGGCAACTTGCACAGTAATGCCAGCAATGAAAACTGGTTTCTCATCCCTTCCTCCATACAAGGGGCAACTGAGATGTGTGCTGTAATGTCTGCGACGATCTCTACACAAGGCCCGAATACTCTCACAATACGGCCGATGCCGCGGCACCGGATACTCACGGGAGTCATGATGACTCATACACTAACACTACTCACTCAGATCACAGACTCATGGCATTATGCGCGATACACCTCCTCCAGTGTCCATGTGAGCTTTTTCGTGTTGAACGCCAGCTTGAAGGCCTGCTTGCCGGCAGAGACGGCAAAATACCGCATAAGGATCGCCCCATCACGTCCGGCCCAGCGTTGATTCACCCGCTCAACACGGTAGCGGACGTCTTGCCAGCGGATGTGCCGCGGGGTGATGATCTCCTGGCTGAAGACGGCGGCGACGTCGACTGGATCGTGTAGGCGCTGCTGGAGCACGGTATGCATTCCTTCCCTATCTGGTGATCGGTGGAAATAAAATAATACGATTGTTCGGAGAACGCAATAGCAAACACGGGTGAAGTTATCCACAGGTTGGATCGGTGGGGTGTGAATAACTATGAGCTGATAAACAGATCGGTTGAGAAGAGCAACTCCCCATCGTTGACCGGAGTGATGAGGCACCAAACGTTAGTCAAGCAGTATGGAGTAGAGAGGGGAACACCTGATGAGGTGCGCATACTGGGGAAACTGCGGATGGTGGTGCAGCAGCGAGGGTAAATATCATCATCTTTCCACCGATGCCGGTGCTAATTCTGGCTCGGACCTGATGACAACTGCAATATCAGGATGCGTAGCTTTCAGCCGCTCTACACCGTCCGCTGTCACCCCTGATAAGCTGATGCAAATCCATTCGAGATTCTGCAAACTACCCAACGCGACAAAACCATCATCAGTGATCAGAGTGCCAGCAATGTTCAACCTTGTGAGGCTGGTGAGCCTGAGTAAGTGTGGAACGCCGTCATCAGTGATGTGAGCGCCAGTGAGGGCTAACATGGTGACCGTGTCTGGAATCACCGAGAGGTTATCGTTTGTAATAGGCAGAAGGCTCAGATCTAGTGAACCAGCCGGTTGGCAGGCAAGGCGAATCCGGATGGCGTCCTCGACCGAGATTTGCGGACCGTCCGCCATACTGCCTGCAGCCATACAGAGTGTGCCATCCGGATCGGGGTTTGCTCCCCAGCGCCGCATCAAATCGAAAAGCGCCAGCATCACCGGAAAGTCGCCATATCTCTTCTGGTGCTGTAGTTCCATCATCAATCGGCGTGCGTGGGGGGTCATATCTCGTAGCGTATCTGCGATGTCGCTGTGCGGTGAGATCAGGATCATTTCACCGTTGTCAGTCGGCGGTTCTCCCGTTTTCCACTTCAACAGCTGTTGTGATTGAATCCCTCGCAATAAGCGGTTGCGTCGAAGGATATCGACATGGGGACGAAGGACGGCATGCGATTTTGTCAGAAAATCCGGTTCAATTATATCGGCTATCGTCCAAGCATGGATGGGAGGACCCAGGTTAGCCCGTCTCACGTTCTGCTGAGTCGATCTTTCTTCGGCACGGTCAAGCAGTAACTCGATGCCATCGTAGCTGTCCTCTAGCAGGATCTGGTGCAACCGTAAGGTGGTGAATACTTCGATCCTTGCCTGTATGAGATCGATGCGGCCGATGAACAGCGGAACTTCCAACGCGCGAATCCAGGCCATCTCATCCGGGGTGGTATAGCTCACAGATTGAATAGATGCAGACTTGAATTGAACCAGAAAGGAAACATCGGGTATCAGCCGCCTGCTTCCCTCAGGCCGGATCAGCGTGGCAAAGGCGTCATTCCCAACATCCTCGTGTCGGGGAACAGGAGCCACGAGTGCGACAGCCTTCAGCAGGAATAGCCCAAGTTCCTCGTGTAAGTCACCACTCCGAAGATTTCTATCACGCATTCCAGGCATTGAAGACATCTCCAAACACAACCGTCGTTGATACCCATATTTTATCGCAATCTATACGTTGTTGCGCTTTTTTCGCCTTGCCGGACTAACCGCCCTTCCTCACAGAGCCGGCGCAGGTAGATGGAGGCGTTCGCCGGAGACAACTGGCATTCTTCCGCGATGGTGGCGCGCTGAGCGATGGTGTGCCGCTGCACGCACGCTACGATGGCGTCTAGGCTGGCTGTGATGTCTGTTTGGTTCCGGCGTGAACGTCGCTGCTCTGACACAGGTTCCGATGGCACCTGCTGGTCGCCGTGCAATTGAGCGATCTGTTGATTTAGCACATCGACCTGTTGCATCAGGCGTTCCCGCCTCCGGGCGAGGGTGAAAATTTTGCGTTGGGCGGTCGTGCTGGAGGCCTTCAATGCTTTGCGTCGAGTACGCAACTGCGCTATTGCGGCATCAACCTCTTCCAGGGACATGGTTTCGATGGTAGGCATGGTGCATTCCTCCGATCTGACCTTGGGACAGGTGGCTCCTGTCAGGGACATGATAATTATAGGGGGCGAGAAGGTCAACCATTCCTTTACTATTGAAGCATGTAACGCAACTATCGACAAATATCAGAATGATATATCGGTGCAATAGCCTTGTTTTCGACTTCATAGTGCCTTTCAACAAGCCGTTGTTACTTTTTTGACTTTTTCTATTATGTTGGTTTGTGTTGATACCATGCTGAAGACTAGACACTTCATGGATGATCACCGTTGTATCAAATATCATTACTTGAGGAGGTGTGATATCGCCGTCTATCGAATAGTAGGGATAGGGATGGAACGGCAGGCCTTAGTGATCTTTCATATACCCATGTCTCATGTCAGGCCATAGCCGTGTCACGGAGTGCGAGATGGATATCTCGGAATGGCAAACTGCGTTATATGGGCATTTCACGAATCTTCACCAGGTCAAAAGATCAGGCTCAGATGGCGCACTGATCTTTGCGCTCGAACACGGCTTAGACGCTGATGCACTTCAAGATCTTAAAGTAGCCATACGCTCGGAGATCGGACATGGGCGTCCTCGAGACAGTTATTGGCTCCCGTGGGTTATATATGCTGCTGAACTGGGTTACCAGTATGCAGGTGAAGAGTATTGGCAAACATTTGAAAAGGAAACACCAGGATGGTGTGTGTTTAATGATCGCTATTGGCTACGTGGTTGTTATAGGAAATTTAGTAACGCTTTCAGTGGTGTAGTACCAAAAGGAATATGGGCCAATCAGTTTTCGATTATTTGTTGGCCAATTACTCATGCTCTACTGCCGACTGATCTCCAAAGACAGTTAGCGAAATTGTTATACGATTTGCGGGATCGTATTCGGTATGATCATCTAACATCACCAGAATTCTTTGGGAAACTTATCGCAAATAATAGTTGGCGTACTACTTCGCGATTTCAAATGTTAACAGACCAGCCACTACTCCTTGGCAATATCGCTACAGCACTACTCTTACATGGGCATCAAGATACAAATTCACCGATATTAACTTCAACATTATCCAGAATCGTAGCGAATGTTGAGCGTGAACGCGCAGCCCGTGAGTGGCTTCGTGATGCCCAGACTGCGGCTGGTGGTGTAAGGACGCGCGGCTTACAAGCAACGCAAATTTCAGCTCGTGAAGGAAACCATGAAAGAAAGAAACGAGCTGATGATGAGTTGCGTGGCCGTTTTGGAATCGAACTCTCTCTATTGCTCCATCGCCAAGCAGATGGTACATGGAAGGCGTGTATAGAAGTCCCTGACTTATCACCGATAATTATTGCGTCTCCACAGATAGAGCAAGCACTATCTTCTTCTAGATGTATCATTTCTACTGGAAGCACCACATCAACAGTCCGTCCAGGTAAATGGTTGCTTGGTGGTCCGAGACAAGTAGTATTAAGCGAATGGCCTGTGCCGGACAAACCCCTCATTAAGCTTGAACATGCATCACAGGAGGCATCTGCGCTTATTGAGGCTCTCTTCTATCTTCATCCTAAACGTTCATGGCTATTCCACATCATCGATAATAACATTGCACGGGAAGTTAAGAGTAATCGTGTTAAACCAGGATGGAAATATCTTCTTATAAGCACCTCATCGATTAAATTACCTTCTTCCTTTGCTACACCTGTACCAATATCGTGTAAAGGTGTTTCGGCAGTATTCTTAGAACTCCCGGTAATTGTACCGAAGCATGCAGAGCAGGTAATGAATGATATCGGATTAGCTATTATAAAAGGATTTTCTATCTGGCCTGTAGGTATCTCTCCAGCTAGATGGGATGGTGATGGCCAAGTTGAATGGCTTATTAACCCGGATTATGCACGTCGAGCGTAAATCGCCGACACCGCGTATTTTTTCGGTCGGCTGAGCAAGTATTCGAGCCTTCCTGTCGAATAGGAGAGTTACGACACACTCTATTCACAGCAAA
>Ga0172369_10009389_pt1 | contig 10838 bp, 7 predicted proteins | sample LakKiv25m_FD_114539 | JGI IMG/M metagenome (GOLD analysis project Ga0172369, IMG submission 114539) | Freshwater microbial communities from Kabuno Bay, South-Kivu, Congo - kab_022012_11.25m | ecosystem: Environmental > Aquatic > Freshwater > Lake | place: Democratic Republic of the Congo...
GAACTCCTCCCCTATGCCGAGGATCTGCTCCGCTACACAGAAACTCGCTTCACGGAGCGCGAAAACGGCAAGATCGTCCTGACCAGACTCCAATCGGTGGAGACCTATTTCGACACCACCAACCCGGTCACCGTAGTAGCGGGGTTGCAGGCGGTGCTCGAAGGCATCCTGGCACTGGACGCCTCTTTGGTGCCCAACCGCGACTTCTTTGAGCGGCTGCGGGCGCTCACGCCCGACCTGCCACTCGAACAAGATGAAGCTGGCAGACCTGTCCTGGCTCCGGCACGCACCTATGAGGCAAAACGCAATAACGTCGAAAACCCGCCGCTCTATGCCATCTTCCCCTTCCGCTTGTTTGGGCTGGGAAAGCCCGATTTGAAGTTCATAAAGGACACGTTCTGGCACTGTATGAAGGTATCCAATGGATACCAACCCCAAAAATTAGGCGTTGCGCCTGGAGCGCCGGGCTATTCCGGCTGGCAGTACACCGGGATGGTCGCCGCGCAACTGGGTCTGGCAGACATAGCAGCGGAAATCCTGGCGAACAACTGCGCCCTGAACAACCCGGGCACACGCTTCCCGGCCATGTGGGGACCGGTCTATGATGCCGTCCCGGATGTCGATCATGGCGCAAACATCCTGACGACACTGCAGTTGATGCTGTTCCAGGTGGAGGGTGATCAGATTCGGATCCTGCCCGCCTGGCCGAAGGATTGGAATGTGAGCTTTAAATTCTTTGCGAAGAGGAACGTCTCTATTGAGTGCGTTTACCGCTATGGTAAGATTGAAAAAATCGTGGTGAATCCTAAGGAAGATTTACACAATATCATTTTTCCAGCCGAAGATTAATCTGGAAAAAGGGAGGGGTAAATGACGGGCCATGGAAAAATCGACCAATTCGCAATTCTGGTGGGGGGAGGACCGGCTCCAGGGATAAACAGTGTCATCCATGCCGTGACCGAGGAAGCCAACCGCAATCACCGCAAAGTAATTGGCATTTACGATGGCTTCAAGCACCTGATGGAAGGCAAGCTGGTGGGTGTCCCCCTCTCACGCGATAATGTGGGCTATATCTACATGGATGGCGGTTCATTCCTGCACTCGGCGCGGGCAAACCCTACCAAATCCTCGGAATACTTGCGCCGGTGTGTCTCCACCCTCCACGATGCAGGCATTAATGCCTTAATCTCGATCGGGGGTGATGACACCGCTTATTCGGCCTCGAAAGTCTCTCAATACGCCCAGGAAGTGATGGGGGTTGACCTGCGCTCCGTGCATGTGCCCAAAACGATTGATAATGATTTGCCACTGCCTGGAGGGATTCCGACCTTTGGATTTGAAACCGCCCGTGAAGTTGGTACGCGCCTGGTGATGAATCTCAAGCGCGATTCAGCCACCATGCAGCACTGGTTCCTGGTTCTGAGCATGGGCCGAAACTCGGGCCACCTGGCTCTGGGTATCGGGCAAAGCGCCACCGCGACCATCACCCTGATCCCTGAACAGTGGTCCGGAAAGAAGATCCGGCTGAGCGAGGTGGTGGATACCCTGGTCACGACGATGTTAATCCGTTTGACCGAAGGAAAACCTTACGGGGTGGCTGTACTGGCAGAAGGTCTTTTAGAGAACCTGGCGATCGAAGATCTCAACTTGATCGAACACGTCAGCCGCGACGATCATGGGCATATCCGGCTGCCGGATGTGAATTTCCTCGATATCTTAAAAATGGAGATCGACAAGGAGTTAGCCAGCTTCGGAATCCGCCTAAAAATCGTCAAACATGTCCTGGGATATGAGCTGCGGTGTGCGCCGCCCTGCGCGCTGGATATCGAGTATACCCGGCTGCTCGGGGGAGCCGCTGTAAACTTCCTGCTGAATGGTGGGACAAACGCAATCATCACCATTCAACAAGGTCAGATGGTGCCGCTTCTGTACCAGGATATGCTCAACCCGGAAACCGGCAGGACCGAAGTGCGCATGGTCAACCGGGACTCTTACCTGTACAAAACTGCCTATCAGTTTATGACCCGCTTGAAGCCCGAACACGCGGGGGATCCAATATTGTTCCAAAGACTGGCAGAACTGACCCAGATGACGCCCGATCATTTTCGAGAAAGATATGCTTATCTCATGGAAGGTTGATCGTGAAGCGATCATAGATGTCCAGGGGTGGCAATTTACGCCGGAAAGGTGGATCGTTTAATGTCAACCAAGCAGCATGGTGAAAGAATGAAATCTACTTTTCTTGGGTTTCCACAGCGCAATCCGGACCTTGATCCCTTGCCAGGCTTCAAAACGCCTCCCCAAGGGTACGGCGAGGTCGCTTTTTACTGGTGGATGGGCGACCCGCTCGACCGGGAGCGCCTGCTCTGGCAGCTGGACCAGCTGGTCGGCAAGGGCATCATGGGACTGCAAATCAACTATGCCCACAGTGACCGGGGCGGGCTTTCGTGGGGATTGAGCTATCCCAGCCAACCGCCCTTGTTCAGCCAGGAGTGGTGGGAGCTCTTCGACTGGTTCGCCCATGAAGCCAACCAGCGCGGCATGGCGGTCAGCCTGAGCGACTATACCCTGGGCATTGGCCAGGGCTGGTACATCGATGAAACCATCGCCGATCACCCCGAACTGCGCGGGAGCGAGCTGCGCATGGTTTCCTACGAAATTCGTGGCGGGGAGCAGCGCTCTTTGCTCATACCACAGAGCGCCTTAAGTGTGATGGCATTCTGCCCCGGAACTGCGAGTAGCTCTCTCGAGAATGGCATTGACCTGCGCCCTGAAATCAACCAGGGAAATTTGACCTGGACCGCTCCTGCGACCCAACCGCTCTGGCAAATCGTGGTAGTATCGGCCGAAACCATCCCCCACTCGCTCGACCCTATGAACCCGGCCACGGGCAAAGAGGTGATCCAGCGCTTCTTTCAACGGTTTGAGGATCACCTGCCTAACCAGGGCGGAAAAGGTTTGAATTTTTTCTTCTCTGACGAATTGGAGTTTGGACTCAAAGGACGCATCTGGACAGCGCGATTCGCCGCGGAATTTCAAGCTCGCAAAGGCTATGACCTGATCCCCGAGCTGCCTGCATTATGGTTCGATCTTGGACCGCGCACGGCCAAAGTGCGCTTGGATTACAACGATGTGCGCGTGGCGCTCGCCGAAGCAGGCTACTTCCGGCCGGTTTACGAGTGGCATCAGCAGCGTGGCATGATTTACGGCTGTGATCACGGCGGGCGCGGGCTGCAAGTCGACGAGTTTGGCGATTACTTCCGCACGCAGAAGTGGAATCAGGGTCCAGGCTGCGATCAGCCCATGCTGCAGCACGATTTGATTAAGAACAAGGTGGCATCTTCCATTGCTCATCTGTATGAACGCCCGCGCGTCTGGTTGGAAGGCTTTCATTCCAGCGGCTGGGGCACATCTTCTGCAGACCTGACGCGCGCCACCCTGATCAACTTTGTGCAGGGGCAGAATCTGCTCTCGCTGCACGGCCTCTATTATTCCACCCATGGCGGTTGGTGGGAGTGGGCGCCGCCCTGCAATCATTTCCGCATGCCCTACTGGAAACATTTCAACGCCTACATGGACTGTGTCCAGCGCCTGAGTTACCTGCTCAGCCAGGGCGTCCACCGCTGTGATGTTGCGATCCTCTATCCGGTTGCTCCGATCGAAGCAGGCATGGACAGTGAGAGAGCCGTCCAGTTGAGTTTTCGGTTAGGTCAGGCGCTGTATAACCAGGGAATTGACTTTGATTTCATCGATTTCGAATCGCTGGAACGCAGTCAAATCGAAGAGAACGAATTGACCATCGCCGGTGAACGCTACCGGGCGCTGATCCTGCCCGCTATGAGCGCGGCGCGGTTCTCAACCGTTGAAAAGGCATTGCAGTTCAAGCAAGCAGACGGGCTGGTGCTCATGCCCGGCTCAGTCCCGACAGCCAGTGAGCGGATTGGCGGTAATGACCCGCTGTTAGACCAGATGATTCTTCAACTGACAGACGGATTCCCATGCGGAGAATCGCTCGACATCCCTGAGACTGTGAGGATCATCCGCCAATCTTTTCCTAGCGATTTTGGCGTAGTGGATCCCGTTTCGACCCATCATGAAGAACCGCTGTGCGTGATGCACCGCGTGATTGGGCAGAAGCATATCTACGCCGTCTATGGAACGGCCAAAGACAGCGCTTGCTTTTTCCGCGCAAAGGGCAGGATTGAGTTATGGGATCCCTGGACTGGAACAGTCAAACCGGTAACCGCGACTCGCATCGAAGACCATGGGACCGTGATCCGTATGCCCCTCGAAGCCAACGAGATCCAGATCATCGTTTTCAACCCTGGCGACGCAGATATCGAAGAGGACGAGCAGCCCCAAAAATCGCCTGATGAAATAATCTCGCTGGATGGCGATTGGGACTTCATTCTGGAACCCACCCTCGATAACACCTGGGGGGACTTTCGTCTGCCGCCATCCAAGAAGCTCCTCAGCGCGGAAATCCGGCGCTGCCGGTATGCCTTTGATCCGGAAGGTATCGGCGAGACAGACGGGTGGATGCAAAAAGACTGGGATGCATCGCGGTGGGAGCTGGTGACGCTGGGCTTTGAAGCACAGTTCTGGAAATTAGGACCTTTGCCTGATTCCCTAGACCTTTCCTACCTGGAAGAACAACTTGCCAAATTGACAGCCGTCCATCCTGAACAGCCGGTTTTGCTCGACGGAACGTCCTACTTCTGGCGCGCGTACCGCTTCTCATGGAACAAAGGGATCGAAGATGACCCCGGTCACCAGGGCTACCACGGCCTGAAAGAGGACATGCACGCGGAGTTCATCGCGTTAGGTCAGTTGAACGAAACGTACACATCCACCCACCGCATCCCAGAATTCGCTGGAAACCGCTACTACCTGTGGACCACCGTCATAGCCCCACAGCCAGGGCGTGCAAAGAGATGGAGTGGGGGCTTCCTTCCGGACCAGGTTTGGCTGAACGGAGTAACCGCTGCGACAGAAGGCACTCTTACGGTAAACCAGGGTGCGAACTCGCTGCTTCTGCGGTATACCGGCACCGGCAAGGGATTTTTCTTTATCGCCGATCCCGCCTTCATTCCTCCGCCTGAAAGCAGGGCGCTCCCGCTCCAGACCCGCTGGTCGGATGCCAACGGCAGGCTGCCCGGAATATTTCCTTTTGACCCAAACCCGTTCCCAGGGAATGCTGCGGGTTGGTACCGCTTCACCACCGCACCTGGTCTACGTGGCTTCTCATTTCAATCCTATGGCCCGGCACAAGCCTGGGTGGATGGTCAGCCAACTCGCCTTGAGAACGCAACCCCCAACCCGGCGCCAGGCGAGCTGATCCAGCACTGCGTAGTTCTGCCAGCCAGTATCCCCCACGGTGTGCAGGTGACTGTGCGGGTCCAGCACACGCCCGGCCTGTATAGCGGCGCAGGGATTGCCGATCCCATCCTTCTCGAATGCGCGCAAGGCAGGTTGGCAGCCGGCGATTGGTCGGCCTTTGATGGATTGAGCTGTTACTCCGGTGGCGCCCGGTACCGGCAGGAAATCTGCTTAACAGCAAAACAGGCCGCAGCCCAGGCCATGCTGGCCTTAGGCGAGGTCGTGTCCTCGGCTGAGGTAATCGTCAACGGAAAATCCGCCGGGGTGCGCGTGGCTCCTGCCTGGAAGTTTGACCTCAGCGGCCTGCTGCATGCAGGGGAAAACCAGCTTGAAATTCTGGTGTTCAATACTCTGGCGAACCACTATCAGACCATCCCAACGCGCTACCGCGGATCCGTTCGTTCCGGTCTGCTGGGACCGGTGACGCTCGAATTTCGGTAATTTGTCTTATACGTCAGGAATTTGGCAGTCACCGGACATTTACCTCAAACTAGTATCGATGTAGTCCAACCTTTACCTGGGCATTTACTGGATTGTGTTTATTGCATGGATACTCTTGGACAGATCCCTTGCCCAATCTGAGATTCCTGCTCCATGAGGTCAACGGAAGGCCCGTTGAGACCCGAAGAAGCAATTATCCGTAAGGATGCGTTTACAACTGTGGCATGATTTGGATCACTTTTCACGTTTCCATGAATGTCTGCCTCTCCTTCGAAGCACCCCGATCCAATGAAGCGAAGAACTACGCCTGGGTATTATGAAATATGTACTTCAACGATAAAGGTACCACGCAATCTCATCACTAGACCGTCGCAAAACAAGGGGCGGGGACACCTCGTAAAGGGTGGCGTTCATGCCGCAAAAGGCGCGGAACGCAGGATAGGTCCACCTTTCTCTTCGGCCGCGATGTCCGCGGTGCTCAGCTAACTATTTCACCGGTATTCTCCTCATAGGATAAAGGCACGGCAACAGAGAAACTATGTTCTTCTCCCACCGGTTTTGCCGCAAGAAATAGAACCCTGGCCCGGCCATCTTCAACATACACCTTCGGCATCTCAAGCCGGTCAAATTTTTGGATTTCGCCATCCTGCCAGGTGATTTCAAAGGGCATCACCAGCGGGTTAGCAGCCAGCTGCCAATCCAGTCCATCTTGTGATTCAAAAAGCACCAATGCTGGCACATGCTCCGTGAACCCCTCGCCGTGATCCTTGGTGATGCACCAAAAACGCCCATCCTGATACCATTCCACCTGGTCGTCGATGGGAAAACCCGTGCGCGGGGCCTGGATAAACCGCACAGATTGGTCAATAAATGGTCCCAGGGGATCATCAGCCAGGGCAATGAAATGCTGGACACCGTTGCCATAATGACCGGGGCCTTCGATCACCGTTTTATAAACCAACATATATTTTCCATCCGGACGGCACATCACCGCAGGTTGAGCGGTCAAACGCTGCCTTCGCATCACATCGGCCAATGGGGTATTGAAGCGCTGCCAGGGTCCATATGGGCTCGAGGAAACAGCCACGCCCACACGCTGGTTGTTACGGTTCTCCCACCATTGCGGATCATCCATGGATGGAAGATGGTTGGGATCTGCGCTCTGCCAGTATCCGCTGCCATGATTACCGGTATAGTACAAATAGTAAAGGCCGCCTTCCTTTAATATGTGCGGGTTGTGGGTCACATCACCATCCCAATAAGGAAAACCCCGGGCAGGTAGCGCAACATCGCTAAACTCGTACGGGCCTAACACGTCCCTGGCGACGGCGTGCGCCACTTCGGAATCGGTGACCCAGGCATGGTGACCGCGCTTCGCCAGCCAGCGCGAGAAAAACATGTGATAAAGCCCATCCTCGCCGCGCACGGCGCCGTTGCACCATATCATATGCTCCGGCAGCTTAAAAATATGCCGCGGCATGGGACGAGGGATTAAATGGGCGAAATTCAACGGTGTATTCAGAACAGAGACCATCTGATGATCCTTTTAACCGGAGATTGCCCTGCCCTGGATGAAGAAGCGTTGAAACAGTCGGGATAGCTTGTTCAGCCTCGAAGTTGATCCAACAACCAATTGATCCGGCGAGGGATCCAGGTATCCAGAACAGGCCAGGGAACCAGCATGCCGGGTGTGATATGAAACGAACGGTTGAACTGCATTGCTGGCGAGAAGGCTTTTTCGCGCAGCCATGCAGCAGCAAGTTTATCGGTTTCATTTGTTTTCGGTATTTGGCGTGCATATTCTTTTTTGACCAGCACCCCATCACGCCCTGCCTGGGGTGCGGTTTCGGCGAAAACCAGGTCGCGGAAGATCGCGAACCAATGGGGGGTTGGTGAAAAGGCGTGCTTCCCCGGCTGTGAAAAGATGACCGGATGCGTGTCTTCCATCGGGATCGTGCCGTTTTCAAGCAACATGGATGCATACCCGCCGTGCGAGCTAGCCTCCACAAAAACCGGCTGCTGCTCAACACTTAAGTAAACCCAGGCATGTTCGAGTTCGTAAAGATGCCCAATATCCCAATCCCACCAGATAGCATATTCGATGGCAGTATCCCACGCTGGACGCCAATCGCGCCGGATTCGGCGCGAAAATGACGGGGATTGTTCCTCACGGTGAAAGAGGGTGTAGCCCACCACCAGTGGAAAAAAGGGCTCCGCGTCATCAAATTGGATCACAGGCGAAAATCGGGCCACAAGTTCTAACTCTTTAGAATTTCCTGTGCGGTTTGGAATCTTGCTTCCATCCACTTCGACGGCAAGCGCCGTTATCAGGTCAAACAATTCCTGGGCTGTGGAAACGGTATGCCGGGGAGATTCGTCGCGGTTATCTGGAATGGTGCGTCGGCGTTCATTGGCGTGAAAAAAAACGGAACGGAGTCCTAAGCGGTTCGCTCCCAGAATGTCGCGTTCGAGATTGTTGCCAACCATTAATACGTTGGGATAATCCGCTTCATCGATCCCCATCCTTTGGAGTGCGTGAAGGAATATGGCGGCGTGGGGTTTTTCGACGCCCACCTCTTCGGAAATTGCCAGACATTCGAATAGATCAAGCAGGCCATGCTGGCGGAGCACATTCGGCGGTGTGTTGGGGCGCGAATCGGCCACCAATGCCAGGCGATAGCCCTGGTCGTGCAATTGATGCAGGACTGCGGCCATGCCACCGAAAAGTTCGGCCGAAAAAGTGGTGCCTTCCGCATCCTTCTGCTCGGTGGCCTCATCCATGATCGTATCACCGAGATCGAAGAAAATGGCAGCGATATTTTTCGTCAAAATTCACCTCGGATGTTCCCGTGTATGGCTGGCTTGTTCGCTAGGTTTAAAGAGGCTTAGCTCAGTCAAACTGACTGGTTACGAAAAATCATCCAAAACGTAACCGATGAAAATTAGCCAACTGAAAAACGTGACCAGTCCAATCACTGGTTACGTTTTTTGTAACCAGTCGCGTAACCAGTCATGACTGAGCTAACCCTCTCTTAATACCCTTGCGGAGAGCGTTGCAGAATAGAGCGTAACAAAGTGGGTGTTTTGTGAGAAGATTGAGTTTACAGAAACAACTTCAAGAACAAAACACCCATGACAATTTTAACCCAACTTCTCCCGATTCTGATAGCGCTTTTTGCGTCGAACACAATCACAGCCAATGCGTTCCTGAACCAACTAATCGGGGAGAGTTTGTACGCCGATCTGTTGAGGCGCTGTCACAATCATTTGCTGGTCAAACTGGCCAACGAGCTGGACTTTGGCCCAATCGAAACGGCTTGCGCCAGCTATCGCCACGCAAACGGACCCGGCACACAGAACTATTACCCGGTAGCGGTGCTGGTTTTGCCAGGCGTTGGCAAAGGCATTCCCGGATGCAATCCAAATCCGGTTAGTGCAAGACAATCTCAATACGCATGATACCAGCGCCTTTTATGAAAACCTTCCGGCAGACGAAGCCCAGGCGTTGGCCGAACGCTTCGAATTCTATTTCACACCCAAGTCAGCCAGTTGGCTCAATATGATCGAAATTGAATTCTCGGCGCTTTCTCGATTATGTTTGGCTCGCCGGATTTCAACCTTGGAGCTTCTTGAGCGCGAAGTTCTCACCCTGGTGGCCGAACGCAAAGCTCAGGCCATCAAGATTACCTGGCAATTTTCTGTCCAGTCGGCTCGCTCCAAGCTCAATTCTCACTATGTTAAGGTTCAGCCGGACAACTTGAAATTCAAGGAAATTAAATTTACGGTGGTGTGCAAGCAAAAGGTGTCAGGGAAATGGAAAAGAAAAGGAGCCTAAGGTAGGATAGGTTTACCAGGACCAAACTACCGGAGGCTCAGCATGAAATATAGCATGGAAAGCATGAGAAAGATCAGTAGAGAGTATGCCGAAATGATCAAAGCAGCGTTGAAGGAAGAAAGGCGAACGGTTGGGATAGCAGAGATCGAACAAGGGATGAGAGAGGGGCTGAGACAGATCGGGCAAGCGAGCTTAGAGCAAGTCGTAACTGGATTGGAAACGACGCTAGCAGGAGAGATTGCGTGCCAGTGTGGAGGAAAACTGAAGTACCAGCGCAAACGGGAAGCACAGGTGATCAGCGTATTTGGAAAAGTGATATATGAGCGGGCGTACTACGCAGGATGCCAATGTGGGGAGGGGAAAGCGCCGCTGGATGAGGAGCTAGGGCTGGAACCAGGCGGGACGACGGCGGGATTGGGGGAGTTAGTAGCGCAAGCGGGGATCGGGTTTTCATATGAACAAAGTGCGAAATGGCTGGAAAGGTATTTGCTGTTCGACGTAGCCGCGAACACGATCCGGAGTGAGACGGAGCGGATGGGTGAAATACAAGCCGAAATCGAAACGAATTGGATCAAGAGCAGCCAGGAAGTAAGCGAACTGCAAGAACGTGAGAGGCAACCGGGGGTGATCCCAACCCGATTGTACGGATCGATGGATGCAGCCAAAGTGCGGATTAAGCCGCGACCCAAGAAAGGGAGATGAAAGAAGCACACGAGGATTGGCGGGATATGAAGGTGTTATGTTGGTATGAAGTTGAGGCGGTGTCGCCCGCACAACAGAGCGTGCGCCAGCGAAAAAAGGTGGAGCGCGAGCAGCCTGCGTTGCGGGCGAAAAATATGCGCTATTTTTGTGACATCGAGACTGCGCAGGAATTTGGAAAACTGGTGTGGGCGACAGGCTTGCGCTTGAATGCGCATCGGAGCCCAGAACTGGTCTTTCTGGGGGATGGAGCGGTCTGGATTTGGAACTTGGTGGAACAATACTATCCGCAAGCCGTCCAAATCTTGGATTGGTTCCACGCTGAGGAGCATTTGAAATAGCTCGCCGAGGCGGCTTTTTCAGACCTGACAAAGCGAGCCGCCTGGCTGGAGCCAGTTACGCAATCACTCTGGGACCGACGGGTCGAAGAGGTGATCGCTGCCTGCCGTCTACTCCCAAATGATTGCCCGAAGGCTGAGCAAAC
>Ga0172369_10009393_pt1 | contig 10836 bp, 10 predicted proteins | sample LakKiv25m_FD_114539 | JGI IMG/M metagenome (GOLD analysis project Ga0172369, IMG submission 114539) | Freshwater microbial communities from Kabuno Bay, South-Kivu, Congo - kab_022012_11.25m | ecosystem: Environmental > Aquatic > Freshwater > Lake | place: Democratic Republic of the Congo...
GCCTTCATGGCGGGCTGCACGACACCAACGATGGAATATCGCCACGTCTATCTCGCGGCCACGGCCACGGTATTCCATTACGTCGACCCGGGCGAGGCCACCGTCCAATTGATGGAAAAGGATCTCGATACCCTCGAAACGTTTTCGGTCTATCTTTACGAACCGGTTGAGGGCGTTACCTTCGACTCGACGCAGTTCTTCACTTACCTCGGCGACCATGTTCTCTATCGGCACCAAGACACCCTTGAATTGTATACGCGCGAGAAAAGCGATATCCCGGGTAAGATCACGCAGTATTACATCGACAAGCAAGCTTTTGAAAGCGGCCAATAGTAATCACTAAGCGCTTTATAAATTTCTATAGCCGATTTTCAATAAACAGGAACATCAAAGGGGAATGATCGTCAACCCCCTTTTTTGGTGAAATCGGCGTAATGGCAACCGTCAGTTGCGAAAAACGCCCGTTTTGAAAAGCAGAGTTGGTGGCCGCAACCGCGGGGTGTCCCCTAAGATATGGGTGGTCGAAAAGGAGCGACCCCCCATGAATACCGAAATCGAATTAAGCATCATCCATTCATTCGACAGACAAAGCTGGTGGCCCACCCCGGAATACACGCCGGATGCCAATTGCAGCCGCCAAGGAAAAGAAGATTATGAACGTTGAAATCGCCAACAGGTTGTATGAATTAAGAAAGAAAAACGACCTCTCACAAGAAGAACTGGCTGAAAAACTGCATCTCACGAGACAGGCGGTCAGCAAATGGGAACGGGCCGAATCGGCGCCCGATACCGACACCGTCATCTGCCTGGCCAAGATCTATGGCGTCTCGCTGGACGAACTGCTGAGAACATCGGAAAAACCGGAAGACATCATCAATGACGCGACCGATGAAAGGCAATCGTTCGAAACCAAGGAAAAAGAAGATCAAAAAGAGACTAAGACAAGGAAGACCAAAAGTTACGTCCATATCGGACAAGACGGCATCCATGTCATCGACGATGGCGACGAGGTCCATATCTCGGGCGCCGGCGTCCACGTCGTCGACGGCGACAAACGGTTCGACTTCGGACCGGAAGGCGTCCACTGCGGCAACATCAAGATCGAACGGAAATACCATAATCTCAAACAAGTGGTAACCGGACTGACGGCCTTGTTGGCGACGATCGCCTACATCCTGATGGGTTCGTTCCTCGGATTGTGGCATCCCGGATGGATCATCTTCCTGGCCATTCCGGTCGTCGAATCGATCATCTCGGTCATCGTCTACCGCCGCGTCACCAAACTTGCCTATCCCATCATCGTCGTCATCGCCTATCTGCTGATCGGATTTCTACTCGGCGGATGGCACCCATGGTGGGTCCTATTCCTAACCATACCCGTCTTCTACATGACGTTCAGCCCACTTGAAAGACTATGGCTGAAAGACAAGACCATCAACATCGATGGTTTCACCATCAGACTAGACGAAGTGGGAATCCACAAAGACGACGACAAAGACGAAGACGAATAGAAACCAAACATATGGGAAATATCCGTCTGAGCGGACCTCCGAAAAGATAAACGGGGGTCCGCTTTTGTTATCCATGGATTGTGCCTTTTGCGGCGACGGACGCTATCTATTTTGGCTCAAACGATGTCCCCGTAATGACTAAATGTTTATCGAAAACCTATTTAATGCTAAAATTCAAACGTGCCCATGGTTAATCTTGCCGCTTCACAGGATCTGATACTCTTCATAACCATCGCGGGATTTTTAACCGCGGTCGTCCTTATTTTCGCCATCGCGACCCAAATGTTCTATCGGGTGCAGAAGAAACCGATATCGCCGCTTTATGTCAATGTTCACAACACTAACGCGTTTGAACTAGAAGTGCACCGGCGCTTGAAAAAGATCTTTGGTTCCAATCGCCTGTTTCTCAACTACATGTTCGGAGAAGGCGATTCGTCGTGCCAGATCGATCATATTGCCATATCGAACAAAGCCATCTTCGTGCTTGAGTCGAAGGATTATAAAGGCGTCATCAAGGGCGACACCAACGAACTCAATTGGGTGCAACAACTCAATTATGTCAAACAGACGCCTTCGAAATACGTCTCATATTCCAAATATGGCCGGCCATACCGAAGAACTTATTTGAAAGAAATGACGGACAAGCATGCTTTTTATAACCCGGTCAAGCAGAACGCCGGCCATATCGCGATGCTGAAGACCAAGCTTGACATCGCCAACGTTCCGATCGTGAACATCGTCGTCTTTTCCGACCGGGCGTCATTATTGATCAAGCGAAACAACGAAGAAGACATGTTCGTCGTCAAGGCCGATCGGCTTATGCCGATCATCAATCGTTATTTGGATACGCATGAAAAGGTCCTCGACGAAAGGGGACTCAATTATTTGGAAGGGTTGCTATTGTGCCTGAACACGAATTCGGACGAAAATCAGCAAAGACACGTCGAGCGCCTTCAAACCAACCATAACCATAAATGATTTTTCTTGAATAGGAAGTAAGCGCCGACGCCGATTGACCCCGCGGAGGTTGGCATTGTCACGTGATAATCGCTAGAATATTCATAATGACCTATCGGAGGGAAATATGAATTCGCAATATTACATGGATTTGGAACACGAGTACGGCGCCCATAACTACCACCCGCTCCCGATCGTCATCAGCAGGGCCAAAGGCGTTTACGTCTATGATCCCGAAGGCAAACGGTATCTCGACTGTCTGTCGGCCTATTCCGCGGTAAACCACGGCCATCGCCATCCGAAGATCATCAAAGCGCTGATCGAACAGACGAAGAAACTGACGCTGACATCACGGGCTTTCTATAACGACAAGCTCGGCGAATTCCTCAAGAAACTGACGGAAACCGCCGGTTTCGAGATGGCGCTGCCGATGAACACGGGAGCCGAAGCCGTTGAAACGGCCATCAAATTGGCACGTCGTTACGGATACATGAAACGTGCTATTCCCGAAGGGAAAGCCGAGATCATCGTCGCCGCGAACAACTTCCACGGCCGCACGACGACGATCATCAGCATGTCGACCGACCCGAGCGCCCGCGACTATTATGGTCCGTACACACCCGGTTTCGTCGTCATTCCTTTCAATGACGCCGAGGCGCTTGAAAAGGCGATTACCCCGAACACGGTAGCCTTCCTGGTCGAGCCGATCCAAGGCGAAGCCGGAGTCCTCGTCCCTGCCGAGGGATATCTTAAAAAAATCCGGAAGATCACTTCCGACCATAACGTTTTGCTGATGCTCGACGAGATCCAGACCGGGTTCGGCCGCACCGGCAAATTGTTTTGCTACATGCATGAGGACATCCGCCCCGACGTTCTCATCGTCGGCAAAGCCTTAGGCGGCGGGCTCTTGCCCGTTTCCGCGATCCTTGCCGACAAGAAATACATGGAAGTGTTCGAACCGGGAACGCATGGAAGCACTTTCGGCGGCAATCCGTTGGCCTGCGCCGTCGGCATGGCGGCCATCGACGTCCTTTTGGAAGAACACCTTCCCGAACGGAGCGCCGAGCTCGGCGCCTATTTCAAAGGCGAACTTATGAAGATACGAAGCAAGCTCATCAAGGAAGTCAGGGGCAAAGGGCTTTTGATTGCCATCACCCTGACCAAGAAGGCCAGACCATATACCGAAGCCTTAAAGGAACGGGGAATCCTTGCCAAGGAAACCCATGAGGACACGATCAGGTTTGCCCCGCCGCTCGTGATCACCAAACGCCAAATCAACGGCGCCCTCCGCATCATCAAAGCCATCCTTAAAAAGGAGATTGCATGAACTATCACGATAAGAGCCTGTTGACATGGCTCGACTATACCGAAAAGGATTTTTCCTATTTTCTCGATCTTTCGGCCAAACTGAAAGATGAAAAGCGGAAAGGAATCCCGCATCGGAAGCTCGAAGGCAAAAACATCGCCCTGCTGTTCCAAAAGGATTCGACGCGAACCCGTTCGGCCTTCGAAGTGGCAGCTTTCGATTTGGGGATGAACGTCACCTACATCGGCTCCAGCGGTTCCCAGATGGGAATCAAGGAATCGATCAAGGACACGGCGCGCGTGCTCGGTCGCATGTATGACGGGATCGAGTTCCGCGGATATCGCCACGAAGACGCCAAACTCTTGGCGGAGCACGCCGGCGTTCCCGTTTGGAATGGGCTGACTGACAAGTTCCATCCGACGCAGGTGTTAGCCGACTTCCTGACGATCCGGGAACATTTTGGAAAACTTAAGGGTATCAAACTCGTCTATGCCGGCGACGCCCACAACAATGTCGCCAACAGCCTGCTAGTTGGCTCAGCCTTGATGGGACTCCATTTCGTCGCCTTGGCTCCTCATGACCTATGGCCCGACGGAGAACTAACGGAAACATGCCGGGCTATCGCCAAGAAGTCAGGGGCGACGATCGAGTACATGGAAGACCACGACAAGGGATTAAGTGATGCCGACGTCATCTATACCGACGTCTGGGTCTCGATGGGCGAACCGAAAGACATCTGGGCTAAGCGCATCGAACTGCTCCATAAATACCAGGTCAACCAAGCAATGATGGAAAAAGCCGGCAAAAAGGCCATCTTTTTGCACTGCCTCCCCTCATTTCATGGATTGGATACCGACATCGGACGGCAGGTCGCCGAGCAATTCGGAAAACAGTATCCGATGCTCGCCCATGGCGAACTCGAGGTGACCGACGAGGTATTCGAGTCTACAAGAAGCCTTGTCTTCGACCAAGCCGAAAACCGCATGCATACGATCAAGGCCATCATGCTGGCGACTTTAAGCGACTAATCCAACGATTCGGTAATCGTTTGTCCTTGCATGAATAGGAGCAAATGGTCGGGACCGCCCGCCTTGGCGTCGGTTCCGCTCATTTTGAAACCGCCGAACGGCTGGTAGCCGACGACGGCGCCCGTGCACTTGCGGTTGATATAAAGATTTCCAACATAGAAGTTGTCTTTGACATAGGCGATTTCGTCTTTGTCGGTTGATAGGAAGCCGCCTGTAAGGCCATAGTCGGTGTCATTGGCGATGGCCACGCCTTCCTCGATCGTCTTATATGAGGTGACGGCGAGGACGGGTCCGAAAATTTCTTCCTGCATAAGGCGGGCTTTCGGATCAAGATCGTAAAATACCGTCGGCGAGATGAAGTAACCGATCGAATCGTCATAGGTGCCTCCGACGAGTAATTTACCTTCCTTCTTCCCGATTTCGACATATTCGACAATACTGTTGAACGCCCCTTGATCGTTGACGGCGCCCATGTAGACATCGGCTTGCTGGGTGTCGCCGACTTTCAAAGCCGAAACTTGTTTTTTAAGTTCCTTCAGGAATTCGTCATAGATGCCGACGTCGACGATGGCGCGTGAGCAGGCCGAACATTTCTGGCCGCTGTAGCCAAATGCCGATTGAAGCACGATCTTAGCGGCTTTCTTGGCGTCGTAGTGGCGGCTGACGACCATCGCGTCTTTGCCCCCCATCTCGGCCATGACGCGCTTGATGACGATGCGTTTCGGGTCGATCTTGCCGGCCGCTTCGACCATGTCGAGCCCGACTTCGCGCGACCCGGTGAAGTTGATGAAGGCGATGTCCGGATGTTTGACGATATAAGAACCGAAAACGCGGCCGGAACCCGGGCAAAGATTGAAGACGCCATAAGGCAGACCGGCCGCTTCCATGACTTTATAGAAGTAATGGGCAATGATGGGGGTTGTCGACGCCGGTTTCACGATGACGGTGTTTCCGGCGGCGATGGCCGCGGAGGTCATACCTGTGAGGATTGCCAACGGGAAATTCCAGGGCGAGATGATGGCCCCGATTCCAAGCGGGATGTATTTGAAATGGTTGATTTCGTGGCCGGGACGGCTGAACACAAGTTCGTGCTTTTTGTCGACGTCGAGTATTTGGAGACCGTAATAATTGAGAAAGTCGATCGCTTCGGCGACGTCGGCGTCGGCTTCGACGCGCGACTTGCCGGCTTCCATGGTCATCAATGCCGACAGCAGGAATTTCTGCCGTTTCATGATGCGGGAGGCCTTGATCAGGATCTTCGACCGTTCTTTGGCCGGGGTTCGCGACCAGGTTTTAAGTGCTTCCTTCGCGGTCTCGATGGCAATGTCGGCCTCCGGGATTCCCGCGAGGTAAACGCGTCCGACGACTTCGACTTTCCGGTTCGGGTTGATCGAGTCGATTAGCGATTTCGTTTTTATCTGTTTGTCGCCGATGCGCAGCGGGTAGCGTTTGCCCATCCGGCGATGGATCTTCTCGAGCGCCAGTTGGTACTGTTCTTCGACTTTGGGATCGGCGAAGTTGCTTAAAGGCTCTGATCGATGGCGTTTGATCGACATATGTGTAAACCTCCTGGTTTGTCTGCTTTTATTATTCTAAATGAAAAAGGGGAAAATGCCAATTCGGTAGTGGCAATCGATATAATGAAGATGACGAACGACTTCCTTTTTCTAGATTCGCATGATTAAAGGCAACCATCTCACAATCGAACACATCCAATCAGGTCGACGTCTGATCGACGACCTTTCTTTCATCGTCAACGATGGCGAGAAAGCCGCCGTCATCGGCGAGGAAGGCAACGGCAAGAGCCTCTTGCTCAAGACGTTGTTTGGACGGCTTCCGGAAGGTTTTTCATATTCGGGCGTCATCGAGATCAATGGCAGGATCGGATATCTCGAGCAGAATCCCAAAGAGATATGGGGCGACGCCAATGTCCTCGATTTCTTCCTGTTGGACGATCCTTCGGGTACAGTTGATCCGCATGAATACAATCGGTTGGAAACGCTTGTTTCATATCTGGCCAAGGTATCGTTTCCGCCACATTCATGGGATGAAAAGAAAACCATCGGCGAATTCTCCGGCGGCGAAGTCGTCAAGCTGTGCCTGGCGAAACTCTTGTTTTTGAATCCCGACGTCTATCTCCTCGATGAGCCGTCCAACGACTTGGACCTCCAAAGTCTTTTGTATCTCGAATCATTCCTTCAGGAACTTAAGACCCCAGTCATGTTCGTGTCCCACGACGAAAAGTTATTGGGCAACGTGGCAACGGGAATCATTCACCTGTCTTTATTGGAGAAACGCCAGAAGGCGGCGACTGTTTTCGAACGGCTGCCTTACGGAGAATACAAAACAAGACGGCTCCAGACGATGGATTCCAACCGCATGATCGCCCTCAAGCAGCGGAGCGACTACCAAAAGAAGATGGACCATTTCAACCAGATATTCCAAAAGGTAGCGTACCGCCAGGACCAGGCCGTCAGGAACCCGACCGAAGGCCGCCTCCTCAAAAAGAAGATGCATGCCCTCAAGTCGATGGAACGGCGCTACGAAAAAGAGAAAACGGAATTTGTGCCGATACCGGAAGAAGACGTGTTCTTGAAACTGTTTTTCGGATATGATACTTCCATTCCATCAAACAAGAAAATCATTGATTTCCACGGTCCGCTTCAAAGGAACGGGGATGTATTAATCGAAAAAATCGACCTCGAGGTCTACGGCCCCCGGAAACTCGCCGTCATCGGCGACAACGGCATCGGGAAATCGACGTTGATGAGCGTTTTATATCAGTTGCTTCTTAACCGCGAGGACATCCGCGTCGGGTATATTCCCCAGAACTTCGTTGATTTATTACCACTTGAGGAAACACCGATTGCGTTTTTGGCGCATACCGGTGATGTGCCCGAAGCTAATGAAAACCGCAGAATCCTCGGCTTCATGCGGTTCGTGTATGAGGAGATGGAACGGCCGATCGTCCATCTAAGCGGCGGCGCCAAGACGAAACTGATGTTTCTTAAACTCATCGTCGATAGATGCAATGTTCTCATACTCGACGAGCCGACCCGGAACCTTTCGCCGTTGAGCGCCCCCGGCATCTATGATCTTTTGAACTCGTTCCAAGGGGCTATCGTGTGCGTCACCCACGACCGCACCTTCATTGAAAACGTGTTTGACGACATCTTTTTACTCAGCCGCGCCGGATTACATGCGCAGTAACAAGCGGGCAAGCGGTATCAACTTTTTCGCTATGGTATAATGCGGCTATGAAGTTATGGACAAACGGCCATTTCCATTCGATGCGCGCGCCCCGGCATGCCCATTTCAACGTCTTGACCGATCAAGGACGGATCGTCGACGTTGACGTGAATGAAGCGGCATACCGAAATATCGAATGTCTCGACATGGACGGCCAACATGTCTACCCAGGTATGGTCGACGCCCACCTGCATCTTGTCGGTTACGGTCAGAAACTGGCGCGCGTCGACTTGTCGGCTTTGACAACGAAAAGCGACGTTATAGGACGTCTGTCCGCGTCGGACCCGAACGGGCCCTTTGTCGCCGAAGGGTACCGTGAATGCGGTGTAACCAAAGACGAGTTGGACCGCGTTTTCAAGGGCGGTCCAGCCCTTTTGATTCACAACGATTATCATTCGATTACCGCCAATTCGGCGGCCTTGGAAAAAGCCGGCATTCATTCGGAAAGCGGACGGCTGACCGAAGACGCGGCCAAAGCCGTGACGGCGGCGGTCATAATTTACGACAAGGAAACGATCAAGCGCTATTTCCGAACCAGTTTGGATGCCTTGTATGCCGTTGGCATCGTCGGCGGCCACAGCGACGATTTATTTTATTTCGGCGACCATGTCAAGACGCTGGAAGCCATACGAGAAGTATTGGTCGAGAAACCGTTTCGAACGCATTTGCTATTGCACCACCAGGTCTATGAGGACGTGCTTGCGGGAAAGCCCGGCGTGACAGCCGACCTCGAATTCGGGGCGGTGAAGCTTTTTTATGACGGTACCTTATCTTCGAACACGGCTTTGGTCAGCGTTCCTTACAAAGACGGCGGCTATGGTCAACGGATGTGGCCGCCCGAATCTTTCCGCGACCTTATGGCCAAAATCCGCGCCGCGAAGCTGCCCGTGGCCGTCCACGTCATCGGAGACCAAGGGCTCGACGAACTGGCCGATGTCCTGACCGCGTTCCCGCCCCTTTCGGGTAAACGCGACCGGATCATCCATGCTTCGTTGGCGCGGGAAAAGACGCTCGAAAAACTCGGCCGCCTGGCGGTCATCTTGGATATCCAACCCCTTTTCCTCACCAGTGACATGCCGTTCATGAATAAGTGGTTTCATCGAAAACCGGAATTGCTTTTCGCTTGGAAAACATATAAAAAACATAATCTCGTTCTGCTTGGCAGTTCCGACGCCCCGGTCGAAGATCCCAATCCGCTGTTGGGAATTCACGCCTTGGTGACGCGGAGAAATCGTAAAGACGATCAAGTTTATACGGAAAATGAACGCCTTGACAGGTTTGAGGCGCTCAAGATGTATACGACGAATCATGCCGTGATCAGCCGCGACCCGAATTCACGCGGCTATGTCGGCGCCGGCTATTTGGCCGATTTCACCGTCTATCCCGAGGATTTATTGAAAATAAGCGAGCAAAGGCTGCTGACGTTGAAACCGTCGCTGACAGTCATCGGAGAAAAAATCGTCTACGCGGCAGCGACATTCAAGGTTTTACCGTAACGCCCGGATTCCATTTTCCAGCGAAACAAGCAAATGGGCGAAGACATCGTCGACGGCGATGTCTTTTTTCGTTTCGAGGACTAAAGAAGTCGCTTGAAGACCTTCGGAAAACGCTGTTTGTCGGACATTCAACCCAATCCCGATGACAAGGTAATCGTAGTGACCATCGGTCTGCTTGGTCTCAATGAGGATACCGGCAATTTTATAGGCGCCGACATAGACGTCGTTGGGGGCCTTGATCTGTCCTTGGATTCCATAATGGCTCAATAATTCGATCAAGGACGTCAGGACGCATTTTTCATATAAAAGGACAGTCGGTCCGCTTAAAGCGGTCTTGATCAAAAGCGAACAAAGAAGATTCTGGTTAGGCAAGCTTTCCCATGTTCGCCGGAATTGGCCGCGTCCGGCCGTTTGGTAATCAGCCCGCACGATCGTAAAATCGGATAGATTACCATGATTTTCCTTAAGATAATCGTTCGTTGACGGGAGCGTATCTATCCGGACAAGGTGGAACATCGTCTATGAGCCGAACGCGAACGAGCATTGGGCTTCGCAGGCGATCTGTTCGCCGACATAAGCCCGGAATTTGCCCGTTCCGTAGATGTTGCGGATTTTGATGATGTCCACTTCGAGCCGGAGGATATCGCCTGGGACGACCTTGCGTCGGAACTTGGCGTTGTCGATTCCGGCGAAATAGGCAACCTTGCCTTTGAATTGCTCGGCCGTCAGCACGCACACGGCGCATACTTGGGCGAGCGCCTCGATGATGAGGACGCCCGGCATCACCGGCATGCCCGGAAAGTGGCCAGGCACCCAAAAGTCGTTTTCGGTAACGAGTTTGATTCCGACGGCGCGCTTGGTCGGCATCAGCTCGATGATACTGTCGATTAGCAAAAATGGATGTCGATGCGGGATGATCGCTTCGATTTCTTGTTTGGTCAGCATGGTCATACCTTCCTGAAAACAACGGCCGCGTTTTGCCCGCCGAAGCCCATGTTGATGTTCATGGACACCGTCACATTCCGTCTGGCCGCTTTGCCGAGCGTGTAGTCGAGGTCGCACTCGGCGTCGGTTTCCTTGGTGTTTATCGTCGGCGGGATCATGCCGTCGCGAAGCGCCAAGATGGCGACGATCGATTCGATCGCCCCGGTTGCCCCAAGCATGTGTCCGGTCATCGATTTCGTGGCCGAGATGCCGATTTCATAGGCATGCTTCCCGAAAGCTTGCTTGATAGCCCGGGTCTCGATGCGGTCATTGAGGACGGTCGAGGTCCCATGGGCATTGATGTA
>Ga0172369_10009399_pt1 | contig 10829 bp, 8 predicted proteins | sample LakKiv25m_FD_114539 | JGI IMG/M metagenome (GOLD analysis project Ga0172369, IMG submission 114539) | Freshwater microbial communities from Kabuno Bay, South-Kivu, Congo - kab_022012_11.25m | ecosystem: Environmental > Aquatic > Freshwater > Lake | place: Democratic Republic of the Congo...
GACCCGACTTCACCACCACGCCGCGCCGGCTCGTGCCCACGCCGGGATCGACCACGACGAGGTGTACGGTGCCGGGCGGGAACGTGCCCACGACGTCGCGCAGCAGCCATGCGGCCGCTATGGGATCCTGCGCGGGCACCTCGTGGTCGATGTCCACGATGGTCGCCTCGTTGCAGATGGACAGGATGACGCCTTTCATCTGCGCCACGTACGAGCCGTAGCCGAAGTCCGTCGTGAGGGTGATGATCGGCCGCATCGAATCGCTCCATTCCGCGGGGCATCGGAAGCCCGGGCGCATTAGAGCACAGCCGGAGCGGTGCGGCGCCCGCATTCGGCGGAGCCGGCGCCCGCCGCGGAGGCGCGCGCACGGCGGCACGTCCGGAGCCCGACGGCAGGCCGCCGGCGCTCCCCGGCGGCTGCACGGAAATGCTTGGTCGCGGGCCGGGCATGCGTTATCAGAAGGTGGGGCGGCAGTTCGGCGCCGACCCGCTCGACCTGCGGCACCCGCATTCATTGCGGGGCTGCATTCCTCCGGAGGATGCATGCGGATCGGAACGACCCTGTTTCTGTGCGGATTCGCACTGCTGGCCGCCGCGCCGGCGGGCGCCGCGGAGCGCGCCGGCGACGGCGCCACGGACTCGGGCGGGAAGACCGCCGCGCCCGGGACCGACCTCGACTTCGACTTCTTCGACAAGGCGCCGGCGCCCGTCGTCGACACTCCGAAGGTGGACGAGAGCGCTGTCCGACAGCGCCGCTTCCTCCTGAACCTGCACCAGGCGCTCGGCATGGCGCTGTCGTTCGGGACCCTGGGCAGCGTCGTCACCGGCCAGCTCAGCTACCTCGACAAGTACGGCGGCGACAACTCCAACCGCTATCGGTTCATCCACCAGGCATTCACGTACCCGACCCTCGGCATCGCCCTGCTCACGGCGACCGCGGCGTTCCTGGCGCCCGTGCCGTTCAAGAAGGAGGGCGGCTTCAGCCGCATGACGCTGCACAAGATCGGCATGTTCACCGCGTTCGCCGGTTGGGCCGCGCAGGCCGGCCTGGGCATCTACACGGCGACCCGCGAGGGATACGTGAACCAGCAGTCGTTCGCGAAAGCGCACCTGATCGTGGGGTACGTGACTCTCGCAGGGATGCTCCTGGGCGAGAGCGCAGTCATATTCTGACGCCATATCAGGCCGGCAGCTCCGGCCGGGGAGGTTCGATGCCGAAGACCGTCGTCGCCGCAGGACTGCTCTGCCTTCTGTCCGCCTCGGGCGCGGCCGCGCAGGACGCGAAGCCGGTGCTCTACTCCGTGCAGCCGGGCAAAGGACGCATGACGTACAAGATCGTGCACAAGCTGCACGAGGTCGTGGGCACCAGCACGAAGGCCGAGGTGAAGGTGGCCGTGTCCGCCGACGGACAGGCGAAAGTCATGGGCCGCGTGCCCGTCTCGACGTTCACCTCCGAAAGCGACAGCCGCGACGTCCACATGCGCGAGGTCGCGGAGGCGGACAAGTTCCCGCTGGCGCTGTTCAAGGGCGTCGCGCAGGTGACGCGTCCGGCCGGCACAGGGACCGTGAAGGCGGTGTTCAAAGGGGAACTCGACTTCCACGGTGTGAAGCACCCCATCGAAATCCCTGTGGAGGTCGCGTTCACCTCGCCCACGCGGGCCCACGTCACCACGAGCTTCGAGTTCAGTCTGGACGCGTATTCCGTCGAGCGCCCGGCACTGCTCTTCGTGAAGATCGACGACGCATGCCGGATGACGGGGGAATTCGACGTGGCGGTCGAGGGAAGCTGATATCGTCGGGACGCGCATCCGCGGGAGCGGAGGCCTCGTGCCGGCGGCCCGTTCGCTTTCGATTGCCTGCTATCTGTCGTCGCACGGCTGGGGCCATGTCGTGCGCTCGGTCGAGGTGCTGCGCCGCCTTCGCCGGGCGAGGCCCGACTGGCGGCTGACGATTGTGGCCGAAGCGCCGGCGTCGCTGCTGCGCCCGCTGGACGGGCCGGGCGTCGAGGTGCAGCGCCGGGCGATCGACTTCGGGCTGGTGCAGAGAACGCCGCTTCACATCGACCACGAGGCGACCGGGGCGAAGCTCGCACGTCTTCTGGCCGATCGTGAGTGCGTCGTCGCGTCGGAGGCGCGGTTCCTGTCGGGCTTCGACGGCGTGTACGCCGATGCGCCGTTCCTCGCGTTCGAGGCGGCCGCGCGCGCGGGGCTGCCGTCGGCCGGTCTCGGGAACTTCACGTGGGACTGGGTCTACGCGTACTACCATCGCGCTGGGGGCGGCGCGGTCTTCGGCGAGGCGGCGGAGACTGCGTGCGCCGCCCATGCGCTCTGCGGCATGTACCTGCAGCTTCCCGGCGGACCGGTCGCCGACTCGTTCCCGCGCGTGTACCCGATTCCACTCGCGTGTCGCACGGAGGCGCGCCCTCGCGACGAGGTGCGGATGGCACTCGGCATTCCCGAGGGCACACGCGTCTGGCTGGTTGGGCTCGCATCGCTGCAGCTCTCCCCCGCTGCGCGTGCGAAGCTGGAGTCCCTGCCCGACACGGTGCTGCTCGCCCCGGCGCCGCTGACGCTGGGGTTCGCGAATGCGCTGGAGCCCGAGCCCGATCGCTTCTCGTTCCCCGATCTGATGCGCGCCGCGGACGCTGTGGTGACCAAGCCGGGCTATGGCATCGTGAGCGACGCCGTCGCCGCGCGGGTGCCCGTCGTGTACACGGATCGCGGCGATTTCCCGGAGGTTCCGTATCTGGTCCGTCTCGTCGACGAAACGGTCGGCGGACGCTTCCTTCCCCGCGAGGCGTTCGAGCAGGGGCTCTGGGACGAGGCCGCGTCGGGGCTCGTCGCGCGGTCGTGCGACGTGCGCGTCGACGGGGCGGAGGTCGCCGCACAGTCGCTGGTGCGCTATTTCGAGACCGGCGAAACGGGACCCGCCGCCCCGCGGTAGACTTACCCGACTGCGGTGCCGGCCGCCGGAACCTCCGTGCGCGGCTCCTGCGGCGCGTCCCGCGTGCGAAGCACCCGCAAGTAGAGGTATGCGAGAGCGCCGCCACCCAGCAGCGTCAGCGCGGTTCCGAGCAAGGGCTCTCCGAGCAGCAGCTTGCCGAGGCCGAACATGCCTCCGAACACGAACACCAAGCATACCGCGCATTGCGCGAGCGTCGTTCCGGTGACGAGACCTCGCCCCGGCGCTGCGTTGGCGGCGACCGGACCCCAGAGCAGAGCGGGCGGCCGCACCTTCTCGTAGAAAGCGAGCAGCTTCGCCTCCGGCTCGGGGGCGGTCGAGAGTGCGATCGCGATTGTGACGACCGCGCACACACCGACGATGATCATCAGGCGCACCGCGGAGGGACCGGCTCCGTCGCCCGCGAACGCCGGGTGCAGGTTCAGGACGACGGTCGCACCCACGGACGCCGCGAGCGTGGCAAGCTCCGTGCGCGCGTTGACGCGCCACCAGAACCAGCGCAGCAGGCTCACGAGGCCCAGGCCGGCCATCAGTTCCATCTTGAATCGGTAGGCCGTCAGAATCGAGGGCAGCCACAGCGACACGGTGCCGGCAACCGCTGCGACGCCGATGCCGATGACCCGCGACGCCGCGACGTGATGCTCCGCGTCTTTGCCGCGCGCGAGAAAACGGCCGTACACGTCGTTGGAGAGGTACGACGAGCAGAGATTGAGGATGCCTTCGAACGTCGACATGAATGCGGAGAAGAATCCGGCGACCATGATGCCGCGCAGCCCGACGGGAAGCATCTCGCGGACCATGCGGACGTAGACCGATTCGTGATCGGACGCCATCGGGTAGAGGACCAGCGACACGAGTGCAACGAGGTACACGGGCCATGATCGGATGACCCACTGAACCGCAAGGTTCCAGACCCCGGAAAGCAGCGCCTGTCGCTCGTCGCGGCACGCGAGGAACCGCTGCGCCCGCTGCCCGCTGCCGTCGACGTAGGGCGTCGACCACCATTGGACGAAGAGATAGGCGACGATGGCGGCCATGGGCAGCCCGGAGCCGCCGATGCGCGGCAGGAAGTCCGCTGCGCTTCCGTGTCCAGCCGCGGCAAGCTGCCCGTGCAGCCCCTTGGCGCCGCCGACGTGCGACATCGCGATGAACGCGAGCACCACGGTTCCGAGCACGGCGACGACGAACTCGACGAGGTCCGTCACCACGACGCCCCAGAGGCCCGAAGTCACGCTGTAGAAGAGGGCGAAGAGCACGAGCACGAAGACCACCAGTCCGTCGGTCGGCACGGACAGGCCCGCGACGTGCGTGATCGGAGGCAGATCCAGAATCACCCGCACGACCTTCGTCATGGCGAGGATGATCCAGGAGAGAGTGATCAGCTCCAGGAGAGCGCCGCGGAAGAGCCCGACCGAGCCTCTCAGCAGCGCTGCCGTCTTTCCCGAGTAGCGCAGCTCCATGAAGTGCGCGTCGGTCACGACGCCGGTGCGCCGCCACAGGCGCGAGAAGAAGAACGCGACGCCCACGGCCGACACGACCGAGCCCCAGTAGAACCAGTTCCCGCCCATGCCGAACTCGCGCACCATGCGAGTGGTCTGCAGCGGCGTGTCGGCGGAGAAGCTCGTGGCGAGCATCGACGTGCCCGCCAGCCACCAGGGCAGCGACCGGCCGGCAACGAAGTAGTCCGAGGTCGTCCGGGTGCGGCGCCGTGCAGCCCATGCGCCCACGCACAGAAGGCCCGCCATGTAGACCGCGACGATCACCCAGTCGAGCGCAGGCATGGTCCCCCCCGGACGCAGGCGAGCGTTGCGGTGAACCCGGGGCGGACTCATAACCATTCCGTCGCCGCAGCCTCGGGCGGCCAGGGAGGCCCCATGAGCGTCCGCGACCTGCTCGCCGTGCAGGGCGAGGCCCGCGCCGCCGACTCGAAGACCGTGCGCCTGCACGCCTTCGACGTGCCTCCGGACACCGATGCGCTCGCGCTGCACTTCGAATTCGCGCCGAGGCAATCGACGGATCGGTCGCTCAACGACCCGCTCGTCGACCAGGCCGTCGCCGAGCACCTGCGGACGAGCTGCACACGCAATCGCCAGGCGCGCGCCGAAGCGCTTCGCAGCACTGTGGAGGGTTTCCGCCGGGCGATCCCCAACCTGCTCAACGTCGTCCTGGTCGATCCCCGCGGCGATTGGCGCGGCCGGTGGGATCAGAATCCCTCGAGCCGCGAGGAGGAACTCGTTCTCGGACGGGAGGAGGCTTCGCACGGCTTTCTGCCCGGCAATCTCGCGCCCGGCCGATGGGTCGCCGCCGTCGAGGTCCACGGCGTGTTCGGCGCTCCGGTGCACTACGAGCTGAGGGTCCGCACGGATGCGGGCATCGGGCGTGCGCGCAAGCCGACGCCGGGACGGACGTCGACCATCGTCGCGGCCGGCGGCTGGCTCGTCGGTGAAATGCACTCGCACACGCGACACAGCGACGGACGGTACGAGCTGGAGGAGCTGGTCGCGGCGGCGCAGCGCCTCGGCATGGATTTCCTCTGCCTCACTGATCACAACACGACGAGCGGTCTGCGCGAGCGCGCAGGCATGCGAATTCCGGTCGTGGCCGGATGCGAGTGGACGACCTTTCACGGACACCATCCGGTCTACGGTCCGCAGACGATCGTTCCCTGGCACGTCGAAGGGCAGGTGCGCCGGATCGAGGATGTTTCGGGGGCGATCCGCGACGCAGGCGGGCTGGCGTCCCTGGCGCATCCGTTCCGGATCGGGGACCCGCTCTGCACCGGCTGCCGCATGCGCGGCGACCTCGACCTCTCGTGCCTGGACATGATGGAGGTCTGGTATCGGCGCTGGGACGCCTCCGAAACGGACAACGAGGCGGCCTACTCGCTGTGGAACGAGGCGTGGCGACGAGGGCTGCGCATCACGGCGGTGGGAGCGCGCGATTGGCACGGAAAGGACCACGAACTGCCCCTGCCCGGCCCTGTGCCGCTGACGGCCGTGCGGGCGTCGGCGCGCACGGAGGAGGCGATTCTCGACGCGCTGCGGCGCGGCGAGGTGATGGTGACCGGCGGTCCGATGGCGGACGTCCGGCTCGTCGGTCGGCGCGAGTCGGCAGGCATCGGGGGCACGCTGCGCGAAGAGGCGGGCGCGACGATGGTGGTGTCGGTGGAGCGCGCGGAGAAAGGCGCGGAACTTCGCATTCTGCACAACGGCGAGTGCATCCGCACCGTCGCGTCGGATCGCGACGCCGCCTTCGAGTTCGAAGCCGCCGAACCCGGCTGGTATCGCGCGGAAATCTGGAAGGAGGGCCTGCCGCGGCTCCTGACGAATCACGTCGTGCGGGAGCGGTCGCGGTAGTGTCCCGTCGCCCGGCGGGCCGGGCGTTTGTCCGGCAGGCGACGGAACAGTGCGATGAATCGGCCCGTTCTACGGCAGGATTCGATCCGGTATGATGCCGGGCCGGAGCGCACGCGATGGCATCGACGGAATACGAAAGCCCGCTGCACCGGATGGTCCGGACGACGCCGACCGAGTTCTGGAACGACTCGTGCGATCCGGGAGAGCTCGCATACGCCGTCGAGCACGGCGCGACCGGTGCCACGACCAACCCGTCGATCGTGCTGGACGTGCTGCGGCGCGAGTGGCCGCTGTGGCGGGAGCGGATCGGTGCGCTCGCAAGGGAGAACCCCGAGGCCACCGAAGCGGACCTCGCCTGGCGCGTCGTGGAGGAAATGGCCGTGCGCGCGGCGGCTCTGCTGCGGCCGGAACACGCGCGCACGGGGGGACGGCGGGGGAGGGTGTCCATCCAGACGGACCCGATGCTGTACCGGAGCGCACCGGCTCTGCTGCAGCAAGCGCTGCGGTTCCACGGGCTCGCGCCCAACGCGCAGGTGAAGATACCCGCGACGAAGGCGGGCGTCGAGGCGATCGAGGAAGCCACGGCGAGCGGTGTCAGTGTCAATGCAACCGTTTCCTTCACGGTGTCCCAGGCGATCGCGGTGGCGGAGGCCGTCGAGCGCGGAGCCGCGCGTGCAGCCAATCCGGGCGCGCTTGCGCCGGTGTGTACGATCATGGTGGGCCGGCTCGAGGACTGGCTGCACGTCGTGTCCGAGCGCGATGGCATTGCTGCGGATCCGCGCTGCAACCCGCTCGCGGGCGTCGCCTGCTTCAAGAAGGCGCTGGAGCTCTACAAGGCCCGCGGTTACCGCACGACGCTGCTGGCGGCCGCCTATCGGCACCGGCTGCACTGGACGGAGCTGGTCGGCGGTGAAGTCATCCTCACCATGCCGTCCGCCTGGCAGAAGCGGTTCAATGCCTCCGAATGGGACGGACGAAGCCGCGTCGACGAGCCTGTTCCCGAGTCGGTCGTGACGGAGCTTCTCGCGAGGTTCCCCGACTTCCGCCGCGCATGGGAGGAGAGGGGCCTCGAGCCCGCAGATTTCGACGCCTTTCCCCCGACCCGGCGCACGCTGCGGACCTTTGCCAGGGCAGTGCAGGATCTCCAGTCGGCGGTTCGCGATGCCATGCTTCCGGATCCCGATCGGAGCGCGTCGTGAGCCTGCTCGTCCGGAATCCCGGAATCGGCGACGGCTACACGGCGTTGACGCGTGTCGGCGACGATGTCGGCTTTGACTTCGGAATTCTGCGGCTGTGTGCGGGAGAGACGATACGCGGGGATGGAAGTCTCGAACGCGCATGGGTTCTCCTGGACGGCGAGGCCCGGTTCGAATTCGACGGCCGGCGCGAGACGGGGGCACGGCGCTCGCTCTTCGACCAGGCTCCGGTCGTGCTGCACGCGCCCGCGGGTGCGAAGCCTCATATACATGCCGAACGCGACTGCGAATTCGCGGTCGTTGCCGCGGAGAATCCGCGGGCCTTTCCGATCAGGCTCTTCGACGCGGAATCGCTGCTCGAAACGGAGCAGCGGGATCGAGGGCTCTGGGACGACACGGCCCGTCGGGTGGTGCGCACGGTATTCGACTTTCGCAACCGGCCCGACGCGAGCCTCGTGCTTGGCGAGGTCGTGAATCTGCCGGGTCGCTGGTCGAGCTACCCTCCGCACCATCATGCACAGCCGGAAATCTACCACTATCGATTCACGCATCCGGACGGATACGGCCACGGGGAATCCGGCGAGCAGGTCTTCAGGGTGCGTCACGGAGACACGCTGAAAATCCTCGGCGGCGACCACTCGCAGGTGGCCGCGCCGGGGTACGGCATGTATTACCTGTGGATCGTGCGTCACTTGGCCGGCAATCCCTACCGGGGATTCGAATTCGCGCGCGAGCACCGATGGCTCAGGGAACCGGGGGCACGCATCTGGCGGCCGGAGGAAGCATGAAGACCGTGCGGCTGACGACGGCGCAGGCTCTCGTGCGATACATGAAGTGCCAGTACCTCGAGCGCGACGGCGTCGAGCGTCCCTTCTTCGGCGGGGTGCTGGGCATTCTGGGGCACGGCAATCTCGCGGGCGTCGGGCAGGCCCTGCAGGAGAACCCCGACGTGCGCTTCATTCCCTTCCGCAACGAGCAGGCCATGGTCCATGCCGCAGTGGCCTACGCACGCACCCGCGCGAGGCTCGGGACTCTGGCCTGCACGTCCTCCATCGGCCCCGGGGCGACCAACATGGTCACGGGCGCGGCGCTGGCGACGATCAACCGGCTGCCGGTGCTGCTGCTGCCGGGCGACCTGTTCGCGACCCGCAGGACCGCTCCGGTCTTGCAGCAGCTCGAATCCGAGCAGTCGCAGGATGTGTCCGTCAACGACTGCTTCCGCCCGGTATCGCGCTACTGGGATCGGATCAACCGCCCGGAACAGCTCGTCTGGAGCCTCCCCGAAGCGATGCGCGTTCTGACGTCTCCTTCGCAGACGGGCGCCGCGACGCTGGCGCTGCCGCAGGACGTGCAGGCGGAGGCGTTCGCCTTCCCGGCGGGGCTCTTCGAGAAACGAGTGTGGAACGTTCCGCGAAACAGGGCGGATCGCGATGCGGTCGCACGCGCCGCCGAGCTTCTGCGGAAGTCCCGATGCCCCCTGCTCATCGCCGGTGGAGGTGTCTTTCACAGCGAGGCCGTCGGGGCGCTGGCGACCTTCGCGGCTCGCACGGGAGTTCCCGTCGCCGAGACGCAGGCGGGGCGCAGCGCGCTTCCGACGGCGCACCCGCAGTCGGTGGGAGCGGTCGGGGCGACCGGCACGCTCGCGGCGAATCGGCTCGCACGGGAGGCGGATCTCGTCCTCGCGATCGGCACGCGTCTCGCCGATTTCACCACGGCATCGAAGACTGCGTTCCGGAATCCGGCGGTGCGATTCGTCGCCGTCAACGTCTGTGAAATGGACGCTCACAAACAGGCGGCGCTGCCGCTCTGCGGAGACGCGCGCGCGGTCCTCGAGGAACTGGGCGAGGCCGTGGGCGGCTGGCGGGTCGAAGGGACGTATTCGGTGCGGATCGCGGAGCTGCGCGAAAAATGGAGCGAGGAGGTCGCGCGCGTCTGCCGTCCTGCGGGCGGAACACTGCCGGCCCAGGCGGAAGTCATCGCGGCGCTCGACGATGTCATGGGTCCCGACGAGGTCATCGTGAACGCGGCCGGAAGCGCTCCGGGCGACCTGCACAAGCTGTGGCGCGCGAAGGCGCCCGGGACGTACCATGTGGAGTACGGCTATTCGTGCATGGGCTACGAGATTCCGGCCGGCATCGGAATCCGCCTGGCGGCGCCGGAAAAGCGCGTCTGCGTCCTCGTGGGCGACGGCAGCTACCTCATGATGCCCTCCGAAATCGTCACCGCGGTGCAGGAGGATATCCGCATGACGATCGTGCTCGTGGACAACCACGGCTACGGGTCCATCGGCGGGCTCTCGGAGTCGCTGGGCAGTGCGGGCTTCGGCACCCGCATGAGCGTACCGGTCGACTACGTCGCGAATGCGGCGAGTCTGGGCGCGAAGACGATCCGCGTGCGCACGGTCGACGAGCTGAAACGCTCCTATGAAGCGTCGCACGACGCGGACGGGCCGGTCGTCATCGTCGTGGAGACGGATCGCGAACGCCGGGTGGGCGGATACGAGTCATGGTGGGACGTGACGCCCGCCGAGGTGTCCGAAACGGAGGGCGTACGCCAGGCGAGAGCGGAGTGGGAGAGTGCACGCATTCACGAGCGCGCGTTCCACGCGGAGGGCGGAAAGTGAGCATTCGGATCGCCAACGCGCCCTGTTCCTGGGGCGTTCTGGAATTCGACGCGGAGAAGAAGGCGGGCTGCTCGCGCGTCCTGGACGAAATGCGGGACGCGGAATACGAGGGGACGGAGCTGGGCGACTGGGGCTTCATGCCGACCGAGCCCGCCTCGCTCCGGGCGGAACTGGAGCGGCGCTCCCTCTCCATGGTCGGGGCCTTCGTCCCGGTGTGTCTCGCCGACGAGGCGACGCATGCCGAGGGCGCCCGCACAGCCGTGCGCACGGCGAAGCTTCTGGCGGCAGTGGCCGAGCAGCCGTTCATCATCCTTGCCGACGACAACGGCAAGGTGTCTGAACGAACGCGCAACGCGGGCCGAATCCGCTCCGGAATGGGTCTTTCCGACGCGCAGTGGAAGACCTTCGCCCGCGGTGCGGAGTACGTCGCCCGCGAGGTGCGGGACGCGACCGGCGTGCGCACGGTCTTTCACCACCACTGTGCGGGATACGTGGAAACGCCGGCCGAAATCGATTCCTTCATGGCGCTGACGTCGCCGGACTTGGTGGGTCTCTGTCTCGATACGGGACACTGCGCGTTCGGCGGCGGCGACCCGTTCGAAACGCTGCGGCGGCATTCAGAGCGCGTCCACCACATGCATTTCAAGGACTTTTCGCCTGCAATCGGAGCGCGCGCCGCACGCGAAGGGCTCGA
>Ga0172369_10009401_pt1 | contig 10827 bp, 6 predicted proteins | sample LakKiv25m_FD_114539 | JGI IMG/M metagenome (GOLD analysis project Ga0172369, IMG submission 114539) | Freshwater microbial communities from Kabuno Bay, South-Kivu, Congo - kab_022012_11.25m | ecosystem: Environmental > Aquatic > Freshwater > Lake | place: Democratic Republic of the Congo...
ATCTGCAGCCAGTCGGCCAGCCGCTTCGGTTCTCCGCGCACGGTTTCGATGTCCTTGAGGATGATTTCGCGAATACAACCTTGCGTGATCTGCAGGAATTCACGGAGCCGGCGGCGCGTGGCAGCCGGGTCCCAGGCCTGGCCGGAGATGACGGCGGGGTTGGGTTTCCAGGAGAAGATATATTCGTCCCGCAGGCCTTCTGCGGCGACGGCGACATCGGCCCAGGGAGAAATAGATACGCGGCGCAGGTTGCGGATAGATTTGAGAATGCCGAGTTTTCGATCTAGCGGCTCGCAGCAGCCGTAGCAGGCCAGGCCGAAGCGCTCGAGCAGCGGGCGCTCGTAGCGCAGGCAGAACTCCTCGTGCATGGCGGGGGAGACGGGGGCGAATATCTGCGCCGCGCAGGTGCCCCAGACGTCGCGCAGGCGCACCTGGCCGTCGAAGCCGGGGGCGGGCAGCTCGTCGGTCTCCCCCAGCCCGCCGGTGCCCACCCACTCGCCGCGGCCGTTGTTCAGATGCAGGGCGCCCTGGGCCTCGAGCTGTTCGAGGACGCCCGTCTCGCCGGCGGTGATGCGCGCCATCACCTCGTGCACGAAATCCGGATTATCGGTCAGGTCGGTGAAGAGCCGCTCGAAACCGCGCCAGATTGCCAGCGTGTCCATGGGCGCGAAGCCGTAGTTGTTGCCCCAGTGGGTGTTGATTTCCACCTGCAGAATGCCGTCGAAGATCTCACGCACGGCATCAAGCTGACGATTGGTGGCCTCCCAGTCGACCGTAACCACCGGCGGGGTGATGCGGTCCAGATCCTTGAATGTCCTGAGCACGCCTTCATAGCATTTCGCTCCACCGGCCTCTGCCGGGGCGGTGAATTTCGCGTCCACCCCCCAGCCGCTGTGCCGCATGACCAGCGGCACCGGCACATTATCGGTGATGACCCGATCGTCATTGACATATTTCGCATGGAACAGCCGCCGGCGCAGGTCGCGCTCGTAAGATTGCGACAGCTCGCTGCCGGTAACCAGCCGGTCCTCCGGAATCTCTGTCCACGCGTTATTGCCGATCCACACCAGCACCGGCGGCCTACCCGCACGCAGCCGGTTCACCTGGCGCCATAACGCCGCCTTTTCGTCCTGCTCCGGCAATGACGCCGCTTCCGCTACCCGCTTACCCAGGTCGCGCAAGATGCGAAGATCACTTGTTGAGATCGATGTAATCTGCTTTGTCATTACCGACCAATTCACCGGCAAGCGGCCAACTCCCTACCATTTCAACAGAATTTATAGGTGATTTCAAAACCGGTTGCCTCGCGCGGGGCCACCTCTCCCCCAGCCCCTCCCCTGCGAAGGGAGGGGAGCAACGGGTAGATTATGTAAAACGGTTGTTATAAATATCGAGCCTGGACGCTCGTGTAAACGAGAATGACCTTATATTGCCAAATCCGTTATCGTCGATAAGTAAGCCTGCTCCCCTCCCTTCGCAGGGGAGGGGCTGGGGGAGAGGTGGCCCCGCGCGAGGCAACCGGTTTTGAAATCACCTCTTTAATTAAGGTCATACCGCCGACTCAGCACTGCTTGCCGTCCCGTTCTTCACCAAGTATTATGATGACGATATTGCCAATGTGGAGGAGTGCCGTGGCTGAACTTAATATTGCCCTGTCGATAACGCCGAATGGCAGCATTTCGCTGGCCTGTCGAGGCTGGGAGGGATTCGCGCTGTCCGGATTGATGCCGGCGCTGGAGATCGACGGCGCGCGGCTGGAATCTCAATCTGTGCGGGTTGATGGGCAGGCGGTCGAGTATGACTTCGGGCGCGCGGTGCTCGCGCTGGCGTTTTCGACGGAAGGCGAAGGGTTGCGCCTGCGGGCAACGCTGCGCAATACCGGCGTCGAGATGACACTGAACCGCGTATTCCTGCTGGCAACGGAGACGGCGGCCTTCGGACAGCGGCCCGAGCAGGTGCGGGTTCTCGCGCAATCTGCCTATTCCGGGGATGTGGTGCCGTTGTGTGGGCAGCGAGCTGCCGTTGCCGCGGACGAGCCGGGGAGCGAAGAGGCGCCGTCGGGAAACACCCTCGCCTCGCAGCATGTCTGGCTCGCGTATGATCGCGCTGCCGGGCGGGCGCTGCTGGCCGGCTTCCTTACCAATGAGCGCTGGACCGGCGTGGTGGGAGTCGAGGTTGCGGCGGACGGAACGGTGGCGCGCTGGGACGTGGGTTTCGATGGCGGAGATCTCCAGGTGCTGCCGGGTGAAGAGCTGGCGCTGGAAGAAGTGCTCTTCCTTACCGGTGACGACCCGCACGCGCTGCTGGAGGCGTATGGAGATGCGGTAGCTGAACTGCATGCGGTCGCGTTTCCACCACTGCCGCCGGTCTCCTGGTGCTCGTGGTATCCCTACCGGCTGGGCGTGACGGAGGAGCGGCTGCTGGAGAACGCCCGCATCGGGGCGGCGCGGCTGGGCGCCTACGGCTTCCGCATCGTGGAGGCGGACCTGGGCTGGGAGCGCGGTTACCTGCCCAACGAGTTCACCGAGAACGAGCAGTTCCCGCACGGGCTGCGTTGGATGGCGGATGAGCTTGGGAAGCTTGGCCTTGTGCTGGGCACATGGAAGGCGCCGTATTCGATCAGCGAGTTCAGCGCGCTGCCGGGCGAGCACCCGGAGTGGCTGGTTCCCGGCGAGGACGGAACGCCCTTCGTGCTGTGGGACTGGTACTGGGAGCCGCATGGTAGAGTATACATCCTGGACCTGACCCACCCGGGGGCGCAGGGCTGGCTGCGCGAGCGGATGCGCAGCCTGCGCGAGCGCGGCGTGGGCTATTTCAAGGCGGATTTCATCGGCTGCGCCGCCAGCCCGGCGGCCAAGCGGCGGCACGACCCGCGCATCGTTTCCGGCGGCGGGGCGGAGGCGGCGCGGATCGGCGGGCGCATCGCCCGCGAGGAGCTGCCGGACGCCCTGCTGCTGAACTGCGGCGGGCCGGAGCTGCCGGGAACCGGCGCCTGGCCGCTGCTCTACCAGTGCAACGACACCGGCAACACGGGGTTCATCACCTGGCAGTTCATGCGCGACAACTACCGCGGACTGGCGACCCACCTGTGGAAGAACGGGCGCTGGGGATGGATTCAGCCGTCCTGCCTGTGTGTGGGCCTGCCCGGCACGCTGGAGGAGGCCCGCCTGCGCGCCACCGCCGCCTTCCTTTCCGGCGGGCAGATCGACATCTCCGACACGCTGCCCACGCTGCCGGAGGACCGCTGGCAGGTGCTGCTGCAGACGCTGCCGCCGCTGGGCGAATCCGCGCGCGCCATCGACCTGTTCGCGCCGGTTTACGACCCCGGCACCGCCGATTACACCGCCGTCTGCAAGGGGGAGGGCGATACGCCGGCGGGCCGCGAGCACCCCGCCGGCTCGGTCTGGCACTTGCCAGTGAAACGGGAGTGGGACGAGTGGCAGCTGGTCGCCGCGTTCAGCTTCGACTCGGCGCCCACCGTAGAGCATGCGCCCGTGGCCCGCTTTGCCATACCGTTGGAAAGGCTGGGCCTGTCGCCGGAGATAACATACTGGGCTTATGAGTTCTGGTCCGGCCAGTTTCTCGGCGAAGTCCCGGCCCGGCGGCACAATCCCAACGGATATGCCCACCCCGGCGATTACCAGGACCTGGCGGTGGGCGACGCCCCCGGCATGCTCGACATCGCCTTCGCCGGCCCGGGAGTCAAGCTAATCTGCCTGCGCGCTGCCCGCCCGCACCCGTGGGTCGTGGGAAGCAGTTTCCACCAGAGCTGCGGCGCCGAGTTGTCGGAAGTTCAATGGGATCAAGCCGCTTGCACCCTCTCCGGCATACTGCACCGCCAGCCGGGCGAAATGGGGAATCTGGTCATCGCCGCCGCCGGCCTGCAGCCGCGCGAAGCGGAAGTGGAAGGACGTCCTGCCGCTCTTCACCCCACTGCCAACGGGGCATGGACGCTGCCGCTGTTAACGGAAAGAGAGCGGACGGCATGGAGTGTGCGGTTTTGATATTTATTCGGGTGATGCTAGAATAGGCGGAGGTTTTTCAACCGAATCTGGTTTATCTATAGAAAAGCAACGTTGCTTCAGATCGGCAATGTCTTTCTTGCTTACCTTGAAAACATTTGTAACCTGAACGGATTGCTCGCAGCATCTGATGAGGATTTTAAAATAGATATTGCGCTTTGTGCAAAGGAAAGGACGATCTGTATAATAACATACCGCATAAAGGAAATTAATATCGTCACACGCCGTCAGTAAACTTACCAGACGATCGTCGATGTAATCTGCCATAATCGTCTGAATCAACTGAATGATGATCCAGCGTGCTTGCCCCTCATCCGCTGAAATGCTCCGCAGGATACCGATTAACTGTTCATCGAGCTCCTGGCGGAATCCGAAATCTGGCGTTGTTGTTTCCATCGCTATCGGCGCTTATCAATACGATTGATTAACTCCTGACCAGAGATGACTCCATTCTTTTCGATAGATGCTAAAGCCTCTTTTACAAGGATCTTTTCATTTTCTTTAAGGCAATGAATCGGTTCATCGGTCCGTTTTCGTCCAGAACATGTACTTGCTTTATGGGATGACTTTCCGTTTTTCTTATTAACGAGCCCCATTACCGTAGACGTAAGATGATTCATCTGCAGACCTCCTTTCACCTGAACGGTTTCTACAGTCACGACAGATTATGTCGATAATATAAAGTATACCGCGGATTCCACTCCAATGCAATTGCATGAACCGCCAAAAAGTCATGATTCCCTTGATATGCCTGAACATATCATCTGGATATGGCTTGCCGGGTTTGTATTCGTTATCCTTCCATCTCGCGTTCGGCGGCGATGCGGGCGGCTTCGCGGCGCACGGCGGGGTCGGGATCGACCAGCGCGGCACGGATCAATCCCGGCGGCAATTTGCCGGGACACTCGCCAAGCGCCCACACAGCCCACCGGCGCACTATCGGCGAACGATCGCCCGCGGCGGCGGCCAGCGCTTCCACGGTCTGTTTGCGCACCTCCGTCCCTTCAGGCGCCATCAATATGGACAGCATCATGTCCGACCTTGCTGCCGCACATAAACGGCCCAGCGCCTCCGCGGCCCGCGCGCGCACATCCGGGATTTCATCTGCCAGCAGCGGCATCACGTCGCGCAAGGCCGTCTCCAGGGCGGCCATACGCACAGGCGGAAGACTATTATGCAAACCTTCGATTACATTCGGAAAGGCAGCCGCGGCGGCGGCGCGCACGCTTGAGTCCGGATCGCGCAAAGCGGCGATAACGGCCGGGGTTGCCTCATCGCGCCTGGCGGCGCCCAGCGCCTTTACGGCAGCGGCGCGGGTATCGGGTGGCACATCGGCGGCCAGCAGCGCCTTCATTCCAGCTATCCCCTCGCTGAAATTGTACAATGCTTCCGCGGCTGTCGCACGCACGCCGGGGTCGTCATCCCGCAGGGCATCGACCAACCGGGGGACGATCACATCGTTCGTATCAAATCCCGCCAGCGCGGAGACCGCTTCCGCCCGCACCACGGCATCGGCGTCGTCCAGCGATTTGGCGATGCATTCCGGCAACTCCGCCGGCTCGTTGTAAAAGAAATATGCCATATCGAATTCACCCAGCGCCCTCACCGCCAGCGCCCGCAACAGCGGGTCCGGGTCGGCCAGCAGTGCCTTCAGCGGCTCGATCGCTGCCGCTGCCGGGCCGGCCTGCAGTTCTTTTTTTGATTCGATCGCCATTCTGCTCAGCAGCAGCGAGATCGCCTCCACCGCCGTTCTGCGCACGAGCAAGTTCCGGTCGCGCAAGCGCGGCACGATCAGCGGTATTGCCCGCTGATCGTCCAGGCGCGCGGCCACCAGCATGGCGCGGGCGGAGACGCCGGCCTGCTCGTTGCCGATAAGCGGCAATACGGCATCGGCCACCCCGGCGTCATTGAGCTTCTCCAACCCGGTGAGGGCGAGCACCAGGCAATATGGCGTCCACTTCTCCCCCAGCATCGCAGTAAGGCGCTCCTTCATCGCCGGATCGCCCAGGGCGATCAGCGCCTGCAGGAAGTCGCGGTTGGCATTGAGTTTGCCCTCTTTCGTCAGGTCGAGCACCGCCAGCAGCGCGGGGACGGCGCGCAGATCGCCGAGCAGCCCCAGCGCTTTGGCAGCCGATGTCGCCACCTGATTGTCATCCTGCAATGCCGCGATGAGCGGGGGTACGGCCTCACGAAAACCAAGCGAACCCAGGCGATCCGCCGCCGCGGCGCGCTTATACGCCTCCGGTTCGGTTTTGAGCTGTTCGATCAGCCGGTTCACCTCCTGCAGTGGGTCCGGTTGCGTCAGCTCCGGCTGGGCGCTCGCCGCCAGGGCGCAGCACAGGCAGACGAATGAGATGAATATCCGTGTTTTCATAATTTCTCCTGGTAGGTGGATTACCAATCGCCCCCACGAAACAGATCACCGCGGATCACCGGTTTTTGAGTGATTGCGGACAGTATGGATTCAGTAACCCTCCACGAGCAACTGGAAGAGCGAAGGCTTATCGGGATGGTAATCACCCTTGCCATACGCGTCCAATTCGATCTTCTCACGGCGCTGTTGTTGGGCGGTGCGAGAATCCGCCATGGCATGCTGGCCGTCCGGGGTGTCCATCCAGTCGATCACCGAGCGCGTGTAATCCGCCCCGATGCTCTCCAGTCCCTCCAGTGTCAGCCGGCAATCCGGATAGCGATCGTGTACCTCGAAAGTCAAGGTAAGCGCCTTGCAGCGTAGCGCGCAGCCGGTGCTGAGGCGGAAGGGCAGCCAGCCGGCGCCCCACGGCTCCTCGGGGCCGGCGGCGATGCCGGCCTCGCGCAGCCGGGCGAACCAGAAGCGGTTGAAATCTATTGCCTGCGCTTTGCGGCCATAATCGGCGAAGGGGCAGCACACGGTCTTTCCCTCGTTGCATTCCAGCGAATAAAAATTGGCCGCGGCGGAGAAGAACCAGCCGGCGTTGACAAAGGCGCGCAGATAGGAGACAAAGGCCAGCGCCTCCGGGATGGAAGCGCGATATCCGGGACCATTCGACAGCCAGCACTTTTCGCAGCGGATATCGAATTCGCCCGCCGCCACACCGTCGGGATCGAATATCGGCAGCAGCAGCCAGGTCGTGCCCCGGCGCAGGCGCGCCGCCTCCGGGCTGTCCGCCACCAGTGCCTTCAGCGCCCCCAGCACCGCCCAGCTTCCGGCGATCTCGCTTGGGTGTTCGCGCGCGTCGATGAACATCAGGCGGCGTTCGTCTCCCGGCGAGAGTGGAGCTGCCCGCACCACCGGTGGCTTGTCCGTCACCCATACCGTGCGGCCCCGCCAATCGCGTTCCTCCCATTGGGCTTCGGCGGGTTTGTCGATCTGCAGCACGGCGGGTTTTTCCGGGTCGTCAACGCGGATCATATACAGCGGGCGCCCGCCGCCGCTCACTCCCAGCTCGTCCACGAATACCCCGGGCAGGCGCGCCGCCCGCAACCGAGCGATGAGCTCGCGCTCGAAGGAGAGCAGGTAGGGGACGCGCATGGCGACCGTCATCACGGGCGCCGCCGGCGTGACGGTGAAGGTGAAGGTGCGGGTGGTGGTATCCGCCACCGCCCCATCGATCTCCTGCCAGGGGTACCAGAACGCGCCCTCCTCCGCGAGGAAGAAATGCGCCAGCCCGGCGGGGATGGCCTGCTGTTCGGGCGCCGGTCCCGTGCCGGCCAGCAACTCGTCGCCCGACTTGAACATATCCCCGGAGGTCCAGCGGCCCCACGCGTCCTTGCGGAACCACTCGTAAGTAGCATACTGCTCGGGGTCCGCATAGGTATAGACGGGGCGCAGGCCCTTCCACTTGGCGGTATCCGCCACGTTGCCCGGCGTGTCGCAGCCGTTCATATTCACGCGGATCTCCACCGGTTGGCCTACCGGCAGGTTAACGAGCTTCGCGGCGAACCAGTTGTGAATGCGGGGATTTGGCTGCACCTCGATGGTAGTGGGCGAAGGCCGGGCGATGACACGCAGGTTGAAGCCTTCGACCGGCGCAATCTCGATCTCCGCGGCGTCGGCGCAGACGGCGGCGGCAAACAGTATGAACCATCCGGTCCAACGAAAAAGGCAAAATCCGGTCCTCATAACGACCACTCCTTCCTCCCGGTATGACCGGCAGTGGCGGCGAATTGTTCCCGGCAGCGGCAGATATATGCATGACTTCTTCCGCGATCCATCCCCTCGCGCGATTGTGGCGCCGTTCCCGTTATGATATGCTAACTCAAGCGTATGAGTCTCGAGCTGACAGTATACACCCGCTTGCCGGAAATTTGCGATATCCGCCGCCTGGCCGCCCGCCTTGTGGAGGGTGGCTGGGAAATCCGCGCGCTGGACGAATACAGCCGCACGGCGGAGGTGCTGCCCGGCGGACCGCTGCCCCGCGAGGGCGTCGTTTACGGTTGGGCGGGGTCAGGCCGGAAGGCCCGGCGCTTTGCCGCCCTCTTCACCCCCGGCCTGCTGATCGACGCCTGGTCGCTACCGGAGGAGGACCTGGCGGCCTGCAATATCGGCATCAGCCTGTTCGATACCCCGGACGACCTGCACGAGCGCGACCAGTGGGCAGGCAGCCCGCTGCCGGCGGAAAAGCTGGCCGTGCTGCAGCAGGCGGAGTGTCGCTACGAGCTCAGCGCCTGGGCCGCCGACACCCCGCTGTCGAACCGCTTCCTCCACGACATCGCCTGGGCGCTGGCCAAGGAGACGGGCGGCATTGTTTTCGACGCGGAGCGGGTGGAGGCGCGGTGGGCGGAAGAAATGGCGCCGGCGGAAGCGGCCTCAAGCCGGTCCGAAGGCCCGGCATGAGTTACCAGGGCTTCACTCCCACCAGCCACAGCCGGAGACCCGCTGCGAAATTTGAAATACATCCATCAGCGCCAGCAGCGCCTCCTCCAGCACGCTCACGTTCAGGCGGTAGGTGATGGTGGCGCCGGACTTTTCCCCCTGGATCAGGTCCGCCTCCTTCAGCACCGCGAAGTGGCGCGACAGCGTGGCCCTGGTCTGCGGGAAATGGGCGGCAAGCTCCCCCGCCGTCATATCTCGCTCCCGCAGGAGCTGCAGTATCTTCCGCCTTGTCAGGTCGGATAATGCCTGGTAAACGCTGTTCATGGGCGCCTTATTTAGATATTTAGCTAAACATCTAAATAGTAGGATATGACAGGCGGACTGTCAATAGGACAAACGAAGAAATCAACAGGGATGAATTCAGTGTATATCTGCTTGATATTGACAGAGCAATACGTTACATAATCTACGGCGCACACGATTAAGGTTGTTTAACCCGGTATATCTCACATCGCATTTTTTCGCCCTGGAAATCGGGATTCCGATCGGCGATTGCCACAACACTACTGCCAGTTGGCGACAAGCGAGCAATAAGCAAGTCGGTGAATGGCAGCATATACATGCATTTTCCTTGCCTGGTATACACCGCAAGATATGAGCTATACCCGGGTAGGTTTGGAATCTGTAGGTGGTCCAGGATGTCATTCGCCAAGCCATGCAGGCGTTCTGGTTGGTAATAGGGTACCAGCACTTGCCTTCCATCCGGCGTGACGTCCCACAGTGCGCTGCTAGACAACAACCGTGACCCGTTGCCACTCAATTCATTAGCGGTAAACGCGTCAGTCTCACCGGGTACTGTGAATAACCAGCTTCGTCCCGTCATGAGATCAAGAACGGCATACCCACCATCCTTTCTCGCCACTAACCTGTTCGCTGTGCAATCGCGTCCACAGAGAGTGTAACCGCCAGGGAGTAGTGCCCGCCGCCCTGCTGTCGGCAGTATCAGCGTACCGCCGCGAGTGATCAACTGCCGACCAGCGCACAAGTTGAATACCGACAGCTCCTCATGAGTGGCGTCAAACCAGGGGGCTAACCGCAATGTCCCTGTCGTGCGGGTCACGTATCTGCCTAGCATAGGCGAATCGTTTGTGGATTGCACAAAAAAGGCCAGGTTGCCGTCCGGCGCGAATGACAGGGTTCCATAACCGGAGACTACCGCCCTTGCCGCACAGCGGTCTCCCAATATCAGGTATATCGGTGTATTCGAGACAGAATCGTCGTTCGGCCATACCAGCAGGTAACCGTCGTCCAAGGCACATCCTTTGACTCTCCGCGTAAAACCGGCCAACTCGCCGGCGATCCGGTCGGCAGTCGGTTTACCGTCGGTCCAACGTTGCAACCACAATTTGCCTTCCTGGATCGCGAGTGCGGCAAAATAGCGCCCACTAGGCGAGATAGTGAAATCGGCCGTATGATAATGATCGTCCATGGCAGAACGGAACACGATCCCATTTCCTTGTTCCATCGACATTCCGGTCTCTTCGCCGCCAATCGTCATCTTCGGGAAGATTGCCGCGGTTGTTACTGCCCATTTACGTTGGCCGTCCCAATTATAAAAGGCGAATTGCCGCGCTGCAGTATGCACCAGGAAGCCTTGTTGACAGCCGATCAGCATCTGGTCGTAGACGTCGAACGCCACCGCTGGCAGCGGATACTTTCTCCTCCCGAATAACAGCATTATCAGTACACACACGATGACCAAACCGAGTAGCACCGGTAATCTCCGGTGCAGCCACTGAAGTCTCAATCTCTTTCGAGCTTTGCCGTCGGATGGTTCATAATTCGGTTGTTTCACCAAGTATGAGCTCCTTACAAATGATTGTTGACAGTGATGTAGCTGCTCGCGCTTCACGCCCATCTTTGCTCACGTAATTTGACCGCCCGCGGTCCGGGCTTGCTCATCCCTGCTGACCGCGGGCGGTGTGTCGTTTCAGGCGAACTCGGTATCGA
>Ga0172369_10009402_pt1 | contig 10826 bp, 9 predicted proteins | sample LakKiv25m_FD_114539 | JGI IMG/M metagenome (GOLD analysis project Ga0172369, IMG submission 114539) | Freshwater microbial communities from Kabuno Bay, South-Kivu, Congo - kab_022012_11.25m | ecosystem: Environmental > Aquatic > Freshwater > Lake | place: Democratic Republic of the Congo...
ATCTTGCTCTGGCGGCGGCGTCACGCATAGAGCGCCGCACCGAATGCCATCGGCATCCGACCGCCGCGCTCGAAGATCAGTACTAATACGGATATTACTTGACCAGATATCCCCCTATAATTGCGGCTGTCTGAACAATCACTGAGACCTCGTCAGGAACGCTTTGTTACAACCGGTGATTATCTCAGCCAGCACAAAGGAGGATGCCAAATGTACGCCAGATTCACTCTTCTATCGGTCGTTGTATTGCTTGTTGTTATGGCTGCGGTAGCGCCTGCTTCGGCTGGCTACGAGTGGTGTCTGACCGATCCCAACATCCAGCTGCCGGATGGCGGAGTCGTGCACCTGCTGGCGGGCGTCCCGCAGGAATTCAAGGGCGCGGCGTTTGACCTGGCGGTTTGGGCGCCGGCGGGGGCCAAGATCGTCGGCAGCACACACGGCATCAACGTGACGCTGCATGAGGGGCCAGCCGGGCAAATCACCGCCGCCGTAAATGCGGGCTTCCCGGTTATGCTGGTCACGAAGTTCCGCGGCGAAAATCTCGCGCCGGGTGAGGCCATCTTCATGACCGGGCAGGGCATGGCCACCTGGGTCTGGTAACAAGAGAGTCTCTCAATCTACAAAAAGCCGAGCGGGGCGCTTGTCCGCTCGGCTTTTTTGCGTCACGGGGATTTCTCTGACCGAGATCACACTAATTGACATCCTCGCCGCGCCCGCCTATAATTGCCCCCATGTCAATGCTAAGCCTTGCACCCAAACTTCCCTTATATGCGAGCTTCCGCCGGTTCGGCTGGCCCAAGATGTATCCCTTCTCGATCGTCGTCAGCGTCAGCTTTCGGTGTAACTCGAAATGTCGCACATGCGATGTGTGGCGAAAACCCAATGATGATATGACGGCCGAGGAGTGGGATCAGGTCTTCGCCCATCTGGGGCGCACGCCGTTCTACATCACATTTACGGGCGGCGAGCCTTTTTTGCGCCGCGACCTTGACGAGTTGGTCATCAGCGCCTATCGCCATTGTCGGCCCGCGGTGATCACCATCCCGACCAATGGTCTGCTGACTGAACGGATCGTGGAACGCGTCGAACGCATCTGCCGCGAATGCCCCGCCAGCCAGATCGGCATCAACCTGAGCCTGGACGGCATCGGCGACGAGCATGATGATATCCGCGGCGTGCCGGGCAACTGGGAGAAATCACTGGCGACGTGGACGCGCCTCAAAGCGTTACAGGAGACGCACGCCAACCTGGTGCTGACGGTGCATACCGTCGTCAGTCGTTTCAACCAGCACCGCTTCAAGGAGATCAACGAAGGTCTCGCGTTCCTCGCGCCTGATTCTTACATCACCGAGGTGGCGGAGGAACGCGTCGAATTGGACACCATCGGTTGGGGCATCACGCCAGATGCGCAGACCTATGCGCCCATCGCCGACTTTCTCAGCGCGCAGGCGCGCCAACGGCCCGTGCAAGGGCTGGCGAAATTCACGCAGGCATTCCGGGCAGAGTACTACCAGCTTGCCAAACGCGTCCTATTCGAGCGCACACAGGTGATCGCCTGCTACGCCGGCTGGGCCAGCATGCACATTGCGCCGAACGGCGATATCTGGAGCTGCTGCATCCGGGCCGAACCGGTCGGCAACCTGCGCCAGACCGGCTATGATCTGGCCCCGATCTGGTTTGGCGCAGCAATGACGCAACTGCGCCGCTCGATCTACAACAAGGAATGCGCCTGCCCGATGGCAAACGCCAGCTACGCCAATATGCTCCTCCATCCGCCGACGGTCGCCAAAGTCGCACTGGAGGTCGCCCGCGGCTAGCGCCCCCGCTCTGGCCGGTCTCCGACCGGTGCCAGCCCGCCAGCGCGCGCTCTGGCCGGTCTCCGACCGGTGCCAGCCCGCCAGCGCGCGCTCTGGCCGGTCTCCCGACCGTGCCAGTCCGCGGTCGTGGCTACTTCAAGGCCGCCACATACTGCCGGAATACCTTCCCCACCGACGTCACGGCGCGGGTCTTGGGGTCGAACAGATTCGGAGTTGGATACATCGTATCGGCGACGCTGTACCAGCAAAACGCCTGCACCAACCGATTTCCATCGGGGGCATAGCCCAACGTTGGATCTTGCGCCGACAGGAAATAGTCGAAAGTGGCCGTCATAAATTTGCTAACCAATTCGGGCGGAAAGCCATAGTCGTCGGGCATCAACACGCCGTATTCGGTGACGATCAGCGGCTTGTTGCGCTGGCCGCGTTCCGCCATCCAGCGCCGGAATCCCTCGATCTGCTGTCGAAAGATTTGCATATCCGCGTGATTGTCAACTTCGTAGAGCGTCCCTTTGTCCTCCGGCATCCCCGGCGGGATGCCCACCCCCCACGAGTTGCGTTCCTCGCGCAAGATGAACGCGTGGACATTCCAAATATCCACCGGCATTTCGGCGCCGTAGCGCGCCCGATAGGCCGCCAGGGCGCGATCCAGGTAGGCCAGGCGCAACGGCGTCGGCTGGCTGACGCCGCCGATCGCGATGTGCGCCGACGGGTCGGCTTCTTTGATCGCCTTGTAAATTACCCCATAGGTTGCGGCGTATTGTTCGGGCGTAACGCCATCTTGCCACGGCACATCTGGCTCATTGCCCACGAGCCAAAGGACGCCGGGATTTTGTGCCGCAGTTACCTTGATTTGATCCAGCGCCGGCGCAAAGCCCTCGCCTTTCAGCCGGATCATGCGTGCAAATGCGACATCCGGCCGCTGCTCGGGATGCGGCTGGGTGGTCCAGTTGAGATACCAGCCCGGCGGCGCGTTGCCCCAATCGAAGCTGCCGATCCCCAACAGCGGCATCCCCACCCCCACGCGTCCCCGCGGAGAGCCGGGTAATCCCCAGGCGGTGGATGATGCGCCGACTGGCGCAAGGATCGCGGTGGAGGTCGCGCGCAGGGGCGCGGGGCCTGGCGCAGCCGTCACGTCCGCCGCGCGCGTTGCGGTCGGGCTGGCCGAGACCGGCGCGGGTGTAACGGTGGCCGGTTGCGAGACAGTCGGCGCCGGGCTTGCCGTAGCCGGTGGTTTGGTCGGGATCGAAGTCGCCGTGCCCGGTGGTTCGGTCGCGGCGGGCGCTGGCGTCGCCGAAGCCAGTAACACCATCCGCGTGGCAACTGCCGCTGCAGCCGAGGGGCTGGCGCCGGGTTGCGACACAACACGCGCGGGCACAGTCGGAACCAACGGCTCTGGGGTGGGGCGGGAGAACAAAGAACACGCCGTCAATCCCACCGACACAACCAGTAGCATCAACATTGCACGCAATATACGCATGGCGAACACATCTCCGCAAAAGATCGCACACCGGGCAACGCGCCCGGCAGACAGATCAAGTATAACACAGCTCTCGCAAAAACCGGCGCGAAACACAGCCTTGACAGATTGCTCATCACAATAGATATGGTATAATTGCACAAATCATCGGAGTTGCAGCCCGTCTCATTGCCGGGCAAAGTCACCACTTCCAAGGGGGAGGATTTATGAAGCACGTTTTGAGGTCCAGATTCGTCCTGCTTGCGTCCTTATTGATTATGGCCGCCCTGCTGGCCGCCTGTGGCGCCCGGTCGCCAGGTCAGACCGGCCCGGCCACCAAGGCGCCCACACCGATGCCGCCTTCGAGCAAAAGCGCGACCATTGCGCCAACGAAAGCCGCCGTCGCGCCGACCCCGGCCGCGGCAGCCACCGCCGCCCCGACAACCGCCCCGGCGGCGGTTGGTCCCAGCCAACCTGTCACCGCGACGGCCACGATGACCGTTGCGCTGGAGGGCCCGGTCTGGAAGCTGGTCTCCTATCTCGATAGCAAAGGCCAGACTGTCCCGGTCTTGACCGGCAGTGAAGTGACCGCGCAATTCCAGGATGGCAAAGTGGCCGGTAAGGACGGCTGCAATCAGTACAACGGCACGTACAAAGTGACGGGCGGGGTGCTCACCATCAAGCTCGGCGCCAGCACGATGATGGCCTGTGAGACCAAACTGATGGATCAAGCCAAGGCGTGCACGACGGCCCTGGCGAGCGCGGCCACCTTCCAGATCACCGGCGACCGGCTCCAGATCACCAACGGCGGCGGCAAAGTGGCGGCGACCTTTGCGGCGGCGGCTCCGGCCGCTGGCCCGGCCCCGGCCGTCGCAGCGACCCAGGCGCCGACACAAACCCTGAAGATCACGACGGTCGCCACGGCTACGATCCCGCTCGAAGGCACAGCCTGGAAGCTGACGGCGCTGGCTGACAGCAAGGGCGCCGCCGTTCCGACGCGAGCCGGGACCGAGATCACGGCCCTGCTCCAGGGCGGCCGGATAACGGGCAGCGCCGGCTGCAACAACTATTCTGCAACCTACAAGGCCACGACTACTGCGCTCACGATCAACGCGCCGGCCGCGACCACGCGCAAGGCGTGTCCGCAGCCAACTATGCAACAGGAGACGGCTTACCTGGCCGCGTTGGCGAAGGTCGCGACCTATAAGATTGATGGAGACAAGCTGGAGTTGCGCAACGCAGCCGGGGCCGTGCTGGCGAGCTTTGCGGCGCCCAAGCCGGCCGCGGCCGCCACCGCCACCGCCCTCCCCGCGGCTGCCCAACCTGTGACGCCGACCAAAGTCATCACGCCGACCGTCGCCGCAACACCGACCGTCGCGCCGACCCCCACCGCGCCGCCCGCCAAGAGTCCGGCGCAGCTTACCAACACGCTCTGGCAGTGGGTGCGATTCGTCACACCGCTGGAAGCCAAAGACGTGCCGAACCCCGGCAAGTACGCGGTCGTGTTCAAGGCCGATGGTAAGGTGGAGATCACCGCCGACTGTAACAAGGCGGCTGGCACGTACAAGCTGCAAGGTTCGCGCATTCAGATTCAGATCGGCCCATCCACGCTGGCCGCCTGCGCGCCCGGCTCCATGGCCGATTCGTTCCTGGCCAGCCTCGGCTCGGCGACGCTCCACTTCCTGGACGGCGACGCGCTGTACATCGAGTTGTTTGCCGACAGCGGCGTGATGAAGTTCGCCAACGGCGGCCCGGTCAAATAACGGCTGGAAAAAAGGCCGTATCCTTCGACTACGCAGCCAAAAACCGGCTGCTCCGCTCAGGACGCTTCGTCGTATTTGGGGGCTGTGGTTGAAGGAGAAATCAAAAGGCCGGGGTTCCACGGAACCCCGGCCTTTTGATTTCTCAACCCGCCAGCATGGCTCGGATGCGCGTTGCGTCGGTGACGGCGCGCGTGAACTCCGGCGGCCGCAGCGCCCCGCCCATGAACGCCCGCGTGTGGCGATAGAGCATCGGCCCTTCGACCGTGGCGCGGCCGCTGGCGTGAATCTCGGTCGCGCCGGTCGCCGCGATGATCTTGCCGATGTTCCGTTCGGTGATCCCGCCGCCGGGCATCACCACGATGCGCCCCCGCGCCTGGCGCGTCAATTCGCCGATCAGCTCCAGCCCTTCGAGCGCCGAATTCTCGCCCCCGGACGTGAGCACGCGATCCACGCCCAGCCCAATCAGGTCTTCGAGCGCGCGGCGCGGGTCGCGCGTCATGTCGAACGCGCGGTGGCACGTCACCGGCAGCGGCCGGGCCTGCGCGACCAGGAGCGCCATGCGTGCGACATCCACCTCGCCGTCGGGGGTCAGGATGCCGAAGACCGCGCCGTCCGCGCCCAGCTCCCTGGCGACGCGCAGATCGTGCTGCATCACGGCGAACTCCGGGGCCAAGTAGCAGAAATCGCCCCCGCGCGGCCGGATCATGACCATCAACCCGATCGAGACCGCGGCGCGCACCTGCGCGATCATGCCGGCGCTGGGGGTCGTGCCGCCCTCCAGCAGGTCGGCGCATAACTCCACGCGTTGCGCGCCCCCAGCCTCGGCCGCCAACGCCGACTCGACCGAGTCAATGACGACTTCGAGGGTGATCTCACGCGCCATCACCGTCTCCGATCACGCCCGCGCTTTCACCAGCATCGTCCACGTCCCATGCTGCACCACCTGGGCGCGCTGGTTGATGACCTCGACGTTGAACGCCACGCTGCCGCCGCCGAGGCGGGGGATCGCCTTGGTCTCGGTCACCGTGGCGCGCACATGGATCGTGTCGCCGATGAAGATCGGCTTGCTGAACTTCCACTCCCCGATCTCGCGGAAGGCGATCACGGTACCTTCGATGAACCCCGTGCGCACGGCCAGCGCGGTCGCGACCGATAGCCCCAACAGGCCGTGCGCCACCCGTTGGCCGAACAGCGTCCCCTTGGCGAACTCGACATCGGTGTGGATCTGGTTCCAATCGCCGCTCAACGCCGCGAAGCCCACGACATCCGCCTCGGTGATCGTGCGGCCGACTGTCGTCACGCTATCGCCGACCGCAAACTCCTCGAAAAAGCGCCCTTGTTGAATTGGAATCTCAGCCATCGCAGCCTCCGTAAAGTATAGTCTTACTTTTATAATGCCCGCATGATTCGCGTAAAGGCATTGGCGCCGATTGCGCAGGTGAAATAAGCGCTCGCCGGCCTCGTCTTCTGAGTCTCCCCGCATCTACCCGAACCCGCAATTTGGCTGTTACGGCAGATCGCGCTATGATATAAGTCGTTGGCGGGTCGAGATCGACCACAGTTAATAACTGTGTTGTGCATCCGGCATTACGATACAATTTTATACGCCGGATGCCAAAAAGGTGACAGGATGTCTACTCCAGACTTGCTCGGTGTCGTTTCCATCGTTGTCCAACTGATTTTCCTTGAAGGTATTCTCTCCATTGACAACGCTGCGGTACTCGGCGCTATGGTCTCAGTGTTGCCAGATAATGAGCCCGTTCCCTATCCCAGGTTATTGAAGCCTTTGCAGCGCTTCACTGATCGCATTCTTGGCATGCAGCAAAGCGCCGCGCTCAAGGTTGGATTGTTGGGCGCCTATTTTGGCCGTGGCCTGATGTTGGTATTAGCTGCCTGGGTCATCAAGAACCCCATACTGCAGGTTCTGGGCGCCTGTTATCTGGTCAAGCTTGCTTTCGGACATCTGTCGCAGCCCGATCAGCCTGGTGAAGAAATCGCGTACCAACAGCTACATCAACGTGAACAACGTTTCTGGCTCGTCGTGCTGAACGTCGAATTGGCGGATCTTGCTTTCAGTCTGGATAACGTCGTTGCAGCCGTGGCGCTTTCCAAACAGCTTTGGATCGTCATGCTCGGCGTGGCGCTCGGTATCCTGACGATGCGCTTCGCCGCCGGCATCTTTACCTGGCTCATCAAACGTGAGCCGATCCTGGAAACCGCTGCCTATATCGTCGTCCTGAATATCGGTATCGAACTATTGCTAGCTGAGTTTGCCGGGTTACACTTCGAGGCATGGCAGAAATTCTTGATCTCCGTCTTGACACTCATCGCTTGTGTGATATATGCGCACGTTGCGCCGTTACGTCGGTTACAGCCCGTCTTCCGTTGGTTCGCTCAGGGGATGGGCAACCTCGATGAACTCATCAATTGGGCTTTGACGCCGCTCGTGGGCCTGGTCAGATGGCTTGCCTTACTCATCCGCCCATTGTTTCTGGCTGCCATTGGACGCCCTGTCCCTGTGCGACATACGGTAATGCCCGCCGAAGAGACGTCGCCCACATACCCAGAATCCCCCCGATAATCAATCATGTGAGCCGGGCCGCTATTTTTCCCCAGCCACCTCCAGATCCAACCGGTCGAAAAAGGCGCGGATGAACGCCTCCCGCTCGCGGGCGATGGCGCGCGCGGTCGCGGTGTACAGCCGCTCACCGATGCGGTCGAGCTTATAGACGAACTCGTGGCTGGGGGTGTAGGCCGCGCCGAGCGCCGCTGGCTGGCTGACCGCGTCGCCGCCGGTATTCGGTGCAGCGCTCACGCCGAAGCCGTTCGGCTGAACGCTCACGCCGAAGCCCGCCGCGATTGCGCGCCAGGGGGTGTTCCACAGGGCGTTGCCGCGCTCCCCGGCATAGGCAAACGCGCGCGCAACACCGATGGCCCCGGTGATGTCCAGCTTGTCCGCGTCGAAGACGATCTGCGCTTCCAGCGTGGCCGGATCGGGTTGTGCCCGAAAGCGATGCGCGGCGATGGCGTGCGCCACCGCCGCGACAAAATCGGCCGGCTGATCGCGCAGGAGCTCCCGCGCCTGCGCCGCGCTCGCCAGGTGATGATCCGCCCGGCCCCGGCTCTCAGCGACATCGTGTAAGAGCGCGGCGGTGCGCACCACGGCCAGATCGGCGCCTTCGGCCAACGCGATCCGCTCGGCCAACGCGGTCACGCGCAGGATGTGGGCGAAGTCGTGGCTGCTGCCGCCGTCGGCATAAAGCGCGCGGGCCGCTTCGACGGTGATCGGTGCGTGCATCATGGGTTACAAATTCTCGATCTTCACCGGCTCGATCACATCCGCCAGCGCGAAGCCGAAGATGCGCGAATAGAAGTACAGCTCCGCCTCCATCGCCCGCTTGATGTTCTCGGCCTTGCGGAAGCCGTGCTGCTCTCCCGCAAACGGGACGTAGGCGACCGGCAGCCCCTTAGCCTTCACCGCCGCGAACATCGTCTCGGCCTGGCTCGGCGGCACGACCTTGTCCTCCAATCCCTGGAGCAGGATCATCGGCACGGATAGCCGGTCGGTGAAGTGGATCGGCGAACGCGCCACGTACAGATCGCGACGTTCGGGGTACGGCCCGACGAGCCGATCCAGGTAGCGCGACTCGAACTTGTGGGTGTCGGTCGCCAACGCTTCCAGGTCGCTGACGCCGAAGTGGCTGGCGCCGGCGCGAAAGACGTCCCGGAAGGTCAGCGCGGCGAGGGTGGTGTAGCCGCCCGCGCTGCCCCCGCGGATCGCCAGCCGCTGCTCATCGGCCAGGCCGGCCGCCGCCAGATAGCGCGCCACGTTGACGCAGTCATCCACATCCACGATGCCCCAGGCGCCGTTGAGTCGCTCCCGATAGGCCCGGCCATAGCCCGTGCTGCCGCCGTAGTTCACATCGGCCACCGCGAACCCGCGGCTCGTCCAGAACTGGAGACCCAGCCGGAGCGCGCCGGACGTGGCGCCGGTCGGCCCGCCGTGGCTCAGGACGAGCAGCGGCGGCCGTTCTCCCGCGGGCGCGCCGTGGTCGCGATTGGTGGGCGGATAATAGAGCGCGTGCGCGGTCAACCCGCCCTCGGTCGGGAACTCGATCGGCTGCGGCGCGGAAAGATAGCCGGCGTCCACTGTCACCTCGCTCGACCAGCGCAGCACCGTTGTCTGCCCCGTGGCGGGATCGAGCCGGACGAGCGCGGCCGCCTGCGTGGGCGAGGCCGCGACGAACGCCACGCCGCCCGCCGCCGCGCGCACGCCGCTGATGTCGGTGTACGGAAGATCGAACGGCGCGAAAGCCTTCGTCGCCGTGTCCAGGAGCGCCAGCCGCCAGGCGCCTGCCTGGGTGTAGGCGCAGACGATGCGGCCGGCCCCGATGAACGTGTAGGTGGACATGCCGAAGACCCACTGCGGCAGCCCGAACTCGGCGGCCATCTCGCACAACGGCTCCACCGACGCTGTGTCATTCCGAACGACCGTCGCGTTGTCATTCCGGGCGACCGCCGCCGTGTCATTCTGAGCGACCAACGGGAGCGAAGAATCTCCTCCCTCACGCCATCGGTAGAGGTTCCACCACCCCGTGCGGTCGGAGACAAAGTGCAGCACACCATCCGGCGACCACTCCGGCTGGAAGATAGACTCCTCCGGGCCGCCCGCCACCAACTCGGCCGCCCCCAACGCGCCATCCGCTTGCACCTGCGCCACCCACAGCTCGCAGCCATCCCACGGCATGTTCGGGTGGTTCCAGGTGAGCCACGCCAGCCGCGCCCCGTCGGGGCTGAGCCGGGGGCTGGCGTAGAAGGTGTTGCCGGCCACCAACACTTGCCCAGGCGTTTCGCCGCCGCCCAGCGGAAGGCTGACGATCGTGTTGACCGCCTCGTGGCCCCCGCCGGTGTGATCCTCCCGCACGCAGATCAACCGATTGCGGGCGGCATCCAGCACCGCATCGGCGTAGCGCAACTGCCCCGACGTTTCCGGCGTCACCGGCTGCGGGGCCGCGTCCGGGCCGCAACGGTAGAGGCGTTGATCCGCGAAGTTGGCGAAGTAGACGATCCCGCCCGCGGCCAGGTATTCGCCGCCGCCGTACTCGTGCACGCGCGTCCGCGCGTTGAACCCGGCGGGGATCACATCGGCCACGGCGCTCCTTCGACTTTGCTCAGGATGCGCTACGGGCGACCAGCGGACGATCACGCTGCGGCCCCCCTCCCCCGGCCGGGATTCGATCCACGAGATATCGCCGCCATCGCCGCGGATACTCCCCAGCCCCACCGCGCCGGCCAGGATCAGGTCAGGCGTGATGGGGGATGTCCAGGAACCGTATGGGGTGATTGATTTAGACATGGTGTTGCTCCTGGGTTGGGCGGTTGGAAATCGCAGCAACCTTTGCGAAGCCTGCCTGCGCAGGCTGGTGGCGCCGGGCGGTTGGAAACCGCAGCAACCTTTGCGAAGCCTGCCTGCGCAGGCTGGAAAATAGTCGGCGCAGGCCGACTTCGCAATCGTTGCCGCGACCTCGGTCGCCAGGCAGCCTGCCCGCCGGCCACAATTACGCCTTGCGCCGCCCGCGCAGCCAGAACAGGCCACCGGGCAGGCCGCCCACAACGATCACCGCTTGCATCAGCACCGAGACTGCCACCGCGTGGTCGGCCGGCACCCCGGCCAGCCCGTAGAAGAAGGGATACGCAGCCTGGTTCAGCCCCAGTCCGCCGATGGAGATCGGCAGCATCAACACCAGGGCGATGAGCGGGTTGAAGATCAGGATCGCCGGCAGCGCC
>Ga0172369_10009403_pt1 | contig 10825 bp, 6 predicted proteins | sample LakKiv25m_FD_114539 | JGI IMG/M metagenome (GOLD analysis project Ga0172369, IMG submission 114539) | Freshwater microbial communities from Kabuno Bay, South-Kivu, Congo - kab_022012_11.25m | ecosystem: Environmental > Aquatic > Freshwater > Lake | place: Democratic Republic of the Congo...
CCGCTTCTGCGGCGCCAAATACTGCATGCTGATGTCCAACGGCACGGTGACCATCCAGTGCGCGCTGCAGGGCGTGGGCGTGAAGCCGGGCGACGAAGTGATTGTGCCGGGGCTCACCTGGTGCGCCACCGCGCAGGCGGCCTTCGATATCGGCGCCAACGTGGTGCTGGTCGACATCGACCCGGAGACCTACTGCATCGACCCGAAGGCCGTCGAGGCGGCGATCACCGAGAAGACGACGGCCATCGTCCCCGTGCACCTCTACGGCTGCATGTGCGACATGGACGCCATCATGGACATCGCCCGCCGCTACAACCTGAAGGTGGTCGAGGACGTGGCGCACCAGCACGGCGGCATCTGGCGGCTGACCACGCCTGACGGCACGATCAACAAGGTGGCGGGCGCCATCGGCGACGCCGGCAGCTTCAGCTTCCAGCAGAGCAAGGTGCTGACTTGCGGCGAAGGCGGCGCGGTTATCTGCAGCGATGACGAAGTTCATAACGTAATCCACAGCCTGAAGCACGTCGGCTGGCTGCCCGACCGCGCGACCCCCGGCAACCATTATGGCCACAATTACCGCGGCACGGAGATGCAGGCGGTGCTGCTGCGCGGCGGCCTGCGCCGGCTGCCCGAGCACCTGCCCCGGCGCGAAGCGGCCGCCCAGTACCTGGCCGCCGAGTTGGAAAGAATGAACGGCCCGCTGCGCTCCGCCAAACGCGACCCGCGCGTCGTCCGCCAGTCCTACTACGCGATGTCGCTGCATTTTGACATCAACAAAGCCGGCGGCCTGACCCGCGACCAGTATGCGCAAGCCCTATGGGCGGAAGGCTATCCCTTCGGCGGCACCTACTGGCCGGTCTACCAGGCGCCGCTGCTCAACTTGTATGACTGGACCAGTCCCATCCCCTACCGCGATCCGAAGGCGGTGCAGAATTACGCCGAGCTGCACCTGCCCGTCACCGAGCGCGTCTGCGGCGAGGAAGGCGTCACCATCAGCCACCCGCACCTGCTCGGGAGCAAAGAATATCTGGATCAACTGATCGCCGCGGTCCGGAAGGTCAACGACCGGCTGGATGAGATTAAAGGGTATTTCGATAAGCAGTAAGGCAGTCGAAAGAGTCGGGGCCGGAGTCGGACTTTCCTACTTTTTCTATTCCCGGCAGGCATCCAGCTATTCATAGCGAAGGATAACAGCAATGTCATTTAACTGGAGGCGCCCCATGAAAGCGTCCTTGCTGATTTTATGTATCCTGTGCGCGGCTTGCGCCTTTGCCGGCACGGTCATCGTCCGCGACGGCCAGCCGCGCGGCGTCATCATCACCGCGGAAAAACCAAGCGCCGGCGCACAACACGCCGCCGAGGAATTACAGCATTTCATCGAGCTGATGTCCGGGGCCAAACTGCCCATCCGCTCGGATAACGCCGCCTTGCCCGGCGAACAGGTCGTCATGCTGGTAGGCCGATCCAGATTTACCGCGGGCATGAACCTGCCCGCCGGCGATGATGGCGACCACTCCCGCGAGGGATTTGTCCTCAAGACGCAGGGCGATCGTATCATCCTTGCCGGCAACGAAGATAGCATCTACCGGGGCACCGAGTATGCCGTTTATGACTTCCTCGAGCGCCTGGGCTGCCGTTGGTATTATCCCGGCGACTACGGCCAGGTAGTTCCAAAGCGGGCGACCATCGATGTGCCGGCCCTCGATGTGGCGCAGCAGCCCTCCTTTATCGTGCGCAATGTCTGGACCTCCGGCTGGGCGCCCGGCACCGATGACTACACCACCTGGCTGCTGCGCAATAAAGGCACCTATACCAGCTTTTACGGCATGCCGGCCGACGGTTCAATCGGAAACCTGGCGCCGATGGAGAAATACTACCATGACTTCCCCGATATCTATGCCATGGGGAGAGACGGCAAGCGCCAGCCCGAGGGAACCCCCTCCGATAACGTTATGCTCTGCACTACCAACCCGAAGACAGTGGAGATCGCAACTAAGACGATCCTCGATTATTTCCACGAGCATCCCGAGGCGATAAGTTATGCCTTTTCGCCGCCGGACAACAACGCGCTCTGCTACTGCCCGAACTGCACGGCGCGCATGCACGAGCTGCAGAGTTACGCCGGATATGAATCCATCTCCGATCCATTTTTCAACTTTGCCAACAACGTGGCATGGGAAGTAACAAAGGAGTTCCCGGACAAATACCTGGTGGTGATGTCCTATTACTCCCGCGTGATGCCCCCGGAAGGACTGGAGAAACCCTGGAACAAAAATATTATCGTCGAGCTGGCACAGCTCTGGGTGAGCGCGATGCGTCCAATCGGCACGCCCGACGATGAATTCGCCCTCCGCCAGCTCCGTACCCTCGACGCCTGGTCTCGTAATGCGAAGAAAATGCTCATTTACGACTACGACCCGCACGCCGACCTCTCGCGCATGCCATACTGGCGCAGCCGCGCCATCGCAGAGGATATGAAACTCTATAAGCAGCACGGCGTCATCGGCTTCACCACCGAGGGGCAACCCAGTTATTTTCGCACCGGTTTGAACTACTACATCCGCATGCGCTGCATGTGGGACGTGAACGCGAATATCGACAAGCTGCTGGACGATTATTACCGGACCTTCTTCGGCCCCGCCGCCGCGCCGATGAAGCGTTTCGGCACGGAAATCGAAAGCATGCTGCAGGAGACACCCGACCAGTTTATCTGGAATACCAGTTATCTTAATTGGAACAACACTTATCCTCCGGATCGCGTGGCGGCGCTGGGGAAGCTGCTGGATCAGGCGGAAGCGAAGGCCGACACGCCGGAAATCCAGGGGCGGATCGCGCTCTACCGCCTGCTGCACGATTATATGACCGTTTATCTGAACGTATTCACCCTGAAAAACGAGGGCAAATTTGCGGAAGCCCAGCAGGAGTTGGAAAAGCTGCCGTTGCTCATCGATAAGGCGGAAAAGCTGCAGCGCGGACTGCTGCCGGTCGATCCGGGATGGGTGCTGGACCAGGGGAGCGGCCTCAATTCGCTGAAAAATCATCTCGCATTACAGGTCGAGCGCACGGACGGCGTGAACGGCGAGCTTCTCGCGCTGGCGCCGGAGCAGGCGCAGTTCCGTCTCGATCAGCAGGACATCGGCATCTTCGAACAGTGGCAGCGCCCGGACGTGGCCGGGACACTCAAGTGGGAAGCGGTCAGCTTGTTGAAGGACTGGGGATTGAATGGCTACCGCGACGAGAAGAAATACACGGCTACCGGCTACGGTTGGTATCGTTTCGCCATGCCGGTGCCCGGGCCGGCCGTGGGTCGCGCGCAACTGGTGGTTCCACAATATTTCGCGTCGAAAATGTGGATTTGGGTCAACGGCGAGCTGGCCTATTCGCCGACTTCCCCACGGGTCAGGCCGTCAGATGCCGTCCCGCCCGGCGGCGCGATCTCGATCAACCGCGCCGGCTATAGTTGGCTGGCGGTCGATATCCAGGATCGCCTGCGTCCGGATGCGGAAAACAGCTTTGTCTTCCGTATCCTGAACACGTCCGTCGGCTCCATGCAGCGCGGCCTCGCCGATCGCCCCTACGTGTGGGCGCCGTTGAAGTAGATGGTGGAAGAATGGAAGGGGGGAAAGATAAGTTTTGAGTTTTGAGTTTTGAGTTGATTACTACTCTTGCAAGCATTAAAAAACAAGTTGTTGTAGCAAAGATTATGCCCAAACAGGCAAGCTGCGTCCGGTGGTTGAGTAGGCAGGTAAGCTGATCGATTCATTCCACAGCAATGTTGCCGTATCGAAACCACCGCGTGGAAAGCTGAAATGTTGGGTTGCGGGCAAAGCCCAGGTTGGCAAAAACTCAAAACTCAAAACTCAAAACTTATCCTCCACTCTTCCATTTTTCCAGGAGTTTCCATGCAATTCGGTTTCGCGAAAAACGACATCACCCCACGCCTGGGCATCGAGCTGTGCGGGTTCGGGCCGTTTATCAATCGCCGCGGATTGGCGGTGCGCGACCGGCTGTGGGCGCGGGCCATGGCGGTGCGGCGGGGGGACGTTACGCTGGTGATTGTCAGCAATGACCTGGTCGGCGTGTCGCCGGAGGTGACCGCCCTGATCCGGCAGTTCGTGCGGGAAGAGGTGGACCTGCCGGACGAAGCCATCATGGTGCATTGCACCCACACGCACAGTGGGCCGGCCGTCTTCACCGTCAACGGCTGGGGCGCCATCGACATGCCTTACGTGGAAACGCTGCCCCGCCGCATCGCCCGCGCCGCGGTGGACGCGGTGAAGAACCTGCGGGAAGCGACCATCAATTACGCCGCGGCGCCGTGCGAAGGCATCTCGCTGAACCGGGAATACGACCAGGATGCCCCCCCGCTGGAGGACGTGCTGCGCGACGATTGGCGGCCGGCGAAACCGGAGCTGACCGACACCACGACGCACGTGTTCACCGTGGAAGCGGACAGACAATTGATCGGCTTCCTGAGCTACTTCGGCTGCCACCCCGTGGTCTGCTGCGCGGATACCCACTACATTCACGGCGACTTCGCCGGTGTGGCGACGGGTCTGCTGGAGCGCGAGCACCCCGGCGCCGTCGGCCTTTTCCTGCAAGGCGCGCTGGGCGATCAGAACTCCTGCGTGGTGCACAAGCCGGAGGCGGAGGCGCTGCTGGCGCTGGACGTCATCGCCGCCCGTTACGCCAATCAGGTGCGCGAGGGCATGCGCCGCGCGCGCCCGCTGGCGGCGGACGGCCTTGCCTGCCATTCAGCGCCCTTCACGCCCAGCCGCATCACGCTCACGGTAGAGCAGATACGGGCTTACCTCGACGAATACCAGGTTGCGCTGCACGCCCCCGGCGCCAATGATGCCGACCCGGACGCGCGTATGGCCGCCGTGAAATTGCAGGCCATGCGCCGCATCCTGCGGCAGGCGCAATCTGGCGAGGCAACCGAGCAGACAACCGAGCTGCAGGCCTTCCGCATCGGCCCACTGGCGCTGCTCGCTACGCCCTTCGAGATTTTCCGGCAAATCAAGGAGGATATCGTCGCCCGCGCGCAATCCCCCATCCCACTTGTGCTGGGGATCACCAATGACGAGCTGGGGTACGCTCCTGACCGAGAAACCGCCGCCCGCGGCGGTTATGCCGCCAACCAGGTCCCGCTGATGCTCGGCACGCTGCCGTTCCGCAACATTCACGATGAACTGGTAGAGCAGGTGCTGGAGTTGGAGCGAGCAGTGCTGTAGGGGCGATTGGCAATGTCCCGTTAATTAATGGCGCGTTCTCACAATCCAAGTTAACCGAACGGGGGCGATTGCCAATCGCCCCTACATAACAAAGCAATTACCCGGTCCGGACATAATCACATTCCATCCACTTATCCAACCATCCATTCATCCAACCTTCCATTCCTCTTCATCCCAGCGATAACGTCAGGCTTTCCGTTCCCAGCAGTTTGTGCGCCTGTTTCAGGCTGCGCTTCAGGCGGTCGTCCTCCCACTTCAGCACGTCCTTTTCCGGCGCCTTGCCTTCGTGCGGAAACAGCATCTCCTGTGGGGAATAAACCAGCGTGCCCAGGCGGAGCAGGCCGGCGAGCGAGCGGGCGGTGATGCGCGGATACTCGCGCAGGAACTGGTCATCGAGCACCGGCACCGGCACCCGCTCGGCGACGGTCTGCAGGAAAAGGAGCAGGTCGGGCTGGTGGACGGCCAGCACGCGGAGCACCTCGACCAGATCGAGCACGCCGTCGCCCACCGGACAGTTCACCAGCAGCGCCCCCTTCAGCGAGCGATAAACTTGCCAATCTTTCAGGTGCGCGCTCTTCGCCAGCGGGCCAAGGATTTGCGCGCTTTCGGCCGGGTCCTCCGGCACGGTCAGCGCGTTGCCGATGTCGAAGCAGACGCCGACGTATTCGCTCTGCGCTGCCTGGATGAAGGCCGCCAGGTCCGTGGCGGCGGTATGCCGCCCGTTCTCGAAAGCGAGTAGAATCTTATACCGTTCCGCGGTTTTGATAGCGACGTCGAGCTCGCGCAACAGACTTTCCAACAACTGCTGGCGCTGCTGCACGGTGCCTTTCAGCCTGGCGATGCCTACGGTTACCTGCGGCGCGCCCAGGTACTGCGCCTTGCGGATCATATCGGCCAGGTGCTCCCCTTCCAGCGTGCCGGTGGACAGGTGCAGGACCATGCCCAGGTCCCGCGCCTGCTGGCCGAGGTTGACCAGCCCGACCATGTCCATTTCCTTGATTTGCCGGAACGCCAGTTGAAGCGCGGGGCATTTCAGCCGCGCCGCTTTCTCCATGACAGCCGACGCCTCCAGCGAGCCGCGCCCGACCGGCTGGTAATCACGTAAACCCGCGGCCAGCACGAGTGAGAAGGTGTGCAGTCCGATCTTCATTGCGAGAGCCCGATCCTTGCTGGTAATGGGGTACTGCATATTGTACACCGAAACGCGCCGGCGGTCACGTGGTTGGTTGGGAAGTGATAAGTTAGTGGCGAGTGGCGAGTGGCGAGTAGATCACACACCACTAGCCACTCGCCACTCGACACTAACTTATCACTTATTACTTATCACTTAATAATACTCCCGGTATGGCCTTCTCTTCGCGAACAGTGATACCAGCACCATGCCGGCGAGGAATCCGCCGATATGCGCCCACCAGGCTACGCCCCCGCCGCCGTCCTTCGCGCTCTGGACCAGGCCGATGGAGCCGCTCAGCAATTGCAGCACGAACCAGAACGCCAGCACGATGAGCGCGGGCAGCCGGACAATAGTGAAGAAGAAAGGCAACAGCAGGCAGGAGTCTACCTTGGCATTGGGAAAGCGCACCAGGTATGCGCCCAATACCCCCGCGATGGCGCCACTGGCGCCCAGCATCGGGGCATCGGGGCTGGTTCGGGTGAGGAAAAGCTGGCTCGTCGCGGCGATCAGTCCGCAGACAAGGTAAAATACGATAAAACGGAATGGCCCCATGATGTCCTCGACGTTGTTGCCGAAAATCCACAGATACAGCATGTTGCCGAGCAAGTGAACCAGACCGCCATGCAGGAACATGGAAGTGAACAGCGAAATCCAGGCGCCGCTGGCCAGGATAGCGTCCAGGCCTTTCGCATCGGTGAATCGCGAGGGAATGATCGCCGCGTGGTTGACAAAGCGCAGGTACGCCTGCTCGTTATCCGCCATCAGCAGCGATACCATGTAGAGGAAGACGAGGGTATTCAGCACGATCAACGAAACCGTGACCAGCGGAAAATTGCGGGTCGGGTTGATGTCCCGAAATGGCAGCATTGGGTTAGCATACCATATTTTTAGCTAAAAAGGGCAGGGACGGCGATACAACGGGAACGGCGCCGCAATCTGTTAAATAACCTGCATGCCGCCGGTTATGGCGTAGATGCCGGCTCGGATGATTCGAATGGCCGCTTCTGCGTCTCGATTTCCTGCAGCTCGCTGTTTTCGTCCCGCGCCGCATACATATGAATGATGGCGATATCCGTGGCTTTGCGCTGGAAACGCTGTTCGGGAATATCGTCTCCCGGTTTGTAGGTATTCGATAACAGCGTCAGCGGCTCGGAGCCGGCCGGATTCTCTATCTCGATCCTGATGTAAACCGTTGGGTCGTCGGGATTGATATTTATCGCTTTGCCGGGCGTATAAGTCTCTTCGATGATATCGACCGGTTTCGGACCGTTCGATATCACCAGGGTGACTTTCGCTTTGCGTTTAACCTGCTCGCCGGTCGCTGGCTCGGTGCGGATGATGAATCCCTTCGGCACCGTTTCGGAATCTTCTTTTTTGTCCGTCACGAACACGATCTTCTTCTCATCGTCGCCCGCCGTTTCGCGGATGAGTTCCTTGGCGCGGTTCATCGACATCGAGCCAACGTCAGGCATGGTGTAGGTCAGCGATCCCAGGCTGATCCAATACCTCACCGGATTCTTCGGATCGATCTCCGTCCCTTCCGCCGGTTCCTGGCGGCAGACCTTGCCTTCTAGAATAGTCGGATGCGACTCTTCATTTCGCTGGAAAATGAGGTTATTCTCCTTGAGCACGAGCTGCGCGGTCGCTTCGTCCAGGTCCAGCAGCCCGGGCATGTGGATGGCCGGTGTCACCGGGGTCGGCTTGTTGCCGTATAGCCAGAACGCGCCATAGGCCACCACCGCTGCCAGTATTACGAACAGCACCGCAATCACCCAGCCGCCGGACCCGCCTTGTGTCCGCACGACAGACTCGTCCGGCGGCGGCACGGCCATCGCCCCCGCACCCCTGGGCGCGGGAGCCCTGGTCGGCTGTCTGGGCCGCTGCGGTGGTGTATCGGCCTGCGGCTTGCGATAGACCATGGTCGCATCCGCTGCCGCCGGCGCCGGAATGATTACCGTTTCTTCCTGCGCGAGTTGATTGATGACCTTCGTCAGCGCCGCCTTCACCTCCGCCGCGGACTGGAAGCGCGCGGTGGGATCCTTCTGCAGGCAGCGCAATATCAGAGTTTCTACAACGGCGGGAATCTCCGGGCGCAAGCTGCGCGGATGCGGCGCCGGCTCGTAGATCTGCTTGTGCGCTACCGCCATCGAATTCTCACCCTCGAATACCGTGCGGCCCGTCAATATCTCGAACAGCACGCAACCGAGCGCGTAAATATCGGAAGAAGGCGTGGTGGCGTCACCGCGCGCCTGTTCCGGGGAAAGGTAGTGTACCGAGCCGATGATCACCCCGGTGTCCTCCGAATCGGACGCCACCTTGGCAATGCCGAAATCGGTAACCTTCACCTTTCCTTCCGGATCAAGCAGGATATTGTGCGGTTTGATATCACGGTGAATCAGCTTTTTGTCGTGAGCGGCCTCCAGCGCGGCGGCGATCTGCCGACCGATCTCCAGCGCGGTGAGCACCGGCAGCGGGCCGTCGCGGCGCAGGCGCTGCTTCAGATCGGTGCCTTCCACGAATTCCATTACTATGTAATAAGTTCCGTTGGCGCTGCCGGTGTCGTATACGCCGGCGATGTGCTCGTGCGAGAGACGCGCGGCGGCCTGTGCTTCATTACGAAAACGCTCGACGAATTTGGGATCGGAGGTGAATTGCTCGCGCATCAATTTGATGGCGACGATGCGGTTCAGCAGCAGGTCGCGGGCACGGTAGGTAATCGCCATCCCGCCCTCGCCGACCTTGCTCTCCAGGGCATACCGGTCATTGAGAATCCGTTCTGTCATGGGTGCTTCTTTCGGTGGTGACGTCATCAGAGAGCATACCCTTCGTCGCATTTAGTGTCAAGAAATTGGCCGTGAATTCACGTCCAACCTCCAACCTGAAACTTTTCCCCCTTCCTACCGCTGCAAAACACCCACGCTCAACTCGCCCTTTCTCTTCAAACAACAAAACTTTTCCCGTGTCTCTTGCATCTGTCGCCATGCTCTGCTATAATATCGCGCCGTAGCCTGCGGGAATGCGGAAGGAGAGAGAACGTGCCCAATACCAAATCGTCCAAGAAAGATTTGTTAATCAACCGGCGAAATCGCCTGCGCAACCAGTCGGTAAAATCCCGGTTGAAGACCCTGCGCACCAAGGCGCTCACCGCCATCAATACCGATGCCGCCGCCGGCGGCGATACGGTGAAAGCCGCGCTCAAAGCATTCGACAGCGCCGTCACCAAAGGCGTCATTCACAAAAATACCGCCGCCCGCCGCAAATCCCGCCTGATGAAGCGGATGAACGCGGCGCTCGCTCAATAATGATTTCCCCTCCGCGCCCCGCGTCGTTGGACGAATGGGAGTAGTAATATGAATGGGAGGTATGGGATTGCATAATTTCCCATACCTCCCATTATTCATATTACTGTATTTACCCCAAATGACTATGCTTCCCCTACCCCCAGCACTTTTTCCAGTGCCTCGATAAACCGCGCGTTTTCCGTCGCGCTGCCGATGGTGACGCGGATCATCGTCGGGTAGCCGAAGATGTCTCCGGTGCGCACGATCACGCCCTCCCGCAGCAGCTTGCCGAACACCCCTCTGCACTCCTGCTTCGTATCCACCAGCATGAAGTTGCTCTGCGTGGGCACATACGGTAGGCCCATGCGTTCGAAGGCGGCATACAGGAATGCCTTGCCTTCTTCGTTCACTTTACGGCTGCGTGTCACCTGATCCGGGTCCTTCAGGCTGGCGATGGCCGCCCACTGCGCCAGGTTGGCGGTGTTGAATGGCTCGCGCACCTGACCTATCGACATCAACACCTCGGGCCGGCGGCAAATGCCGTAACCGATGCGCAGCCCCGCCAGCGCGTAAATTTTCGAAAATGTGCGCAGCACGATGACATTGCGCCCCGACTTGACGTATTCCAGTGAATCCGGATAATCAGCGCGCGTGACGTATTCGTAATATGCCTCGTCCAGCACCACCAGCACTCGCTCCGGCACCCGCGCCAGGAAGGCGTCCAGCTCCGCTTTCGTGTTCATTACGCCGGTAGGGTTATGCGGGTTGGCGAGATAAATGATCTTGGTGCGCTCGGTAACCGCGCCGGCCATCGCCGGCAAATCGTGGGCGTAATCCTTCAGCGGCACCTTAACCGGGGTCGCTCCCATCAACTTCGTGCTGATCTCATACATGCTGAAGGGCGGGTCACCCATCACCACCTCATCGCCGGCCTCGAGATAGGCGATGGACAGGAAGTGCATGATTTCATCGCTGCCGCGTCCGATCGTCACCTGCTCCTTGTCAACGCCGTAGCGCTCCGCCAGCGCCATGCGCAACGGGTATCCGTCGGTCTCCGGGTACAGGCGAACGTCCTGCAGGTGCTCGCGCATTGCTTCCACGGCCAGCGGCGAAGGCCCCAGCGGGTTTTCGTTCGA
>Ga0172369_10009404_pt1 | contig 10825 bp, 9 predicted proteins | sample LakKiv25m_FD_114539 | JGI IMG/M metagenome (GOLD analysis project Ga0172369, IMG submission 114539) | Freshwater microbial communities from Kabuno Bay, South-Kivu, Congo - kab_022012_11.25m | ecosystem: Environmental > Aquatic > Freshwater > Lake | place: Democratic Republic of the Congo...
CAGGGCATGGCAATCCTTATTGGTCCCGATATCCATCCCTTGGTATACCTGCATCGCATCGGCGTTGATGATGTGCGCCCCAATTTGTAAAGCGATTCTTTGCGCCAATTGGCTTTTGCCGCTGGCCGTCGGTCCGGTTATCACGTAAATCATCAAAAGCCCGTCCGTTTGAACATTTTCTCAATGTCGTATTGGCTGAATTCGATGATCGTCGGCCGGCCATGCGGGCAGCTGTAGGGGTTTTCGCAGTTCATCAAGTCATCGATCAAGCGCGCCATTTCCATCATCGACAGCGCCTGGTTGGCCTTCAAACTTCGTTTGCAGCTCTTGGAGGCGATCGCTTCGTCGCGCAGTTTGGCGATGTCGGTACTCGCTTCGTGCAGTACTTGATCAAGCAGCGATTCGACATAGGCTTTCTCATCGCTTTCCTTGGCCCAGATGGGTAAATGGATAACGCGAAGCTGCAAGCGCCCAAACGGTTCTAAATGCAACCCAATCTTGTCGAGTAACGATAATTTTTCATCGTTGATTAACGAGGCATCGCTTGGCTTCAAGTCGATTAATAACGGCACCAATGGTTCCGAAACGTATTGTCCTTTGTCGGCCAAGGCGCGGTATTTTTCGTAATTGATCCGCTCGGCGGCCGCATGCTGGTCGATCAGCACGAGCGAGCGCTTCGGGGTCGTGGCGATGATATAGGTGTCGGCCAACTGCCCGATGACGGAAAAATCGTGGACGCTCGTAAGTAACGGCGCACCTTTTTGCGGTTGCCCGCCATACGTTTCATTCGGTTCAAGCAAACTTGCCAACGCCTGTTCGTCAAACGAAGAAGGATAGGTTTCCTTCAATCCTTCAAGCGGCTTGGCGGTGAGAGAAGTTTCCTTTAAAGCGGACGGAATTAGTTTCAATAACGTTTCTTTAAGCTGTTCCTCTTTCGAGAAACGGACTTCGCGTTTGCTCGGATGGACGTTGACGTCGAGTAAAGCCGGTTCGATCAATAGGTTGATGATGGCGAATGGAAACCGGCTCGGCGGCAGGAAATCGCGGTAGCCTTCGATCAGGGCGCTTTGGATTTTACTCATGTAGACGCTCCGCCCGTTGAGCAGCGTGATCATGTGGTAACGGTTGCTTTTGGCGATATCCGGTTTTCCCAAAAAGCCGGTCACTTTGTAATCGGGTCCCTCATAATATATCGAAACGAGGTTCTTGGCCGCATGGGCGCCGAAAACGTGGAAGATGGCTTCCTTTTGGTCGTTGCGGCCACTGGTATGGAATTGTTCCCGGCCATCGATTGAAAAGGCAAAAGCGACGTCGGGATGGCCGACGGCGATGCGGGAAATGACTTCGATGTTGTTGGCATTCTCGATTTGGTCGCTTTTTAAGTATTTTAGCCGCGCCGGCGTATTGTAGAACAGTTCGCCGACGGTGACCGTCGTTCCTCGCTTTAGCGGAGCGTCTTCGATCGTCGTCTCTTCTTGATGGGTGACGATATGCGTGCCGATGCCGCTACCCGAGGAGGTGACCATGTCTAAGACGCTGACCGAAGCAATCGATGGTAACGCCTCGCCTCGAAAACCGAGTGTCTTGATGTGGAATAAATCGAATTCGTCGTGGATCTTGCTGGTCGCATGGCGCTTCAATGACAAGATGGCGTCGTCGCGATCCATGCCACTCCCGTCGTCGGACACGACGATGCGCGTCCGTCCGGCGTTTTCGATGGCGACGGAAATCGTTCTGGCCCCGGCGTCGAGGCTATTTTCAACCAGTTCCTTGATGACGCTGCTCGGGCGTTCGATCACTTCCCCAGCGGCGATCATATTGGTCAAAGCTTGATTCAGTAAGGTAATTCTTCCCATGGTTATTTCATCTTTTTCTTCAATTCGTAGAGGAACTTCAGCGATTCCAGCGGGGTGATTTCAAGCGGATTCAGCGCTTCGAGCTCGGCCATCCAGGCTTCGCTACGCTTACCGGGCGGCGTCATGACGTCATGGGAAGTCCGCGTCTGGCCGCCTTCGAGGTCGTGCAAAATGCGCTTGGCGCGCTGGAGCAAGACATCGGGCAAATGAGCCAATCGGGCGACGTTGATGCCGTATGACTTATTCATCGCTCCGGGAGCGACTTTATATAGGAAGGTGACCTTGTCTTCGTCTTCGGACACCAAAACTTGAATGTTGCGAAGGTTTGGAATCGCTTTTTCGAGGTGCGTCAGCTCATGGTAATGAGTGGAGAAAATCGTCTTCGCCTTGATGTGGGTGGCGATATATTCCATGATTGCCTGCGCGAGCGCCATGCCGTCATAGGTGGCCGTCCCGCGTCCGATTTCATCGAATAAGAGGAGCGACTTATTGCTCGCATGGCTGAGAGCGTAGTTCGATTCGAGCATTTCGACCATGAACGTCGATTGACCGCTGACCAGATCGTCGCTGGCACCGATGCGCGTGTAAATGCTGTCGAACACCATCAAATCGGCGCTTTCGGCGGGAACGTAGCAGCCCATCTGGGCCATGATGACGATCAAGGCGCATTGGCGCATATACGTCGACTTGCCGCCCATATTGGGACCGGTAATCAGCAAGATGTCTGAATTTTGGTCGAATTCGACGTCGTTAGGGACATAACGGCTGATTTTCATTACCCGCTCGATGACCGGATGCCGTCCTTGCCTAATCGACAAATGTTGGTTTTGGTTAAACGTCGGCCGGACGTAGCCGGCTTTGCCGGAGATGGTGGCCAGCGACAGCAGTCCGTCGAGCGTCGCCAACGTGTCGGCAACCGTTTGGATGTCGACTGTTCGTTTAGCAAGCTGTTGCCGCAATTGGACGAACAGTTCATATTCAAGCGCCATGCGGCGGTCTTCGGCATGGAGTATCTGCGTTTCTTTTTCCTTGAGTTCCGGAGTGATGAAGCGTTCGCATGTGGTCAGCGTCTGCTTCCGTTCATACCCGAATTCGGGGCGGACTAAAGCCAAATTGCCTTGGCTGATTTCGATATAGTATCCGAATACCGAGTTATAGCCGATTTTGAGGTTCTTGATGCCGGTCTTGATCCGTTCCTGTTCTTCCAAAGCGCTGATCCACCGCTGTCCGCCGGTGGCCAGTTCGATCAATTCGTCAAGTTCAGTCTGGTAGCCTTGTTTGAAAATGCCGCCTTCCTTGATGGTGATCGGCGCATCTAGGTCGATGGCTTTTTCCAATAGAACGACGAGGTCTTGCAATACGTTAAGTCCCTGACCCATGGTGATAAAATCGTCATGGGGCAATGTGGATAGTAGTGCGCCGATTCGTGGCAATAACGCCAGCGAAGCCTTCAATTGCAGCAAATCGCGGCCGTTGGCATTGCCGTAACCGATCCGGGCGATAAGGCGCTCCAAATCATAAACATCGCCAAGCAGGCGCGAAATATCTTCTTTAACGAGATATTGTTCGATCAGGCAAGTAACGAGATCAAGCCGTTTTTCGATCGTGGCCTGGTCGGCGCTGGGATGGATGATCCATTGTTTCAGCCGCCTGGTGCCCATGGCCGTCTTCGTATCGTCGATAAGCCAAAGCAATGAGCCGTATTTATCCTTGCCGCGCGCCGACTGAAGCAGTTCGAGATTGGTCTGCGTCGAGGCGTCCATCTTCAAGAACGTCTTCGTTTGATGGATGACGACCTTTTTAAGATAACCAAGCGACCTTTTTTGGGTCTTTTCGAGATAATGAAGCAACCGGGCGATCGCTTTCATTTGGAATCCGTCATGGACGTATTCGAGCAGCGGTTCCCATTCCATTTCGACGACATCGTTGTCTTCGCGCGACAAAAGGCGTTTCCGCCCTTCGATGAGCGAATTGGCCATTGCCGGATCAAAATCGCTTGCTAAGACGATCTCGCGCGTGTTCAGCTGTTCAAGTTCGCTTTTAAGCGAAGTTTCGTCTCGTTCGACGTTAATGACGCTCAGTTCGCCGGTGTTGATGTCGCAGGCGGCGATAATGTAATGGATATGGTTGTCGTCGAGGGCGACGATGAAGTTATTGTCTTGGCCTTGGCCTTCGATGAAGGCGCCGGGCGTGAATATCTGGATCACGTCGCGGTCGACGAGTCCTTTGGCCAGCGCCGGGTCTTCCAATTGTTCGACGATGCCGACTTTATAGCCGCGGTTAACCAGTTTGTTGACGTAGCCGGTAATCGCGTGGTGGGGAATGCCGCACATCGGCACGCGGTCTTTGGCGCCGGCGTTTTTGCCGGTCAGCACCAGCTGCAGTTCTTTTGAAGCCGTTTTGGCGTCGTCGAAGAAAAACTCGTAGAAGTCGCCAAGCCGAAACATGATCAAGGTATCCGGATGTTTCTCCTTAATCGCCAAATACTGCATCATCATCGGGGTGTAGGGAGTTTTCATAAGCACCGCTTAATTGATAATTTTAGCATAGATTGACTTACGTTAAGCCATGGGCTTATTCGATAATCGCTTTTAGCTGCTGCAGAAGCTGGTAGACCGTTTCCCGCACCTGCATATAGTTGACGACAAGCGGATGCCGATCGTATTTGCTCTCATAAGTTTGATAGAGGCGTTTATGTTTTTGGTATGACTGCTCGAGGTGCATGCTCGTGGCCATCTGGCGCTGATGGAAACGTTTTAAGCGGTCGAGACGCATCAAAACCGGATCAGCGAGAATCGTTTGCCGCAATTCGTAAAATTGCCGTACTTCGGGCAGTTCCTGAATCGATGCGGAAAGCTCGTTTAGTTTTATGTCAAAATCATTTGATGCCATATTCGCCCCTGAGTGAATAGACATGCGAGGAGACGATGCGGACATTGACGATTTTGCCGATCAGCGTCTCGTCGCCCTTAAAGTGAACTAGTTTATTCGTTTCGGTATACCCCGAAAGCATCCGTTCGTTCTTCTTGGAGAAACCGTCGACGAGAACGGCTTGCGTCGTCCCCACGAAACTATGCGATGATTTCATCGTCGTTTCCTCGACCGCTTCGACAAGACGGTCGAACCGTTCGTGCTTGACACTATTGGCGACGTTATCATGAATTCGGGCGGCGGGAGTGCCTTGACGCGGCGAATAGATGAACGTGAAAGCGCCGTCGTAACCGACTTCTTTCACGAGCGATAAGGTTTCGAGGAACTGCTCTTCATTTTCGTTTGGGAAACCGACGATGATGTCGGTCGTTAACGCCAGACCGGGAATCTTGGCTTTCATTTCCGTCACCAACCGCAGATAGCTTTCGCGGGTGTAGCGCCGGCCCATCAATCTCAAGATGCCGTTATCGCCGGCTTGGACCGGCAGGTGGATGGCTTTCATGATGTTGGGATGCTTGGCAATCGTTTCGATCATCCGCGAGGAGAAATCCCATGGATGGCTGGTTGTGAAACGTAGACGGGGGATGCCTGTGAGCGCCACTTGTTCAAGTAGCATGGCAAAATCAGTTCCGTCTTTGAAATCTTTACCGTAGGCGTTGACGTTTTGACCAAGCAAGGTGATTTCCTGATACCCGGCTTTGACTAGATCGTTGCACTCCACAAGAATGTCGTTCATCGAACGCGACCGTTCGCGGCCGCGGGTGTAGGGCACGATGCAATAGGTGCAGAACTTGTCGCATCCATACATGATGTTGACGAACGCTTTATGGTGATGGAGTCGCCGCGAAGGCAACGCTTCATGATGGCTAGAGGGCGTCGAAGGAACGTCGACGATGCGTTCGCGTTTGGCGTACACTTCATCGAGCAGATCGAGCAGCTGATGGATGTTGTGGGTTCCGAACAATAAATCGACATGTTTGTATTTATCGATCAATGTCGTGACGATGTGGGCTTGCTGAACCATGCAGCCGCCGACGGCGACCACGAGGTCCTTGTTATGCTGCTTCATGCCTTTGATCTGGCCGATTTCGCCAAACGCCTTGTCCTCGGCGTTTTCGCGCACGGCGCAGGTGTTCAGGATGATTAAATCAGCCGTCTGTTCGCTTTCGGCGCTCGTGAAGCCGGCCTCTTCGAGCAGTCCGCGCATCGTCTCTTCGTCCCTGACGTTAGCCTGACAGCCGTAAGTACGGATGAAATAGCTTTTGCCTTGGGCGATTTTCTTTAGGTGTTCGGGAATGGCGATTTGGTCGTGGACGACGAGCACTTGCTGCAATAAGCGCGAGCGGGCGGCCACCAAATCCGGTTCGTGTTTGATATTGATGCTCATGGCAATTTCTCGATCAGATATAACGGCGTGATGTCTTGGGTCAAACCCGTATGTTCGTCAACGGTGATAATCACCGCCGAGAACAGCGTCTCCGGACTTTCTTCAAGCGTAAAGATGCTCTTTTGCTGATGCCAAAGTTTATCGATGATCGAATTGGCGGATACGCCCAGTATCCCGTTATAAGGACCGGTCATCCCGACATCGGATATATAGCCGGTGCCGTTAGGCAAGATGCGGTTATCGCGAGTCTGCACGTGGGTGTGGGTGCCGATCAAAGCGGTTATTTTTCCGTCGAAGGCATGCGCTAATGCGTATTTTTCCCCCGTCGCCTCGGCGTGAAAGTCGACGATATGGATATCGGTCTTTTCTTCTTTCTCGACGACTTCCTGAAGACTGTCGAAGGGACTTTTCACCGTTTCGGTCATGAACGATTGGCCGAGGATGTTGGTTACCCTGATTGAGAAATCATCGTCGCGGAAGACGGTCGTGCCGACCCCGGGATAGGACGTGGTTAGATTGACAGGCCTGACGAGGCTCAGCGCCCCATCGAGATAGGACCGGATTTCCGATTTGGCGTCATAGTGGTTTCCCAGCGTCAGGCAATCGACGCCGGCGTCAAGCAAAGCTTGATAGTGATGATAGATCAATCCTTTGCCGTGGGTGGCGTTTTCGGCGTTGGCGATGACGAAATGGATGCCGTGCTTCTTTCGAAGGGACGGAAGGTGAAAAGAGACGGCAAGCCGTCCCTTTTGTCCTACGATATCGCCGATGAATAGGATTTTCTTCATGCCGATTATTTGGCTGTCTCGATCGCCCTATACTCGCGGATGACCGATACTTTGATCTGACCCGGATAGGTCATTTCGGTTTCGATTTGCTCACGGATGTCCCTAGCTAGTTTATACGCGGCCAGATCGTCGATTTTCTCGGGAATGACCATGACGCGGACTTCGCGGCCCGACTGCATGGCGTAGCTTTGGGCGACGCCTTCATGGCTCTTGCAGATCTTTTCAAGCTGTTCGAGGCGCTTGATGTAGTTTTCTAGCGTTTCGCTTCGGGCGCCCGGACGGGCGGCCGACAGCGTATCGGCGGCAATCACGAGATTGGAGATGACGTATTTGACCTCGACGTCGCCGTGATGGCTCTCGATGGCGTTGATGACGACATCCGGCTCGCCGTACTTCTTGGCGAAGCGGACGCCGAGTTCGACGTGGCTGCCTTCCATTTCGAAGTCGATCGCTTTACCGATGTCGTGGAGGAGACCGGCCCGTTTGGCAAGTGTCTGATCCAGTCCGAGTTCGGCCGCCATCATGCCCGTCAGTTTGGCGACTTCGATGATGTGGTCGTAGGCGTTTTGGCCATAGCTAGTGCGGTATTTCATTCTGCCGACTAGCGTAAGCAGTTCGGGATGAATGCTTGGTAGACCAAGGCGGAAGGCGGCTTCCTTGCCGGCGGTCTTGATCGTTTCGTCGAGTTCTTTTTTGACTTTCTCGACCACTTCTTCGATGCGGCTCGGCTGGATGCGGCCGTCCTTGATGAGGTTTTCGAGCGTCCGTTTGGCGATTTCGCGCCGGATCGGGTCGAAGCAGCTGACGGTGATCACTTCCGGCGTGTCGTCGATGATCAAATCGACGCCCAGCAGTTGTTCGAGGCTGCGGATGTTTCTACCTTCGCGGCCGATGATGCGGCCTTTCATCTCGTCATTGGGCAAGGCGACGACGCTGACGGTGCGTTCGGTCGTGTATTCCTGGGCATAACGGTTGATGGTGATGCCCAATATTTCCTGCGATTGCTGGACGGCGGTGTCGCGCGCTTCCTCTTCTTTGTTTTTGATGAAGGTGGCGATTTCCTTGCTGAGCTTGTTTTCGACGCGGGTCATGATTTCGGCTTTGGCTTCGTTGACCGACATCTGCGACACTTTCTCAAGTTCGCTGATGATCGAATCGAGTTTCGACTGTAATTGGCTTTCTTTCTTTTCTAACTCTTTGCTGCGGGCGGCCAAGGCATCGCTTTTTTCTTCGAGGATGTTCTCCTTGCCGATCAGGGCGACGTCGCGCCGGTCGATGCTTTGCTCGCGTTGGAGCAGTTTGTTTTCGGCGGAGACGACTTCGGCCTTCCGCTCTTTGATTTCCTTTTCGGCTTCCTGCTTCATCTCGTAAGTCAACTGTTTGGCGTCTAATTGGCTGTTTTTGATGATGTGCTCACCGCGTATCTCCGCGTCCCGGATGATTTTGGCCGCTTGCTTCATCGCCCGTTTGGACTTGAAGAAGGGGACCATGGCATAGATGGCAATGCCCGCTCCGACACCGGCGAAAAGCGCGATAATTATGAGGGCAATCGAAAGCCCGGCGTCCATAGTAGCTAATACGACTAACATAATTACTTCCTTTCGTTTTGGTTGTTTGGTTGGTCTTGATGACCGTGATCGATAAATACAAGAAAATGTTTTGGTTCCAATTACCCAAAAATCGTTCCGTGGTAGACGGATAGCCAGTTATGTATCACAAGCAATGCTTGAAACTCAGAAAGCGATCTTTGGATATACGTAAGTATCTATTGATACATTGATACAATACCAAAAAACCGCTTGGTTTCCAAGAAAATATTATTATTAGGGTTAAATAGTTACTAAATAGAGGCGAACGCGAGGCGGACATCGCCGTTAGAGGTCGCCAATTTGATTTGATGGGGGAGATTGGTATGGTAGCTGTTGACGGCCACTTGGACGCCGTCAAGGTAGTATTTGCCGTTAGAGGTGGCCATGGTGACTCTATAGGAGTCAAAACTGCCGACCACGGTCAAATTGATGCCTCCGTTACTCGTATGGAAATCAATGTCCGCGGCGATATTGGCTTCGATCCAATCGAGCGATCCGAGCGTTTTAATGAAATCCGCCTCGTCGCGGCCGCTTTCGACGTCGTCCTCGATCAGTTCCTGATAATAGGTGCGGACGCGCTTTCTTTCCTCCGCGGTGAGGAACGATAGGCGTTTGTCGAGCAGTCTGATGAATTCCTTTTTGTCCATAAGCGGTCTCCTATCGCAATATGTAGTCGTAGATCTTCTTCAATTCGCGGAACAGCGTCCGCGATTGGCCGAGTTTTTCTTTTCCGGTCTCGCTGATGCGGTAGTAGCGGCGGAGCCTGGAGTTATGGATCGTGTCGTAAGTGGTCACGAGACCTTGCTTTTCAAGCCGGCGCAATATCGGGTACAACGTCGACTCGGAAACGATGAATACTTCATTCAGCGACTGATTGATCAGATAGCCATATGAGTCTTCATACTTGAGGCTTGCCAACACCATCAAGTCCAGCATTCCCTTTTTCAGTTGTACGTCCATGATATACCCCGTCTCGCATATTACTATACATTGCGTAGTATAGCATTGCAATAGGTAAAAAGAAAAACCGTTCCAAGCGGAGACGGTTTTATGCTATGTACATTATTTATTGATGATCTCGACTGTCTGCAGATAGGGGTTATTCTCGGTATTCACTTCGTGAACTTCGCGCGTGGCCATCTCGCTATAGTAATAATTGGTGTAACCTTCGGCCAACCATGGTTTGATGAGCGAGAACTCGTAATGGTAGGCGATGAACTTGTTTTCGGTGAAGAAATAGCAGATAAGCCGGCATTGCGAGGTCCGTCGTTTCTCATCCAAGCCCTTGCGTGACAGAATCTCGATGTCTTTGTATTTGGTCTTGTCGACGAAGTCATAAAAACGGACCGTTTGGAGTTTTTCGTTCATGAGCGGTTCGATTTTCAATTGATCGAGCGCCATCGCCTCGAACATCTTGATGGATTGATTGATCTGCTTGTCGATATAACTATCCTCGATATGATATTTAAGCGGAAAAATCCAGCCGAAGGCGATGCCGAGCAAAAAGAAGATACCGGTAAGCGTATAGCCGAGTCCGGCGGTCACAAGCGCGGAAAAAGTGGCATATCCCATGCCTCCGGCGATGATTAAGAAAAAGACGAACCACCAGACGTTGAAGCGCTTTGGATCAGAAAAATACAGGTAATTGCGTTTGTAATCCATGGTGATACCTCGCGGTTATTCTAGCATGAACGCGCCATAGATATAAATAGCGGTCAAAAAAAAAGGGAGCCGCGCGGCTCCCATTGGTTATTCAAGCGTCCCCGTTTTGATTTTCTCGCTCAGTTCGGCGATGAGTTTCGGGTTGTCTTTGAGGAATTGTTTGGCGGTTTCCCGACCTTGGCCCATCCGGGTTCCGTTGACTTCATACCAAGAGCCCATCTTCTTGATCAGACCCATTTCGGTGGCCAGATCGAGCACTTCGCCCGTCTTCGAGAATCCTTCTCCGAAGATGAGATCGACATGGCACGACTTGAACGGCGGGGCGACTTTATTCTTGACGATTTTGATGTTGACGGTGTTGCCGACGATCTGCTCGCCGACCTTGATAGCTTCGGAACGCCTAATATCGATGCGGACGGTGGCGTAGAATTTTAGGGCACGGCCGCCGCTGGTGACTTCCGGATTGCCGTAGGAGATGCCGACTTTTTCGCGGAGCTGGTTGATGAAGATGACGGTGCAGCTCGATTTGTTGAGCACTCCGGCTAACTTGCGCATCGCCTTGGACATGAGACGCGCCTGCAGACCGACTTGAGTGTCGGCCATGACCCCGTC
>Ga0172369_10009407_pt1 | contig 10823 bp, 3 predicted proteins | sample LakKiv25m_FD_114539 | JGI IMG/M metagenome (GOLD analysis project Ga0172369, IMG submission 114539) | Freshwater microbial communities from Kabuno Bay, South-Kivu, Congo - kab_022012_11.25m | ecosystem: Environmental > Aquatic > Freshwater > Lake | place: Democratic Republic of the Congo...
GAAGCCGTCACGGTCGTCGGCGAGATCGACGCCATGGTGAAAGCGCTTCCGTTCAAAGAAGGCGGTTTCATCCAGCGCGGCGAGCTGATCGCCCAGCTTGACGATTCTCAGCTCGCGGCTGAGGTTGCCCGCGCCGAAGCCCTGCGGGCGCAAAGCAAGTCCACTTACGACCGCATCAAGACGATTGTCGAGCAAGGAGCCGGCGCTCCGCAGGATTTGGATGATGCAGCCGCAGCCTTGAAAGTGGCGGAAGCAAATTTGGCGCTTGCCAAGGCTCGCTTTGACAAAACGCGCATCACCGCCCCCTTTGACGGCATCATTGGGGCGCGCAAGGTGAGCGTCGGAACCTTCCTGCGCACCGGGCAACCAGTTGTCGACCTTGCCAATATCGATGCCATCCGTGTCACCTTTTCCGCACCGGAACGGTTTCTCTCGCGGCTGAACCAAGGCGCGACGGTTGCGGTCTCCACCACGGCGTTTAGCGGAAGCCAGCTAAACGGCGAAATCATTGTCATCGAACCGATGATCGATCCGACCACCCGCAGCGCCGGGGTCGTCGCCCGCGTGCAAAACTTCGGACGCAGGTTCCGCCCGGGAATGTCGGCCAATATTTCGGCCGTTCTCAGTGAGCATCCGAATGCTCTCACCATTCCCAACGAGGCGATTTTCGGCGGCGGCAATCAGTCATTTGTCTTTGTCGTCAAACCAGACAGCACCGTCACCCGCGTTCCTTTAACACTCGGAACTCGCACGCCTGACGTGGTGGAGGTCTTGAACGGATTGCAGGCCGGCATGGTTGTAGTCCGCGCCGGGCACCAGAAACTCTTCGAGGGCGGGAAAGTCAATCCCGTGCCCGCACAAAAGCCATCGGAATCGGCCAGCGCCAAGCTTGGAGGATAAGCGAAATGAAACTCAGTACCATATCTATTCGACGCCCGGTTTTCGCCAGCGTCATGAGCTTTACAATTTTGTTGTTTGGGATCATCGCCTACACCCGTCTGCCTGTACGCGAGTATCCTGATATCGATCCGCCGATTGTCTCGGTGGTTACCTTCTACCGCGGCGCCAGTCCAAGCGTGGTCGAAACAGAAATCACCAACGTGTTGGAAGAGCAGTTTGCCACTCTGGAAGGAGTCAAGACCTTGACCTCTTCCAGTCGCGAGCAGGGATCGGTGATCACCATAGAATTTGAATTGGATCGCAACGTCGATGAGGCGGCGAATGACGTTCGTGACCGCGTTTCGCGGGTGCGCGGCAACCTGCCGCGCGAGATCGAGGACCCGGTCATTTCCAAAGTGGATGCCAATGCTCAGCCGATTGTGTGGATAGCACTGTACAGTGAACACTATACCGGCCTTGAGCTAACCGACGTGGCCGATCGGATTTTGAAGGAGAAAGTTCAACGCCTTCCCGGCGTCGGCTCAGTCTTTATCGGCGGCGAGCGCCGCTACGCCATGCGGGTTTGGCTCGATCCGTTGCGCATGGCCGCACATGGACTCACGACTCAGGATGTGGAAGCCGCTATTCGCCGGGAAAACGCCGAAATCCCTGGCGGAAGGGTGGAAGGCTCGGAGCGAGAATTTTCGGTTCGTACGCGCGGCGAGCTTGCCACGCCGGATGAGTTCGGCGCTATCATCGTTTCGCAAAGCAAAGATGATCTAGTGCGCCTGCGCGACGTTGCCGAAGTGAACATCGGTGCGGAAGACGAGCGAACGGTGGCCCGCTACAACGGCCAGCCTTCGGTTGGCTTGGGTATCGTCAAGCAATCAAAAGCCAGTACGGTCGACGTTGCTGAAGAGGTGCACAAGGTACTGCCGGAACTCGCCAAGCTTGTCCCCGAGGGAATGAAGCTGGAAGTTGCATACGACTCTTCCGCCTTCATCAAAGACTCGATCAGCGAAGTCAGAGAGTCGCTCATAATCTCTCTGTGTTTGGTGGTGCTGGTCGTGCTGGCCTTCCTGAAAAGCATGCGGGCAACTACCATTCCGTCGCTGGCCATCCCGATCTCCATCATCGGCGCCTTGTCGGTCGCTTACTTTGCCGGATTCACCATCAACATCCTGACGTTGTTAGCCATGGTGCTGGCCATCGGTCTGGTGGTGGACGACGCCATTGTGGTGCTGGAAAACGTCTATCGCCACATCGAAATGGGCAAGCATCGCCGGCAGGCCGCGTTCGACGGCAGCAAGGAAATCGGCTTTGCGGTCATTGCCACGACCATCACCCTGGTGGCCGTGTTTATCCCGCTGGCCTTCCTGACCGGATCGGTCGGACGCTTGTTCAACGAGTTCGGCATCACGCTGGCGGTGGCGGTGCTGATCTCCGGCTTTGTTGCACTTACCCTGACGCCCATGTTGTGCTCGCGAATTCTCAAACCGTTGCATGGAACCGGCGCGAGCTGGGCTACCCGTTCCTTTGACGCATTTTTTGAATTTCTAAATAGAATCTACGACCGCATACTGAGATATGTCTTGCGGCACCGCGTTCTGCTGCTTGGCGCTGCTGTGCTGATTGTCGTTGCCAGTGCTTTCTTATTCAGGAGCCTACCGAGCGAATTGGTGCCGGTTGAAGATCGCGGGGTTGGATTCGGCATTGTGATTGCCCCGGAGGGTGCGACGCTTGACTACACCGACCGGTATATGAAAGAAGTGGAAAGCCGCCTGCTGGCTTTGCCCGAACGCAAGGCTTTGTTTACCGCCATCGGTCTGCCGTTTGGCGGCCCTGGCCGCGTGACCAACGGTTTCGTGTTCCTCAGATTGAAGCCGCGCAGCGAGCGCGAAAAATCGCAGCAGCAGATCGTACAGGAGCTTTTCCCGCAGTTGTTTTCCATTCCCGGAGTACTGGCCTTCGTCATCAACCCACCCAGCCTGGGCGGAAGATTCAACTCCAGCCCGGTGGAATACGTGCTGCAAGCGGACAGCTATGAGGAGCTCAATCAAGCCGTCGGCACGATGATGGGGGAAGCCTCCAAGCTGGGATACCTCATCAACCTGGACACCGATCTCCGGCTGAACAAGCCGCAGCTCGATATCAGCATCGACCGGGAACGGGCGGCCGGTCTCGGCGTTTCGGTTGCTGACATCGGTATGGCGCTGGAGACTTTGTTAGGCGGGCGCGCGGTGACCAACTTTAAGCGTGCCACCAAGCAGTACGACGTGGTGCTGCAGATGAAGGCGGACGCGCGCTCCACTCCCGATGCCATTCGGGAAATCTACATTCGCGGCACCGGCGGATTGGTGCAGCTTGCCAATGTTGTGCGCGTCGAAGAGACACTGGCGCCGAAGGAACTGAACCACTATGACCGTGTACGCTCCGCCACTCTCACGGCGAATTTGATCCCCGGCGTGGCCCTCGGCAAGGCGCTCGATGATCTGGATCAAATTGCAGCCAACAAGCTTTCCGGCGGGATAAAGCGAGAATATGCCGGGCAGTCGCTGGAATTTAAATCCTCAAGCTCCAGCCTCTACTTCATGTTCTTGCTGGCGATTGTCTTCATTTATCTGGTGCTGGCTGCGCAGTTTGAAAGCTTCATCCACCCGTTTACGATACTGCTGGCGGTGCCGTTGGCAGTTTTTGGAGCGTTGTTGACTTTATTTCTCTTTGGAGAAAGTCTGAATATTTACTCCCAGATCGGCTTGATCATGCTCATTGGTTTGGTTACCAAGAATTCGATATTGATCGTCGAATTCTCCAACCAGTTGCGGGCAAAAGGCGAAGATTTGTTCGATGCGGTTACCCATGCCGCGACCATTCGGCTGCGGCCGATTCTGATGACATCGTTCTCGACCATCTTTGGCGTGCTACCGATTGCCATTGGCTTAGGTGCCGGCGCCGAGTCGCGCCGTCCTTTGGGTCTTGCGGTTGTCGGCGGCATGTTCTTCTCCACGTTTTTAACGTTGGTGCTGGTGCCGGTACTGTATACGCTGTTGGCGACATTCATCAAAGAATCGAGGATCGAAGACGAATTTCCGGAAGACGGAATATCGAAGGTAACGGTTGTAACAGAGGAAGACCTGGTGACCGGGAAGCGAGAGTTAGCCGGGCAGCCGGAACGAGTACATACGTATTAGCTCGCAACGTTTCATTTACCCAAATGTCATCCCGTGGGATCTTTGTCGAACAGAGAACGATCTGCAATAGATATTCCAGTTAAAGGTTAAAATGTGAGTAAAGCATGTCATTCAGGAGGAATCTTAGCGTGACAGCGAACTATCTGTAAATTGCAAACTTGTGTTTAGCTTTCCAAAGATTCTTCCAGAATGACACCCCTTTTTGTATCACATACTAAACCTTAACAAGTATAGTTCAGTGAGGTGACATGAAAAGATGTCTCCGACATGACAGGTTCGGATTGATTGGGTAAGATATTTAAAGCCTGCGGGAGGCTGCTTTTGCTTGCAGGGAAGACCCTCTGTATGACTCCGTTTACTTAATTGGTAGCCTCCCTCAGGTTCTGGCTGAAATAGAATCCTCCACTGCAAAATCATTTTTCCAGGAAAAAGATTTTTACAGTTTTGATCTCCCATGGTTTTGTAGATAACGCCGTGCTGCCATCCGGCTCGACAGCAATCTCTCCGGGTTCATATTCAAGCATATCCGTCTCAAATGCTTTTGCAAACGGCTTGAATCCTCGGATTTTGGCTTTTGTGTACCGCCCCTCGGCCTCGTAAAACCGCACGACCAATCCTTTGTCATCTTCGGCTTGCTTCACCGCCGAGATAATGATATTCTCCGGCTCCACAGAAAGCAAACCTGCCGACAGCGGCAACAGCGACCTGTCTTTTCCCTGCTCGCCTTTCCCACAAAAAGCCATTAACGGCGAATTGAACGGCCATGCATGTTTGTAGGCAAATCGCCAGTTACCGTCATGCGGGTGCAGCGCCATTCGATAACTGTGATTTCCCGGCTGAGTGAACCAATACAGCGGATTCCAGGCTAAACTTTCCCGCGTCGAGAGCAGCACGTGCTGAACCAGCGGATAGTTGACAGGATCGGCTGTTTCATCGCGAAATAGGTGTACCGTCATGTCCGAGGCGAATAGGCAGCCGTTTCCTTGATAGCTTCCTGAAGACACGTCCACCCAATTGACGGCCTCCCGAAAGGGCAAATCATTGCGGCCATAGAACTGCGGTTGAAATTGACACTCGTAGTTGTCCGGCAGGTATGAGTAGTCAATTTCGTCGCGGCCCATTTCCACGGTGCCAAAAGGGATCTCATAGCTGGCACGGGCTGATTTGTCAAGGTTCATCGGAAAAACGATGCGCAGCTCGCGTTCCCTTTGTCCGGGCCAATCCAGCACGTCGGCCTCGATGACCAGCTCCTGTGCATGCTTGTTCAGTATGAACCGCTGACGAAGGGTAAAGTATTTGAGCTTGGCTTCCTTCTCGATCAGACATCGAATCGGACTTTCGACGGCGCGCACGGTTTTAAATTCATGCAGGCTGGTTCGGTCGAAATCCTCCATCGTCACTCTGGCCAATGACTCCCAAGCGCGATCCGGTGCGGACATTTGAATGACTTCCCCGCCGAAGAATTTGTCGGTTCGCAGGACTTGCCGCTGCCTCTTCTTATCATACAAAGAACTGATGCCGCCGGCTCCGAACTCGACTTTTAAGTAATCATTCTCCAGCACATCCACCGCTAATTTTGCATATCCTTGCGGAAACTCCTTTGCCATCGTTGCATAGTACGCTTTGAAGCCAAAAGCCGGAGTGTCTTTCACCAAGAATGCGATTTCCAGACTGTGCTTTTCCGGCGAATGACTGATTACCTCCACCGGAACCATGCTGCCGTTTGCATCTTTCAGCTCGATCCCTTTCCAGCTTGCGGGATAGTGAATAGTGCAGTTGACAATGTCCGTTCGCTTCCAACCAATGGAGTTGTAGACCAGCACCGGTATCTGATCTCGATTTCCTTGTGGGAGATGATTCAGCAATCTCTTACCAGCAGCATTGTTCAGCTCCGAGGCAATCTTGAGTGATTTATCATACGAAGCTACATAAAAGCTGTCCGTGGTCGTGCCGCGGTTGCCGCCCCAGCCGTGATCGGGCCAGCAATTGGCCAGCCAGCCTGCGTCGATTTGATCTTTGGGATATTCTGTTGCGGGGTCCAATACCTTGAGCCAGGAATAAAGCCCTTCGGCGGCCAACAGAGCATTGTGTCCCTTGCGGCCAAACAAAAGCCCTTCACGATTACCCGGCTCGTCATAGTAGGCCCAGGACAACGGCCAATCGCCTTTCACCGTTTCGATATTAGCCTCGCCTTTGCCGAAAAACTCTCGTAGGGCCTCCTCCGGCTCGACAAAGCGAATCTTGGGCGCATGAATCTGCATTTCCGGCTCGCTCTTAAAATGCTCATTCCACTTGGCAGCGAATTTCTCCATGGCGGTGTTCTGGTTCTTTGCGAATGGAATCAAGTCCGGACAAGGGGGCAAATAGTCGGCGTTAAAGTCGTACAGCACGGATTTCGGCAATTGGCGCGGTTGGTAATAATACTCCCGCTCGTTCAAAAACTTGAGCCAGCCCTCATTGTTTTTGGGATTCATTAATCTGGAAGGGGCAGCATAGCGAAAAGCGAACATCGGAATGGAAGTTCCGTCCAGTCCCGTCCAATAATAGAATCCCCAGGGAAAGCGTCCCTGAATGATGTAATCGATGCCCGCTTTTTTCAGTATCTGCGGCAGTTGATAAGTGAATCCGGGAACGTCGGTGTTCATGTAAAAACGTGTGTCGCAATCGGAGAAATTCTCCTTCAGCCAGCGGCGGCCGTAATAAAACTGTCTGATCAGCTTTTCCGGTCCAACGTGCGCCTGCAAGTTTTGGATATAACTGGCGCCCCAGGTGAATCGTTTTTCCAGCATGCGCTGCGCCATTTCACCTTTGCGCTCGGGATGTCGCTGCAAAAATTCTTTCAGATATTCCACCGATTCCATGGTGTACTTGAATTCAGGATTTTTCTGCATCAAATCCAGCGCCGGCCCGATGAGCTCCTTGGACCGATAGTCCGCGGTGTTTGCTTGCGTATCCAGCCATCCCAGATCGTTGTGATTGGTGTTGATGATGTCAAAAGTGCCGCCATCGAAATAAGTCTTGCGATACGGAGCGACATCTACCGCCAATTTTTGCCGAAAAATATCCGGTGAACACTCAATGGCAAAAGTCAGCTTGCTTTGCCGATAAACAATCGGAATCCATATCTGTTGAATGGAAGCCGAGTGTGCGGGAATCTCCGCCAATTTGACTTTGCCGAATTCTTTGCCATTCCGGGTGATTTGCAATTCGGCGTTTTCAATGACTTTTCCGGGATTCAAAATTTCGATTTTTGCCGACTGAACGGGCTGGTCATTCTGCACGTCATACATTTCAAAAACACTGATACGGAAATCGGCCTCGTGTTGCTGTGGAAAAGCTTTGACTTTGCACAGTCCGGTGTTTCCTTCCCCGGAGTTTTCCCAAACTTGTTCGACGGTGAATTTCAAAGAACTCGTTTCGATGACCTCGGGAAAAGTCAGGATTTGAAAGTTCTCAGCCAGCCGCAGCTCGGCGTCCAAAGAACTCCCATCGGAAAATGTGATCTTGACTTTTCTGGGAACGAGATAGTTGGCAGTGCGCATGTAAGGATCGAGAACGAAATCATAGGGGATGGCTTTGTTGACAATCCACAGCTCTCTGATTTTCTGGGTGTTTTTCCAGGCAATCTGCAGCCAGGCCCCTTCCTTTTCGCCGTCCGTTTCCCAGCGCAATTGCCTCCTGCCATCGGCGACGTTGGCCGGCGGCGCCATCCAGGGTGGATTGGGATAGGTAGAGGAAGCGGAGAATGTGGCGCCCTTCTCCAAGGAGGCTAAGTTCGGATTATGATTTTGCGCCGAAGATATTTGCGCGAACGGAACAAAAGCGATGAGAGCCATCAGAACAATTCTTTCAATCATTGGAAGATTCCCTCGTTGTCCTGTAAACAATTTCTTTCTCACAAATTTTCCATTTGGTTTCATCTTCGATGTGTGTTCCATGGCCTGTGCGCACCCGATAACAGTGAAAGTGCTTTGAGCCTGCGGTAGGCTGCGTCCTGTGAAGTAGAGGATGGCTGCATGGCTCCGTTCATCGAAAAGGAAGCCTCCTGCAGATTTTGACTTATTCGGGTCTCATCTCCTGCGGCACAACCAACTCGGGCTGCAACACTCTTACTTGCCCTTTCCACAGGCGATATAACTCGATAGCCCGCAGAAGCAGCCAACCGCCGTTCGGAGGGATGAGCACGTTTACATTGTCGGCTCTAAGCTCGTCCGAGCTCCACCACTTGTACCGGCTTCCGACCATGTCACCGCCCGGCTGGATTTCTCCACTTTCATAGGCCATCAAATACCCCACGCTCAGCATGAATTGCACGTTCTCGTCGTAGTGAAATGAGGCGACATGCACCGTGCCCAATGGCCGGACGCGAACCCGCTCGCCAACCTCTTCCTGCGTCTCACGAAGTGCGCCCTGCAAAACCGTTTCACCGGCTTCCAAAGCCCCGTTGACGACTTCCCAGCCGCTGCTTCGTTTGGGGTGAGAAAGGAGAAGGACTTCTTCCCGTTCATTGACGATGAACGCCATGACGGCGACCGGGAAATAGGCGAAGCGTCGCTTTGCATCAACGCTGGTGACATGAGGCTGTTGGTTCGGCACGTTTTGCTGTCCTCATATGGTTCACTATTCAGAAAAGTTTGCTACGAATGGCATTCCTGCTACGATCAAAACCTGCGGAGGATATTCTCAAAGACCAAACAGAACCAAAGACGCCTTGTTGCCGCCTTGATGAACCTCCACAGGTTAAGCGAAGAGTTTCTAAACGGGAATGTCATGCTGGAAGCATCTTTTCATGTAAAGCATGCGATCCTCAAATTGAATTCTGTTGGTGGCATACAAGGATTCCTGCCGAATGACAGTCCCGCCCAGACAGAATGTCCCTACGGATTGGTTCGTTTTCAATCACCTGCTACTTCAGGTGCAGCATCCGCTTGAAAATCATTTCATTCCTAAAGCTGAGTCGATACAAATACTGGCCGGAAGGTAGCTCGGCCGCATCAAAGACGACTTCGTGGCGGCCGGCGACTAAACTTCGATCCAAAAGAATGGCTACTTCCCGCCCCAACAAGTCAAAGATGCCAAGCTTCACCTGACCGCTTTGGGGAAGAGTAAATGATATTCTCGTCGAGGAGTTGAAGGGATTCGGATAGTTCTGGTCGAGAGAGAACTGATCCGGAAAACCGAGATTTTCTTCTGCGACACCGACAGGAGTCCTGGTTTTCTTGACAACACGCAGATTGTCAAAATAAATTTTCCCGCTCATAGTAGCGGTGCTGTCATGCGTCAGTTGAATGCTGTCAAAGTTCAACGTGGGGCTGTCGAATTTGCCATTGCCGATCCAGGTTCCGATTAAAGCCGGATCGTCGAGCTTCCATTCGATCATGCGCCAGCCGTACCAATCCACGGTGAGCCAAGTAGAAACCTCGTGGCCGGCCGCCCCATCATCCAGGCAGAAGCGCAATTGGTTGCCGCTGCCGTCGCCGAACACTTGGCATTGCAGCGTGTATGAGGTATCAAAGAGCACCTTGGCGGATGTTGACTGCGAATCCATCCACTCCCGCAGCAGATACTGGTTGGTATTCTCCTTCCACTGATAGCGCAAACAGGCCGAGTTGCGCCGGGCAGGAATGACGTTTGGCAAGTAGATGCCGGCAGCCAATTCGAAAGCGGTGCCGGACTCGACGGTACCGATGGTTGATCCACTATAGGACGGCTGCTTCCAATTGCTCACCGAGAAGAACTGGTCGATATCTTTAACAGCAGCATATCGCTCTGCCGAGGTCGTAAACTCTAAATGAAAATCCTCTGCCATCGGATTTCCGGAGGTGTCTGAGATCGTCTGTCTTAGCGAAACGGCGTAAGAGCTTTGATTGGTGAAAGCATTTTTTGGCTGTACGGTGAGGACGGAGCGCGAGTCGAGCTGCGTCAGCAAAGAGGCGTAGGGGACGGCCGTTTCGCCCATGGCTAGTGCAACCGTGCTATCGTTTATCGAGGCAAGAGACACAAGCTCATCGAAGACAAAGGTGAGCACTTCATCGATGAGTAACTCTTCCCTGGGATCTTCGACGTCGGGCCGGCTTGCTACGATCCTTGGACCGATGAGGTCGCGATCCTCGGTTCGGAAAGTGAGGCGAAAAGTGTCCCCCGCAATTCCGTCACCGTCTCCGTCCAAATGCGCGCCGTTGACGTCGGTAACGGCGGGCGACAGCATCAAGGTATACTGGGTGCCGTGGCTCAGACCGTACAAAGGAGTGATGGTCAGTGTCTTTTGGTCGGCAGACCAGGCGTTCGCGCCGATGCTGGTCGGCGGGGTAAAAGCAATGGCGTCTTGAAACGAATTTACATCCATGGTTTTAGAGAAAGTGAGGAGAATGCCGGCATTGGCCGGAATCGTATCGCCGGGTGCGGGAGATGAGGACATGACCATGGGCGGAAAAGAAGGAATGGGATCGGACACGGCCATTTCCGAGGGTGCGGATTCGTTCCAATACCGGTCAAAGGCGGTGGCGAAATAGAAATAGCGACCGTTATAATCCTGAGTGCCCGTGAAAGAGTCACGGACTTGGTAGGCGCTGTTGCCAAAGTGAATATCGATGATTTCATCGGAATCGAGATTCGGAACGTTATCCGCAGAGCGGTAAACGGCAAAGCGCTGATCCTCCACCATGCCGACGGCCGGGGCGACTGTTAATTGATAATGCAGCGAATCCAGCTTTTCGCTTTGCAAAGTGGGTGAAGCCGGAACCTGATCGAGAA
>Ga0172369_10009411_pt1 | contig 10819 bp, 8 predicted proteins | sample LakKiv25m_FD_114539 | JGI IMG/M metagenome (GOLD analysis project Ga0172369, IMG submission 114539) | Freshwater microbial communities from Kabuno Bay, South-Kivu, Congo - kab_022012_11.25m | ecosystem: Environmental > Aquatic > Freshwater > Lake | place: Democratic Republic of the Congo...
CCGCCGCAGCCGATCGCGGCGAGCGCGACGGCGACTCCGAACGCGAGCACGAGCGGCGGCCACGAACGGGCTGTGAGGGAACGATGCATGTCGTCTCCGTTTCTCGCCACGAGGGCGATGGTGGTACGTGGTCGCGGGGCTGTGCTCCTGTGGTGCCCCGCGGCGCCGGCCGTGACACTCCCCGGGGCGTGGATCAGTGCAGCAGGCTGCTGAAGTTGCCGGTGCCCCAGGGTGAAGCGCCGACCGCGGCGGCGACGGCTGCCGAGTCGTTGCCGCGTCGCAGGGCGGCGATGATGCCGTCGTAGTACCCGTTCTTCATCGTGATCACGGTCGCCTCCAGGCCCTGCTTCCAGCTCGTGTAGGCCTTGACGCCGACCGAGTTGAAGATGCTCGCCCCCGGCATGGACTGCGTCGTGTTCAGGGGGTTGTAGTAGGCGGTGTTGTACCAGTGGCCGCCCTCGGCCATCTCCCAGGCGGTGATCGCGGCAAGGTTGTCGGCGGTCACCGGCAGGCGCATGGCGACGAGAAGCGCCTTGGCCCAGGTGAGCTGCGTGAACTCGCCGTTCTTCGCCATCGCGAGCGCTGCTCCAAGCCCGCCGCTGGCGAGGATCTTCTTGATGCGCTTGGTGACGTCCTTGAGGATCACCTGGCGCTCGACCAGCTTCTGGTCGAGCTCGGCCTTCTGGTTCTGGACCTCCTGCTCCGCGACGATCGCCTCCTCACGCTCCCCCTCGACTTCGCGCTCGAGCCGGCGCGCCTCACGGGCGAGACGCTGGGCCTCGTTCTCCGCGCGCCGGTCCTGCTCGGCGACGGCGCGCAGAAGCGACCGCAGCGTGTCGATGTCGGCGAGGCTCTCGATGCTGGCGAAGATGTCCAGCCACGTGTACTCGCCGGCCTTGTACATGGCGGCGGCGCGCGCCGCGAGGATCCTCCGCTGTGTCTCGAGGTCGGCCTCGGCGCGCGCCAGCTCGCGGCGCGACGTCTGCAGGCGCGCGTTCACCTCGTCGAGCCGCGCCTGCGCATCCACGAGGCGCTGCCCGACCTGCTGCAGGTCCGTCTGGAGGCTCTTCATCTCGGAGCGCACCCGCTTGGCCTCCCGCTGCAGCTGCGGCAGTGAGGGCGCCGCGGCGGCGTGAGGGGCGGCGAGCAGGCCGGCGAGGAGGATGAGCGCGAGCGCCGCTGCGAACAGGCCGGGGACCGCTCGAACTGCCGTCACCGGCCGTGGCGCGCCGCGGGTGGGTGCGAGGCTGTTCGAGGTGTGTCCGGCCATGTGGTTACCTGCGGATGTGCTCTGCTTCGGGGTGTCGGCCCGACCGGGCGCTTCCCGATCACTGGGCGGTCCGGTGCGGGCGCCGGCCCGTGTCCTGAACGTTCGCGGCGCGGGCGGCGAACCCTGCGCACACGCCGGTCTGCGGGAGCACTCGGGGCGATCCCAGAGTACATGCTGTGGAGCCTGGTCGCGAACGCAGGGACGCCTCCGTGGCTCAGCTCTGCGTCGCCGCCTCGGCCCGGAGGGCGGCCCACAGGCCGGCGACGTGCTCGCGCTCCGTGGCCTGGGCACCGACGGAGACGCGCAGGAGGAGCGAACTCTTCACGACGGACGTTCCGAAGTAGAAGTGCCCGCCGGCGTTGATGCGGCCGGCGATCGCCGCGTTGTGCGCCGCGATCGCCTCCTCGTCGCCGGCCAGCGCCGGCGGGACGTGTCGCAGGCACACCGTCTGGAGCGGGGCCGGCGCGAGCAGTTCCCACTCCGGCGCCGCGTCCACCTGCTCCGCCAGCCAGGCGGCGTTCGCGATGTCTCTGCGCAGGCGCGTCTGAAGGCCCTCGACGCCGTGCTCACGCACGAGGAACCAGAGCTTGAGCGCGCGGAAGCGGCGCCCGAGCGGGATCCCCCAGTCGCGCAAGTTGCGTACGAGACCGTCCTGGGCGGTGCGCAGGTAACTCGGGTCCGTGCTCATCACCCGCACCAGGTGCTCGGGGTCGCGCACGTAGTAGGCGGAGAGGTCGAAGCCCGTGCCCAGCCACTTGTGTGGGTTGAGGACGATGGAGTCCGCGCGTTCGACGCCCTCCCACATCCAGCGGTACTCGGGGCAGATCATCGCCGAGCCCGCCAGCGCCGCGTCGACGTGCAGCCAGAGACCGTGGCGCTCGCACAGTCCGGCGATGCCGGCCACCGGGTCGAGCGCCGTGGTCGCGGTCGTGCCGACCGCGGCGACCACGGCGCAGGGCCGGCGGCCGGCGGCGAGGTCGTCCTCGACAGCGCGCTCCAGCAGGTCCAGCCGGAGCGCGTGTTCGTCGTCGGTGCCGATGAGGCGCAGGTGCCCGGCGCCGAAGCCGGCCAGGAGCGCGGCCTTGGGCACCGAGCTGTGCGCCTGGTCGCTCGCGTACACCACGAGCGGCGCGTCCTCGGCCTGCAGCCCGCCGCGGTTCTGCGAGAACCGGGACGTCCGCTCGCGGGCGCAGAGCAGCGCCGTGAAGGTCGAGGTGCTGGCGGTGTCCTCGATGACGCCGGTGAACGTGTCCGGAAGGCCCACCATCTCGCGGAGCCACTCCATGACGACGTCCTCGACCTCGGTCGCCGCGGGGCTCGTCTGCCAGCTCATGCCCTGCACGCCGAGCCCGGACGAGACGAGGTCGGCGAGCACCGAAGAGAGGTCGCTGTTGCTGGGGAAGTAGGCGAGGAAGCCCGGGTGGTTCCAGTGCGTGATGCCGGGCATGACGACGCGGTCGAGGTCGGCGACGATGTCGCTGAGCCCCTCCGCGTGCAGCGGCGGCTCGGCGGGCAGCTGCGCCGTCACCTCGCCCGGCTGCACGGGGCTCATCACAGGGAGGTCGGCGATGTGTTCACGGTAGTCGGCGACCCAGTCGATCAGCTCGTGGCCGAGCGCGCGAAACTCGGACGGGTCCATGGGCGCTCCTTCGCGGGGCTGTGGTCCGTGTGGCGGCCGGGGCTGCGCCGGGCCGCCCGACGATTGTACCTGCAGTGCCATGGTTGCCGTGCGACGCCACCGGGTGCAGGATGCGGAGCGGACACGATGCCGGCCGCCCGCCGGTCGCAGCGCTCAGGAGGTCGAGATGCACATCGAACCGTTCGCCGTGGAACAGTGGATGAACGCTCACGAGACGACGGCCACCTGGAACCTCGGTGAGACCTGCGTGCATTCGCTCACCGTCGACGAGCTCCTGGAGCTTGCCGGCGACGCCGGCGGAGTCCTGCGTCGCCTCCGCGACACCCGGCTCACCTACGGGCACATCATCGGCTCCCTCGAGCTCCGGACGCAGATCGCGAGCCTCTACGGCGGCGCGATCGCGCCCGAGAACGTGCTCGTCACCAACGGCGCCATCGGCGCCAACTTCCTGGCACTCTTCGCGCTCACCGAGCGCGGCGCCGGAGCGGTCTGCGTCAAGCCCACCTACCAGCAGCTGTATTCGGTCCCCGAGGCGCTGGGCGCGGACCTCAGGCTGCTCCCGCTGCGCGAGCGGAACGGCTACCTTCCCGATGTGGACGAACTCCGCTCCCTGGTCGACGACCGCACGCGGCTCATCGTCGTCAACAACCCGAACAACCCGACGGGCGCGCTTATGGACGAGACCTTGCTGCGAGGCATCGTCGAGCTGGCTTCCGAGCATGACGCTTGGCTGGTGTGCGACGAGGTGTACCGCATGCTCGAGCACGAGCCCGGCACCCGGCCGCCGTCGGTCGCGGATCTCTACGAGAAGGGCGTCAGCACCGGCAGTATGAGCAAGAGCTACTCGCTGGCGGGGTTGCGCACGGGCTGGGTCGCCGGCCCGTCGCAGGCGATCGCCCGCTGCCTCGACGTGCGCGACTACACGACGATCTCGTGCGGCGTGCTCGACGACATCCTCGCCACTGTCGCGCTCGAGCGCCGTGATGCCGTCCTCGCGCGCAACCTCGAGATCGTGCGCGGTAATCTGGAGCTCGTCGACGCGTGGGTCGAGGGCGAATCGCGGCTTCGCCACATGCGGCCGCGGGCCGGCACGACCACCCTGGTGCGTTACGACTACGAGGTCCCGTCGGTCGAGTTCTGCCAAGGCATGTTCGACCTGAACGGCGCCTTCGTCGTGCCGGGGGCCGCCTTCGGCGAGGAGCACTCCTTCCGGCTCGGCTACGCGTGTGCCCGGGACGTGCTCATCGGTGGGCTGGCGGCGGTCTCCGAGTACCTGCGCACGCTCGAGTGAGGCCGAGCCGGGGCTCCCTCGCGTGGCCGGCTGCGGCTTCGCCGGATAGCGGACTGGACGGCCGCCGTGCCTCCGGGGCTAGAATGCTGAGGACATGACCGACCCAGACCCTCAGAGCGGCCGCGGCGGGCGGACCACCGCCGACCTCGTGGACTCCGCGCCGCGGCGTACCTGGCTGGCGGCCGAGCGGACCTACCTGGCCTGGCTTCGTACCGCACTGGGTGCGCTCGGCCTCTCGCTCGCCGTCGGGCGCCTGCTGCCGGTACTGATCGACGCCGAACACGTCGCCTTCGGCCTGCTCGGCGTCGGCTACGGCGCGCTCGGGTTGCTCCTGCTTGTGACCTCCGCGTACCGGACCCGGCGGGTGCGGGCGGCCCTGACTGCGCAGCGGCCGCTGCCCACCGACGCCTGGACGATCTGGGTGTTCACCGTCGTCGGCTTCGCGCTGGCCGTCGGGACCATCGCGCTGGTCGTCGTCGCGATCTGAACGAGGCGGTCGCACCCGGCCGCGACAGGAGAAGGGGGACCGCATGAGCCGCTTCGCCCCATCGCGGGAGCTCGTCGTCGAGGTCTGCCGCACCCTGCTCGACCGCGGCTACCTCAAGGCGACCGAGGGCAACGTGTCCGTGCGGGTGCCCGGCGAGGACGCCTTCGCCGTCACGCCGTCCAGCTATGACTACGCGAAGATGGAGCCCGGCGACATCTGCGTCCTCGGGCTCGACGGGCGCCATATGCTCGGTGTGAAGAAGGCGTCTATCGAGGCGTCGTTGCACGCCGCCGTCTACGACCTGCGCGCCGACGTGAGCGTGGTCATCCACACGCACCAGCCGTACGCGAGCGCGCTGGCGCTGATGGAGCGGCCGATCCCCGCCCTGTTCGACGAACAGGTGCGCTACCTCGGCCGCTCGGTGGAGCTCGTCCGATACGCCCCATCCGGGACGAGCTTCCTCAAGCGGAATGTGGCGAAGAAGCTCGCCGGCGGCGCCAACGCGTTCATCCTCGAGAACCACGGCGTGCTCGTGCTCGGCGGCGACGCCGAGCAGGCCGTGCACAACATGGCGCTGCTTGAGAAGGTCGCGCTGGACTACCTGCTGGCGCTGCTCACCGACGGGCGCGCCGAGACGGTGCCGCTGCCGATCCGCGAGATCGCCTTCCGGAGGTTGCGCAAGGACGAGAAGCGGCTGGCCGCGCAGGTCGAGGAGGCGCGGGTGGCGCGCGAGGCCGCGGAGGAGCGTGCGGAAGAGCGCGCGGCTGCGGAGCGGGCCGCGGAAGAGGCGCGGGCGGCCGCAGGCGAGCCCGCGCCCACAGCCGCCGCGGGGCCGGGCGCCGGGCCGGCCGGAGCACCCGGCCCCTCCGGCGCCCAACTCGCCGGCTACGCGATCAGCCGCTACCCGGACGTCCCCGACGTCTACCGGCGGCTGGCCGACCTCGTCGCCGCCCCGCTCCGCCCCATCCGCCGCGAGATCATGGACGGCTACCTCGCCTACTTCGACGAGAAGTGCCGCCGCAGCAAGGATCTCACCGACGCGGCGATGGAGCTCATCCCCGGCGGCGTGCAGCACAACCTCGCCTTCAACTACCCCTTCCCGCTGGCGATCGAGAGGGCGGAGGGCGCGCGACTCTGGGACGTCGACGGCAACGAGTACATCGACTTCCTCCAGGCGGGCGGCCCCACGGTGCTCGGCAGCAACTGGGCGCCACTGCGCGAGAAGGTCGCGGAGGTCGTCGAGCGGTCCGGACCGGTGACCGGCCTCTTCCACGAGTACGAGCTCAAGCTGGCGCAGCTCGTGAACCGGCTGATGCCGGCGTGCGAGCAGTTCCGCATGCTCGGCTCCGGCACCGAGAGCGTGATGGCCGCCATCCGCGGGGCTCGCGCCTTCACGGGTAAGAAGTGGGTGGTCAAGATCGGCGGTGCGTACCACGGCTGGAGCGACCAGATGGTCTACGGCCTGCACGTGCCCGGCACCTGGCGGTTCGAGGCCAAGGGCATCCCGTTCGGCGCGACGGCGCGGACTCGCGAAGTCTTCCCGAACGATCTGGACGCGCTCCGGAGCAAGCTGAAGCAGAATCGCAGGCTCGGGGGTACCGCGGCGGTCATCGTCGAGCCCATCGGTCCCGAGAGCGGCACCCGGCCGGTGTCCTTCGGCTTCAACGCCGCCGTCCGTGAGCTGTGCGACGAGTTCGGCGCGCTCCTGATCTTCGACGAGGTCGTGAGCGGCTTCCGCCTCGGGCTGGGCGGGGCGCAAGGGTACTTCGACGTGCGCCCCGACCTCACCATCTTCGGCAAGTGCATCACCGGCGGCTACCCCATGGCCGGTGGCGTCGGCGGCCGCCGCGACGTCATGGCGAGCTTCGCCGGCGGCATCGGCGGCAAGACCGGCGAGCGGGCCTACATCGGCGGCACGCTGAGCGCCAACCCGCTGAGCTGCGCCGCCGGCTACTTCGCCATCACCGAGATGGAGCGGACCAACGCGCCGGTGCTCGCGGGGATGGCCGGCGACAGGCTCACCGCCGGCCTCGACCGCATCATCGCCAAGTACGGCCTGCCGTTCGTCGCCTACAACCAGGGCTCGATCGTCCACCTCGAGACGTCGGGCGTGATGCTCCTCGACCTCAAGCACCCGCTGCGCTTCGCGAAGCAGATGAAGCCGCGCAAGCACATGATGGAGGAGATGGGCGCGGCCTACACCGCGAACGGCGTGATCACGCTGGCCGGCTCGCGTATGTACACCTCGATGGCCGACACCGACGAGGTCATCGACGACGCGCTGGAGCGGTTCGAGCGCGTGCTCTCGAGCGTCGAGGGCGTCTGACGCCCACAGCCAACGTCAATCACCAACGTCAACCACATGATGCATTGATGTTATGATGACGTGGCCGGATACTCAGGCCATGGAGACCATCATGCGCACCACCTTGACCATCGATTCCGAGGTGCTGTCGGAGTTCAAGCGGCGGTCGGCGGAGACCCACCTGACGCTCAGCCGGCTCATCGAGGACGCCTTGCGCGAGCATCTCAGCCGCGGGCGCGATGTGGCGGCCACCAAGCCGGTGGAGTTCCCGATCGTCGGTGGCCACGGGCTTGCGCCGGGCGTCGAGCTCTTCAGCTCGTCGGGCCTTGCCGACTATCTCTACGGCATCCCCGAGGATCGCTGAAGCCCTTGCTCCTCCCGGATCTCAACGTCCTCCTCGCCGCGCATCGTTCCGACAGCCCGATGCATGCTCGCTGTCGGGATTGGCTGCGGGCGACCTTCGCCGGCGACGAGACGTTCGGGATCTGCCACCCCGTGCTCATCGGACTGATCCGCATCCTCACGCACCCCCGCGTGTTCCGGCCTCCCGATACTCACGATCAGGCGTTTGCCTTTGTGACCTCCCTTGTCACGCACCCGAACGCCCTGCTGCTCAATCCCGGCCGTGACCACCTCGCGTTGTTCGAGGGGCTCTGCCGCCGGGCGGATGCACGCGGCGACCTCGTCACCGACGCGTATCTGGCCGCTCTGGCCATCGAGACCGGCGCGGTGCTCGTCAGCGCCGACCGCGACTTCACGCAGTTCCCCGGTCTGCGCCGGCGGGAGCCATAGGCTGGGGGAGACGCCCGGTGCCGGGCGCCGTGGATGCGGAAGGCGTCCACCACTGCGATCAGAACGTCAGGGCGATGGACCCGGTCGAGTCGTGTCTCGCTGCGCGTCGGCCGCGCTACCCGGCTCCGGCTCCAGGGTGAACCAGACCGTCGTCTCCTCGCCGGGGGCGCCCTCGATCCCGACGTGACCGGCGTGCAGTTCGATGATGCGACGGACGATGGCGAGTCCGACGCCCGTGCCCTCGAACTCGTCCTGCCGGACCAGCCGGTGGAACGGCTCGAACACCAGCCCGGCCTGCGTCGCGTCGAGCCCGATGCCGTTGTCGCGCACGAAGTAGCGACGGATCCCATCCCCGTCCTCGGACCACACTCGCACCCGAGGTTCGTCCTCACCGCGGGAGAACTTGCACGCGTTCGACAGCAGGTTGCGGAGCACGATGCGCAGCAGCGTGGGGTCGGCGGACGCCGACATGCCGGGTGCGATGTCGATCACGACGGCAGGCTCCGCCTGCAGTGAGAGGATCTCGCCGGAGATCTCGGTCGCCATCATGGTCAGGTCGATGCTCTCGCGCTCGACCTGCAGCCGGCTGGTCTTCATGACGTCGAGCAGGTCGTCGATGAGGTGCCCCATGTGCTGGGCCGCCGCCCGGACACGCTGCAGACCGTCCACGGTCGGGGGGCTCAGGACCTCGCGGCCTTCCTCCAGCGCCAGGAGGCTGAAGCCGTCGATGGCGCGCAGCGGCGAGCGCAACTCGTGCGACACGGAGTACGAGACCGTCTCGAGCTCGGCCACCGCCCGGTTGAGCTCGGCTGTCCGCTCGACCACTTTGGTCTCGAGCTGCTGAGACAGATCCTGAAGCTCCGTCGATCGCTGTGCCAGCTCCCCCACCAGCCGCCGGTAGGTGCGGGCCATCCCGGTGGTCACGGTGCCGCGGTACACGAAGTAGACGGAGAGGAACATCAGCAGGTGGCCGATGAGGTTGGGCAGCGTGTAGACGCCGATGTACAGGGTGAAGGCGATCTCCGCCGCCGCCGAGGCGAACATCGCGGCGACCAGCAGACCTCGCGACGAAGCGTCGAGGTCGCGGCCGCGCCGGATGACGAGGCCGGCGGCAGCGACGAACAGGGCCGCGATCAGATACTCGCTGATCTTCTTGAAGTCCGTCAGGCCCGAGCCCTCCGCGTAGCAGACCGGGAAGACGCGCCACCAGAAGATGCCGGCCAGGATGAGGGAGGTGATGGCGGCGTAGACGGCGGACACGAGCCAGACGCGCGGGTTCCTCCCGAAGTAGAACGGTGCGGCGACGAAGGTCGCCGCGGTGAGGTATCGGGCCCCGATCCAGAGCTGCGTCGCGAGATCGGCGTCTGCTCCCGGGAAGACGCCCATGCCCTTGTAGGCGAGCGCGTGGACGAGCTGGATCGCGGAGGCGAAGACGAGACCCGTGCCGATCACCACCGCATAGCCGTTCTCGGTGACGGTGCGCAGGTTCCAGGCCATGACGAACACCGCGACCGCTACGGCTACGAACGTGGCCTCGACGATGCTGTGGAACAGGAGGTACGAGTAGAGGCTGCCGGCCCACAGAAGGGCCAGCGCGAGAGCGACGAGCGCGACCTCGACTGTGATCGCGGACCGACGACCGAGTCGCACTGTCGCAGCGTCGTCCTGCTTGCTCACGGTCCTCCTCATGTGCCTGGAAAGGCGAGGTGCTCCCCGCCGGAGCCTACCCGGGCGCCTCCGCGGACACACACCGTTGCGCGATCGCCGACGTGGCTTCTTCTCCAAAGGCGTCCGCCACTGCGATTAGAATGGTAGGGCGATGAACCCGGTCGAGTCGTACCTCGCTGAGCTGCGCGACATCCGGGCGTCGGGGGCGGCGGTGCCCGAGACGTCTGGTTACGGCGCGCTGGCCAACCTGCTCAACGAGGTCGGGGCGAAGCTCAAGCCCAAGGTCCGCTGCCTCATCAACCTGCAGAACGCCGGCGTCGGCATCCCCGACGGCGGGCTGTTCACCGCGAGCCAGTTTCCCAAGGGCGCCAAGACCGCCGGGGCTGAGCCGCTCGCCGGGCAGATGCCCGCTCGCGGCGCCATCGAGGTCAAGCCCGTCGGGGACGACGTGCACGCCGTCGCCGAGAGCGAGCAGGTGCTGCGCTACCTGCAGAAGTACCGCCAGGTGCTCGTGACGACCTATCGCGAGTTCGTGCTCGTCGGCTTCGACGCGGACGGTCAGGCGGCGAGCCTCGAGGCCTTCAGCCTCGCCGCCACCGAGCAGGAGTTCTGGGCGCTCGCCGCGCACCCGGGCAGTGACGCTGCCCGGCAGACCGGCGAGCGACTCACCGACTTCCTGCGGCGCGTGCTGCTGCGCCAGGCGCAGATCGCCGCGCCCAAAGACCTCGCCTGGTTCCTTGCCAGCTACGCGCGCGAGGCCCGCGCCCGCGCCGAGGAGCGCGACCTGCCCAACTGGGTGAACACGCGCAAGGCCCTCGAAGAGGCGCTCGGCATGAGCTTCTCGGGCGAGAAGGGCGAGCACTTCTTCCGCTCCACCCTCGTCCAGACCCTCTTCTACGGCCTCTTCGCTGCCTGGGTGTTCTGGGCAGAGCATCACTCGCCCACGGACGCGCAGGCACGCTTCCGCTGGCGCGAGGCCGCCGGCTACCTGCACATCCCCATCCTGCAGAAGCTGTTCTACGACTTCTCGCAGCCGGGGCCCCTGGGCGTGCTGCGCATCGACGAGGTGCTGGACTGGGCCGCGGAGGCGCTGAACCGCGTCGACCGCGCCTCCTTCTTCAGCACCTTCGAGCAGAGCCACGCCGTACAGTACTTCTACGAGCCGTTCCTGGAGGCGTTCGACCCCGAGCTGCGCAAAGAGCTCGGGGTCTGGTACACGCCGCCGGAGATCGTGCAGTACATGGTCGCGCGCGTCGACACGGTGCTGCGCGAGGAGCTGGACATCCCGGACGGTCTCGCCGACCCACGCGTGGTGGTGCTCGACCCGTGCTGCGGCACCGGCGCCTACCTGGTCGAGGTGCTGAACA
>Ga0172369_10009418_pt1 | contig 10815 bp, 14 predicted proteins | sample LakKiv25m_FD_114539 | JGI IMG/M metagenome (GOLD analysis project Ga0172369, IMG submission 114539) | Freshwater microbial communities from Kabuno Bay, South-Kivu, Congo - kab_022012_11.25m | ecosystem: Environmental > Aquatic > Freshwater > Lake | place: Democratic Republic of the Congo...
CAACAAGCTATGGCACAGATAGAGAAGAGATTAGAACGGCTTGAGGGATTAGAAAAGTGGTTTGCAAAAATATCTCCTATTCCGACGAAAACGGTGGAATAATTAATATTTTGCAATAGCCTAGACTTTTCAGTCATAAGTGGAAAACTTGGTTTAGATTTCGAATTTGCAAATCCTGAGAAAACGAAAATTAAATTTAGTACCGTTGTTAATACCGCTAATGAATTATTTTTGAGACTTTCTCCAGATGCAGGAAGTTTATATATATTTCTTGACGAGTTGGAATTATCATTAGTTACAAAGAAAGTACACAACAGAGATGCAAGAATCATAAGAGATGTTGTTGTTGCTATAGAAAAGTTAAATAATATCTCAAGAGAGAATAAATTTAAATTATATATTATAGGAGCAATACGCTCAGAGGTTTTGACTGCCGTGTCATCTTTTGGTAAAGAGATCAATAAAACTATAGCTGCTTTTGGAGTGCCAATTAATTGGAATCAATCGGGGGGCGATATAATGACACATCCAATTTTAAAAATTTTAATAATGCGTATTAGCTCCTCAGAGCGTTACTATAATATTTATAATTATCAAGAAAATTCGTATGATGAGTTGTGGAATAAATATTTCCCAAAGTTAATTCAGGGGGTTGAAACCCCATTATATATTCTTCATCAAACCTGGTATCGCCCTCGCGATGTCATACGTTTTTTAACATTAGCGCAAACCAACTTCCCGAATAATACTGTTTTTGATCATCAAATTTTTGATGCTATTCGAAAGCAATATTCTGAGGAAAGTTGGAAAGAACTGTCTGAAGAATTGAGAACTTCTTTCAAAATTGAAGACCTCGAAGGTATTAAAAGATTGTTTTATGGCTACAGATCAAATTTCTCTAAAAAAGAAATTGAGGAGCATGCAACATCAAATAGTGAGATGTATCCTGAAGTTAAAGAGTTGTTAAAGAAACATTCAATTAGTTCAATTTTGGAAAAATTATATAAAATAGGGTTTATAGGTAATGAGTTTATGTATCTGGGTAGACCTCGTTATAGATTTATTTATCGAGGAGATGATGAAATTTTATTAGAAAAAGGGATGACGATTCATCGTGGCCTTAGACCTTATTTGTCTCTATATTAGTAAACCTAAAGATTCCATAGACATCAGCGTATTAGATAGTTGTGTGACATTCGAAAAGGTCAAGAGCTTTTGATAATCGCACAAGCCCTCGCCAAACTTTCCTTCACATTCAGGCTCCCCGGCAGCCTGATGAGCCTTGTAAAATCAGTTGTCACAACGGTATCTATCTCCACCCAGTTCGGATTAATAACCTTCATGCTGCGCCTCATTCTGTAATGGCTGAAGAAGTCTGCAATCTCTCTGCGCTCGGCATTATCCAGCTTCTGCACGCATGCATCATGGACATGGACATGAAACCCGCGGCTGCCGGAATCCACATAAAGGATTTTCTTGAATCCCAACTGATCTTCCAATATAACGAGCAGTTTCTCGCTTTGTTTCCTCGCTTCCCTGAGTGTCGGTCTCTTCAGGTGATCATAATCTATGTCAAATACAAGATCTGAACCGTCCCAGCCTTTTTTCTTATCTTCCATCGGATATTCTGCAGGATCTGCATACTTCGAGGATGAGAAGTAAACGTGGTCCGGCGCAGTCTCGATGAGAAAAGCCCTGAGTTTCTGTACTGTGGAGAATGCCTTATGCCTTACCATCTTTTCACCATTTTTCCTGAATCCGAACTCCCTGTTCTGAAAAAAGGGCGGTTCGTAGAGAGGTGCATTTATATAATAATCAGAAATTTCGGGCATATTCATTCACTCAGGCATAGGACGAAGACCGCGTGTTCATTGACTATGACTCTTCTGTATCCTCTTCTGTTTCTTCTTTTTCAGCCTCTCTTATCTCTGTTTTTTCAGGAGACGATGCTGCAATCCCGGTCTGCACTTCCGGTTTGGTCTCTTTCATCTTTTCCCCTTCACTGATATCGTTGATGCTCAGGATTGGGATGTATTTGATTTCCCTTCTCTCCTTTACTTTTTGAGACTTCTTCTCTGTCTGGATATTGAGAAGCCCGTAGGTAATGTAATCATCGCCTACATCTAAAATCAAGCCTTTTGTGGTTCCAGTTCCCATGCCATTCACCATAACTCTTGTTTCATTTTTCTTATACTGAGTTAACAGTTCTCTGAAGTTCATCTTATCCACCTTTTCCTTTATGAGTTGCCATTGCAGATGTTATATTCTCGAATTTGCTTTCCCATACTTCTTTTGGGGTTTTGCACGATGTTGATTTCGTCTCTTCCTGCTTCTTCTCAGGTTCTTTTACAGGAGGCGCCTTTGATGGAGGTGCTGGCGGAGCAACCATCTCACCTTCGGCTCCAAATGTGAATTGTTTGGCTTTCTGCATATCCTTCTTTGTCAGTAATTCTGAGCTGCCATCACTCTTTTCGATGTGAACCCATTTATCATCTTTCAATTGTCCTTCCACTGCTTCCTGTATCATCTCTTTGGGTACATCTGGTACAAACTGTATTCCCTTTTCCCTGGCCTCAAAATCACTGACAACTTTTCCATCCGGCCCTGTTCCCAATCTATCATCCCCTCTTGAGCTTTCAATCCAGAGGGGTATTCTTATATTACCATTCAAGTTATCCATAGTTTCCTCTTAGCGCTTTTTATATAGCTAAACTAATTATTTTATTATTCATCCCCCGCAGGCGATTTAAGAACATCTGCACTCCGATCAACGCAATAATCTTGTTCCCTTCGTCTATCCTGCCTGTGCTCTTATCCTGGCAGGAATAACATGTAGTGTCCTCGCTATCAACGAAATTGAGATTCTCTTCCATCTTCGCCAGTTTCGGAAATGCCGATATGATCCTGCCCGATGCCCTCAGGTCTATGAAATCAACGTTCTTATCGAAACAATATTTTATGACCAGTTCTCGCGTGGGATTGTTGTCCGCGCAAATTATGATGGAATCGTAGCCTTTCAGTTGCTTTGCTGTCTTTATCCTGTCCTTGATGGGCTTGATGCCGAACATCTTATGCCGGTCTGAGAGCGCCTGCGCCTTGTTCGCTCCAACTTCCCTGAAAGTGAAATTCTGGTACGCTATCTGCGCCGGTTCTACAAGGTCGTTATCAGCGAGGTGAAACTCTGTATTCGGGTCAATCTGCTCATGTTCTATGCATTTGCAGATCTCATCAATGAGCCAGGAACCTATCCCACCGACTCCGATTACCAGGCATTTCATAACTCATCACCCATCCAGTCGCCCACTGAGTTCAAATTCAGCGTGTGAATGTCGCCTGCAACTTTCATATCCTGCGAAAGCATCAGCAGCCTTTTTGCCAGTGCATCCTTCTTCCCCCATTCCGTGTTTCTGTCCGTCCCTAAGTCCACGATGCAGACATACCTATCCCCGTCATAAACAGCAAGCGAATCCTGATTTACGGTATAAGCTTTGCCGCTTATGCCCTTGACAAGGAATCCGTTTTTAATCCTTCTGGCTTTACTTATCTTCACAGCTTGCGCTACAAACCCATCGGCTTTCCTGGATTTCTCCGCATTCTCCATCCTGATTCGCGCCTGGAGCTTTCCGTATTCTCTTTTGCCATTCGATATCAGTTCGCCAATAATCTTCGGGGTTATACCGTCAATAGACCTGTAAAGCAGTTTTATCGTTCTCTGAAGGTATCCGCCGGCATATCCGATCCTGCACTCGTTGATATTCTTGCCAAGGTCAAGGAAGGCATTCATATCTTTGATTCGATAATCCTGCCCGACGATAGTGGTATAGTTTTTGCCTTTAACCCTTTTCAAAGGTAAGGATAGAATCATTTTGCTTTCTTTCCACGGCAGTTCGTTGTCGCCTGTCTTGTCAACCTTTAATTCAAAAGAGACGCCGCCTGCAGCGAGCGCCTTCTGCAATGCGATATTTACTTTTGAGCTGTAAGCCAGGTACTCGTCAAACTTACTCTGGTCGGTGTAATTCAAGGCTTTGAAAATGACTTCAATCAGGTTGTCTTTCGGAATCCTGTGGTTATTGATGAAAACATTGTTCTTCCTGCTTTCGATATGCAGTTTGACTTCCCCGATCTTTATTATCTCTTCGCCCCTGAAATTGCATACATACGACATCTTCAAGGATGTATAATTCTGGATGGCTTCTATTTCCAGGATATACGCTATGAAGTTCTCAACGATTTTCTGGAAATCGGGTTCTCTTTGTAGATGGACCTGATTTGACAGAATGTATTCGCCCATCCTATCATTTTCCACGACAATACCCTCACACTCGATGCTCTTCTTTGTGAATGTAATACCCTGGCGGACCACCTTGCCTTTACTGAACTGTTTATTGATGTTCTTGATAAGGCTCTGTTCTGCTTCCTTTTCCTGCGCTTTTCTTGTGGCGCTCATTACCTCGATTCTGATCAGGGTCTGCTTATTGTTGAGCTCATCGGCATTAAGTAAAATCCAGTGACTTTCAGCGGTAATTCTTTTTGACAAAACTTTCAGTTCTTCGTATCCTGTCTTTTCAAAAAGGTCGTCATCAAGCCACAGTTCTTTTGAATCCTGATGATCCTCAGGTAAATACATTTCCCGGTTCACATCAACATAATCGTATTGAGCGTCACTGGGTTTGAAGCAGCGAATCATTAATTTGAAGCCCTGGACATTCTCGGTCCACCTGCCGCCGTATCCCATGCCGCAGCCCCTTTGTCTTTCATAATCCTCTATTTTCTGGATCAGGGCCAGCCGTCTGTTATTTCTCTCAAAAACTTTGATAATTCTTGGAATATTCTTTCTGGCTACCTGGACCTCCCTTTCAAACTTTGAATAATCCTCGCCAAATACCCAGAACAATGCTCTCAATTGTAGATCCACGAGTTCTGATTTTGATTCCTTCCACGTGGTTCTCTTCTCTTCATCAAAAGAGTGCATCTCCTGGTAATGGAAATCCTCGTAAACGGCACCCAGTTCTTTCGGATAGTTGTCCACAAACCTGTCGCATATCCTGTCCTTCAGTTCTTCGAGATTATCTGCCCGGTATCTGGTTTCAGAATCGGAGCGCCTGTACTGCGAGATTGCATGAAGTGCGTATATTTCATCGGGCAAATTGTCGAAAGTGATAAGAGTTTTGAATAATACCCTTCCGGGCACATGACAAGCCTTTTTCAGCTTCTGGATCAGGATCGTATGTCTATCGTCATGACTTACGCATATTGCATAACCTTTCTTTATACACTGGACATAAAGCCCGGTCCTCTCGGCATGCTTCTGTTCATCTTCCAGACCAGCAAACTCCTCCTCCGTAATTCCAAGCTTGTGGAGTACATTAAAAACTCTTAAACTGTTGATATCCATATTTCATTTCTCCCGAAAGGGCAATTATTGAAAACATAATTTGCCTGAATCCGCCTGATTTCAGCTCGTCAGAGCGAAATCTGGCTTCAGCTCGTACTCCTTTCAACCTGATTTCCTCCATTCTGCGCTCCAGTCTTCAGCGCAGCTTGTTTCTTGTTATTTACCCATACCTTCCTTCGATAATACACGAGCGGATGCTCTATCTTCTGGCATTCGGGCACCCTGCCAGGACAATTGCCACTGGCTGACATGGTAGAACATGATGGGCAGGTATATGTTGTCCCGGATGCACCGCTGATATGGCTTATCTGGTAGCTGGTGTCCTGCTCTCTGAAATCCGGAGATGACCTGAATATCTCAGTTATTCTTTCCTGCTGCATCCCGATATTAAGCAGGAAGGATGTCATCGCAAAGCGCATAGAATGGGATAGGTTGACGTTTGCCTGGATATCCGCTATTGCCGAGCTGATGCATGGCGGGAAGCATTCCGGCAGCACTTCTCTAAAGCCTTCCCTGCTGAAATCCTGCCTGGTTGTGCGGGCATTGAGGGCTTCCTGCACTTCATTGATGTATGGCTTCAAAGCTTCACGTATGTCCTGCGGCACTTCGTGAGGCAGCCCGGACTCCACCTTCTTCCGTACCGCCTCTTCTATCAGGCGCGCCAGATCGCCTTTTGGTATTGTTAGCATGCCCTGCCGCACTGTCCGGTTCAATAGCTTCCATTTTGGTTCATGCAGGACATGGGCATGGTGAATATAATCTGTGAAATGCATCGCTACATTCTTGTTCCTGGCATCCGCTGTGATGTTTATGCCAAAGTCCGCAGCTAACTCCTTTAATAATACGGGGCTCTTGAACTCTTTGATATGTTCATATGAGGACCTGGCTACGGCGAGCGCATATCTCTTTGTGAGATAACTGCTGTTAATGCATGATACGATCATCCTTGCGATCGGATAAGCCAGCAGCTCCTTCTCTGCAGCAATCTTATTGAATCTTCGGTACTTGATGGCGCCGTCCTTCAAAGCCTCAAGTACGCGCTCTTTTCCTGTAGTTCTTATGCCTTCAAAGACTATTTGTGTGCACAGGTCATTTGAACCGATATCCGACTTTCGCAAATAATCCAGGGCCCCGGTGGTGCAGGGAATGTTAGCAAAATCGATGATATCCATTATCCTCTTATACTTCAACCAGAATCTACTAATCTTGTTATAATATAAGTATTACTATTGTAATACAAGACCCCGTAGATTCCTCGGTACGATTCCCAGTTCTCTTGCCAGCTCCGCAGTCTCAGGATCGAGGACGCGTTCCCATGTCAGATTTATTGCGGACTTCAACTTACTCTTTGAAATCAATAACTTCTTTCCGCGGTACCCGATTATCTCATATGGATTCTCAGTGGCTTCTGATCTTCTCGCCAGCTCATGCAATCTTTTCTCATTCTCAGGCAGCATCAATCTTCCCCGGATAACATGATCGTAACAACAGGTTCTGCATTATCTCCCGGGCCGCATATCGCTTTGAGATCCACAGTTTCCATCTTTGGATTCCCTGCTTTTGAAGGCATCTGGAACATAGTCTTGAAATAAAGTGTTTGAGCCGTATCTTTCTGCGACTCTCCCACGTCGGTATTTGACTTTTTCATTGCCCTTGCGCTAAAAGAGAACATCGTAAGAACGTCCCATAATCTGCCCTGAGTGTCCTGGATTCCTTTGAGGCTTTCCGGCGGCACAATGTATCCGTCCCACAATGCCTGGGTGACCGCTGCTGGATACACTATACCGGCTTCTTTTGCGGTCTCAGTAACATCCACAAGTACTACATCTTCGATTGCCCGGGCTCGGGTGTAGATATCAATCACCTCTCCGGAGGCGTTCTCTGACTGCTTATTTACCTCAGCTTTGATATCTTCCATCAATGGCAGGTGATCTTCGGGTAAATCTGCAGGCTCTCCGGTCTTTTTCTTTATTGGCGGCTCAAACGGTTTTGAATGATCACCTGCAGCTACCCAGTCAACATATGCGCTCAAATTGTTTTTGCGCTCGAACCTCTCATCAAATTCCGGATTGTTCATGTTTGTGAACGCATGTTCATTGAAGAGAACAATAGGATCATCTGTGCCGCAGATGTCCTGCACGATGTCGAATCCCGGGACACCGCCGGCCGCGATAATCTCGCACAGTTTCCGCATGTTATCAGACCTGACTTCGTTCCGCTTCGCCCAGACGTCCATGGAAGATGTAATGCCCCGTGCAAACAGCGAGACAATCTCCCGCCCCGGACAGCCTTTCGTATGGCTGTGATCATCTAATAGCAGATACTGGCCGCCATTCGATGTGCCCAATTTATAGTTGTACTTCAGTGCAGGGTCTTCCATGAACGGCTCCAAATCACCTATCCCGCCTGCGTAATATGCCGCAAGAACCTTCTTGCAATGCGGACACAGATATGCGGATACGCACGGGAAATCCGCGGGAATTATGTCCCGCTTGTTATTGTTATAGAAGTATATTCTTCTGTTCTTTACTTCGATCATTCTCTCGCTCCTTCAGTCATCATTGCTCCGCTGGCTCTGGAATGAGTGCTTCTTCTATTTCTTCCTGGCATTGCGGGCAAAAGTATCGTGGAGTCCCATTGTTCTCCGAGTTGAGATCGTATTCAATCTCTTCACCTATGTTCATAGTGCCATGCCGCTCTTCTAAAACCTCAATGTGGCTAATTTGAGTGAAGCAGTGCGGGCAGTCAATAGTTGGCTTCTCGCCTGACCTTTTGATAACTGGTGGCAGATCTATCTCAACCATGCATTAGACTCCTTTTTCCAGTGCCTAGAACCTCACATACCTTCTGTGCTTCGCTTATTATCTCGTCCATGCTGCTATCGACCTGGGAGCGGAACTCTTCCAGACTCTCCGCGGACTCCAGTGCATCCAGCACATCCGACTGTATCGTCTGAGCATAGTGCTTCAGTTCATCTATCTGCTTCTGGATGTTTTCAGGAAATTCTTCATATTTCATGGTGTTCTCCGTTCAGTTTCATAATTCTGTTCTCTGTTTCCTGAACACGCCAGATTTCAGCACTGCAGTGCGAAATATGGCATCAAAGAACCATCATTGATAAAATCGTAAATGTCGGAGATTACATCATATGGAGACCTTAAAGGGTGATTCATAGTTCTATCTGCGATTAAAACAGTGAAGCTATTTTCAGGATTCGTTATTCTTGCATAAGTGTGTCCATACATTTTTGTCAGTGAAAAAGGAGAGCAGTTAAGCCTCGAATGGTTCAATGAGTTCATAAACCACTATGCAAAAATCATAGGGATTTAAAAAATCAAAAAATATTATGCGGATGGAAGAACCCTGAAACTGATAACATGCATGGCTTTAAGGGAGGCTTTAAGGGGGCTTAGGGAGGCAAGGGAGCGTCGCCATGACAATGCCGGGGGGAGCAGGAAACTGTCGGCAGTAGCAGCAGGGCACACAATGGAGGTTAAAGAGAGGCATTACGAAAAATTGGGGGAGGATTTTGAAAAGGTGCATGAAAGCTACCGTAAATTCCATCCTGCATTTGTCGAGAATTGGTGATCCATGAGACTCTTAATGATACTGGAGACCTCAGACGGTCCGGGTGTAGTCATTGAACGCAATAAATGTTCACATGCTCCCGAAAGGCAATAGGATCCAAAATGACTTCTCCAAATTTTTAATTCTAAGCGTTAGGCCACCGCAAAGGGAATAATTTATTATCTTTTAAAAAACTATGGTTAAAATGTTTGACTAAGCTTAAAAGTGAATATTCATGCCAATGAAAAGAAAAAAGCCTATTATTTTCATAAGTCATATCCATGAAGATGCTCAAATTGCTAATTTGTTGAAGGAATATATCAATAATGCATTTCTAGGTTTCTTCAATATTTTTGTATCTAGCGATGGAGCAAGCATTCGAGCAGGCGATAACTGGTCAGCCAATTTGGAAAAAGCGTTACAAGAGGCGGAATTCGTAATGGTTCTTATTTCTAGTCGATCAATTGAGCGACGTTGGATATATTTTGAATCTGGTGGGGCCTATTTCTTGGGGAAAAGAGTTATCCCTGTTTGTATCCATGACTTTTCTCTCTCAGAAATCGGTTTACCATTGAGTTGGTTGGAGGCTATTCAAGGAAGAGATTATGATGGTTCCAAAAGTTTAATTGAAGAGATTGCAAGAAACTTTGAGCTTAATTGTCCAAAAGTAGATATCAAGATGCTCACAAGATTATTAGCTGGAAACATAGCGCCAGCTTTGCCCCACCTTGGTGGGGAAGTCGCAGTTCGTCCATTTCCATTATTTTTGTTAGCAGATGCATCGGGAAGCATGGCGGGAGAAACTATCAGTACTGTACGAATAGGGCTAGAAAAACTAATAGACTTCCTTCAACAACCAAATCTGAACGTAAACTTTATGCCTATCTTTTCTTTAATCACTTTTGGTAGTAAGGTACGTCCCCTTATCCCACCAACACCAATTATAAACATTAAATCAATACCAAAGATTGATGCAGAAGGCGCAACAAATCTTGGAGAAGCATTAAATTATTTAGCAACACTATTAAATGACCCATTAATAGTTCCACGCCGCTCTCTACCTCCAGTAATAATCGTGATTCTGGATGGAACTCCATCAGATAATTGGCGAGAGGGTTTAAAGGAAATCGATAAGCTACCATGGGGACGAAAAGCGGTCCGATTATGCTTGGCCCTTGGAAATGACTTGATTATGAAGTGCTTAAAGAAATTGGAAGTCAAGGTGTTTTGCCAATATTAAAAGCGACAGATATGCTTGGAGTGACTAATTTCTTCCGTTGGGCAAGTGCCACCATTTCAACAACACTCTCAAAAGATGAAGCAACAAAGGACATACCAGCTCTCCCTCCCGGCCTCGACCAATTATTCTAACCTTGCGCCTCAACAATTAAATTAGAAATTACATAAAATAAGCGATGGATTTTTTCGTGCATCCATAAAACTTCTTAAACCTAAAAGCAAGATTTATTAACCTTTTCGAACAAGTATCGTTTTGTGAAAATCGAAGAAGTAGAGAAACATGACCAGATCAAAAGATTGGTTGATGAGGGGAGATATGAAGATGCTATAATTTGTGCTAATAGAGTTTTGGAGATATCTGAGAAAGCACTGGGAAAAGACCACCCTGAGATTGCTCGAAGCCTCAGTAATTTGGCAGGAGTTTATTACGAAATGGGGAGATACTCGGAGGCAGAGCCATTATATTTGAGAGCTTTGGAGATATCTGAGAAAGCACTGGGAAAAGACCACCCTGAGATTGCTCGAAGCCTCAGTAATTTGGCAGGTGTTTATTACGAAATGGGGAGATACTCGGAGGCAGAGCCATTATATTTGAGAGCTTTGGAGATATCTGA
>Ga0172369_10009419_pt1 | contig 10815 bp, 15 predicted proteins | sample LakKiv25m_FD_114539 | JGI IMG/M metagenome (GOLD analysis project Ga0172369, IMG submission 114539) | Freshwater microbial communities from Kabuno Bay, South-Kivu, Congo - kab_022012_11.25m | ecosystem: Environmental > Aquatic > Freshwater > Lake | place: Democratic Republic of the Congo...
TCGGAGGACTTGCTGGAATTGTTCCTGCAATGAGGGCTGCAAAACAAAATCCTGTGGAGGCACTTCGTGGTTAAAATGAGAACGAACTACCTCCAAGACTCAACAAATAAATTTGTTTCTCAGGAGGCACTTCGTGGTTAAAATGGAAATAATAAGAGTTAGGAAAGCAAAAAAAAGAGATATACAAAAAATTTCTTTATTAAAAAAAGAAGCTATAACAAAAATAAATAGTAAAGATTATTCAAAAAAAGTAATTAATATTCTTCTTGAAAAAGATAATGCAAAAGAAATTTCCAAAAAAATTAAAGAAGGTTCAATTTTTTGTTTGTTTAAAAATAATCTATTAATTGGTACCATTTCATTAAGTGATAATCGAATTCATGGACTTGCAATAAGACCTTCTCAAGTAAATAAAGGTTATGGAAGATATTTAATTAATTTTATAGAAAGTTATGCAAAAAAAAATAATATTAAGAAATTAATTATTTATCCTTCACTTACTGCACGAAGATTTTATGAAAAACTTGGATATAAAAAATCTGGTCAAACTTCAATTTGGAAATTCAAAGAGAATATCTTAGAATTAAATGTTCCAAAAATGGAGAAAACATTAAAATGAAAATCGAATTAAAACCTCACAAAAGAAAGCATTTTTTTAAATTTGTTTTTAATATGTTAAATTTTAAACTTTTGAGAAATTTGGGGTATCTTAGTTTTAAAAATTGGATTAAAATAATTAAAAATAGGAAAAGCGAATCCCATAGTTTTATAATTTTAATGAATAAAAAAATAGTTGGTGGAACTAGTTTGGTTAAAGATATAGAAACAAAAAACTGGATAATAGGCATTTTTCTTTTTAAAAAATATCAAGGTAAAGGAATTTCTGCAAAAGCATCTAAATTATTAGGGCAATTTGCAAAAAAGAAAAAAATAAAAAAATTTTATGCAGAAACTTTTGTTTGGAATAAAGAAGTTATTGGTCTTCTTAAAAAACTCAGATTTAAAGAGACAAATAGAAATAAAAAAGATATTTTTTGGGAGAAAGAATTAAAATGAACACACTCAAAAATAAATTTTTGGTGAGGTCCTCGCTTTGCTGCGGGTTCCTTTTGCAAGCAAAATGAACACTGAATCAATAAAATATTCACTTCGAAATTTGAATCATCGAAAAGGACGAAGTTTCTTGACTGTATTTTCTATTTTAATTGGAATAGCGACGATATTTTTATTTATTAGTTTTGGTTGGGGATTATATAAATACACAGAAAGTTTTACAACTTCTTCATCTGCAGATAAATTATTAATCATGGCCAAGGGAACAGGAGCTCCTGGAATGGACGATAGTTTTAAAATAAATAATACAGACCTGAATGTTATTAGAAGAACAGCTGGAGTTTATGACGCTACAGGAGTTTATTACGATGTTGTTTTAGTCAAAAAAGGAACTCAACAAAAATATACCTATCTTACTTCATTTGATCCAAAAAAGCCCTTAGTAATGGATATTATTGGAATTGGAATTGAAAAAGGAAGGTCAATTCAAAGTGGAGATAATAAGAAAATTGTTGTTGGTTATAATTATCTAATTCCAGGGAAGATTTTTGATAAAGCATTAGATTTAAATGATGAAATTGAAGTGAATGGAGTAAAATTAAAGATAGTTGGGTTCATGAATTCGGTCGGAAATCCAGTAGATGACGCCCAAATTTACACTACAAATGATTATTTCTTAGAATTATTTCCTGAAAAAAAGACTTATGCTGAAATTGTTGCAAGAGTTGATTTAAAAGATATCAAAAAAGTTGCAGATGACGTTGAAAAGAATTTAAGAAAATCTCGAGGATTGGATAAAGGCAAAGAAGATTTTTTTGTTCAATCTTTTGAAGACATGATTGCCTCCTTTTCAGGGGCTCTTAATGTTATCATTGGTTTTGTTATCTTAATTGCTTTAATATCTGTTTTAGTCTCTGCTATAAATACAGCAAATACTATGATTACATCTGTGTTAGAGAGATACAAAGAAATTGGAATCTTAAAAGCTATAGGCGCAAGAAATTCTGAAATATTCTTTATTTTCTTATTTGAATCTGCATTTTTAGGATTAATTGCGGGTATTTTGGGAGTTCTATTTGGTTGGATTATTGCTTCTAGTTTAGGTGCAATTTTAACAAGTTTAGGTTGGGGTTTTTTACAGCCATATTATAATATTTGGTTATTTGTGGGTTGTATTTCATTCGCTGTTTTAACTGGTGCGATTTCTGGAGCAATTCCTGCTTTAAGAGCTTCTAAGATTAATCCTGTCGAAGCCCTGAGATATGAATAAAGAAAAAGTTAAATAGTCATAATCTTAATTATAGAAATGAATAATAAATTTGGTTATTGGATTTTTTTAATTTTGAGTTTAATGCCTATTTTAATTTGGCTAGGAATAGAGCCTCTTGAAAATAGATTTTCAGATTTTATCTCTACTATCACAAATTTAGGAAGGATTTTTGCTGTTTCAGGTATTTGTTTTTTTGCTTTGACATTTTTGCTTAATACACGTCTTAAATTTCTTGAAAATTGGTTTGGTGGGATGGACAAACTTTACAAAGCACATCATCTTTTTGGAACAATTGCGTTTGTTTTAATCTTATTTCACCCAATTCTTTTAAGTATTCAATATCTTAAGATTTCTGTGAATTCTGCTGCAATGTTTTTTATTCCTTCTGTTGGTAGAACACCAATAAATTTTGGAATAATTGCTTTATCTATAATGATAGTTCTTTTATTTGTAACTTTTTTCGTTAATTTGAGATATCACACTTGGAAAATTTCACATAAGTTTTTAGTTTTAGCATTTTTTATTGCAATTCTTCACGTTCTTACTATTTTGAGTGATATTTCTAGAAGTAATTTTTTAAAATTTTATATTCTTACAATTCTCTTAATTGGTTTTCTTTCTATCTTATATAAAACTATCTTTTATAGAATATTAAAAATCCGAGGTAAATTCATAGTAGATAAAATTAATAAATTAAATAATAATGTTTTGGAAATTGTTTTAAAACCAGAAAAAGCAATTAAAAATTACAAATCTGGACAATTTATCTTCGCCAGTTTTAAACAAAAAGGACTCAAAGAATATCATCCTTTTACTATCTCTTCTTCTCCATCTGAAAAAAATTTAAGACTTACAATAAAAGAATTGGGAGATTTTACTGAAAAACTTGGAAATTTAAAAATTGGAACAAGAGTTTTTGTTGAAGGTCCATACGGAAAATTTTATTTAAATAAAAATTTTGAACAAATTTGGATAGCGGGAGGAATAGGAATAACTCCTTTCTTGAGTATGGCTAGACATTTAAAACCGGAGAAGAATATTGACTTATTTTACTCTGTTAATGATATAAAAGATGCTGTTTTTGCAGATGAATTAAAAAAATTATCTAATAAAAATTTTAAAGTTCATTTTATTTATACTTCTAAAGAAAAGAAATTGGATGTTAATTATATTATGAAAAAAACTGGTTTTAAAGATAAAGAAATTTTAATTTGCGGGCCCGTAGGAATGATGGTTGATTTGAAAAAGCAATTTTTAGATAAAGGAGTGAATAAAAATAAAATACATATGGAGGAATTTAATTTATGAGTTTTACAAGGATCTTAACAGGCATTTCTTTTATTGTTGCTTTTGTCTTTTTAATTATAATTTTTATTTCAGGAATAGTCTTATATGATTCAGACAGCACGAATTCAAAAATTTCTGGCTCTCAAATAAATAACAATTCTTTTGTTAGCTCTGGAATTTCATTGATCTTGGATTCTACAGAAATCTCAAAACATAATAACCGAAATGATTGTTGGCTTTTAATTAATAATAAAGTTTATGATGTTACAAGTTTTATCTCTATGCATCCTGCAAATCCTCGAACAATTTTAGATAATTGTGGAAAAGAATCAACGCAACAATTTTCATCTAGAGGAGGAACTGGAAGTCATTCGTCTACTGCAGTGGGTCTTTTAAGTTTTTATTACATTGGTGATCTTGGGCAAACTATTGGAGCAATAGAATTACAAAACAAAACTTCGGCTGTGCAAAACGTTAGCGTTCCTCCAATAAGAGTAGATGACGATTGGGATGATGATTAAATTGAATACAAAATATTTATAAATTTGTCTTTAACAATTATTAAATGAACAAAATTGGTTTTGAAGAAAACTTGTTTAATAAGAAGATAGAAAGAGAACATCTTTTTCAGGTTTTTGATGATTCTTTAAAATTTTGCTCTCCAAATTCTTTTAGAAACAAAGAGATTATTCGTAAATTTTTTGGTGTGAATATAGAAGAGCAAACCACAAAGGAACTTGCTAATTTTTATGATCTTACTATAGAAAGAATAAGACAAATAATTGAGGAATATAAAGATGATATTCGCAAAAATGATTTGGTAAAGATTGCTATTTCAAAAGGTTATGACCTTAGATATTTAATTAGAAATAAAAAAGATGTTTATAAATAATTATTTTCTTCCGTGAAGTTGTTTGTTCTTTTTATATTTCTTATATTTTCTATAAGAGAAATAAATTATTAAGAATAAAACTACAATCCAAAAAAGATAAATCCAGGGAGAAGTTTTTTTCTGATCAGCAATCCTACCTTGAAAATATTCTGGTTCAAATGCAACTGTTTTTTCTACTGTTCTTCTTGCATTTATGCTGTCTGTATAATGAAGTTGAATAGTTATTTCACCTTGTTTTGGAATTGCTTCAAAATCTGCAGTGGTATATTCATTTGAATCTAAATCTCCTACAATATTTGCTTTAGAACCCTTTATTTCAATATTATCTTGTTTTGGAATTTCAACTGTTAATGCCTTTATATCCTCTTTTCCAATATTCAAAACTTCTAAAGTTAATTCTCTAGTTTGAGTATTATAATTCTTAACATAAACTTCAAATTTTGCTAGAGTGTTTTTAATATTTAAACTGAAATTTTTTAATTCATAATCTCTATTTGAACCATATTTATATTTAACCTCTATTGGATTTTCTCCATCCAAGGCGTCGCTATCTATCCTTACTTTGTAAGGTGCAATTAAGAATGAACTAAAATCTTTATTATAATTTCCAGAATCAATTGTGATAAGGGGTTCTACTCCTGGATCGAAAATCAAAGGATATTGTTGCAATAATTCAAATTGAATTGTTCTGCATTCTGGATTTGAGACTCCATCAACTTGAAAGACTACTTTTACATAATCTCCTGGAATTGCAGGATATGGGTCCTGATTTATCATAGAAACTTTTAAATCACAAGCCATTGCTGAAATAAAAGTCAAACTAAATAAAAATAAGGGCAATAAAAATATTAATTTTTCACTTCTTTTCATAATTTAAAAAAGTTTATTTGCTTTTTAAAGTTAGTGGTTATCTAAATCCAATAATGTGAACCTTGCATTTCAGAATAATCTATTTGTGAGTCTTGTGAATTGCTTATTACGGGTTTATGGTAATGTGAAATTGTATTAAGATATTCTTCAAAAGGATTGTTAGATCTAACTAAAGTAATACCTTCTTTTTCTATTATTCCTTCAACTTTTTTCGATGTCATGGTTCTTTTTTTAAAGAATAAGTATTTATAAGTCTTTCGTAAATAATCAAGCTCCCCAATCAGCTTTGATTTTTCTTTTTATCTCTGCAATTTCTTGAATAGTCTTTATTTCCGATTGTGATAACAAATCTTTATTTTTCTTGAATTCTCTAAACTGAGATTCTGAGAGATTTGAATAAAGAAATTTCTTATTCTTTAATTGTCTTTCATAATTTAAACCTGGAATTGAAATTGCAACTTCCATTCCTTCTGTTGATTCTGCAACTGATTTTTTTTCAGATTGGATATTTTTTATATGCCCAATTTTCTCGTCATCCTCATCAATAACATTTAATCCTGAAATTAATTTTCCCCCCAAAACCTTAACTCCAAATATTGCTGGTTTAGTATTTCTAAAAATATATTGATGCAAAATTTCTAATTTGCAGATTGTTGAAAGGCCCATTAGTCTCTTTTTTTCAATTTCTCTTTGTTTTTCTTTTCTCCATTCAACTAAATCATCTATTAATTTGTAAACAACATCATTTTGAATTATTTTTATTTTACTGGAAATTTCATTCACTTCTTCATCTTTTTCAACATTAAAACCCACAATTACAGCGTCGAGTTCATTAATTTCTAAATTTGCTTTTGCAGAAATTAAATCTGTTTTATTTATCTTTCCAATTCCAACTTTTAGAAGAGGAATATTATTTTGTTTTAATAAAAAAATTAATGCTTCCAAACTTCCCAATGAATCTGCTTTCGCAATTATTCCTTGCTTACTCAATGAGGAACCCATTGTTTCTGAAATTTCTTTTTTAAAATTTTTCCTTATTTCATCAAGATTATTTTTAAAGACCATAAAAGGCATCCCTGGAAGGATTTCATTTTTTTCAACGAGTTGCATTCGAATTCCACTTGAAGCTTTTACTTTTTCTGCTGGTTTAAAATTTGGACAAAGGGGCTCGATCTCTTCAAGAATTCTTATTTTTGTTAAAATTGGTTCTCCATCAAAATTTGAAACCGCGATTTCATCTGATTTAACTAATTCTCCGTCGTAAAGTATTGCCTCGATATAATTGTTATTTTTTTCCTTTTTTATCTCAAGCATAACCCCTTTTGTTTCTGAACTTAATTCTAATTTGTTTGACAAATATTTCTGACTTAAACCACAAAGCATCATGATTAATTCTGGAATTCCCTCTTTTGTTCTTGTTGAAGTTGGGACCATTGCAATCTTTTTTGTGAAATCATTTATTTTATTATATAAATCTGCTTCAAAACCATGTGAATAAAGTGAGCCCATTAAAGTCATGTAGAGTTCTTCAAATTGTTGTTTAACTTTTTGCGGTTGCATTTCAATGCTTTTGTTTAAATCATCGTCTAATTTTTTCCACCCAGTTATTTTATCAATTTTATTTAAAGCAATTACAAAAGGAGTTTTATGCAATTTTAAAATTTGAATTACTTCTGCTGTTTGGGGCTTTATTCCTTCTGTCACGTCGATAACAAGCACAGCTAAATCCGCTAATGAACCTCCTCTTTTTCGCAAGTTTGTGAATGCTGCGTGACCGGGCGTATCAATTAGTAAAAACCCAGGAATGTCCAATTTTATGCCTTTTTTAGACAATTTTTTACCAATTTCTTTTAAAATAATTTCTTTACTTAATCTTGTGAAATAAATCTTTTGAGTTATATTCCCCGCTTCTTTTTCTGCTACCTTTGATCCTTTTAATATATCTAATAAGCTTGTTTTTCCATGATCAACATGTCCACATATTGTAATAATTGGGCTTCTTAATTCCATATTTACTTTAAAATGGAAATGTTTAAATAATTGTTGTTCTAATGTTTATTATGAAAAAAGTACGTTTTGAAACAGATATTGAAAATAAGAGTATAGACTTACGTTGTAGAGATTCTTGTCCTTGTCATTGTAAGCATCTTAACTTAAATAATTCAGAACTTCCTTCAGTAGAATATTTTAAATAAATAATTTTGTATTTATGAGATTTTCTAAATTCAGTAGAATATATGAAATTTGTGATTCTTCAAACAATTTTTATTATTTGATTAGACATTCTCTTCTTAACTATTCTTATTTATTAACAGAAAAAGAATTTAATAAATTATTATTTAATTTAAAGAAGAACACTCAAGATAACAAAATTAAGTCTTTAATAAACAATCACTTAGTTGTCCCCCTAAATTATTCTGAAGAGAAATTTTTAGAATACATTCGTCAAAAGAATAATTTTCCTTTTTTTAGTATTTTTTATTTAATATTTAATACAAATTGCAATTTAAATTGTAATTATTGTTATACTGAGGGAAGTGTTGAAAATTGTTTTAAAAATCAAATGATGAATGAAAAAACTTTAACTGAGACCTTCATGTTCTTAAATAAATTTATTAATGATGGGAAAATAAAACATTTTATTGGGAAGGATATTTCTTTTATATTTTATGGATCTGAACCTTTAATGAATTTAAACTTATTTGAGTTGGCCCTTAATAATATAAATGCATTATCTAAAAAATTCAAAATTAATATAGAAAAACAACTTGTAACTAACGCAGTATTAATTAATGATTCTACAGCAAGGTTATTAAAACAAGAAAAAGTAAATGTATCTGTTTCTTTAGATGGTCCAGAAGATTTAAATAATAAAGCTAGAGTCTTTCATGATGGTAGCGGTACTTTTAAGGCAATTATGAAAGGAATAAATATTTTAAAAAGAGAAAAAATTCCTTTCAGTATTTCTTGTACTATTGGAGGTCATAACGTTAATTATTTAAATAAAAACATTAATTTCTTTAAAAAAATTGGTGCTACAAATATCGGTTTTAATCTTCTTTTAGATGCTAAATTTAAGAAAGTTATTTCCCCCTCAAATTTTATTTCTAATGAAAATTTGTTAAATTCTTTTAATTCCGCTGAAAAAGAAGGATTTTTTGAATCAAGAGTTGGGAGAAAGTTAAAATCATTTAATTCCCCTGGTAAAATTCACTTCAGAGATTGTGGAGCTTATGGAAATCAACTTGTTTTTTTCCCAAATGGGGACATAGGTGTTTGCCAAGGTTATCTCGGATATAGAAAACACATTTTAGGAAAAGTTAAGTCCTCAATTCTTTCTAAGATAGTAAATTCTCCTATTTTAAATAAATGGATTTTAAGCACGCCAATAAATAGAAAAGAATGTACTTTTTGTCCTGCTTTAGGTATTTGTGGGGGGGGCTGTGCATTTAATAGTGAGATAAATTATGGAGACATCTCTAAAAGAAATAAATCTTTTTGTATTCACACTTTTCTCTCCTTGGAATGGTTAATAAGAGAATCCTTAAAGAGAAAGATGAAAGATAAAAATATTTATATTAAAGATATGTCTTTTTTATATAATTAAAAGTGAATGAAATTTTTTGAGTTATTCCTCCAGCTTCGCATTCTTGAATACAGCTATCTCTAAGGCAATCTAAAATTGATGTCTTTCCATGATCAACATGTCCACATATTGTAATAATTGGTTGTCTCATATTTTGTTTCATAAAAAATGAACGAGATTGGGACTTAAAAAACTTATTTAAATGGGGTTTTTGTAATTTAATTATGAAATCCTACAAAGATCTTGGAGAAAAATATGATTTACAACTTGAAAAAGCAATTCATGAAATAAAGAAGTTCAAGGCAAAATTGGTTTTATTGCAATTTCCTGATGGTTTGAAAATTTACGCTGTTTCTATTGTAAATTATTTGAGGGAAAAAACAGATGGAAGAACAGAATTTTTAATCTGGTTTAATAGTTGCTATGGTGCGTGCGATTTTCCTGTTGGAATTGAACATTTGAAACCTAAAATCGATTTAACAATCCAATTTGGACATAATTCTTTAATGCCTAATTATTGAATTTTATTACCACAAAGTTTATAAGCAAATTTTTAATGAATTATTTATGACAATGAATTTAGTAAAAAAATTAGAAGAAAAAGGAATTAAAATAAATAAAGTTGTTCCTAAATCTGTTTCTGAAAGAGATATTTTTATTATTAAGGGTTTAGAATTAGATAAGTTAAAAGGTCATTTAGAAAATGTTTTTATGAAAGAGGGTTTTAAGATAGATTTTTATAATCAAGGTCGATTAGGAGGGAATTTTATTGCAAAATCAAATGGAGATATTTATTCAATTGCTTATTCTGAATTTGAAGACCATTATAAGATAACTGAGTTTACGTTTTCTTAAATCCAACCAAGTAAAATTGTTAATCCCACCAGGACTAATAATATTCCAGAGACTAAATGTAGTTTTTTAATATTTCTTTCTTTCCAACCAGAAACTTCATCGATTTTTGTAAAACCAAAATAAATTAGTAAAGTTATTATTATCATAGGTAAAATGAAAATGAGGTTGTAATATAATAACCACGGAAGAGATGCGGTAAAACCCAATTCAGCGAGTAGACCTGATGCAACGATGTACGGACCCATTGTACAAGGCAATAAAAATAAAGTTACTATAAATCCAATTACAAATGCTCCTAATGGTGAAGTTATTTTATCGATGATTCTTTTCACTTTTGGTCTCATAAACAAAGGCATTTCTGTTGCAAAACTTCCTTTTTTGTAAAATAAAAAATCCTTGATATTCAATGTCCCTATTAAAATTGCCAAAATTGCCAATCCCTTGTAAATATAAATTGCATTTGTTCTCAAAAACTCGGCAAATATTTTAAAAAATTGAATTATAATTATCCCATAAACAAGATATCCTATAAAAACTGAAAGTGCAAAAGCAAATCCCGCATATAAAACTTTTATTTTTTTTCCAGGATTTTGAGTTAATATTGTCATTAAAATCATCGCAAGAACAGCAATTTCGCAAGGATTTATTGAATCAGCTAATGCCAAAGCAGTGAGTTTAAAAATTGTGAAAGGCATTTTATAAATAATTAAGAAGAAGTTTTAAATGTTTTGGGGAGAATAGTTTTATATACAAAAGGATTCTTATCGAGATTATAAATATAAAAATGAGGAACAAAATTATTTTTAATAATGGAAAGATGAAAATAATTAAGGATGATATATTACTTACTGATGAAATTCCAGATGAAAGTGTTGATTTAATAATTACTTCTCCTCCTTATAATTTAGATATAAAATATAATTCTCATAATGACGAGATTAGTTATGAAAAATATTTGGAATTTAGTGATAAATGGTTATCTCGTTGTTTTAAATGGTTAAA
>Ga0172369_10009420_pt1 | contig 10815 bp, 11 predicted proteins | sample LakKiv25m_FD_114539 | JGI IMG/M metagenome (GOLD analysis project Ga0172369, IMG submission 114539) | Freshwater microbial communities from Kabuno Bay, South-Kivu, Congo - kab_022012_11.25m | ecosystem: Environmental > Aquatic > Freshwater > Lake | place: Democratic Republic of the Congo...
ATGGAACAGATCAAACACCAAATTGCCACCGGCCAGCTTAAGGAGGGTGACCAGTTGCCCACGGTTCGGCAATTGGCGGTGGATTTGGAGATCAATCCCAACACCATCTCTAAAGCGTATGCAGAGCTGGAGCGAGAAGGTTTTCTACAGACCAAACAGGGGGTAGGTACCTTTGTCCGCCAAGGCGGGAAAACGATCCCTCGTGCAGAAAGAAAGCAAAAGCTGCAAGCCTTGTGCAGCCAGTTTATCGCCGAGGCGCAAAAGTACGGCTTTTCGATGACAGAATTGGTGTCCGAACTGAAAAAGCGAATGACTAAAACGCAATGAACGTGCATTGACAGGAGGAACATATGGAAGATTTCCCTTCTTATGCTTTCGACCAGAAAAAGTCACCCATTCGTGGCTTCGATCCCAAGCGAATCAATTTTGTCGCTGTTTTGGTATTTGTCGTTCCAACTGTTTTAGGAATTTATCTGACTGTTCTCACTGGGATCGATTGGTACTTTGTTGGGGCTGTGCTTGTTGGCTGGTTTTCCTCTTTGTCGCCAAAAGTCGCCAATCAGTGGGAAAAAGGCATCATCCTGCGCTTTGGCAAATTTCATCGTCAAATCGGGCCGGGTCTGTACTGGATACTGCCGCTCATCGACCGGGCCATCTACTGGATCGACCAGCGCGTGAACACCACTCCATTTCGCGCGGAGAAGACGCTCACCAAGGACACAGTGCCGGTTGACGTGGACGCTGTTTTGTTTTGGCTGGTTTGGGATGCTAAAAAAGCCGCCTTGGAAGTGCAGCAATATCGCGAAGCCATCTTCTGGGCAGCGCAGACCGCTTTGCGCGACATCATCGGCAAAACTGAATTGGCGGAGTTGTTGGCGGATAGAGAAAAATTGGACAAGAAGCTGCAATCGGTTATCGACGACCGCACTGAGCCGTGGGGAATCACCGTGCAATCGGTGGAAATCCGAGATGTTATTATCCCGGAACTATTGCAGGACGCTATGAGCCGGCAGGCGCAGGCGGAACGGGAACGTCAGGCGAGAGTCATTCTTGGTGAGGCGGAAAAACAAATCGCCGGCAGCTTTGCCGAAGCTTCGGTCATGTATCAGGAAAATCCTACGGCATTTCACTTGCGGGCAATGAATATGCTTTACGAAGGCTTGAAAGAAAAGGGCGCGCTGATTGTGGTGCCGTCCACTGCCGTAGAGTCCATGGGATTAGGCGCCATCACCGGGCTTGCCGCCTTGAACTCGGCCGTGACCAAGAAGCCCTTAACGCAGTAGCGTAATCGATCTCAGATTGGCGCACTCCCTATTGTTTATTTCTTCGAGGAGAAACTGAAATGAAATTCCTAACTGCAAAAGACCTTGTTCCCATCTTGCTTGTGGTTGCAGCGTTCGCCTTCGGACTGGCTCAATACCCGAATCTGCCGGATCAAATTCCCAGTCATTGGAATGCTCGTGGAGAAATTGATCAGTATAGTTCCAAAACGTTCGGCGTACTTTTTGTGCCGCTGTTAGCGCTTGGGATGTACCTCTTCCTCAGCGTATTGCCGCTTATCGATCCACTGCATGAGAACTTTGCCAAATTCGGCCGCGTGTACTTTTGGATCAAAGCTGCTATGGCTGTTTTTATGGTCGGAATTTACTTGGCTAGCCTTTATGCAGCCAAGGGTGTGGAAGTCAGCATGGCGACTGGCGTGAAAGTGGCGGTTTCGCTGCTGTTCATCTTCCTGGGCGCAGTTATGGGGAAGATACGCAAGAACTATTTTGTCGGCATTCGTACTCCTTGGACTTTGGCCAATGAAGAAGTCTGGGACCGGACCCACAAGTTTGGCGGCACCGTCTTTCTGATCGCCGGTTGTGTCGGTCTATTAGGATCTTTACTTCCCAGCGACTTTTTCTTCGTGGTGATCGGCGCCATTCTTGGGGCAGTATTGGTAGTGACTGCATACAGCTATGTCATCTTTGTGCAGTTGCGGCGAAAGCAGGGCGCGGGAATGCAGAGGATTTAACCAGCAAAAATTGGTGTTGAATGTTGATCACAAAAATGCTATACTGAGCAAGCGAAGTCAGTCTCTTGAGAATGACTTCGCTTGCTTGTTCCGGGGGCATCGAGATTCAATCAGGTAATTTGTATTCTTGGCATCCTCAAGAGCCAAGCCTAGCGGAGTTAAATGCGCCATTTGAAACCGACGTTCGGAGATCATGAGGAGGAAACGTGCTTATCGTGACGACAGAGACCATTCCGGGGCGGGAAATTTATCAAGTATTAGGAATGGTGCGGGGGAGTACGGTTCGCAGCAAAAACTTACTTCGCGACATTGGGGCGGTGCTTAAGAACATTGTTGGCGGAGAAATCAAGGATTATACGAGTCTGTTGCATGAGGCACGAGAGGAGGCGATCAACCGAATGGTGCGAGAAGCGGAACGGTTGGGAGCCAACGCCATTGTCAGCGTCCGGTTCGGGACATCCAGCATCATGGCTTCTGCTGCGGAAATGCTGGCCTATGGAACTGCGGTGAAGATTAGATAATTTCTTCTTCCAATGAAACGGCTGAATGGGTTAGCCTTGGGAAAGTCTCTTTCGATTATACTCCAACTTTTCCTTCGCCGTCATTCTTTTAAAGTCCGGCGCGCGGTTGGTGGATATGGATGGAGCGTTCCCGCGTTTGATCCCTTTGCCGATACTTTTCCCAACACTCACCATACTGCCGCTTGCCGCATACGACACCGCCGGATTGGTAAGATGCAAATCTTCTTGCAGGGATCGATAGGGCGTGAGGTTTAGCTTTTGCAGCACACTGTGATAAGCGCGCACGGCTTCCTCAGGACCAATTTCATCATCCGCTATCAAGCGCAAAAAGGAGATGAAAGCCAATTGATGCTCGCTGTTGTTGATCTTGCGTCCGTATAGGGCGATGCGTGCGCCGTATTTTTTGGCTTCAGCAAGCATCTTGAAGGCGTCATACGTGGTGCCCGACGAGCCGCCCAGAATGCCGGGAATCAGATTCGGATCGTAGGTGGCCAATTGCTCCATAAACTTGGGGCCTTGATAAACCACTTTGAGAAAGAGCGGGCGTCCCGCTTTGGTCACGCCGGCCAAATCGCGCACAATGTGATCGTTGATGAATTGCCCCAGCTTGTCCGGCTCGATGGCGTTCGGCATATTGGGGTCGAATACCTCCAAAAAGTAGCGAAAGCCTTTCCTCTCAGCCTCAATTCTGAACTCTTTGAATACTTCCAAGGTGTGTAGATCGAGCTGCAAATCGTTGTTGTAGGTTACGGAATAAAGGCCCAAGTCGGCCCCCAGTTTTCGCTCATGAGGGGCACATTCATACTTGCCGCACTGGATATGATCGATGGTGGCTGTGCGAAAGGGGAGAGCAGGTTGGGTGATATAGCGCCCACCGGTGGCGCAGTGAATATCGGTGGTGTCATTGGCGCGAGCCGCCGGCGTGACCGGGCTATCATCGAATAATCGCTCCTCGATCGTCAACAGCTCATTGGTGCTGGCGGACATGAGAACAATGTCCACCTTGGCCTGGCGAACTACCTGCCGGATTTGCTCACGATATTCTGCTAATGTGCGGAACTTGCCCTCTTGCGCATGGTGCTCCGGACTTTTCCCCGGTGCAGCGATCCCGTACGCCATATCCGCATCTTTGGCATCCGCCAGCATAAAATCCTTGCAGCTACTATTCGTCAAAATCCGCGCAATTTTTTGGTCTAATGTCTTTTCCATCTTTCTACGCCTTTACAACGGTTCTGCTGATTCTCGGCAACTTTTGACAACGTTTGACCATCGTTTGTCCACACCTGACGACCCTACGCTTGACTACTCTTGACCATTCTTGACAATCCTTGACCATTCTTGACAACGCTTGACAAATTTTGACCATCGTTTGCCAATCGTTTGACTATCGTTCTCCTTTTCCCTCACTCCCAAACACCCGCATCTTCTCCTTCACCACCTTTTCCACCGCCAGCCGCGCTTGATAAAGCATCGATGGATAATCACCGGGCTGGTCATTCATAGCGGTGATTTCCTTCACCTGCTGAAAAGCGGCAGCACTCATATCGGTATAGATGTTTATTTTGCTGATCCCCAACGAGATGGCTTTTTTAAAGTCAGCATCGGAAATGCCGGAGCCGCCGTGCAGCACCAAAGGCACGGACACCTTTTGCCGTATTTGCTGCAACCGCTCGAAATCCAGGTTAGGATCGCCGTTGTAAAAGCCATGGGCGTTGCCGATGGCTACGGCGAGGGAATCGACTCCCGTTTCAGTGACGAATTCGGCTGCAACCATTGGATCGGTAAACAGCCGGTCGCGCACGGCTGCGGTTATTTCCAAGCCATCGTCGTTGAGAGTGCCAAGCTCTGCTTCCACAGTAACACCGACCGCGTGGCAAAGCTCGACGATTTCCTTGGTCTGGCGCAGATTTTCCGAATACGGCAGCTTGGAACCGTCAAACATGACCGAAGGAAATCCTGCTTGGATGCCCTGTAAAATGACTTGCTTGCTCTTGCCATGATCCAGATTCAGGCCTACCGAGACCTTGGCCTTGGCAATTTGCGCCTTGACGTAACGCAGGTATTCCGGCAAATCCGACAAATAGAAATGAACCGGATTGATTTGCAGCATGACCGGCGACTGCAGCTCTTCTGCGGCTCTGAGGATGCTTGGCAAAAATTCCAAAGCAAATATGTTAAAGGCGCCGACGGCGTAGCCGCCATCGCGGGCATTACGAAGCAAGGTGTCGTAGGGTTGAAAAGGCATTTAATCTTCTTCTGAAATTGGGGTACTCAAAGTCACTTAGCGAACAGAAGCCAACAAATTGAAGTTGGGTGTTAATGAGAATGCGCCGTAGGCGCATCCGCCTAAGACGTGAATGGCTCTCATTAGCACCTCGTTTAAACGAGGTGTAAAATTATCTTACAAAAAGATTGCCCACCGGTTTTTCCGGCCAATCGAGGCGACCTGCCTTAACTTCAGAGGCCAATTTGAAGCCAAGCATTTTATAGACCAATTTGGCCGCCGCAAAGGGCGAATTGCGATCGTTTTCCGAATGGGCCAGCTCCACGAGATCAAAGCCGACCAAGTTCTTGCGATAAAAGATCTTTTGCAGGAGGTCGAGGCCTTCGTCCCAGAGAAAACCGCCTGGCTCCGGGGTGCCGGTGCTGGCGATGACGCTCCAGTCGAATGCGTCAACATCCACGGTGAGAAAGACTGGATCGCTTAGGTGGGTGAGAGCGGCATCCACATCGAATTTCCTGGTGCGGAAATCGTGCATTGTACACAATGCGATGTTTTCTCGGCTCACCTTTTCCGCTTCTTCAATGGAAATAGCGCGAATGCCTATGTGCAGCGTTTCACGTGTATAGTCACGAATCCGGGCCATGGCGCAAGCATGACTCAGCGGGCTGCCTTCATAAGAGTCGCGGAGGTCCGCATGGGCATCCACCTGAATCGCAGAGAGAGTCGAATATTTTTTCTGCAAAGCACGGAAATAGCCGCTGCTAATGGAATGATCGCCGCCAAGCACCACGACAAATTTTTGCCTTTCGATCAGCTCTTTGGTGGCTTGGTAAATGGTTTCGATCATTCCCTGATGCTGATTCGGAATCGCTGGAGGAGCCACTGTGGCAATCCCCATGCGGTGCGGCTCTGTGCGCAATACTTCATCATAGAATTCGATGAAGGCCGAGGCGTCGATGATGGCTTCAGGTGCGGAAGCCGTTCCTTTGCCATAGGATACCCCGCCCTCATAGGGAAAGGGGAGAATCGCGACTGCTGCGGTTTCAAAAATAGAGAACTCTGGTTCCGGGGCAAGAAACTGTTTGGGGAAAAGTGTCATCGAAGCAATCTGCGTTTCAATTGTCTTTGCTAAGGAAATGATGGTTGGCCAACGTCTTGATCACACTGCCTCTTCGGTGAGCGGATACAACGCCTCTTCACGTATACATACTGCGGCAAAGGAAAACACTGCCTGCAAAGAATCCATTGTGAGAGTAGGATAATTTTCTAGTACCTGTTGTTCCGTCCATCCAGCAGCAAAAAGCCGAAGGATGAAATCCACCGACAAGCGGGTTCTCTTAACGACCGGCTTGCCAAACAAGATTTCCGCATCAGAATGTATGTATTGTCGCCAATCCATTTTTTGCCACCTATTAATAAGCCAATTTGAAGTTGTTCTTTTGAATCAATGCCAATAGAATCAGTGAGAATTCTCCTCTCTGACAGCCCATTGTGTCTGACAAAACGTCAAGTCATCATTCCTCGGAGCTTTTTGCTAAAAGCAGGCAATTGGCTGATGAGATTCTTATGATCTCGCTTTCCGCCTTGTTCCAGAACATACGCCGTCACTAACGGAAAAATGATGCTATACTCTCCCCAAATTTGCACCAGCTTATCCTCGTCCGCGGAGCGATACTTTCCCCAGGTGACCGCTTCGCCAAAAGTGCAACTGGAGAGGCTACCTTCGCGTTCCACGGCGGTGCTGATCTGCAGGCCGCGGTCAGCGCCTTCAAAATCGATGTGCAATATTTGGCTGATTGTTGGTCCTGTCTGCTGGATAAAATTCTTCGGTCCGCCGCCGCCCAGCTCGATGAAGCCGGTCTTGGGCGATGAATAGGTAATAGCCGCGGAGTCGAGAATATCCTTTTGCGCCGACAAATTGATCGGATAGCCTTCCTGATCGGTGCGTACCAGGTTCATGGCGATGGAGTGGTTGGAAAGAGAATCCCAAAATATGGGAACGCCCAACTGAGCCGCTGCTACAACGTAACTGCGATCGGGGTATTTACTGTTCGTTGCTGCCCAAAGGCCTAGGTGATAGTTGAATTCCCAGCTTGCCAAGGGACGTTGCGACAGGTCTCCATGCTTTTCTTTGATAAACGTACGGATGATCTCGTCTTGAGCTTCCAATGTCTCTTTCTCGCGGATGCCAATGTCATAGATGCGAGTATCGCCATGCTGCCTCAGCGCATTGTCATCGGCCGAGGGATGGATGGCCTTGACCGGCAAGCCGAAGGCAAAATGCAGGTCATGGTAAACCTGAGCGCCAGTGGAGCAAACGACATCGATGAATCCCGCTTGCATCAAGGAGATGACCATGCCGCCCATGCCGCCGGCGATGCCGGCGCCGGCGATACCGAGCCAAATTGTGTCGCCCTCGTCGATCATGCGTTGATAGAGCCGGGCACCTCGATAAACGTTGCGCGCCTCAAAAGAAGTCTTTCCGATTGCATTGACGAAATCCGCAACGGTCATCCCTTTGGATAAAGAAACGGGGATGATATCCGGAGCGTGTTTGAAAAGTGAATCGTTTAAGGCCATAACCTCTCTTGTTTTTTGCGCCAAGGATGGAACTGGGAATTCGACTATGCTAAGATGGGCAACTCAAAAAGCAAAGCCAAAACGGGTCAGTCCAGCAAAATCACCGCGCAAGCTACCACTGTCGTCCATAGGCCATCCTTATGTCCCCTGGCTGACTGCGCGATACTGCGGCTGATGAAATTAACTTTTTGATCGGTTTTGTATTCTTTCTTGCGTTCATCCCAAGCGACGTCCGGGTCTAATTCAAAACCCAAGGTGGATGCTAACATGGTAGCCGCCAAGTCCTCTGCAAAATCGGCACTCTTTTTATTTGTTTCACCAAAGGCGTGATGTTCGCTGATATAGCCGTACTGGTTTTTATCTTTGGGGCGCGCAAGACCAATTGCAGCTGAGACCAAGCGATTTGGCTCGTTGGTGCTTTCTCTCGCCAATATTACGAAAGTGATCTCTCCGGCGTGCACGTCTTTTACGCCTTCTACCTTGGAAATGATTTTGCAGTCAGGGGCAAAAATGCTGGATACGGTCACCAAATTGCATTTTTCGATGCCAGCGCTTCGTAGCGCCAATTCAAAACTCTGCAGCTTATTACGATGATAGCCGACCCCCTTGGTAAAGAACATTCGCTTGGGAATTAAGTTGGTCAATTCAGAGTAACTCCCAACGGAAAAGAAGAAAGTTAATATGGGAGACATGCCGATTGAGGCTGTTTCCAATGGATTAAAAAAACGCGCAAAGATAACACATTCTGCGCTATATTTCAAATTAATTCTTGGCAATGATTGCTGAAAGCGGATTGGAAGCTTCGCTGAGAGTAACTTTATGGGCAAATGTCACGCACCGAGATCATGGGCGCTGGCCATGAAGATATCGCACAGAAAGCATAGCATAAACCAGAGTGGCTAAGATTCCACCGATGAGTGCTGTCACCCACTGTGGCAACGCCATCATCGCTACAAAGTTGGCGGGCAAAGTCTTGCCGAATACCAAGGGAAGAACCAAGCCTGCTGAAACATATAGCCAGAGAAATTTTCCAGTGGATCCCGCGATGATTCCCAGCCAATGCGGAATCGATTTGGTCTGCGAAACCGGGTGATGAAAGACGCCATTAAGAGCGCGTTGGGTGAATGAAAAAGCAAATACCAACAGAGCGTTGCCGATAATGATAAACGGAACCATCGGCAAAAGGATGGCTGGCAATTGGCCACGAATGACAGCAACCAGAGGAGTAATGCAGCCAAGGGCTATGGCTGATACGGGATTCAAAACCATGATAGTCAAAAAAAGCATTAAATTGACCAATGGGCCGGTGACCGGCTGCGGCAGGCCGATCAGCTCAATCGAGAGTGTTAGAGCGGTCAGAGCGACCAAACGGGCAAGGAAAAGAGTTTTGCGCATGCGTTATAACTTTCGGAAACCGTGTAGCGCTGCCTTTTGGCGCAGATTATACGGATTCCGGCGCTCAAAATCAATTGCATTCTTGTAGGGACACGCGAGTGGTTTTGTGTGAGCTCCGAGCTTTTTTTCCGAGGAATTGATTGGACAATGCAAGGCAATTGTGTAAATTCAGTCTAAGAAAGGCAGCACGCTCCTGAAGCATACCACATTTCTGCATGCCTGCGCCAAAAGAGAGGAGCATTGCTGAACTACCTAATGTAATCGGCGTGGAAGGAGTGCTCGCCACTTCCACGGAGAGTTTCGCACTTTTTCAGGAGGAAAATAGTCATGAGCGATCATCGACAGATTTCAGAGCTTCGTCCCAAGTTCGAGAAAAAGATCTTTAAAAAAGCAAACGTGATCGGCATGGGAATTGGTTTTAAGGAAACGGCCGGGATCAAGTCGGATGAATTGGCGTTGGTGGTTTTGGTGCAAGACAAACTGCCTATCGCCTCCCTTTCTGCAAAGGACGTCGTACCCAAAGAAATCGACGGAGTAAAGACGGATGTGATGCGCGTAGGCAAAGTAGTAGCCTATCAAAGTCCCACGAGCCGATTGCGGCCAGCGCCACCCGGATGCAGCATTGGGCACTATGCCATTACCGCTGGAACGTTTGGAGCCGTGGTGCGAGAAGCGACGACAAATGAGATGCTAATTCTCTCCAACAACCATGTCATGGCGAACAGCAACGATGCCAAAGCCGGCGATGCGATTTTGCAGCCGGGTCCTGCGGACGGCGGCAAGGCGCCTCAAGATCGCATAGCCGATTTGTTGCGTTTTGTCAAGATCAATTATAAAAGCGGGGATGGCGGCGGTGATGGAAGCGACTGCCCGCTCGCTAACTTGATTTCCAAAATTCTGAACGCTATTGCCTCCGTTCTGGGCTCCAAGACTCGATTGACAGCCGTCCAAGCTGCGGCAACCAATTTGGTGGATGCCGCTGTCGCCAAGCCTTGGCAGACCTCTGCGATTGATGAGAATACTTTAAAGATCGGCAAAGTATCCGGTACTACCGCTGCGACTGTCGGAATGGCGGTGAGAAAAAGCGGCCGTACAACGGGCCTGACACAGGGATCGATCACCGTCATTGATGCCACAATCGATGTGGGCTATGGCGGCAGTCGCGTGGCAACGTTCGAGCATCAATTGCTCAGCAACGACATGTCAGATCCGGGCGATTCCGGCTCCTTGCTTGTGGACAGTCAAAACCGCGCCGTCGGCCTTTTGTTTGCAGGCTCGGATGAAGTGACGGTGTACAATCCGATAGAAAGTGTATTTCAGCAACTGAACATAAAATTTGCTTAGTTGAAGACAATCGGAATGCAACTTTGCTCCTTGGAGTCCCAGTTTGAGATAGTACTTTATGGTTTGCAAAGGAATTTCCATGACCGGTGGGCCGCTCGATAATGATGGAAATTGTTTTGACTGTCACGATAGCCCATGGTGTCATTCCTCCTTTGGAATCTTCCCTAGATGGAGCACAGGCTACAAATGGGCGTTCGTTTCGCCATCAAGGGAAGCCGCCAGGTCGGCCGTGGCCGGATGCCTAGGGCATGACCTTATTTGTCCTTGATTGGCTGAGTGTCAACTGGGAAGAAAAGCATCTTTTCCCGAGGTAATCACCAAATGCAAGAGCCCCGCTTTGAAAACGGGGCTTTTCAATGGTATTACTCGGAAAAACTATCATGTTTACGAAGATTTTTTCCACCGCTAATTCGCGCGAACATACGCTAATTTCACATTGGCGCTTATTTGCGCCAATTGGCGATTGAAAACAGTGGTTGCGGCAATTTGCCGCGCTTTTAACAAATGAAACGGAAGGCTACGAATAACGACTAATCGACTCGACTGAAAACGAACGGCAAGTTGACAGTCAGAGAGCCTTCAGGGATTGGATCGAATCGAAGCCTGCGAATGATGCTCATGAGCTCGCGAATGAAATCTTCATTCTCAATCGTTGCCTCGACAACCCCCACTTTAGAAATAGAGCCGTTGGCTTCAATGGTCACATCCATACTAACCTTGCCGCACATGCCCGGCTC
>Ga0172369_10009423_pt1 | contig 10814 bp, 8 predicted proteins | sample LakKiv25m_FD_114539 | JGI IMG/M metagenome (GOLD analysis project Ga0172369, IMG submission 114539) | Freshwater microbial communities from Kabuno Bay, South-Kivu, Congo - kab_022012_11.25m | ecosystem: Environmental > Aquatic > Freshwater > Lake | place: Democratic Republic of the Congo...
ACCAGACGAATCAGACTCTGAGTTAATTCTTCAACAGTCTCATTAAAAGCCTCGCTTGGGCTGTGACCATTCCTTCGCAGGACATTATATTGAGCTTCCATCACACCCGAAAGCGCACCTATCAATACCCCACGCTCACCTGTAAGATCACTATATACTTCATTCCGGAACGTTGTCGGGAACAAATAACCCGCCCCAATGGCAATCCCCAGGGCGATGGTGCGTTCGGTGGCGTGCCCAGTAAAATCCTGGTGAACTGCAAAGCTCGCGTTGATCCCACTTCCGGCCAAAAAGTTACGTCGCACACTCGTTCCTGAACCCTTGGGGGCAACCAAAGCAACATCCACATGTGGAGGCGGGACCACACCGGTATCATCCTTAAATGTCACCGAAAATCCATGAGAAAAGTACAGCATATCGCCTTCATCAAGACACTCAACAATTTTTGGCCATTGCGATCTTTGACCTGCATCTGAGAGGAGGTATTGGATAACGGTCCCCCGCTCTGCTGCTTCTTCAACCGTAAAAAGCGTCTTCCCTGGGACCCAGCCGTCGGCCACAGCCCGATCCCAATTTGAAGTCCCCTGGCGCTGTCCAACAATGACATTTATGCCATTATCGCGCATATTCATGGCCTGCGCAGGTCCCTGCACGCCATAACCGAGCACGGCGACAACCTCATTTTTTAACACCTGGCGGGCTTTCTCCAGGCCGAATTCTTCACGGGTAACGACCTCTTCTACCGTGCCACCAAAGTTAATTTTTGCCATCTGATAATTTCTCCTTTTGGTTTAGATAATGCAGATTCTGCTCGCGCTGGTAAACTGTCCTGCCGGTTCTGATCAGACAGACAGCATTTCAGAAACCAGCTCGGCACTCACCAGGGATTCACCGCCGCGTTCCATCGCAACAGCACCGGTTCGTACCATTTCAATAATTCCGAGAGGTTTGAGTACTTCAACAAAACCATCAATTTTCGATCCATCTCCTGTGATTTCAATGATGAGAGAACTGCTGGTCACATCGATTACCCTGGCTCGAAAAACCTCAACCATCTGAAAAATTTCGGCCCTTTTTTCAGATGCTGTGCTGACTTTTATAAGTGCAAGATCGCGTGAAACCATGTGCTTATCACTCAAATCTTCAATTTGGATCACATTCACCAATTTGTATAAATAGGATGTCAGGCGTTCAATGTGGTGATCATCACCCTCCACCGTCACTGTCATTCGAGAGAAACCTTCCGTATCGGTATGACCCACGGTTAACGATTCGATATTGTACGCGCGCCTGCGGAACAAGGATGCAACTCGGTTTAATACACCGGGCTTATCTTCAACCAGAATAACTAGGGTATGTAACATTCTATTCGTCCTTTCCACTCATTACTATTGATGATTGGCTGGCGTTGAATTTTGGTTGACTATTGATCCAGTGGAGTTTCTACCAGAACACTCGGCCGGCGGATCATTGCGTTCAAGTCAGCACCCGCAGGAACCATTGGATAAACCGAATCCTCCTGCTCCACACGGAAATCGATCACAACCGATCCGGGTGTTGCCTGGGCTTCGCGAATTGCTGCTTCGACCTGCGAGCGTTCGGTCACCCTGATACCCTTTAATCCATGTGCCTCTGCCAACTTCACAAAATCTGGGCTTTTCATCGGTGTTGCGGCATAGTTTTTGTCATAAAAGAATTCCTGCCACTGCCTCACCATTCCTAAAAAGCCATTATTGATGATCGCAATATTTACCTTGATGTCTTCCTGCGCGGCTGTCGATAATTCGGCCGCGGTCATTTGAAAACCGCCGTCGCCAACAATTGTCCACACTTCACTCTCTGGACTGGCAAATTTTGCTCCGATCGCCGACGGTAATCCAAATCCCATCGTGCCCAACCCGCCAGATGTCACCCAACGATGAGGTTTATCCACGCGATAATATTGTGCCGCCCACATTTGATGTTGACCGACATCCGTCGTAATAACAGTGTCTTCGCTGGCGAACCGCCAAAGGTCATTGATCACATGCGCTGCATACAGATGTCCGTTATCCGGCAAGTTTTGTATATCGCGTACAGCTGCGTGTCCTTTCATCTCAGCAATGTGAAGCATCCAATCGGCCGTATCGCCTGATTCAATCAGGGGATTTACCTGGCGCAGGATTTCTTTTAAATCACCAACCAATCCGAGATCAACTTTTACGTTTTTATTTATCTCCGAAGGATCAATTTCGATATGGATTTTCTTGGCATTTGGCGAATATGTCTTTAAATTCCCGGTCACGCGATCATCGAAACGCATGCCGAAGGCCAACAACAGGTCCGCTTCCTGGATGGCGTTGTTAACCCACGCCTCACCATGCATCCCCATCATACCCAGGTTTAGAGAATGGCTGGCAGGCATTGCTCCGATGCCCAATAGGGTTACAGCCACCGGAACATTCGATTTCTCGGCAAAGGTACGCAATTCCTCCATGGAATTGCTCATTAACACCCCATGTCCGGCCAGAACCAACGGCCGCTTGGCAGCATTGATCATCTCTACAGCTTTTTTAATACTCGCAGAAGCCGGCCGCATATCCGGCCGATATCCCTTCAGGCGAATAGGGCTGTCATCGTATTCCCAATCCTCTATCAAGGCTTGTTGGGCATCTTTTGATATATCAACCAGAACGGGTCCTGGGCGACCGGAACGCGCAATATAAAATGCTTCCCGCAGAGTTGGCATAATGTCCCTGACATCTGTTACCAGGTAATTATGCTTTGTGATCGGAAGAGTAATGCCAGTAACATCTGTTTCCTGAAAAGCATCATAACCGATCAGCTTCGAGGAAACCTGGGCAGTGATAAAAACCATTGGGATGGAATCCATGTGTGCCGTTGCAATGCCGGTTACCAGGTTGGTTGCACCCGGACCGGATGTACCCATGGCTACACCCACCTTTCCACTGACGCGGGCATAGCCATCGGCCATGTGTGCGCCGCCTTGTTCGTGACGGGGTAGAACATGATGAATGCTCGGATAACCGCGCATTGCATCGTAAATCGGCAAGTTCGCACCTCCGGGATATCCAAATATCACCTCCACCCCTTCATGGACGAGACATTCCCAAACAATTTGAGCACCTGTTCGTTTCATTTGCGTTTTCTCCTTGAGGACAAAAGGAAGTGATTATTGTGACTGCAAGACAGCGCCACTATCTGCGGATGTAACAAAATGAGAATACCGTTTAAGCCATTTGCTGGTTACCTTCGACACAAAAACTGGCAATGCTGCCAGGCGTTCCTTGATCTGAGTGTCGCTTAATTGGACATTAAGGCTTCTTGCTTCGAGATCAATCTCAACGATATCGCCGTTTAGGAGTGCCCCGATAGGTCCCCCGGCAGCGGCTTCCGGCGAAACGTGACCAATGCAGGCGCCACGGGTTCCACCGCTAAAACGACCATCGGTAATCAGGGCTACCTTATCTCCCAAACCCTGTCCCATTATTGCGCTGGTTGGCGAAAGCATTTCCTGCATCCCCGGTCCACCTTTTGGACCTTCATAGCGTACAACAACCACATCACCTGCCTTAACCTTTCCACCCAAAATTCCGACCATTGACTCTTCCTGGGATTCAAATATCACGGCGGGACCGGAAAACTGCATCATCGGGGCGCTTACCCCGCCCACTTTCACAACAGCGCCATTTGGCGCCAGGTTTCCAAAGAGGATAGCCAATCCACCCCGCTTGGAATGTGCATTGTCATAGCGACGAATAACTTCATCGTCTCTTATTTCAACGCCCTTGATCGATTCCCCAAGTGTTGTTCCACTGACTGTAATTCGATCAAAATGCAGCATCCCGGTCGTGCGCTGTACCTCGTTTAATATGGCGGGAATACCCCCCGCCCGGTGAACATCTTCCATGTGCCATTTACCTGCTGGCGACACCTTGCAAATATGAGGCACCTTTTCGGCCACGGAATTGATACGGGAGAGTGGATAATCAACCCCGGCTTCATTGGCCAAGGCGAGGGTATGTAACACAGTGTTGGTTGAGCCACCCATAGCCATATCCAAAGCAAAAGCATCATCGATGGCATCCGCAGTAACAATATCCCGAGGTTTTATATCCCGTTCCAATAATGTCATTATTTGCCCGGCCGCCTTTTTTGCCAATGCTTCACGTTCCGGGGTTTTGGCAAGCGCTGATCCATTGTATGGGAGCGCAAGGCCGATGACTTCCATCAAACAATTCATTGAATTTGCCGTAAACATGCCTGAGCATGATCCACAAGATGGACAGGCAAAGCGCTCCAATATAGTCAACCGTTTCTCATCAATTTTCCCCGCCGAATAAGCACCAACCCCTTCGAAAACGGAAATTAAATCAATGGTTTCTCCATCCGGGGTTTTTCCGGCAGCCATCGGACCACCAGAAATGAAAATCGTCGGAATGTTTACCCGCATGGCTGCCATCAACATGCCGGGAACGATCTTGTCGCAATTTGGGATACAAACCATTGCATCAAATCGATGGGCATCGATCATGGTTTCAACACAATCGGCAATTAATTCGCGCGATGGTAATGAATATTTCATGCCGGCGTGACCCATGGCAATGCCATCGTCCACTCCGATGGTATTAAATTCAAAGGGTACGCCTCCTGCTGCCCGTACTGCTTCCTTGACCTGCTTACCAAAATCCTGCAGGTGAACATGCCCTGGGACAATATCAACATAGGAATTTACGATGGCTATAAATGGTTTCTCAAAATCTTCTTCCTTAACCCCGGCTGCACGCAGCAAGGCACGGTGCGGTGCTTTCTCATATCCTTTTTTTACAGTGTCTGAGCGCATAGAACTCCTAATTTTTTTGGTTTGCCGTGGTCTCGTGACAAGTATTACATTTGCCATCAGGACTTAATGGGACAGGTATGAAAAGAGCCGCCCTGTGGTTGGGCGGCTCTCGTGTGCTTCGAGTAGGTGTGTTACTTTGCTCTCACCTTTGCCATCCCAACCACAATTTGATCCTTAATAATAAGGACCGCAAGGATGACTACAATTACGAGAGCGAAATGGTATGTGTTCATGGGTAATCCAATAATTCGCTCGATTATATGCTCTTTCGGAAATTCGTCAAGGGTAAACCGTCGGATTCGGTTATGTCATTCAATAGTAGAACGGGAATAAGAACCCAATACCCTCAACATGATTGCGTATTCATCCAGGTGACTCAAGGCTTTGGTTACAGAAATATCTTCACTTGCACCCGCGAAGTCAACATAGAACAGATAATTCCATGGAGTACCGGCAAGTGGGCGCGATTCAATCTTTGTCAAATCGATATCTCTCAGAGCAAAAACGCTTAATGCCTTGAATAAAGCCCCGGGTTGATTTTTCAGGGTAAATACGATGGAAGTTTTTGATTCCTTTTCTGGTTTCACCGGTTGGGTGGCGATGACCAAAAATCGTGTGTAATTCTCGGGATTATCTTCAATCCCTTCTTGTAATATCTGCATTCCGTAGATATCTGCTGCCCTCCGGGAAGCTATGGCGGCGGTGTTGCGGTCGCCCGACGCCTTCAACAATTTTACACTTCCAGCGGTATCATAAACTGGCTCTATTTTGACACCCAGATCGCGCAGATAACCGGAACATTGACTTAATGCCTGCGGATGACTGATGACTTTTTGAATATCAGTTTTTCCTACCCCCGGCACAGAAATCAGGCAATGCTGAACACGCAAAAAATACTCTCCGACAATGAATAATTTGTGCCGTAATAGTAAGTCATAATTCTGATGTATACTCCCAGCAAGTGAATTTTCAATCGGGATAAGACCGAAATCACATTTCCCGGATGACACAACGGAAAAAACATCGTCAAAAGATTCACAGGGCAATGTGTTTACAGCACCAAAATAACCAGAGGCGGCTTGTTCACTATACGCTCCTGGCTCGCCTTGAAATGCTATTATCATCGCTAGCTCCTTAATGGCGTTCAGCCCATTCCACGATCCTTTTGAAGCCCTCTTCCACATCGTTATCGGACGCTGCAATTGTCATGCGAAGAAACCCTTCGCCTTGTTGACCGAACGCTGCGCCAGGGATCAGGCCGACTCCAGCATCTTCTAAAATACTTTCACAGATTTCCATCGAAGATTTATGTGCCGATCTCAAATCAAGGAAGAAATAAAACGCACCCATAGGAGCTGTTACAAGCACCTTTTCAGATTCAAAATTACGGGCTTGATGCAACACAATCTCACGCCTTCTGGCATACCCGGCCCTCATGATTCTGGCAGCCTGCTGGATGCCAGAATCGCTTAAGGCAAAAGCAGCAGCCTTCTGGATAAACGGGGCAACACAGGTAATGGAATTTTGGCCTGCCTTGAGTGCATTTTCAATTACTGCGGCTGGCGCAGCCAGGTAACCTACGCGCCAACCAGTCATGGCATACGTTTTCGACAGGCTATGGATCAGGATTGTCCGTTCCCGCGCATCCGGCAATGATGCTGCGCAGGTTGGATGTTGCCCATAATATAAATTCTCATATACTTCATCACTCACTACCCATAAATGATTTGCTGATGCAAAATCCTGCAATATCTTCAAATACTCACGTGATGGGTAAACACCGGTCGGGTTTGAAGGATAATTGATAACAATGGCTCGGGTCTTATTGGTTAATGCTCGCTCCCAGGTTTCAATCGTTGGCAAAAAACCATTTTCCGGTAATGCCGGAACACGGATCACATTTCCGCGCAGCATGATAACCATGTTCGCATGCGTAGCCCAGGTTGGATCAGGTATCAGAACATCATCTCCAGGATTTAATACCGATTGCATTGCTAAATAAAAAGCATGTATTCCGCCGTGGGTAATCAAAATTTCAGATTGTGGATCGTAAGTTACTTCATTATCCCGTTTTAACTTGGCCGCTGCTGCCATGCGAAATTCAAAAAAACCCCTGCTCGGACCATAATGTGTCCAGCCCATCTTCAATGCTTGCAAGGCCATATCCTGGATACCCGGGGGGGTGGGAAAATCCGGGTCTCCAGTCTGCAAACCAATTATATTTTTTCCCTGTGCTTTGAGCGCATTTACCCGGTCTGCCATGGCCACCGTGGGAGATTGCCGGATAAGATCGAATTGTTGGTTAAGGTTAATCATAAATACTCCACATCAAATTCGCGCTATTATACAGCCTGAAGCGTATAATAATGTGCTGAACAACTGGCAATTTGGTTTGCCAAGAATCTGTATAGAGCGAGAAATAATCAGAAATGTATATATGTGTTTTATCAAGTCAGCCAGACCCGGACGATACTCCTTATGATCCGTCATCCTATTTTAAAAATTACGATTGGGAGCATTTTATTCCCAACCCGGAGTGCTACAAAAATGAAATCGACCAACTAATCGCCAGCGGGGTGGATATCTTCGTCAACCTGTGTGACGGCACACCGGATGACGAGCTCTCGGGGATTGGCCTGGTCAATTATTTGGAAGAGCGAAATGCAGCTTTCACAGGGGCGGGCTCAAGTTTTTTCGATCCCACCAGGGCAGAAATGAAGCAGGCTGCTACGAATGCTGGAGTTCCAATTCCCGGAAGTATTTTTATCAACCGGCTGCAAGAACTCGGCACCTTTGACCATCGTCTTCAATTTCCATTACTGGTCAAACCGCCGCACGGTTACGCTTCGGTAGGGATTACCCGCGATTCGCGCGTGGAAAATTTCGAGTCTCTGAAAATTCAAGTTGGCATGTCCATTTTAGAATACGGGGGATCCCTGGTTGAAGAGTTTATTGAAGGCCGGGAATTTACAACCTTGATTGCAGAAAATCCAGACAATGGCGATGATCCCGTTACTTTTCAGCCGGTTGAATTCAAATTTCCACCTGGAGAAAAGTTTAAACACTTTGACATGAAGTGGAAGGAATATGCACGAATGTCAGTGTGCCCGGTTGGTGAAAAAGATATCGATTCCCATCTCCGCGAATTGACCAAAAAACAATTCTTATCGATGCATGGGAGCGGATATGCGCGTTGCGACTTCAGGATGAACGATTCTGGAGATCTGTTCCTTTTGGAGATAAATCCGAATTGCGGCATCTTTTACCCACCCAATGAACCGGGATCTGCCGATTTTATCCTGATAAATGATCCTCTCGGGCACGGTGGCTTTCTTGATTTAATTCTGAGGAGTGGATTGAACAAGAAAAAAAAGCGTTGAACAACCTGGTCTGGATCTTCACCTGTATTTTTCAAACAGTGACATATGATTTAAACGAATTTGATATAATCCTTAAAAGAAGGTTAATACGAAGGCGTTAATAATAATTACCAACTATTCAATCCGAATGGAAAAATTGCTGGTAGATTGTAAGGTTGCTGTTATCCTATTAGCATCCACCACCCGGTAGAATAAGGAAGTGGAGGCAATTGTTCAAATGTTTAACGAAGATAGTCGCGGAATCATCCTGTATGTTGAAGATAACCCCGATAACCGGATGCTGATTAGACGCATTCTGGGGGCGGAAGGCTATACCGTCCACGATGCACCCAGCGCAACTGGTGCATTGGGAGCGCTGCAAACCCTTAAACCGGACCTGATCTTGATGGACATAAACATGCCCGAAATGGATGGTTATACCCTGACGGCAAAGATCAGATCGCTCCCAAATATGAGCTCCGTTCCCATTATTGCGCTCACGGCAAATGTTATGAAAGGAGATCGCGAACGGTCTCTTCAGGCAGGCTGTGACGGCTATATTCAAAAACCCATCGATATCGATACTATCTCAAACCAAATCGAACGCTTCATCAAGAGATAAGCAATGAGTCCATCAGATACAAAATCCCCAACCAATCCGATACCAGGTGATCAAAACCGGAAACCCGGAATCCCGAAAGATGCCACTGTGCTTGTGGTTGAAGATAATGTGTCGAATTTCGTATTGATCGCGCGCTTATTGGGTTATATGGGTATTCACTGCGAATGGAAAACATCCGGTTATGAAGTGGTTGAATATGCTGACACACTAACGCGGCTGGATTTAATCCTGATGGATATTAGGCTTCCATATGAAGATGGGTATGGGGCATTAAAAAAAATCCGGTCATCCGACCGGTTGAAATCAATACCTATAATTGCGGTTACGGCTGAAGCAAGCCAGGAACAAATGAATAAAGCACGATCGTCTGGGTTTAATGGATTTCTTGGAAAACCATTGGACCCGGATCGATTTCCAGAACAAATTCGCCGCATATTAAACGGAGAGCCTGTCTGGGAGATTGCATTCGAAGAGAGATGACCACCAGCAAACGAGGGAAACTCATTTGAGAAACCGTCCCTCGTTTTTTGTTTAAATATCACCCGAGAGCAAACCATGAGCGATAAGACCATAAAACAAATGAGCATAAAGGATTTGATAAAAGCACATCAATCGAATTATGCTGTTTACCATGCTAAATCTGAAGACGAAATTCTTGCAGCCATCCAAAATTCATTAAAAATTTATCCTTTCCTTACTGCCTATTACACCAAGGAAGAATCGGGATTGGTGTGTAATTTCAGCAACAACCCAATTGCAAAAAAAACAAACCAACCCGGGACTCAAAAACCGGGTTCGCTTCCCGAAGAATATCCGAATTTATTGTCTCCCGAAATTCGCATTGACCCCATAGAGAACTCTGAGCTACCTGCTGACATCAAAGACTTCCTCATAAGTTCGGGATATTCCACTTATACAATTTTGCCAGTAAAGCAAGAATCAACTGTGCTCGGAATCATTTTGGTTGCTTCCAATCCCGACCAAATATTAAATATCGATACATTGGATCCCCTCATTCATTTAGCAGAATTAATCCCTGTATCGATCGAAAACACAAGAATATCTCATACAACCAAACAACGTTTGCGCGAACTGGAGGCAATTGCTCAAATTAGCCAGGCCATTTCATCATCCAACGACCTGGCAAGTTTATACAAACTGTTGCACAACCAAATCGAATCAACGATAGGTGATGTTGATTTTGCCGTAGCGCTCTACAACAAGCAAAATGAAACCATAGAAATCCCTTATGCATCCGAGGAAGGCAAAATTCTTTCACACGATCCTTTTCCAATTGGTGAAGGGGTAATCTCGATTCTTCTTCGCACTCGTCAGCCACTCATGCTTGTTGAAGATACTGAACGAAGGATGAACGCCCTGGGGGCCAAGGTAAAAGGAAAACCAGCAAAATCCTGGCTTGGATGCCCGCTTGTGGTAGCCGGCGATTCAATCGGCGCACTCGTTGTCCAGGATATAGAACACGAGAATCGTTTTACTCAGGATGATCTTCGTCTCCTGATTGCCCTATCAACCCAGGTAGCCGGCGCAATTTACAATATTCGCTTGTTGGAAGATGCCCGCAAAAGCGCTTTACAACTCCAGACCGTTGCCGAGATCTCCCGCGAAGTATCCGGCTCATTGATAGTTGATAGTATATTGCGACAGGCAGTTACACTGGTTCAAGATAGATTTGAATTTTATTTTGCTTCGATTTTTTTGGTCGAACCCGGTGGAGACAATGTTGTGATTCGCGAGGCGACTGGTGAAGCCGGTGCACAGATGAAGCGCGCAGGCTACAAACTCGCAGTTGGTTCAAAATCAATTATCGGATATGTCACCCAGCAAAAAGAACCGCTGGTTGTAAATGATGTATCAAAAGATCCTAATTACTTAGTAAACCCATTGTTGAAGGAAACCATGGCAGAGGCCTGCCTGCCATTAAAAGTTGGAAACCGTATTTTAGGGGTTATTGACGTTCAATCTCCTATAG
>Ga0172369_10009431_pt1 | contig 10804 bp, 5 predicted proteins | sample LakKiv25m_FD_114539 | JGI IMG/M metagenome (GOLD analysis project Ga0172369, IMG submission 114539) | Freshwater microbial communities from Kabuno Bay, South-Kivu, Congo - kab_022012_11.25m | ecosystem: Environmental > Aquatic > Freshwater > Lake | place: Democratic Republic of the Congo...
ATCGGATAGTCAAGCGCGTTGTTGTCCGGCCCGCTGATGTGACCTTGCGGCCACGGCGCTTTGGGGTCGAGGGCCGCCACCATCGGCTGCCAGCTCCCCGAATGGCGGATCTGGCCGAAGGTGAACTGCCGCACCTCGCCCGCGCTGTCCTGGACCCAGCCGTTCAGGTAGTGGTTCGAGCCGTCGCCATACACCCAGAGCGTCAGGGCCGTAGGCTGGCCGGGGATGGCGAGGGGCGGGACGCGTTCGAAGACGACATAATGTTTGTCCACCGGCGGGATATCGTAGCTCAACTTGCCTGAGTTGGCGCCGTCGTGCTTCTGCGCGTTCGATTGCTCGAATGTACCGTATGGCTCATCCCCGCGGCGCCACGCGCCGAAGCTCTCGAAATCGAGAACTACACCAGGCTTAGCGGGCGCCACGGGCGCGGCAGTTGCCGCGGCAGTCGCCGCGGCGACCGGCGCGGCGGGCTGGGGCGTAGCGGATGGCGGCGGCGTGTTTGTGGCTGCGACGGTCGGCGCGGCGGCCGGGGTGGAGGTCGGCGCCATAGCGGCGACGGCGGGCGTCTGGGTCGGCGGCAGCGGCGACGGGGTCGGCGGCTGGGTGGCGATCACGACCTTCTCGATGACCGTGACCGCCGGGGTCGGCGTGGGCGCGGGCGTGGGGCTGGCGGGCGGTTCGGTCACCGTGGCCTGTGCGACGACGGTCGGCGGACGGCTTGAACCATCAGCGTTGCGGCCGCTCGAACTCACGACCAGGTAGATGCCGCCCGCCAGCAGCGCCACGATGATCAGCGACAGGAGGCCGATCAGGGCGCGTGAGCCGGCCGATCCCCCTTTTGGCTGAGCGGCGGGCTGTGAGACGGCGGCCGGGGGCGTCGCGACCGGCCGCGCCGAGGCGGGAGCCGGCGTTTTCGCCCCGCGGCGTGCCGGCGGCGCAGCCGCACCCATCAACTGCGTCTCGTCCGCGGCCGTCACAGCCGCCGCGGCGGCCGGCAGCGGGACCACCCGCCGTTGGCGCAATGCTTCGGCCAGCTCCTTGCCGGTGGCGAAGCGCTGTTCCGGCTGTTTCGCCAGGCAACGCAGCACGATGCTTTCCAGGTACGGGGGGATTGCCGGGTTGAGCAGCCGCGGCGGCGGGGGCAGCTCGTGCACCACCTGGTAGAGGGTGGCGACTGGCGTCGTAGACTGGAACGGGACCCGACCGGTCAGCATTTGATAGAGCACGATGCCGAGGCTGTAGAGATCGCTCCGACCGTCCACGCGCTCGCCCTGGCTCTGCTCCGGCGACATATATTCCGGCGTGCCGACGCTGGTGTTGGTCTGCGTCAGCCGCGGCCCCGTGCCCATCGCCTGGGCGATCCCGAAGTCGGCCAGCAGCGGCCGGCCATCCTCATCCATCAGGATGTTAGAAGGCTTGATGTCCCGATGGACGATCCCGCGGCGGTGCGCGTAATCGAGCGCATCTGCGACCTGGGCGATCAGATCGCCGGCCTGTTCGGGGGAGAGCGCGTTCCGGCGAAAATGATCGGCCAGGGTGCCGCCGGAGACATAGTCCATGACAATGTAGTGCTGGCCCTCGAAAGTGCCGGCGTCCAGGATCGCCAGGATATTCGGGTGGCGCAGGCCGCCCGCGGCCAACGCCTCCTGGCGGAACCGCTGGACGAACTGGCTATCCTGCGCCATCCAGGTCGGCAGAACCTTCATCGCGACATACCGGTTCAGCGAGGTTTGGTACGCCCGATAAACCGTCGCCATGCCGCCCTGACCGAGAAAATCCCGCACTTCGTAAGGGCCGATTTGCCGGCCGATGAGTTCGCTCATGCGCGCTCCTCCGCGTTATACGACATCCTTGCGCTTCTGCAGCACGAAGATGCCACCCAACAGCACCAGCATGATCGCCGTCATCGCCATCCAGGCGGTCTTGAGATCGGTCTCCAGCAGCACCTTGTACTCTTCCCGCGGCTCCTTGTACGTCACCGCGGGCTTCGCGCCGCCGGCCGGGGTTGGCTCGGCCTGGATACGGGCGTCAGCGGTGGCGCGGGCCGCGGCGCGGATGCGGGCTTCGGCTTCCAGGCGCACGATCGGCTCGGTCGTCCCGCGCACGGCCACTTCGACCGTGGGCCGGGCCTTCTCGACCTCGTTGGCGGCCTTCTGCCGCGCCAGCGCGATCTGGTTCTGGCGCTCGCTCTCCGGGATGATCCGGCCTTCCATCGCCCGGCGGGCCTGATTTTCGGCTTCGGCCTGTGCGCGGGCCTTCTGATCGGCCATCGCCTGCTCGACGCGGGGCGGCGCCTGGGTGGCGACCGCCTGGCGCACGGCCGTGTCCAGGTTGTCGCGCACCGCGGCGTCCTCCGCGTCCCGGATCTTCTGCTTGATGAGCGCATCCACGATCTCGTCTTGCGCCTTGCCCAGGCCGCTCGTGTCGGGCAACAGGGTTTCGACGCGCGTGATCTTCATCAACGCGCCCATCGCCCACCGGCTGGTGGCAAGCTGCGGCGCGACCGGCACGGTCAGCAGGTCGGCCATCAGCACCCCCGCGAAGATGAACTGCGGGATCAGGATCACCGGGATCATCGCCACGGCCTGGCCGTCGCTGTTCGAGATTGCCGAGAGCAGCAGGCCGAGCATCACGCCGGAGAGGCTCGCCAGCACCAGCGTCCCGTAGAGCTGCCCCCAACGCGCCAGCCCCATGTCGTGCGGCCAATCAATTGTGACCAGGGTGAACGCCAGATAGATGCCGACCTGGTAGAGGCAGAAGATGCCGCTGACGAAGACCTTACTGAAGACGTACGGCGCGATCCGCAGGTTGACCATCCGCTCGCGCTTGTAGACCGGGATCTCCTTGGTGATCTCCCGCGCCGCGTTGACCGTGCCGAAGAGCAGCACGATGATAATTGCCAGGAACATCGCCTGCATTGCGTTTTTCAGGTCGCCGGGGTCGTTGAACATCGGCTTGCCCAAGTTGATGACCGACATCAACCCGATCAGCGGGGCTTGCAGGAGGAGCACGAGCAGGTTGCGCGGATCGCGGCGCATCACCGCCCAATAGCGCGCGCTCAGGACGAAGAACTGCTGGAGGCTCGAGGTGCGCGGGCGGCGGCGCGTGGGCGTGCCCTGTCCGCGCCCTTCCGCGGCTTGTTGGTGTCGTTGGCCTTCCGCCAGCCGCGCTGCCACGTACTTCTGATACAGCGGGGATTGCCGGAAGCGCTGCGCCCACTCGGCGGCCAGCGCCAGTTTTTCTTTTTCGGTGGCGTTGTTGGGCAGCGCTTTGTCAGGGTCAATCAGCGTGTAGATGTCGTCGAACTCGAAGTCCGGCTTCATCCGCCGCGCCTCTTCCCCGCGATAATGGTCGAAGTATTGCAGCGCCTCGTCGGGCGGGCCGAAGAACGCCAGGTAGCCGCCTTTGGTCAGGAAAATGACCTTGTCGCACAGCATCACGTTCTTCGTCGCGTGGGTGATCAGGATGATCGTGCGCCCCTCGTTCGGGTCTTCCGTCAGGCGGCGCAGCAGGTGCATCAGCTCCAGCTCGGTGCCGGGGTCGAGGCCAGAGGTGGCTTCGTCCAGGAAGAAGAGGCGCGGCCGCGTGAGCAGCTCGATGCCGATGCTGACGCGCTTGCGCTGGCCGCCGCTCAGCTTGTGGATCGGCAGGCTCTTGCGCTGCTCCAGATCCAGGTCGCGCAGAACCTGGCCGATGCGCGTCCGTCGCTCCTCGGTCGAGGTGTCGGCCGGCATCCGCAGCTTCGCCGCGTAGTCGAGCGCCTCGTAGACCGACAGCTCGCGGTGCATGATATCATCTTGCGGCACGTAGCCCAGCTCGGTGCGGAAGGCGTCGAAGTTGCGGTAGAGGTTCGCGCCGTTGATGAGCACCTGGCCGTGGGTGGCGGGCCGGAAGCCGTTCATGGCATCCAGCAGGGTGGATTTGCCCGCGCCGCTGGTGCCCACCAGCGCCACGAATTCCCGCGGGGTGATGGCGAGCGAGATGTCCTGCAGCAGATTTTTGCCGCCGCCGACCTCCTTGCGCAGCCCGACCAGATCTACGCGCAGGCCGCCGCGGGCATCCACCTGGGCGAGGCCATCCTCGGCGAAGTTGAACTTCGTGCTGGCGATCTGGAGCTCGTCTCCCTCAGCGATGAATTGCTCCTTCTCGACGCGCCCCCCGTTGACGAAGGTGCCGTTGTGGCTGCGCAGATCGCGGATGCGGTAGCGCATCCCGACGCGCTCGATGACCGCGTGATAGCGCGAGGCGCGCGGATCGTCCACGCGCAGGTCGTTGTCGGCCGCCCGGCCGATGCGCACTGTCTTGGCGGCCGCCAGATCGAGCCGCCGCGGCGCGGTCGTTTTCGCCTGGGCCGGCCCTGCCTCGACCGTCGCCAGCCCCATCGCCTGGACGAACCGGATCGTCACCTGATCCGAGATGGCCAGGGCCGCGCCGGGGCGCAACGCTGCGCTCTGGATGCGCTGACCGTCGGACAGCAACCCGTTGCGGCTGCCCAGGTCGGTGATGGTGTACTGGCCGTCGCCTTGCACGGTGATCTCAGCGTGATGACCCGACACGACCGCGCTGGGGATGACGATATCGTTTTCCGCTGCGCGGCCGAGCCGCAGCGTCGCGGCGCCCAGCGGGATCATCTGGAGCGGGCCGTCGCGCTGCTGGACCACCAGGCCGGGGCCGGGCCGGCTGCTGAGCCGCACGTGGTCGGGCGCGATCAGCGGCGGCGCGGCGGGGTCGGGCGGCTGAACCCGCAGCTCGATGACCGTGTGCAGGCGGAGCGTGCTGCCGGGCTGGAGCGCGGCCGGCTGGCCCTGGGCCAGGCGTTGCCCGTCCAGAAATGTCCCGTTGCGCGAGCCGAGATCGGCCACGGTGAGCGCACCCTGCGCCCAGGCCAGCTCCAAGTGCGCGCCGGAGATCATCGGGTCATCAATCACCAGGTCGTTGTCGGGATGGCGGCCGACCCGAAACCGCGGCCGGGTGAGGGGCAACGCATCGCCGAACCCGCCCACCCACTGGATTTGCAGCGTAGCATAGGGCTTTGCGGCCGGTTGGGGGAGGTCAGTGGACGCCACGGGTCAGATCCTTTCGTTATGACGTGCGGTCGAGAGCAGCAATGGCGCAGCGATCCGCAGGAGGCCGGTGAGCAGGAGCAGCGCCAGCCCCGCGCCGACCAGGTACAGGCCGGTCATGGGCTGCACTTGCAGATCGAGAAACGGATTGGTCGCCTTGAAGAGCGTCATTAGATCCAGCCCGAAAAGCATCGGTTGCCGCGCCAGCCGGTCGAAGCGGGCGTAGTCCACCAGCAGCATCAGCCCCGGCGCCAGCCCCAACAGCAGATAGACCGCGCCGAACGCGGCGTTGTCGGGCGAGAGCAAGATCAGATCGGCCGCGAGCGCGACCGCGGCCAGGATGGCGACGACGATCAGCAGCAGGCCGTAGCTGTGCGCGTCCAGCCCGGTAATGGTCTGTTGCAGCACGCCGGACGGCGCGGGCAGCGGCAACGCGACGCCGGCCGATCCGGCCGCGCCGGTGAGCTTTTGCGCCAGCCCGCCCAGGAGCTTGACCGCCTCGCCGGCCATCCCGCTCGCGGGCAGCTTTGCCGTCTCCGGGAGGCCGGGCAGCTCGGGCAGCTTCAGCCGCGCTTCCAGGCGCAGCCAGGGCGAGAAGACGCCGGCGAGCAGGATGGCGACCGCCGCCGCGCCGAGGCTCAGCACCGCCCATCGCCAGGCAGACCGCGCGTGACCGGACAAGTCCGGCGCTCCGGGACTGTGAGCTTGTCGCGGCGGTCTGGCGGAGTCCTCGACTTGTCGAGCAGGTCGCGGGCCGCCGGGCTGCGCCGCGCTCCTGGCCTCTTGGACGACGAACGTCGCCGCGCCCGCCCGGATGCGGTCGCCCGCTGCAAGGATGCGCTGTTCGCCCGGCGGCAGGCGGCGCTCGTTGACGAACGTGCCGTTGCTGCTACCCAGGTCGCCGATCTGCCAGCCGGTTGGCGTGCTGCGCAGGCTGAAATGCCGTCGCGAGGCTTCGGCATCAGCCAGCCGGATCGCACACTCCGGGTTACGGCCAGCGATCATCTCTGCGCCGCCGAGCGAGATGCGGCGGCCCTGCGCGTCCAACAGTTCGAGGGAAGAATCCATATTATCGCCAGCTAATCTTCTCCCACGTCCACTGCCGCTTCCCGGTCGTATTCACCGCCGCGTCCGTCAGCTTGATCGGCGGGCCGCCGACGCCGGTGGCGGTGTAGATCGCCCAGACGCCGCTGCGGTCAGAGCGGAACGCGATGCGCGCGCCGTCGGCCGCCCAGGCGGGCAGCCCGTCGGTGTGGATGTCGTTCGTGATGCGCCGCAGCCACGAGCCATCCACCTTCACCGCGTAGATCTCCCAGTTGCCGTCCCGGTTGGAGACGAACGCGATGTCGCGGCCATCGGGCGACCACGCGGGCTGACCGTCGTTCGGGTTGGTCGTGATCCGTACGCGGTTCGAGCCGTCGGTGTTCATCAGCAGGATGCCGCAGTCGTTGCCGATGCAGCCTTTGGCCGCGATCCGGTCGCCGCGCGGGGACAGGGCCGGAAACTCGCCGCGGCTGATCGCCCGGCGGCCCGACCCGTCCGCGTTGATCATGGCGATCCCCGACGGCAATTCCCAGAAAACCAGGCGCGCGCCGTCGGGCGACCAGGTGGGATAAGCATCCTCGGAGCTGGTGGTCAGCGGCGTCTGCTTGCCGGTGTCCACCTCCAGGATGCGCAGGCCCAACGCATCGCTGCGCCAGGAGTAAAAGGCCAGCCGTTTGCCGTCAGGCGAGAAGGCCGGCTCGCTGGCTTGCGCGATCAACAGCTTCTTCCCGGAGCCGTCGGCGTTCATCAAGTAGATGCCCGGCTGATCCCCTTGCCAGACGGTGAACGCCACCGCGCCCTGGCCGGACGGGATCGCCGGCGCCTTGAGGTTCTGGCCGGGGTAGATCGCGCCGAGGAGCTGCTCGATCTGCTGCGGGTTGAAGCCCGCGAACGAGCCGGCCAGCGCGGCCGGCAATTGCGCGGGCGCGATGCCGGGGAAGAGCGCCGCGATCATCTGTTGCACCGCCTCCGGCTTGATCTGCCCCGATTGCAACGCCTGTTGGAAGAGGCCGGGTAACTGCTCGCCCGTCGCGCCGGGGAACGCCGCTGCAATGATCGCGGGAAGTTGCTCCAATGGGATGTTGCCTGGCGCGCTGGCGGGGAGGCTCGGCGCCGCGCCGCCAGCCGCTGGCGGCGCGGCCGATACTGTCGGATTGGCCGCGGCAGGCGGCGCACCAGCGGCCGGCGCGGCCACCGGCGGCGCGGTGGGCGGGGCTGGCGGCGCGGCTTTACCGGCCGGCGCCGCTACGGTCGGGAGGTCGGCCGCGGGGCTGGGTTGGCGTTCAGCGAGCGGCGTGGCGGTCGGCCCAGTGATCCCGGTCGGTCGGGGCGTCATCACGACGGCCGCGGTGCTCTTCGTAACCGCAGCCGGCGCCTTTGCCGTGTCCGTGCCGCCGCGCAAGAATGCCCACGCGCCGCCCGCGGCCAACAGCACGACGAGCAGCGCCGCGGCGGCGATCAGCGGGGCTTTTGACCGGGCCGGCGGCGCGGCTTCCGCATCCGCCGCCCAGGCCGCGACCGGGGTAGCCGTCGGCGGGGTCGCCAGATCAAAACGCACCTCGGTGTGCGCGCCCAGGCGGATGCGATCGCCGGGTTGTAGGGCGACGCGTTCATCAGCCGCCAGTCGGCGGCCGTTAACGAATGTGCCGTTGGAGCTGTCCAGGTCGCGCACGTACCAGGCGCCGGCCTCATTGCGCAGTTCGGCATGGCGGCGCGAAACCTGGTCATCAGCAAGCACGATGTCACTCGCGCCGCTCCGACCGAGGATCATGCGATCGCTGCTCAGCCAGGCTTCCTGTCCTTGCTCAGAACCGCCTGACACCACCAGTCTGCCGCTCATGGGTTCCTCCAGACGAACGCTCGGGAACGGGACGCGGACAACGCGGAAATCGCGGACGACGCGGAGCAAGTTCGAGCGATTTTCACGTCAATCGTTTGAATAGGAGTTCTACTTCACCGAAGCGAACCACGTCGCCATCGGCCAGCGTGACCGGCTCGATCACCTGCTTGTCGTTGACGAACGTGTGGTTGGCGCTGCCGAGATCGAGGACCTGGAACGCGTCGCCGGCGAATTGGATGCGGGCGTGCTGCCGCGAGACCGTCGCATGGTTCAGCACGACCTGATTGTCGGCGCCCCGGCCGATCGTGCTCGCCGCGGTGAGGTCGTAACGCTCCTGCGGCCGCTTGCGGTTGATCAGCAGCGCCATTGCCTGGCGTTGCGCGCCGCGCGGCAAGATGACTGTGCCGCCAGCCGGAGGCGCGGCGGATTCGCCCGCCCCGAAGACAGGCGGCTGTCCACTGATTGGCCGGGGCGGCGCGTAAGCGGCGCCCTCAGCGCCGCCTGCATCGAGCGCCGTGGCCGGGATCGCGCTCGCCGTCCCGGTGTAGCCGCCGGTCGCGGTCGTGGCGCCGGTTGCAGGCGCGCCAGTTGTCGGCGGTTCCGGCGCAGCCGCAGTGAGCGGCTCGACCGGGGGGAGCGCGGCAGCGCGGCGGCTGCGGCGCAGGATCACGACGAGCAGGAGCAACAAGAGCGCCAGCACGATCGCCAGGCTGCCGATCAGGATCGGGAGATTGTCCCCGTCGGACACGAACGATTGGGCGCGCTCGACCAGGCTCTCAGCGGGCGCAAGCTCGGTTGGGGCCGGTTGCGTGGCCCCCGCCTTGACTGGCGTTGGCGCGGCCGCGGTGGGCGATTTGCTCTGTGGCTCCGCCGCGCTTGCGGCCTCGGTGGTCGGGACCGATGTCGGGGCGGCGGTCGGCACATCCTTGAAGAGAAAGACTGACTCGCCCGACGCCTTGCCCTTCGGATGCTCCACTCGGATGATGACCGCGTGCGGCTGCGAGTCCGCTTTAAGCTGGCTCTGATACGAAAGGACATATTGCTGGCTGAGGCCGGTGAGAATGTCCCCAAAGATCGCGCTGAACTTCGTCGCATCCGGCGCGGGATGATAAACGCCGCCGGTGCGCGCCGCCAGCCGGGTCAGGTAATCGTTATCCAGCGCGCCGCGGCTGAAGCCGATGGGGAAGACCGGGATGTTGTTGCGATTCGCTTCCGCGATGGGATCGTCGGCCGAGAGCTTGCTCTTCTTCGGGTCCAGCCCGTCGGTGAGGACCACGAGCGCCCGCGGCCCTGGCTGCCTGGCTGTCAGCTTGATGGCGCGGAAGAGCGCATCGTAAAGCGGGGTGCCGCCCGCCTGGCCCTGTCCGATCTCCACCCCATTCAAGGTGTTCAGGATCAGATTCCGGTCGTTTGTGAAGCTGACCTCGGTCTTGGTCTGACTGAACGCCAGATTGTTGATGTCGGCGGTATCGGTCAATCCGAGGAAGGCGGCGCGATCCGGGTCGTTGGGTTGATCCAACAGCGCCTCGAGCAGCTTCTGCGACGCGGCTTTGGCCTCGACCAGGGGCTGTCCCTGCATGTTGCTGCTCAGGTCAATCAGGAGCAGCACGCTCAGCCCGGCGGCCGGGTTGGTGCGCAGCGTGACCTTTTCCGGAGGGAAGTAGGTCTTTTGATCCTCGACGATCGCGAAGTTGGCGACCGCCAGATCGGGGATCGGCACGCCGTTTTCGTCGCGCACCGAGACCAGGGCGTGCATCTTTTGCCCGGATAGGCTCTCCAGCCCGTCTACCTTCAGCGTGATGTTGCTCTGCGCGTTGGCCGGCAACGCCAGCATGACCAGCAAGACCACGGCGACCAGTGATTTCGAGAGCGGTTGTCGCAGCATCGCACGACCCTCCTTTGGTCGGTCGAGGGCGGTCAAATCAGACTTGCTTGAAGACCAGGGTGGTCTCTCCGATCAAGATGTAATCGCCGTCGCTTAAGACGCGGCGATAGACGCGGCTCTTGTCCTCTCGATAATCGGCCTTTGCGCCCACATAGAGGCCGTTGGCGCTGGCGAGATCGTAGATCACAAAAATCTGTTTGCCTTCTTCGCCGGCCTCCTGGCGGACGCGGGCGTGCTGGGAGGAGCAAGCGGGATCGGAGATGATGATGTCGTTGCCGGGCACGCGGCCGATGGTCGTGGTCCCGCTAGACTTGAGGGAGAGGGGGCGGCCCAGCAGGGGGGTGTTGCCGGCTCCCTCAACGATGACCAGCCACGCATACGATGGCTCGGCGGTGGGGCCGCCCATGATCATCGTCTGCCCACCGGCCGGCTCGCTGCGGGCCGGCGCGGGGCCAGCCGGCGGAGGCGGCCACTGCGGAAGCTGGCCGGGGCGATCAGACGGCGCAACCTGCGTCTCCGCCCAGTTGCTCCCCTCGGCTGCATGACCCTGGATTGCGCTGCCCACGAGCGTCGGATCATCGCCCCCCCCGCGGTTCCCCGACTTGATGGTTCTAGGTTCGTTCATCGTGACCCCCATGGCGAATCCGAGTGATTCTTTAGATGAAGACGGCTAACGCCGTTTCAGGTCGCGAGCCGAGGCGCGCAATTTGTGGGACAGAGAAGAGTATACCCTGTTTGAGCGGAATGGCAAAACGGCGCGGCTGTAGCGCAAGATGCCATCTTGCGCTACAGCGTCCCGTCACGCCACCGTTCCATCCCCCCCGGCGTGCGGGTGAAGCCGAGTTGTTGCAGGAGCGGTTGGCCGGCGCTGCCCAAGACCGGCGCGGCGTTCCACTGCGCGACCGCGAGCCACCGCGGCGCGTTGGGCCGGCCGAGATAGGCGGCAAGCGCACGTCGCGCCAGGTCGCCGTC
>Ga0172369_10009433_pt1 | contig 10804 bp, 12 predicted proteins | sample LakKiv25m_FD_114539 | JGI IMG/M metagenome (GOLD analysis project Ga0172369, IMG submission 114539) | Freshwater microbial communities from Kabuno Bay, South-Kivu, Congo - kab_022012_11.25m | ecosystem: Environmental > Aquatic > Freshwater > Lake | place: Democratic Republic of the Congo...
ACATTCACGGCAACGAGCGCACCGACAGCAACGTTCACTTCAACAGCGACCCCTGCGCCTGCGACGGCAACCGCGTCTGCCACAAGTGGATCAACGGCAACAGGTACAATGACGGGGACACCGTAAAAGATTAGGAAGCGTCCCGAGCGGAGCGCGAAATCCTGAGCGGAACGAAGTGAAGCCGAAGGATCGCGCGCAGTCGAGGGATGCGAATCAGTTATCATCATCTCATCGCGCCCCTCGACTGCGTTCCGCGACTTACGCGCGGAACTCCGCTCGGGGTGCCGGCAAAGTTTATGACTCGAACTCAAACCATCCAACGCGTTCTGTGGATCATTCTCGCGCTCAATAGCGTCATCACGATCATCAAGCTCGCCATTGGCTTTGCCACCGGCGCGCTGTCGGTCATCGCCGATGGTTTTCACTCCGTTATCGACTCGTCATCGAATATCATCGGGTTGGCAGGGTTATGGATCGCTTCGCGCCCGCCCGCCGAGAATCACCCTTACGGTCATCGCAAATATGAAACAGGAGCCACGCTGGCGATTTAGGCGATGCTGCTGCTAGTGTCGTGGGAGATCGTGCAGGGGATCATTGAACGACTTACAAGCGGCTCCAAGCCCGTCATCGAAACGATTGATATTGCGATCATGGCGGCGACATTCGTCTTCAATCTGGTTATCGTGATGTACGAAACGCGCGAAGGCAAACGCCTCAGCTCGGATATTTTGTTAGCCGACGCCACGCACACCCGCACCGATTTGGTTGTGACAGTCTCGGTGGTGATCTCGTTGGTAGCAACACGGTTTGGTTTTGGCTGGGCGGATGTGATCGTCGCTTCGGGTGTGGTTCTCTTCATTATCAAAGCGGCGTTTGATATTTTGCGTCAGACATCGTACACGCTCACCGACGCTTCGGTGATCGATCCCAAACGGATCGAACGGAGCGCGTTAGCGGTCAACGGAGTCAAGTTCGCGCACCGAGTCCGCTCACGCGGCAGTGCCGACGCCACTTACGTGGATCTGCACATCAAAGTCGATCATGCTATGTCTACCGATCAGGCTCACGCCATTGCCACAGAAGTCGAGCGCAAGATCAAAAGTGATGTAGAGGGCGTGGTGGATGCGGTAGTGCATATTGAACCGGCGCGCGAGCGCATCTCGGATTGGGAAGCGATCATGGTGCGGGCGCGAGCCGAAGCCGACGCGATGGGCATCAGCGTCCATGACATTCACGCTCATCAAGAGACAAGCGGCGATTATACGATTCAAATGCACGTCGAGGTGCCGGGGCACTTGTCGTTGGGTGAGGCGCACGCCATCGCCGATGAGTTGGAGAAACGAATCTGCAAAGCGATCCCGCGCGTCAGCGATGTGACCACTCACCTGGAACCGTTAGAGCCAGAGGTGCCAAGTGAGGAAGGCGAGAGCGAAGAGGAGTTGGCAGATTTGACGAATCGGATCGCCCAAACTGCCGACGGTGTCGCGGGATCGGGTGCGGCACACGCGATTCACTTGCACCGTGTAGACGGACATCTCACCGCCACCGTCCACATCACCCAACCCGCCGCGTCATCGCTTGCCGAGTCGCATGATCTCGCCGAGGAAGTGGATCGCCGGATTTTGAATCAACTGCCTCAAATTAAAAAAGTGGTGGTGCATGTAGAGCCGCCGGAGTAACCGTTGTCAGTGATCAGTCCACCGTCACTGATACTTGATCCCTGTTCACCGATCACTGCTGACTATGTCTCTTACTATCATTTCTCCCAGTGAAACAGCATCCCGCATGGATCGCGCCTTTGCGCCAGTGCAGATCGGCACGGTAGGCGATATTGGTGTGTTGGTCTTCTTGGCGCAGGGCGAGATCAATTGGCATCGCCACATTGACGAAGATGAAATTTTTTTGACGCACGAAGGCTCGATAAAAATCGAGACGCAGTTGGGTCATACCCTCCTGCGAGTCGGCGAAGCCTTGTTGATCCCCAAAGGCGTGGCGCATCATTCGGGGGCAATCGAGTCGACAATCGTGTTATTGTTCCGTCAGCAAGTAATGCCGGAACGCAAAAATGGTCATCGCAAAAATATGGCGACAGGTGAAGAGCCGCCTTTGAAAAAGATTCGCTTTGCCGACGTGTTGAGTGATTCCACTCCTGATTATCAGCCAATGAAAGTAGCAGCGATGGAGTCACACTTGATGACGGTGTTCACCGCGCGGGGTTCGGGTATAGAAGAAGTATCGAAATCGGGCGGGACGATGCTCTACGCGCTGTATGGCGAATTGGAAATTAGACTCGATGCAGAGCGAACGGCGCTAGCCCAAGGACAGATGACTTTTCTGCCACGCGAGACTCGTTACCGGCTGCATGCCGAGAAGAGCGCGATTGTGGTGAGGTTTGAAAGAGAGTAAGGGTCAAAGAGGAAATGATGGAAACAAAAAGGAGTCAGAGCGTATCACTCTGACTCCTCGATCTTTAACTGGACTTACGCATTTATGATTGTCATTCCGAGCGACCCTTCGATTTCGCTCAGGGCAGGCGCGAGGAATCTCTTTGACAACCCCAGAGATTCCTCGCGGAACACCGCCGCTCGGAATAACATTTTTAGATTTTGCGTAAGTCCAGTTTAATTTTTAATCTCCAAGCTCTAATTACGCTTTAGGTTTAACTTCGGGCGTCGTCGAAGGCGGCTTCGCCGTTGCGCCTGCCGGGGGCTTGGTCGTTTCGTCACGCTTGAAGATCATCTTGATCGCCTGCTCGACTAATTGATACGCCACATTTTGCTGGAAACCTACCAGCCAACCCAACACATAAAGAACAAACACGCCGTTGCCTGTTGCCCCGGCGCCGGTTCCGCCGCTCATAGTGACCAAACCCAGCTGCGCCACCCAAAACGCAAAGATCGCCAACACCGCGCCGAGAATCGGGTTGATGAGATACCACATCAAGAATTGCGGATCGAAGTCGCGATCCTTTGCGATATGTACCCACATCGAGCGAAGCGCACCCGACACGCCGCCCAAGCCGCCGCACAAAACGGTGATAAAGAATACTTGATCCACGCCTGAGCCAGCGAACATCGTAGTCACTTGGCTAGAATAAGTCAGCAGCACCCCGAGTGCCGCAAGCCAAGCAATGTTATAGAAAAGTAACATCACTCCATACGTCAGCGACCAACTCTTCAGCCGCGTTGCCTGTGTAAGATCGGATTCCACTTCCACCACGTAGCGCAAAGCATCTTCGTAGTTCTGCTTGCCGCCCAATAACAAGTTGCGCGCACCGCGAATGTTGTCCAATGCTTCGCGGCGTTCTCCCGAACCAAGATTGTTATCGCCCACAGCGCGTTTCTCTGCCGCGTCAATGCGCCGCCACAGTTCGTCCACGCGCTCATCGGTGATCAAAAATTTGATCATCGCTTCTTGTTCAACCACAGGCGGAGTAACGAGACCACTTCCATCAACATAACTTGAACCGGCTGCGAGTGGATCGCTCAACGCCGAGAATGACAAACGCGCCATAGAGGCGGATGGTGAAGACGAGACGGGTTGAGAAGGCGATGATCCGGCGGCGAAGTTGACCAACGCCCCACTGGCATCTGCCCCAGCGAGTGGCGGCGATACAGGCGTGGGCGCACTCGGCGGTTTCGTCTCGGCAGAAGCAAATGGGTTCACAGGTTTAAATCCGGCATCGGCTGGTTTTGCCGGAGACTCTGCCGGCCTAGCAGGCGCGCTCGCCGCAGGCGGTGGAGTCAATCGCTCGGCGAGTGACGGCGCGGGTGAGACAGTAGAGGGTTTTGATTCAACAGGTTTAGGTTGAGAAGTGGAAGGTGTCATAGAAGGAGTGAAGGGCATAATAGTAGTCGGTCTGCGGATTGAGGGTGATGACGAGGGTGTTGCCGTAACGGGCGCGGCTGCCGGTTGAGGTGGAGCGGCAGGCTTTTCGGGAGTGAGAATGCCGACCAACGGAATTTCATCTTCAGCATCATGTGCTGGCAGCGCCTCTTCCGATCCGGTGGCAGTGATCATGGATGGCGCTTGAAGCCAGGAACTATCGAATACTTTTGTATTCGGATCTTCGGTAGCGCCCATGCTCTTTGAGCGATGGATCGGCTCGGAACCTGATGCCGCCGCGGGTGCGGCTGCCGTTGATTTAATGGTTGCGCTGGATGAGGCGGCAGCACCTGAGCTCCCGAAAAGAGTCGCCACATCGCTTGGGGCAAGATCGCGCGCCGCCTTAGAAGATGTCGGCAGGATATTGCGATCATTATGCGCGCTTGGGAATCGCGCCGCCAGATCTGCCGGTGAGATTTCCGACGGTTCATCGGCAGTTATGATCGCCGACGTCGATTCTGCTGAATCGGTTTTCTTAAAAGGGTTGCCATGTTTCGGCAGGAGGATGTCGCGTCCCTTGCCGGTCAGGCTGGCGTCATTGGGCATGGTGTATTACCTCCGCGAGTTGCCGATAAGCGCGCGCCCCGGCGCTATCGGGCTTATAGGCGATCACCGATTGACTGCTGGCAGGTGATTCGGCGATTGCATTTTCATCCGGTATGACCATCTCAAACACTTTATCTTCGAATACACTTCGCAATTCAGCCACCACTTCTTTAGAATGAAATGAGTCGGCGCGATACATGGTGGCTAAAACGCCTAACAGATCGAGATCGGGATTCATCTTCTTGTGAATCAGCCACACCGTTTCGAGCAAGGCGCGCACGGTTCGCATCGAAAGAAATTGGCATTGAACCGGGAGCAGCAATTCGTTTGCCGCCACCAACGCATTCACCGTGAGTAAACCTAAACTCGGCGGCGTATCAATGAGAACGTAGTCCAACGGCACTTGGCTATTCGATAACGATTCGCGCAAACGGAAAGGGGCGTTGGCTTTGTTGGCAAGAGTGACTTCTGCCGTTGCAAGGTCAACGCTGCCCGGCAAAAGATGAAGGTTGAGGGAGAGGTTACGCAAGCAGGAGGCAAGGGAGGCATCGCGCGTGAGCAGCGTAAAGGTGGTGCGGGTGATGCTGTGCGGGTCAAGACCACAACTGGCGGTGAGCGCCGATTGCGGATCGAGATCGATCATCAGCACTTGCGCGCCGCGTTCCGCCAGCGCCGCACCTAAATTTAATGTAGTGGTGGTTTTACCTACGCCGCCTTTTTGGTTGGCAATGGCAATGTGTCGTGGCATCGCTAAAAGAGTATAGCATGAAAAGAATGTAGAGCAATTCGGTTGGGATGGGCATTGCTATTGCTAATTCGTCATTCCGTCGGGTATAATTCCGCCCGCAGTAGCAAATTCATATTGCGATTGACTCTGCGGCTCATAAGAGCCGCAATTTTTCAGTAAGGACACCCTTGAAATGCCGAAGAGAACCTATCAACCCAAAATTCGCCGCCGCGCGCGTGTGCACGGTTTCCGCCAACGCATGAAGACCGCCGATGGGCGAAACGTTTTAAAGGCGCGACGCTTGCGCGGGCGACATAAGCTGGCGAAGAAGAGCAACAACCGCGTGAAGAAAGTTAACTGGAACGAAACCAAAGGCAGCAGCCGGACGAAATAGCGTTGTTCATGCCAAGACCTGTGAGGTCTCAAAGACCTCACAGGTCTATGACGATGCTCGCACTTAAAGCCACAACCGATTTCCAGCGGGTGCGCCGCGAAGGACAATCATGGTCTCACCCGCTGGTTGTTTTAACTGCCTGCCCGAATGAGCGAAACGACACCCGACTCGGTATTACGGCGAGCAAAAGTGTTGGAGGCGCCGTTGCCCGCAACCGCGCCAAGCGACGTTTGAGAGAAGCGATGCGGCGCAAAGAAAAAGAAGCCGGCATCGCTCTTGGACAAGATATTGTGTTGATCGCTCGCGCGCCCGTTGTCAAAGCAAAATGGCGCGAAGTTGTTGGCGCGTTAAATAGTTTGATGCAAAAAGCAAAAATAGTAGCATGAAACAAATTGTTCTCGGTCTGATCCGCTTTTACAAACGCTTCATTTCACCGCTTCTCCCGCCCAGTTGTATCTACTATCCCACTTGCTCCGAATACACGTATCAAGCAATTGAGAAGTATGGAATCCTGCGCGGCAGTGGGATGGGCTTTCTGCGGATTCTACGCTGCCACCCTTTTGCGCGCGGCGGGCATGACCCCGTTCCGTGAAGTCTTGACGTTATTGACATTACGCAGTTTCACGTAGCATAGCGCCTTGTGCGCGTTAGAATCGCCCACAAGGGGCTAGACTACAAAAACCCTCTGCGTGACGTTATGGAGTTATTCAGTTAAATGATTCAAAAGATTCGTCAATGGTGGTTCCTCGGCTCGCTGTTCGCGCTGTTGGTCAGCGCCTGCGGCGCCGCTCCGGCACAATCGTGGCCCGGGCTCGCCTCTTCACCTGACACTGTCTACATCGCCTTCGGGGCAAACGTCTTCGCCCTCAACGCTGCCGATGGTGTGCAGCGCTGGAAATTCCCCGCCGAGAACAACAGCAGCAGCACTGAGTTCTTTTCCGACCCGGTCTTGGACGGCGACGCGCTCTACGTGACCTCGTACAACAAAACGGCGTATGCCGTGGATGCAAAAACCGGAAAACTGCTTTGGGAATTTAAAGGATCGAAAGATCGGTTGATCGCCGCGCCGGCCGTCACAGGGGATGCCATCTACATCGCCTCAGCCGACAACAACCTTTATGCCTTAAGCAAAAAAGGTGAACTCAAGTGGACGTTCACCGCCAAGAATGGTTTGTGGGCAGCGCCCGCTGCTTCCGACAAAGTTGTCTACATTCCTTCGATGGATCATTCCATCTATGCCGTGGATGCTTCTAGTGGAAAGACGCTCTGGTCTGTAGAACTTAACGGCGCGCTTGCCGGCACGCCGACTCTCAGCAAAGAGACTCTATTCGTTGGGACGTTGAGCGACACGCTTTATGCGCTCGATGCGTCTAACGGCAAAGAGAAATGGAAAGTGAAAAGCGAGGGCTGGGTGTGGAGTCGCGCAGTGGTTGACGGCGACACCTTGTACTTCGGCGATCTCAAAGGATCGATCTTCTCCGTGGGCACATCCGAAGGAAAAGTTAATTGGAAACAACAGCTCGGCAGCTCGGTGCGCGGCGCGCCCGTTGTGGTCGGCGACAAATTATTCGTCATCGCCGAAGACGGGCTGGCGTTCTCCTTGAAAGCTTCCGACGGTTCAACGGTGTGGAAGAAATCCATTGACGATGAAAACGCCGACCGTTTGTTGGGCAACCCGTTGGTCGTGAACGACTTGGTGGTGATCGCCCCCATTTACGCCAAGAACTGGTTGTATGCTTTGAACATCAATGATGGAACCACCAAATGGTTCTTCAAACCGTAGGATAACACTATGTGGAATGCTCTCATCCTGTACCCGTTTACCAATGCTCTGCTGTTGCTTTATTCTGTGGTCGGCAATAGCTTCACACTGGCGATTGTGATCTTCACGGTATTGATCCGTTTGGTGACGATCCCCCTCACCGTGTGGGCGCAGAAGAATCAACAACGCATGACCGAAATGCAGCCACTGATGAAAGAGCTGCAAGAGAAATACAAAGATCAGCCGGAGAAACTGCAAGCCGAAATGGCGCGACTCGGTTTTGGACCGACGACGATGTTGGGCGGCTGCCTGCCGATGTTGCTGCAGTTCCCGATCATGATCGGGCTGTATCAATCCATCACGCACGTCATGGCGGTGTCACCGTTGACTCTGATCGATCTGTATCACGCCATCTATCCGATATTCCCCAACTTCGATCAGTTGATTCCGGTCAACAACCATTTCTTTTGGTTGAACTTGGCATTGCCCGATCCGTATTACGTGCTGCCCGCGCTGGTGGTTGCCACGACGTGGCTTTCGCAACAGATGGTCACACCCGCGCCCTCGGCAGATGGCGGCGGGCAAGCGGCAGAGATGGCGAAAAGCATGAGCTTAAGCACGACGGTTGTGTTCGGGTTCATGTCGCTGCAATTCGCTTCCGGCTTGTCAATTTACTTCGTGGTATCGAATCTGGCGACCTTCGTGCAATATGCGTGGACGAATGAGTATCAGCGCAAACGCATCATTGCCTTCTTGAAGCGCGAGCCGCTGCCCAAACCCGAAGTGAAAAAAGTGACGACCAGCAAAGGAAGTAAACCCGGCAAAGCGTTGAAAGCGGGCGCGAAGAAGTAAAGCTATTTATATGACCGACAACCGCACCTTCATCGAAATGATTGCGCCCACGACGGACGAAGCTATCGCCGACGGGCTGCGTGAACTCGGCACGAGTCGGGACGCGGTGGATATTGAAGTACTAGATGAGGGGGATGCCGTTGAAGGGCGACGCGCGCGAGTCCGACTCTCCATTAAGAGTGAGTTGGAGCCCCAAGATGCAACCGCTCTGGCGGCGCGACAGGCATTACAAGAGTTGTTAAGCAAGATGCGCGTGCGGGGTCACGTTGTCGCTCAATGGGGTGAAGCCATAGATGGCGACGAGCGCCCCCTACTGCTCGACGTGCAAGGTGATGACCTCAGCGTGCTCATCGGGCGGCGCGGCGAAACATTAGCAGCCTTGCAATATATTCTGCGTTTGATCGTCAATAAGCGACTCAATACGATCACCAACGTCGTCGTAGACGTTGAGAGCTACAAGAGCCGACGCGAACAGCAGTTGAAGCGTCTGGCGCAACGGCTGGCAGAGCAAGCGACACAGCAGAAACGCACGTTGTCGTTAGAACCTATGCCGGCAAACGAGCGGCGCATTATTCACCTCACACTGCGCGATCATCCCGATGTGACCACTGAAAGTGTGGGGACGGGCGAGTTCCGCAAAGTGACCATCGTCCTCAAGAAAAAATAGTTCCGATGGCAAAGACTTCCGAAGCGCTTCGGAAGTCTTTTTTTATTGCAGCAGGCTTGCGAAGGAGTTAGCTCGGCAATTGCTTTACAATGCTTCCCTCAGACAGTGGATGCTAGAATAATTTGCAAACCCAACTCGCACGCCAGCCATTATGATTGACGCAAAAAAACGTATTGTATACATTGAAGACAATCTGGATAACCGCACGCTCGTCGCGCGGGTGTTGGCGGCGGAAGGTTATGAGATCATCACCGCCGGCAACGCCAAAGAAGGTTTGTCGCTTGTAAAAGATCACCGCCCCCATTTGATTCTGGTGGACATCAACATGCCGGAGATTGATGGACTGACTCTCACTTCAAAATTCCACGAACTGGAACATCTCCACGGCGTTCCGGTTGTCGCCATCACTGCCAACGTGATGAAGGGGGATCGCGAAAGAACTCTCGCTGCCGGTTGTGATGGTTATATTCAAAAACCGATTAATGTTGACCTGCTCCCGCAACAAGTCGCAAAATTTATAAAAGAGGCACACACATCATGAGCGCCGACCCCAGCAACACCTCAGCCGCCAATACCAAACGCAAACCCATTCAAGCCAAAGACGCGACTATCTTGATCGTCGAAGATAATCCGTCGAACTTTGTTTTGATGGCGCGCATGTTAGCCTATATGGGCGTCCAACGGTGTGAATGGAAAACATCCGGCTGGCAGGTGGTCGAATTCGCCGACACCCTGCCCCAAGTGTATTTAATTTTGATGGACATCCGCTTGCCCTACGAAGATGGTTATGCCGCTTTGAAAAAATTGCGTGAGCATCCACGCCTGATGGACACGATGGTGGTGGCGGTCACCGCCGAATCCAGCACCGAACAAATGGCAAAAGCTCGCGCGGCGGGTTTCGATGGATTCATCGGCAAACCACTCGACCCGGACAAGTTCCCCGATCAGGTCAGCCGCCTGCTGCGCGGCGAAGCCGTGTGGGACCTCGGAACGTCCTAATACCCGGCGCTCCAACTCTGCCCATCCCAACAGAGTGAGCTGCTATGTTGGATTCCATTATTACTCCTCTGAGCCGTATCTTGCGTCTCTCGCGCAACCAGATCATTTTGATCGGGTTGATCATTTTAGTCAGCGTGATCGCCGAAGGTCTGCTGGTCGTCAATTACATCCAGCTGACGCAAAACATCCAACAGAACTTCACTGCCAGTTCAAAACTCCCGCCACAGATTGGTGATCTTCGCGTTGAAATTCTGCGGCTGGAAAGCGCGACGTTTGCTGCCTTAGTGGACGAGCGATCAGATTTTACAGTTCCCAATCTTCTCCGTCTCAGCGTTGAAGATCGTCTGAGGCAAATACAACGGGGGTCTGCTGGTCAGTTCCACTATCTCCCCTCAATTGAAGCCACCAAACAACTCTTGGCAAATTACGACACATTGGTCGCCGCCTATCGCAATGCGCCCATTAATGAACGGCGGACTATTGTGAGTCTCACCGGCGCGCAGCTGCAGGCGCAATTCCGCGCCGCCGAAAAAGTATTGGATCAGCTTTACGCCACAGAGGACAAACGGTTAACCATTGCCAGCAACGACGCCGTCAACACCCTTAACACGGCGCAGACTATTTCGCTGATCGTGGCAGGAATCATCGTGATCTCGGGGATGGCGCTTATCGTCGTCATCCGTCAGCGCGCCCAAGAAGAATTCGGGCAGGCGACCGAACGGTGGTCAGTGACATCAGAGATCGGTCAGGCAGCTTCCTCCCGCTACGATCTCGAACAGATTTTAGAGAAAGCTCTCAACCTGATCCGTCTTCGGTTGGGATATTTCGCTGCCTCGTTTTATTTGTTTGATGACAAAGGAGAGTACGCTCTCTTCAAAGCCGGAGCCACAGAGACGGCAGTGTATCCAAAGGAACAGGGATACAAAGTATTAAAAGGCTCGAACTCGATCATCGGCTATGTCACTGCCCACA